>Ga0075275_1000119_pt1 | contig 9983 bp, 8 predicted proteins | sample SF_Rice_5C_80N_3_FD_69769 | JGI IMG/M metagenome (GOLD analysis project Ga0075275, IMG submission 69769) | Rice paddy soil microbial communities from Twitchell Island, California, USA - SF_Rice_5C_80N_305 | ecosystem: Environmental > Terrestrial > Soil > Paddy field/soil | place: USA: Twitchell... | reverse complement strand
TTGGTGGCCGCCGTTGTCGGTAACGGCACATCCACCTGACGTCCGAGTTCGAGCGCAAGATTCATATCCTTCTGCATCATGTTCACATTGAACCAGGCTTCATCCGGCATTTGCAAAACAAACGGGCCGCGATACTTGACCATCGGAGAAGCGATCACGCTATTTGTTAAAACTTCCACAGCAATTTCGCGTTTGATCCCGCTCTTCTCTGCCAGCAATACACCTTCACTAAAGGCCAGCATTTGCACAGCCAGGCTAAGGTTGGTGGCAATCTTCATAGTCACTGCCAGACCATTTGCGCCAACATGAGTTGCTTTCGGTCCAATGTTCAAAAGGATTGGTTTTACCTTTTCAAATACAACCGGATCCCCGCCTACCATGATGGACAGCTTCCCTTCTTCCAACGTGATGACACTGCCCGATACCGGCGTATCCAACATGGCCGCACCTTTTGCCTCGACACGTTTCGCCAGTTCCTGACTAAAGGCCGGGCTGACGGTACTCATATCCAAATACACTTTGCCAGAACTCAAACCTGCCAGTAAGCCATTCGATCCTTCAACAATATTGCGAAGGGCGTCTGTGTTCGTTACCATGCTCAACACAACATCCGATGCCTCTGCAACAGCACGAGGTGTCTCTGCCCATTTCATGCCAGCGTCCAAAAGCCACTGGGCTTTTGATTTTGTGCGGTTATAACCAGTCACTTCGTGACCGGCATCCAAAAGGCGTTTGACCACGCGACTGCCCATTACTCCAAGGCCAACAAATCCTAGTTTTGCCATATCAGTTCCTCCGAAAAAATGAACATCAACCGCAAATGCAGTTGAGGCTTAATTAATTAGAATCCTCGCGCACCTGCTGAAGATGATCTTGCATTGCCTGTCGGGCAGCCTGCGAGTCATGCCGAATAACAGCAGCAAGGATTCTTTTATGATGATACTGTCCACGCTGAAGCCCGTTGCGCACAAGTCCGGTACGCTTCCGTTGTTCGCGCAGCAGGTCAATGATCGAATTTATCAAAATTAAAATGATGGGATTCTGTGTCCCTTTTGCCAGTGCAATGTGGAAATCCAGATCAGCCTCGACAAAAACATTCGTATCGGACAGCGCTGTCTCCATTATCTCAACTGCTTTTTTCATTGCGTCAATATGCTCATCATTGATTCTTGTGGCAGCCAGGGCGGCGATTTCAGGTTCCAATATTTCGCGCACCTCAACCAAATTCGAGGAACCGTTTGCAGAATCAAATTTCATCAACATGCCGAGTGAATGATGCACAGCGCCGGGTATTGCATTTGTAATGAACGTCCCCCGACCAGGCCGAATTTCCACGATCCCCTTTTGAAGCAGAGCTTTGACGGCCTCCCGTACCACCGTGCGGCTCACGGAAAACTGCTCCGCGAGTTCCCGCTCAGCAGGTAACTGATCGCCGACCTTGAGGTCTCCCACTTCGATTCTTCTCTCAATTTGGTCGACAATTTGCTTATCTAAATGTTCAGATTGAATAGGTGTGTACATCGCAATCCGATCTGTCAAACCAAGTGGTATGATGTCAGACCACATTTTATCACGACAAATCAGGTTGTCAATATATGGTTGGTTCAGCCTTTCACAATATAACCCCCAACTATAAGTAGCCACATCACTGGTTATGATTCATTATCTGGATCGAAACCATGAAAGATCACAAATAGGATTAGCCTGCTTCATCAATTACACGATCCGTCAGTTGAATTGCAAGACCAATATACGATTCTGGTGAGAGACTTTGCAGACGGGCACGCGTTTCATCATTCACGTCAACCGCTTCAACCCACGATTTGTAATCGGCTTCCGTTAAAATGCGGCCTCGCGTCTGACGTTTGAGCGACTCATACGCGTCGGCGCGGCCAACCGCGCGCAGAATAGTCTGCGCTCCCTCGCTGACAACTTCCCAGTGAGCATCCAATTCATCTTTGAGCTTTCCTTCGTCAGCGGCGATGCGATTCATGCCACGGACTAAATTAACCCAGGCCAGTAACGTGTGTCCGATCGCGACACCAAACGTGCGGCGCACCGTGGAATCTGATAGATCGCGCTGTAAGCGCGAGATAGATAATTTTTGGCTGTAATGATTCAAAAGCGAGTTAGCCACGCCAAGATTGCCTTCTGCATTTTCAAAGTCAATCGGGTTGACCTTTTGCGGCATGGTCGATGAGCCGACCTCTCCCTCCACAACCGCCTGCTTTAAATAACCATCGCTGATGTAGCGCCAGATGTCCTGCGAGAGATCGATCAAAATCGAATTAACCATTCGCAAAGAATCAAAATACCTCAGCCAATTATCGTAAGGCAAAATTTGAGTGGTGGCAAAATTTGGAACGAGGTCATAGTTTTGAATAAACCCTGCGCTGAAGGCAAGCCAATCCATTTGCGGAGACGCAGCTTGTAAAGCGTTGAAGTTGCCGACTGCACCCGTCAGCTTGGCTTCGAATTTATGACCTGCAATTTCGTCGCGAGATTTTTTCAAGCGCGACAGATAAACGGCAAATTCCTTGCCAAGCGTGGTGGGCACAGCAGGCTGTCCATGTGTGCGTGCAAGCATGGGCAATGCTCGATAAGTTTTTACAAACCCCAAAATATGCTGGAGCAAATTATCAAAAGCTGGAAGTAAAACTGCATCGCGCGAATCGCGCAGGGAAATTGCTTGTGCGATGTTGTTCACATCTTCGGAGGTAAGTCCAAAGTGGAGCCAGGAAAGTAAATCTTTTAGAGAAGTATTTTCCAGCTTGCCGCGCAAAAAATATTCAATGGCTTTGACGTCGTGACGAGTCTCGCGCTCGAAGGCGCGAATGGATTCTGCGTCAGCGGTGGAAAAATTGGTTTTGATGGAAGCCAGTTGAGTAGATTCAGAATCGCTCAAAGGACGGATCAAACCGATTTTGGAAAGAGCCGGTAAAAGGTCCAGCTCGAGGCGAGCACGGTCACGCAGAAAAGCAAATTCAGAAAAGTAATCACGCAGTGGCGAGGTCACATCTGCGTAACGTCCATCCAACGGAGAAAGAAGATGAAGAGGGTCAGTCATTTAGCTGTCCAAATATTTTGAGATGTGCGTGTCATAACTGGCAGTAGATTTGAAACCTTTGACTGCCAATTTTTTTCTTACATCGAACGAGACCACGCCGCGCTGAAGCATGGAAAGCACCTCGGCATAATCGGCGGGATCGCAAACGAGCGTGACACGTTCATGATTTTTTGCCGCGGCGCGGATAAGCGTGACACCGCCAATATCGATGTTCTCGATGGCATCTGCATAAGTGACGTTTGGTTTGGAGATCGTTTCTTCAAACGGATAAAGATTGACAGCAACGAGATCGATGTAATCCCAACCAAGCACGAGAAGTTCATTGTGATCAGACTCGGTCGGGCGCGCAAGCAAGCCGCCATGGATTGCGGGATGCAACGTCTTGACTCGTCCACCGAGAATCTCAGGTGACTTTGTATAATCGGCGACTTCGGTGACTTCAATTTTATTCTCACGCAAAAGCTTGGCTGTGCCGCCCGATGCAAGCAAAGTCCAACCAAGAGCGGCGAGGCTTTTTGCAAAATCAACGAGACCAGTTTTATTGTGAACAGAGAGAATGGCAGTGGGCATGATAATTCCTTTATGTTTTTATAATAACTTCTTTGAGCGTTTTCACCAATAGCTTATGCTCGGTTTTATGAATACGTTCTTCCAATGATTCTAAATTGTCGTCTGAATAAATAGGAACGATTTTCGTTGCAAGCACGGGGCCATTATCCACGCCTTCGTCGGGAACGAGATGCACCATGACGCCGGTATGTTTTATCTCACCGCGTCGATAAGCTTCATAAGCGCGCTCCATGGCATGTGTGCCGGGGAAAGTTCCCGGCAAAGCCGGATGCAAATTGATCACACGATTTGGGAAGCGTGAAAGAAAGGCAGAAGAAAGAATCCGCATCCAGCCAGCGAGGATAATAAAATCCGGTTTCAACGATTCAACGACATCAGCGAGTCGCGCATCGTATTCGTTGCGAGATTCGTTTTCAAGTTTTGCGAAGTAAATAGATTCAACTCCAGCATTGCGCGCGCGGGTCAGGCCAAACGCGTCCGCTTTGTTGCTGATCACAGAGACAACGTTGGCGTTAAGTTCGCCCGTCGCACAGGAATCGAAAATGGCTTGCAAGTTGGAGCCATTGCCGGAGATAAGAACGACGAGACGCGCGGACATTTTAGTGATGGAACAATCTCACGCCGCTAAAGATCATCGTCATGCCGTATTCGTCGCAAGCGGCGATCACATCTTCGTCGCGGTTCGAGCCGCCCGGCTGAAGGACATATTTCACACCGCTTCGCACAGCGCGATCGATTGAATCGCGGAACGGGAAGAAAGCGTCGGACCCGAGCACAACATCGGACATGCCATCCAGCCATTCGCGTCTTTCCTCGACCGTGAGTTGGCGCGGCGATTCTGCGAACACATTCTTCCAATTGGCTTTTTCCGCTTCGGTCACATCGGGTTGCAAAAATTGATCAATGGCATTATCGCGATCGGGACGTTTGATATCGGACTTGAACGGCAAACCCAAAACAGACGGATGCTGGCGTAATCGCCACAGGTCCGCTTTGGTGCCTGCGAGGCGGACACAATGCACGCGCGATTGCTGCCCCGCCCCCACACCGATGACTTGTCCATCCAGCGCGTAACACACCGAATTGGACTGTGTGTACTTGAGCGTGATCCACGCGATCAACATGTCGCGGATCGCGCTTTCGGGCAAAGTTTTATTTTTAGTGACGATGTTGGCAAAGTCCGCGCGAGTGACCAAACGATCATGGCGATGCTGTTCAAAGGTAACGCCAAAGATGTCGCGCGTCTCGAGCTCGGACGGCTCGTAAGCAGGGTCGATTTGAACGATGGCATATTTGCCTTGCTTTTTCTTTTTGAGAATCTCGAGAGCTTCCGATTCATAAGCTGGCGCAATAACGCCATCTGAAACTTCGCGGCTGATGAGTTTTGCAGTGGGCACATCAACCGTATCAGATAATGCGATCCAATCGCCGAAGGATGACATGCGATCCACGCCGCGAGCACGAGCATAAGCGGTGGCAAGCGGCGAAAGTTCAAGATCGTCCACAAAATAGATTTTCTTGAGCACATCCGAGAGCGGAGTTGCAACCGCCGCACCCGATGGGCTGACATGTTTAAACGACGCCGCGGCTGGCAAGTTAACAGCGGCTTTCAACTCGCGGACAAGCTGCCATGAATTCAACGCGTCAAGCAAATTGATGTAACCGGGCGAGCCATTGAGAACCGTGATCGGCAAGTCCACGCCAGATTTCATGAAGACGCGCGCAGGCGCTTGTTGCGGATTGGTCCCATAACGAAGATGAAGAGATGATGACATGAGTAGATCCTTTTACTAAACGAGTTGAACTTTCTTTTTACCTTTGACGAGTTCGCCAATAATAAAAGTTTGTTCGGGGATAAGCTTCTGAACTTCTACAACTTTTGTTTTATCAACAACGACGACCATGCCAATGCCCATGTTGAAAACGCGGTACATTTCGTCGGTGGCGATATGTCCTTCGGACTGAATCCGCTTCCAGAGCGGCGGAGGCATCCATGCATTGAGATGGATGACAGCATCCAAATCGTCCGGCAAAATGCGCGGGATGTTCTCGATAAATCCGCCGCCCGTGATGTGTGCCAAAGCTTTGACTTGGTCAAGAATATTCGCCAGCAAATTCAAATAAGATTTGTGCGGAGCAAGAAGCGCATCACAGAGCGAAATGCCAAGTTCGGGAAAAATTGTATCGAGCGGAGCGTCTGCAAATATTTTTCGGATGAGCGAATAACCGTTCGTGTGCGGGCCCGATGATGCCAGACCGATGAGCACATCACCTGCCTTTAAATTTTTGCGCGGCAAAATATTATCGCGTTCAACCGCGCCGACAATGGTTCCCGCCACATCAAATTCGTTTGGCTGATACACGCCCGGCATTTCAGCGGTCTCACCGCCGAGCAAAGCCATTCCTGATTCTTTGCACGCCTCGGCCATGCCAGTGACAATTTCAGCAGTCACTTCGGGAGTTAATTTGGATGTGGCAAAATAATCCATGAAAAAAAGCGGACGCGCGCCCTGCACAAGAATATCGTTGATGCAATGATTGACAATATCATGACCGACGCCGCGATAGCGACCAACGGACGCCGCAAGTTTTACTTTTGTACCAACGCCATCCGTCGATGCCACCAAAACTGGCTGGCGAAATACTTTCAAAACAGATGCATCAAACAATCCGCCGAAGGAACCGATGCCTGCCAGAACAGACGGTGTGTAAGTTGAACGGATAGCATCTTTCATCAACTCAACGGCTTTATTTCCAGCATCGATGTCAACGCCCGAATCTGCATACGTTGTCCGCAAAGCACGCTGAGCAATGTCTTTGCGATACTGCATTCCATCAAATAAAATTTTATTTATGTTTGCATACACCTGCTTGACCGCAGATTCGATATTATCAGCCCAGGCTGTCAACCCAAACACACGCCCACCTGCAGTGATCACTTGACCATTATCCATCTTTGTCCCCGCGTGGAAACAAACTGTGTTGGCAGGCAGCATCTCGAATTCTACGCACTTCCCGCTTTTCACGTTTTCAGGATAACCTCTGCTCGCCAGCACCACGCAAACAGATGCGCCTTTCTTCCAACAAATATTTAAATGATCAAGTGTGCCATCCACGCAAGCCTCGGCAATATCGAGCAGATCCGTTTCAAGCAATGGAAGCACGGCTTGAGTCTCCGGGTCGCCAAAGCGGCAGTTAAACTCGAGGGTGCGCACGCCGCTTGAAGTCAGGATAAGACCCGCATATAAAACGCCGATGAACGGCGTCCCATCGAGTCGCAGTCCATCAACGGCGGGCTTCAAAATAGATTCCATCGTCTCGCTCATTAAGTCCGCAGTAAAAATCGGCGCGGGTGCATACGCGCCCATCCCGCCCGTGTTAGGGCCGCGGTCGCCGTCCAGCAAACGTTTATGATCCTGCGCCGCAAGCATCGGGACAATTGTCTTGCCATCGGTGAACGCCATCAACGAAACTTCCGGCCCGCTCAAACGTTCCTCGATGATCACCTCGTTGCCCGCTTCACCAAACACGCCGTCCACCAAAATCGATTCAAGAGCCGACTTTGCTTCATCAAAAGTTTCCGGCAATATCACACCTTTGCCCGCCGCCAACCCCGAAGCTTTAATGACGATCGGATAATTTATGGATTCAAGATATTCAATGGCTTCGTGGATTTTTTTAAACGTGACATAGCGCGCGGTTGGGATGTGATGCCGCGTCATGAAATCCTTTGCAAAAACTTTCGACGCTTCGATCTGCGCCGCAGCCTGACTCGGTCCGAAACAGCGAATTCCATCCGCCGATAACGAATCTGCCAAACCGCCTGCAAGCGGAATCTCCGGCCCGACCAAAACGAGATCGATCTGTTTATCTTTGCAAAATCGAACGACATCCGCATGACGATTTACATCAAGCGAAATATTTTCGCCACAAGTTGACGTCCCAGCATTGCCCGGCGCAATGAAAAGTTTTTTCAAGCGTGGTGACTGTGACACTTTCCACGCCATCGCGTGTTCACGCCCGCCCGAACCAATGATCAAAACATTCATGGTGTTCCTACTTCAAACTTAATTCAAAACCGGTTTTCACCGTGTTGATATTTACGGGAATCGGATATTGTCCCGTGAAGCATGCCTGACAAAATCCATCCTGCCGACCGACCGCATGCATCATTCCGTCCAGCGATAAATAATACAAGCTGTCCGCGCCGACGAATTTACAAATCTCATCGACGGTTCTTTTGTATGCAATCAAGTTTTCATGCCTGCCCATGTCCACACCCATGAAGCATGGATGCGCGATCGGCGGACAGGTGATGGCAACATGCACTTCCTTTGCGCCCGAGTTGCGCAACAATTTAATTAATGGTCCTGTCGTGTTGCCGCGCACAATGCTGTCATCGATCATGACGACACGTTTGTTCAAGACATTCTCATTGATCACGTTGAATTTCAAAGCCACGCCGCGCTTGCGGAGCGAATCAGTCGGCTCGATGAATGTGCGACCCACATATCGATTCTTGATGAAGCCATCGTTATAAGAAATTCCGCTCACATGCGAAAACCCGATCGCCGCCGGCACGGACGAATCAGGCACGGGGATCACAACGTCCGCATCGTCCGCTGATATTCCAACCTCGCGTGCCAACTCCTCACCCAATCTTTGCCGCACTTTATGAACACTGATTCCATCCCACACTTGATCGGGACGGGCAAAATAAATATGTTCGAACACGCACATCGCTGAAGGACTCACAGGCGAAAGAGCTTGAGTCACCCTCAACGCATTATTTGAAAGCTCAACGATCTCACCGGGCTTCACATCACGGATGGCTTCACAACCAAGCGTTCGCAGCGCGCCTGTTTCAGATGCCACCGCATGTCCGCCGCTTGGCAACAAGCCGATGCACAGCGGACGAAATCCCCACGGATCACGCACAGCATAAACGCCATCGCGCGTCAAAATGACCAACGAGTATGCGCCTCGCCATTGTTGCATGGCATGTTTGATGCGCTCCGCCCACGTTGCACCGTCGTTGCGCGCCAACATCATCGTCATCACTTCGGTGTCGGACGAAGATGAAAAGCCAACGCCTTGTCTCATCAATTCATCACGCAACTCAGCAGAGTTGACCAAATTGCCATTGTGCGCCAACGCCAACGGTCCGTGCATGGTCTCGATCATAAAAGGCTGTGCGTTGCGTTCCGATGATGAACCGGTCGTCGAGTAACGCGTGTGTCCGATCGCGTAATGTCCCATCAAATTTGCCATCGCAGACGATGTAAAAACTTGCGACACCATGCCAACACCTTTACGCATCGACATCGTGTGTCCATCCGCCACCGCAATGCCCGCCGCTTCCTGTCCACGATGTTGAAGCGCATATAATCCGAAAAAAGTCATGCGCGCCACATCCTCGTTCGGCGCGAAGATGCCAATCACGCCGCACTCTTCTTTTGGATGATCATCCGCGAACTGACTACTGGACACTTGCATCGTCCTCCAAAATTTTTTCTGCCGCCCGCTTCTGACTCGCCTTTACCTGCTCCCGTACTTCAGCATTCGCCAGCCCCAAAATTTTTGCCGCCAACAACGCCGCGTTGACAGGTTCCAGCACAATCGCAGGCGCGATGCCCGATGGCATTCTCAACGACGAAAAAATATCCGCGCCACCGAACGTGTCGCTCACTGGCGGACAAGCGATCACAGGCGCGCTCACTGCTCCATCGGTGAATCCGCTCAAAGCGTTGCTGCGTCCCGCCACGGTGATATAAACTTTCGGTCGCGGATCAGCTTCATATCCACGCAAAATTTTTAACGCATGTTCCGCCGTTTTGTGTGCAGACGCAATGTGTAGTGCTATTTCCAATCCGAATGGTTTGCAAGCTTCAGCAATTTTATTGGCGTGCTCCAAATCTGCTTTTGAGCCAATGATGATGACGACCAAAGGTTTCATAATTTGATCCCCGCCTTTCGCAGATTCTCGATCAAGCGCGGCTCGACAGGATAAGCACCCGCTTCGAATTTTTTGCCCGTCAACAATTCATAAATCGTGATGTAACGCTCACTCGCCGCCGCCCATAATTCCATTGACATGACGGGAGGCGTCCCGTCACCGCGATAATTTTGTTTTGCATATTCCAAACGCACAAATTCCTTGTCAAAATTTTCGGGGTCTTCGCCTGCAGAAAAACGCTCTTCATAAGAATCGGCTTTCCAGAAACGTGACGAATCAGGCGTGTGGACTTCATCGATCAAAACGACGCTACCATCTTTGGCAATACCGAATTCATATTTTGTGTCTACCAAGATCAGACCAGCTTTGCGCGCCACTTCCTGTCCGCGT
>Ga0075275_1000118_pt1 | contig 9993 bp, 6 predicted proteins | sample SF_Rice_5C_80N_3_FD_69769 | JGI IMG/M metagenome (GOLD analysis project Ga0075275, IMG submission 69769) | Rice paddy soil microbial communities from Twitchell Island, California, USA - SF_Rice_5C_80N_305 | ecosystem: Environmental > Terrestrial > Soil > Paddy field/soil | place: USA: Twitchell... | reverse complement strand
GACCTGGATTATGTTCCAAATACACCGCGCCCGGCCAAGCCTCAACATGTAATGTCCAATTCATTTGGGTTTGGCGGGCACAACGCGACCATTATCATGAGTCGCTTCGAAGGATAATTTTTAGCGCAGATTTCATCGATCCCCCGCGCTGAAATAATTAGGAGGCTTATGCCTTACGCACATATTACGGGATGGGGTATGTCTGTCCCTGATTCGATTCTAACAAACGACGATCTTAGCAAGATCATTGATACCAACGACGAATGGATCCGCGACCATACCGGCATTCGCGAACGTCATATTGCAAGAGAGAATCAATTTCCGTCCACTTTGGCGGTTGCAGCGTCTATCAAGGCTTTGCAGGTTGCGAATCTCAAACCAACTGATATTGATCTCATCATCTGCGCTACTTCTTCGCCAGAATATATTTTCCCAGCAACCGCCTGCTTGATCCAGGATGAACTTGGGGCAACCAAAGCGGGCGCTTTCGATTTGTCGGCGGCCTGTACTGGTTTTATTTATGCAACCAACATGGCGGCTCAATCCATCCGCAGCGGCTCGATCAAAAATGCGCTGGTGATCGGCACGGAGACTCTTTCGCGTTTTGTAGATTGGAAGGATCGCAATACTTGCATCCTTTTTGGCGATGGGGCAGGGGCATTTGTTTTGCAATCCAGTGATCAGCCTGGCGGAGTACTGTCTGCCGTGATGCACTCGGATGGGTCCGGCGGTGACGCGCTATCTTTGCCCGGCGGCGGGAGCCATACTCCTGCATCTGAGTCGTCAGTCCATGAAGGTAAACACTATATCCACATGGATGGCAAAAAAGTATTCCGCTTTGCCACACGAGTCATGGGGCAGGCAGCCAAGGAAGTGCTTGATCTTGCCGGTTTGACGACAGATGATGTTCAATGGATCATCCCGCATCAGGCAAATTATCGAATTATTGAAACCGCTGCAAAGTATCTTAAAATGCCTTTGGATAAATTTGTGATCAATGTGGATCGTTACGGGAATACGTCCACGGCATCCATTCCGATCGCGACAGTCGAAGCCATTGAAAAAGGCATGCTCAAAAGTGGCGACAAGATTGTGTTGGTTGGTTTTGGGGCTGGGTTGACCTGGGGGGCATTGGCGGCACAGTGGACCGGGCCGTTGCCAATTGAACGCAAGGTTCATCCCGAGAGCTACCGCACTTGGGCGCGGACGCGTTCGTTCCTGCGACGCATCGTGCGTTTGATCGAAAGCCTGATCTGGGGCCGCGATTCGTAGGCCGTGTGCAAATTCAGAACAATTTTGATCGGCTGGTATAGTAAATTTTTGCCGGTTGTGGTAAAGTAATTCAAAAGGAGTAATTATGCCGTTTGATTTGGGTATACCTGAACTGCTCATCATTCTGGTGATCGTTGTCTTGTTATTTGGCCCTGGTCGTATAGGTAAGGTCGCTGGCGAGATTGGTAAGGGCATTAAGAACTTTCGCGACAGCCTTGGTGGCAAAGACGAGACAGATCAGAATAAAGAGCAGCCGCAAGACTCTGATAAAAAATAATTCAGCAAAAGCTCCCTGCATAGCAGGGAGCTTTTTGATTCATAATTGAGCTTGTAACTCTTCGGGGGTGGTTACTGGTCGATTGCAAACAAAATGTTCGCAAACGTAAGCAGTGGCTTTTCCATTTTTGAGCGTGCGATCAAATAAAAGTGCAGGTGTATTGTCTGATGGAGGATAGGCAGATGCGGCCACCACGCTGTTTGGTCTGTACTCGGAGCGGATCACATTCAATAAACTTTGCGCGTCGCTCGCCTTCGCATCAAACACGACTGCAATCTGCTGACCGTTATTGATGGCCAGGTCGGCGGCTGACAGCCAGCGTGCGAAAGCTGTCGGGTAACGTAGTGCGGGGTTGGTAACAAGTGACAATGTTTTTTCGGCGAGATCGCGATATTCGCCTTTATCGGTGAATGCCGCAAGTTTCAGTAAAGCCTCGCAAGCCAGCGCATTGCCGGATGGTGTGGCATTGTCCTGAATATCTTTGGGGCGGATCAACAAATTTCTGCTATCACTTGGTGTGTCAAAAAATCCACCAGCTGGATCAGAGAAGCGCGTGATCATTTCCTCTGCGAGTTTTTGCGCGGTCGCAAACCAGCGATTATTGAAATCGGTTTGATAAAGTTCAAGCAGGCCAATGATCAGGGCCGCATAGTCATCCAGAAAAACTTCATTGGTGGCTTTTCCGTTTCGCCATGAGCGATGAAGTTTGCCATCGACATAGAGAGTCTTGAGTAGAAAATCGGCGCTGCGCGTAGCCAGGATAAGGTAATCTGACGCCTTTTGTCTATCATCAATAAAACGTGATGCTTCAGCAAAAGCATGAAGCATGAGTCCATTCCAGGCAGTAATTACTTTATCGTCGGTGTTGGGACGAACGCGTGAAGCGCGGGCAGTGAGTAGTTTGTAATGGCAATTCGCTAGTTTAACGGCGACCTGTTCCTCGTCTAGTTTGAAGCGGCTTGCGAGTGTTGCGTCATCAAGAGCGCGTTGTAAAACTGTCCTGCCTTCCCAGTTGCCTTTTTCAGTAATACCATAAGCGGCAACAAAAAATTCAATATCTGAATCATCAAGGTTTTTTCTGATCTCGTCTTTTGTCCAAACGTAAAACTTGCCTTCTTCGTGTTCCGAATCTGCGTCGAGCGATGAGTAAAAACCGCCATTTGGATGGGTCATTTCGCATGCTACAAAATCAAGCGTTTCGATGACGATACGTTTGAAAAACGGCTCATGCGTGATTTGCCAGGCATGGAGGTAGGCGAGTGCAAGCTGGGCATTATCGTATAACATTTTTTCGTAATAATGCACCTAATCGTACAAGCGGAGTTTTGTTTTCAGCACGGTTATCGGTCGGTAGTTATGGTCTGATGGCTCACTAAAGGTTTGAGTTACCCGCTAGTTGGGTCTCCATCTCAGTTGGCGAATTGACTGGTTGCAAACAAACAAATCCTTGACACACGTATGCTGTTGGAAGATCATTCAATAAAGGTCTATCCTTCAACAAGGCTGGCGCATCTGGCTCCGGCGGGTAATTGGAAATTGCTGTTACCTGTCGGGGCCGAAATGTTTTCCAGAGGGTGTCCAACAATCTTTTTGTTTCGTTACGCTGTGAGTCGCCGATAATTGCCACCTCGCGAGTCGGACCGACAGCAAAATCAGCAGCGCACAGCCACTGGGCGAAAGCCGTTGGATAGCGTGGCATCGCTCCATATACTGAGGAAAGCATCTCCTCGGCAAGATCTCGCCAATCCGTCCGATCCCCATACGCTGCTAACTCGAGGAGGGCGGCAACAGCAAGTGCATTCCCAGATGGGGTGGCATTATCCTGAATATCTTTCGGACGTACAAGGAGGGTTTCATGATCATCGCGTGTGTCGAAAAAACCTCCATAAGGGTCAGCAAAGTGTTCAACCATTTCATCGGCGAGTTTTAAAGCCGAAAGATACCATTCCTTGTTCGGATCGGATTGATACAACGCCAAAAGCGCCAAGACCAGACCAGCATAATCTTCCAGGTAGGCATTGTGCATTGCTTGTCCCTCCCTCCAGGATCGGTATAGTCGATCATTTGTATATAGATTGTTCAACAAGAATCGTGCGTTATGAATGGCAACTTGTAGATAATCCTGCCTATTAAGATAACGTCCTGCCTCTGCAAAGGCTTTGAGCATCAGGGAGTTCCACATTACCAGCACCTTGTCATCGGTGGCGGGGCGGATGCGTGAACTTCTTGCTTCTAAAAGTTTTGCATGACATTTGGATAATTTCAGCAGAAGTTCTTTTTGCTCCATTTTGAAGCGAGCCGCAAGTGTGGAGTCATCCAAGGCACGTTGCAGTATGGTTTTACCTTCCCAATTCCCGGATGGGCTAATTCCATAAACGGTTTTGAAAAGATCAAAGTCTGAACCCAGAATTTCCTTAAGTTCATCATGTGTCCAGACATAGAATTTTCCTTCTTCACCTTCTGAGTCGGCATCTAAGCTGCTGAAAAATCCACCTTCCGAATGGGTTAATTCGCGCAGGACAAAATCCAGCGTCTCCTCGCAAATCCTGCGGTAGTCGGTGTTGCCGGTGATCAAATACCCATGTAGATATGTCAATGCTAATTGGGCATTATCATATGTCATTTTTTCAAAATGAGGCGTTCTCCAAAAATTATCGACGCTATAACGGGAAAAACCACCACCGACAACATCATACATCCCACCGCGTGACATTGCGTTCAATGCATGGGTGATAGCCTTTATGATTTGTTCGTGTTGAGTTGTATCAGTGGTTGCTCGGCGTAAAAGAAATTCGATGGTCATGGGTTGCGGAAATTTCGGTGCAGAACCCCAGCCTCCATACCCCCAATCGTAAGAATCAAGCAGATTCTTTATCGCTACTTCGAGAACTTCTGTGGTTATATCATCTTTATTATCGGGCTTGTGTATGTGCGGACGAATATGTTCGAGAACTTGATTTCCAACTCGATTCACTTCTTGAAGGTTTTCATGCCACGCTTTAACAATGTTTGACAATACTTCTTTAAAGGAAGGCATGTTGTATCGTCGAACGGGTGGAAAATATGTGCCGGCAAAAAAAGGAAGCAAGTCGGGTGTGAGGAAGACAGACATTGGCCAACCACCAGAGCCAGTCATGGCAACGGTAGCTTGCATATATATTCCGTCTATATCTGGACGTTCTTCTCGATCCACTTTGATGCTAATAAATTCCTGATTCATCAGTGATGCGGTTTCAGGATCTTCAAAACTCTCCTCCCTCATACGGTGACACCAGTGGCAGGCAGCATAACCAATACTCAGAAAAATAGGCTTATTTTCAACTTTGGCTTTGCTCAGCGCTTCTTCACCCCAAGGATACCAATCCACAGGATTATTTGCGTGTTGAAGCAGGTAGGGAGAGTTTTCCGAGACAAGATGGTTAGGCATGGGCAACCTCTATAGTAGACTAAAAGCGAATTTGTTGAGAATTATAGCCCATGCGAATAAGCGATAACTGGCAAATTTTAAGCAGGATTTATGTTGGGTATTATTGTTTGCGGATACTTATACTCGTATACCAGATTTGTACCACGTAGGGCAGATCCGATTGCGGTTGTAATCTGGAAAGTTGGCGGAGTTTGATACCTTTCCAATCATCAATGATGCTTCGGTTATTTGTTTTCAAGATATGATGTGTCTCGCCACTTACCTCAATGCCTTCACCTTTATTCATTGTGTAGTGTACAGATAAGCGAGACGGACATCCGATATCCTCGCCCTGCAAAATATCAAAACTGTTTCCACCCTGCCATTCAATGTCAGTTGATGCCTATTTGCTGTGCCTGCTCTTCTCCGAACTGCATTCCATTTAGAACATGACCGGATAGGATTAGCATGATCAGTCCCAAAGCCACGGATATATGAATTTAAAAACAAGCTATCGAGAATCTTAGTTCTGCCACGCGTATACTTGATTTCGACCTGATTGTTTGGCGATGTACAACGCCTAGTCTGTGTGCTGAAACAAATCGTCCAGTGTCTTTCAACTCTCGTCCAAAATGGCTATTCCTAAACTAATGGTAATAGCCAGTAGGCTTTGATCTGTATCGATTGAAAGATCGACCATGCATTGGCGAAGGCATTCGGCTTTTTACTTTCGATATTGATCACCCCTATAACATGCTCTCCAATTTTTAATGGCACACACAATCGGACACTTCATCCTTTCATTTTATATCAATTCTCCATTAGGTACTCTGTGGTTGACTTTCTGTCTTCTCAGGTTTAGACACTCTGATAAAATGGAAAGCAGAAACGTTTCAGTATTTTGAGTATCACCAGGGTTTTACATTATTCCAAAAAGCGAAAGCACCTGTCTGGTACCCTCCCATGAGTCGGAACCTTCTATGATTCTGCGGTCTGCACCAACACCAACTGCTGTTCCTTCCATAACGCCTACAATAATATCTTCGCCAGCACCATTATTAACCGCAACTCCACTCTAATCCAGTCTTAAGACCTTACATGCCCAGACTCAATAACGTTAATGGAACATCCAGAAAATTTTCTACCCAAACAAGCCTTGATTCCTATGGTTGGAGCATTTGTGATATTCTGCGCCGTTCCAATAGCGCGGGCGCATTGCAATGCACAGCCGAAATCAACGAGTGCCGTCCGCGCTATTATGTCAAACGTTTGCAGATGAACTTTAACCCAATAAATAAAGAAGGAGGAAGTTATGAAACATCTGGTTGAATTTCCATTGGAAGGTTCCGAAGAAGTCATATTTGTTGAAGTTGAAGAAGATGAAGAAGGAAGCATTGCAGAAGCGTCAAGCCTCGGCGAGAAAATAGAAAGAGCATCCCAAACTTTGGAGGATTCTCTCCAGAAAATCAAACCTGCCGCAGAAGCGGTTATTAAGAAATTGAAAGGCTTGAGCGATCCGCCCGATGAAGTCTCGGTGGCCTTCGGCCTGAAGCTTAGCGCTGATGCGGGCGTTATCCTTGCCACGTCCAGTATAGAGGCGAATTACACAGTCACTGTTTTGTGGCGCAAGGAAAACTCAAAGCACACGGCGAATAGGAAAGTCAAGAAATCCAAAAAATAGCTGCAAAAAACAAGCAGAGGCCATATGACTCAAGCGTTGCAGGATATCCGAAACTTTACTGTCATGATTCAAGATGCCAAAACCGGCAACCTGGCGGGAACAGGCTTCATCATCCTTTCAGATGGGGAAAAGGTCAAAATTGTCACTGCCGCACATGTTGTCAATGCTATCTTCAAAGTTCCACACCCCAGATTGGTAATCGGGGAAACAGTGGGTGTTTATTTTCCACAGGCCAGGGAACTCTCCCTATCAGATCGCAGGAGAAAGGCAAAAGTTGAAGCCTGCTTGGAAGAATACGACGATGATGTAATCCTGCTTGCGTTGCAAGGAAAAGACCCTCGACCAAGCTTCTTTCAAAATCAAGCCATCCTCGGCGTGGCTGAACCGTCCCATAAAAACCCATATATCAGTTATGGATTTCCTGATATCGGCGCTTATCCTGAGTCGACCATTGACGGAAGGATCGTTGACCTAACCCCATCCCATAAACAAGGAATTTATCAGTGTGAAGTGGTCGAGCTAAACGCCAATAGCAAAGCCGCAAAAATCAGAAGAGGCATGAGTGGCGGCGCAGTATTGGATAAATACCGTAACTTGGTGGTTGGTATTGTCACTTCTTTTGTTGACAGTTCCTTATCCAGCAAGGCATGGGCCGCTGATTGCAAAGTATTATCATTCAAGCCTTTTGGTCTTAATCTCCTGCACGATGTAAATCCGGTAGGCATACCCATGACCCCCGGCCAGGCTTTTAACAGAAGAGCATATGTAAGTGTCTCGAAACCCGGCTTGGAGCTTGTGGATGCGCCAAAATCTCTCAAGCACTGGGTTGGGCGGAAAGACTTGCTTGAATCCATACGAAAAGCATGGCGTGATCCGGAATGCAACTTGTTGGAACTAGCCGGTTTTGGCGGTCAGGGAAAAAGTAGTCTTGCTAAAAAATGGCTTGAACTCTTTATATCGGCAAAATCCGAGTCGAAACCAAAGGGAATATTCTGGTGGGATTTTTATCAACATAAAAACCTGGATGAGTTTGCAGAAAAATTACTTTCATTTTTGAGCATAAGTTTGGGGACGCGCGTCAAGAGGGGTTCGTTATATACCAAGTTCCGGGAAATCGAAAATCAATTGAAGGATGGTAGTTTCCTGCTTGTCCTCGACGGGTTTGAAGTGCTCCAATTTCAAGCAGGTGATTATTACGGCGAAATCAAAGATAACGATATGCATAGCTTTATGACCTATCTTGCATCGGAAAATCATCACTCGTTTGCCATTGTCACCACGCGCGTCCCACTGCTTGAATTGGTCAATAAGATCTACTATCGGCATATCGATGTGGATGAGATGTCAATTGAAGACGGTTATGTCTTATTGAAAAAACTGGGGGTAAAAGGAAGCAAGGATGAGATATCTGGTTTGGTTGAGAAATGGGCTGGTCACCCACTGACATTGACCCTGCTGGGTACCTATATCTTCGAGAAATATGGTGGTGATCTCAGTAAGTTTACCGACCTTCCCTCACCTGAACTTGATGAGCCTCAATATGAACGATTGCGCCGCCTGCTAGTACGCTATGATCAATTCTTTGCCATCGACGAACGCAGGTTTCTACAAATCTTCTCTGCTTTCCGTTCGACAGTGGATACGAACACGTTGCGAGATTTGTTTATGGATGATGAAACGGAGACAACCAAATTATTAGCCAAACTGAGCAGGGAAAAGTTTTCCGAGTTGGTACAGCGGCTTGTAATCCGAGGCTTTATCCGGGAAGCTGAAATAGTGTCTCATTCAGGGACTGGAAAAAACAAGAAGGCAACGGGTAAGGCGTACAATGCGCATCCTCTTGTCAAAAACTATTTCTATGATTCCATGAGCACCAAATTGCGAAATGCAATCAATACTAGAATCTTGGAATATATTCGGACGATAAAAGTCCCGAAAAGACCCAAGACAATTGAACAAATGCGTCCCGCATTGGATGAGGTATATTATCTTTGTGAAACAGGACGGTATGATGATGCCTATCTGGCGTATCAGAAAAAAGTGGCCAAAGTTGATTTAGTGCCCGAAGATGAGACGGGTTATCTGACAACTGTTTTGTCGGGTTACCAGGCCGATCTTGAACAATTGGTCCTTTTCTTTCCCGATAAGGATTTGAACAATACTCCAATTTTGAAAGATCCCCGGGATGTGGCAGATGTTCTTTTAATCACTGGTGTGGATCTGGAATATTTAGGAAATGCGAATCAAGCATACGGCCTCTATGAAAAGTCTGCGCAAATTGGGATTAAGAATAACGAGTTTGAGTATGCAACCTGGTCCTATGAAAATCAGGGTACCGGTTTGATCTCTGCTGGTCAAATGATCGAAGGTGTGAAAGTATTGGAGAACGCTCTCCGGTACACTCGAAAAATAAAAAGCTGGGCACGTGAGTCGATGTCCACCCTGCTTAAAATGGCGTGGGGCAAGTTTTTGCTTGGTGAGATTGAATCGGCTTATTCGCTTATTGAACAAGCAAAAGATGTGTATGCAAAGGATATGAGCGGGGATAAACGCTCCTTTGAATGTGCCGGTGAAGGGTCATATTATTCTGAAATACTGGCAAGAACTGGAAGACTTGAAGAAGCGTTGATCGCGTCCAATCATAATCTGGTGTTTTTAAAAGAGGAAGGCTGGGTGGATGATGTTGGCTGCAACAGGGTTATAGGTATGATTTATGAGATGCAAAATGACCAAAAAAAGGCAAAGAGATATTATGATAAAGGGGTGCGAGCTGTGTTTGAGCAGGGTGTACGAGAAGAAACAACATTGGCGCTACTAAGGCGAGGAAACCTACTGATTGATCTAAAGGAATTGGAGCAAGCGAAGGACGATCTGGAATACGCTTTGTCAATGGCACAATCCTATAACTATCTATGGGAGCTTGATATAAGGAATGCTCTTGTAAAATTAGCGATGACACGAGATGAGGCTCGCAAGCTTTACAATCAGCTCAAGCGTGATCTGATTGTTATAAAGTCAAAGGCCGATGAAATCGGTTATAAATGGGCGCAGTGCGATTCGCTCCGCCTTCTGGGACAATTGGAAAACTTACATGGAAACCGGGATGAATCAATTGTTTTTTATAATCAGGGCTTGATCTTGCAAAAACAATTAAGGGACCCTGGCAGTGCTCAGACCCAACTGATTTTGCAAGAACTGAATATCCCCTAACAAAAAAAGAATCACGAAGAAACCATCCAGCTTAAACGGCAATAGCTTCCGAAAATTTATCACCCAATCCCAATGGGCCGGATATCGGAACAACGGTTTCCCAATTATTTCGCATCAAAGGCGTACCAGAAACTTATATCATTGATG
>Ga0075275_1000117_pt1 | contig 10008 bp, 10 predicted proteins | sample SF_Rice_5C_80N_3_FD_69769 | JGI IMG/M metagenome (GOLD analysis project Ga0075275, IMG submission 69769) | Rice paddy soil microbial communities from Twitchell Island, California, USA - SF_Rice_5C_80N_305 | ecosystem: Environmental > Terrestrial > Soil > Paddy field/soil | place: USA: Twitchell... | reverse complement strand
GCGCGGCCGGACTCGAGCGCCTCGAGCACCTGCTCCTCCTCCACCCCGGCGGCCTTCGCCAGCTCGGGGATCGTCGGCGAGCGGCTGAGCTGGACGGTCAGCTGCTCCATGAGGCGCGAGAGCTGGACGTTCAGCTCCTGCAGGCCGCGCGGCACGCGCACCGACCAGCCCTTGTCGCGGAAGTGGCGCTTGATCTCGCCGATGATGTTCGGCGTCGCGTACGTCGTCAGCTCGACGCCGCGGTCGAGGTCGAAGCGGTCGATCGCCTTGATCAGCCCGATCGCGCCGATCTGGACGAGGTCCTCGAGCTGCTCGCCGCGGTACGAGTAGCGCCGCGCGAGCGAGCGGACGAGGGACATGTACTGCTCGATCAACTTCTCGCGGGCGTGGAGGTCGCCCTCCTCGTGGTAGCGGCGGAGCAGGATCTTGTCGTCGATCCGCGGCATCAGGCGGCCCCAGCCGTCGTCGCGAGCGTCTTCGTCAGCTCGATCCAGGCGCCGTCGTCCCGCTCCTCGACCTCGTAGCTGTCGGCGACGGTCTCGAGCACCCGGCGCAGGCCGAGCTCCCCCCTGTCCTCGTCGAGCTCGCGCACCGAGCCGTCGCCGAAAGGGCCGACGCCGGCGCGCAGGACGCCGTGCGCGACGGCGAGCGAGACGGTGACGTCGTCTTCGTCGTCGCGGAGCCCGAGCAGCGCCTCGATCGCGACCTGGATGTCCTCGAGGTCGTCGTAGGTGACGTCGAGCCGGGAGGCGAGGCCCCCGGTCACGAGGTGCGCGATCGGCCTGAAATCCTCCTCGGCCGGGATGACGAGCCGGATCTCCTCGGTCATGCGTCGTTGCCCGCGTCGTGCAGCTCGTCGGTGAGCTCGTCCTCGCGGCGTGCGGCGGCGTCCTTGCCCGCCTGCACCGCGTGGCGCCAGTCGCGACCGGTCTTGAAGTCCGCAGCCCCGTAGCTGAGCCCCGCGGCGAACCCGGAGACCTTCTGCACGGGCCGCGTCACGGCCATGCTGACCGCACGCACCGCCGTGTCGACGCTGTCCGCCGCGTCCACGGCGCTGTCGGTGATGCGATCCACCTTGTCCAGCTGCCCATTCACACGATCCACGCTGCCTCCGACCTTCGTGATCACCGGGAGGGCCGATTCCTCCACTCCCTTGAGCAACGAAGAAACCCGCGAGACGGTTCCGGCCAGGCGCACGAGCAGGTACGCGGCGGCGAGACCGACGGCGAGGAGGAAGACCGCGAGCGCGAGCCGCCAGAGGTCCCCCCAGGTGAATGCGGCGACGAGCATCCGGGACTCATCCTAGTGATCGGCCGCGGACGAGACCACGCCACACCCGACGACCGCGTCGCCCTCGTAGAGGACGGCGGCCTGGCCCGGGGCGACGCCGTACGCCGGCTCGTCGAGCTCGAGGACGAAGCCTCCGTCCTGCGCGACGACGGCCGCCGCCACCCCCGGCGAACGGTAACGGAGCTTCGCCTCGACGCGGTCGACGTCGGCATAGAGGCGGCCGCGGGCGCTGACGCGACGGCGGGCGAGCTGCTCGCGCGGGCCCACGACGACGGCGTTCGCGGCCGTGTCCGTGCCGAGGACGTAGAGCGGCTCCGGCGACGCGAGGCCGAGCCCGCGGCGCTGCCCGGGGGTGAAGCGCCAGTAGCCGTCGTGCGTGCCGAGCGCCCGCCCCTCGCGGTCGACGACGGCGCCCGGCCGCGCGGCGAGCCCGTGCCGCCCGAGGAAGGTGCGGTAGTCGTCCCCGGCGAGGAAGCACGCCTCCTGGCTCTCCGCGCGGCCGGCCGCCGCGAGCCCCGCGCGCTCGGCCTCGGCCCGCGTCGCGGCCTTGTCCTGGTCGCCGAGCGGGAACCAGACCCGCTCGAGCGCGGCGGGGTCGAGGCGGGCGAGCATGTACGACTGGTCCTTGGCCGGGTCGGCGGCACGCGCGAGGAGACGCCGTCCCTCCCGCTCCACGATGCGGGCGTAGTGGCCGGTGGCGAGCCGCTCGCAGCCGGCGCGCTCGACGAACGCGAGCAACTCGGCGAAGCGGAAGCCGCCGTTGCACGCGACGCACGGGTTCGGCGTCTCGCCGCGCTCGTAGCCGCGGACGAACGGCGTGACGACGGCGCGCCGGAACTCCTCGCGAAGGTCGAGCGTGACGTGCGGCAGGCCGAGGCGGTGGCACGTCTCGCGCGCGGCGATCACGCTCTCCGGCGAGCAGCAGGCGCGCTCGGCGTCCGGTCCCTGCGGGTCGAGCCAGAGCCGGAGCGTGACGCCGACGGCGTTCGGCGCCGCCCGCAGGAGGGCGACGGCGCTGTCGACGCCGCCGCTCATCGCGACCGCGGCGCGCCCCTGCCGCGGCGCTGCGCGGAAGACCGGGCCGAGCGCGTTCGCGAGCGCGTCGACGGCGAGCGTCTCGCCGCCGACGGCGGCCGCCTCGAGGAGCGTCAGGCCCGTGAGCGGGCGCGCGACCCCGGGGGCGTCGGCGTCGACGATCCGCTCGCCGTCGACGAGCAGCCGCACGGCCGCCCAGTCGCCGTCGCGTGTCGAGTCCCCGAACGCCTCGATCATCCGCTCACCGTAGACGAAGAGAGGGCGGAGCCTCGCGGCCCCGCCCCGGTCTCCACCCTGCCGTTTCGTCCCGAACCATGTGAACCTGGCGAACCAGGTGGGTGCCGAGCCCTCCGTCGACCGCGAGCGGACTCCGGAAAGGGACACGTGCTCCCTTCATGTAGGCGTTGGTTCTACATTTGCGCCCGGGTCGGCGCACAGGGTCGAGCGGGCGCACTGTAGCGCCTGGGAACGCGCTGCGCCGCCCCGGTCAGAGCGCGCCGAGGAGGTCGCCGAAGCTCTCGCGGACGAGCCCGTCGAAGTCGACCGGCAGCTGTCCGCCCGGATCGGCGAACTCGCGCAGGTAGACGAGCAGGAAGCCACGCTCCTCGTCGAGCGCCGGGTCCGCGCCCGACAGCTCGCGGGTGATGCGGTCGAGCTCCCAGACGTTCCACTCGCGCGGCTGCGCGCCCACGCCGATCGAGACGACCTCGGCGCCCTCCGGAACCGCCACGGGCTCCGGCTCGGGCGGCGGTGCGGGAACGGGCGCGAGCGGCGGTGCGGCTGCAGGCGGCGGCTCGGCGGCGGGCAGCTGCTCGGCGACGGGCAGCTGCTCGGCGACGGGCACCGGCTCGGCGGCGGGCTCCGACGGTGCCGGAGGCGCCGGGACCGGGTCTTGCTCGGCCGCAGGCGGCATGGGCTCGGGCTCGGGCTCGGACGACTCGTGCTCCGGTTCCGCGTCGGCTTCCAGGGCCTCGACCCGGTGCGGTGCCGCCGCCGGCTCGGCCTCGAGGCGCCGTCGCCGCCGGGAAGGGTCGCGGACGGCGCCCCCGGCAGAGCCGCGCGCGAGGACGCCCTCGACCGCCAGGACGAGCAGGTAGGCGACGGCGCTCGCCGCCACGATCCCGACCCAGCCGAGCCCTGCCGCGAGCGCAACGATCGGCACGGCGATCAGGACGATCGCCTCGACCACGGTTCTGGCCCCGAGAACGCGCCGCATGCCCGAGAGCTACTGCTCCGTGGGCTCCGGCGGCATCGCCGGAGGCTCGCCGTGCTCGGGGTCGGCCTCGCCTTCAGGCTCACGGGCCGGCGGCTCGAACGTCGGCGGCTCGGAGACCGGCGGCTCGGAGACCGGCGGCTCGTCGTCGCCCGCTGCATGGTCGTCGCCGGGCTCCTCGGCGGCGGCGGCGCGCGGTCCGCCGACGAAGGAGGTGGCCGGGGGCGGAGCGGCGCCGGAGGCGGCAGTGGACGCCTCGGCGGCTGTGACGATCGCCTTCGCGACCTCGGCGATCGCGTCCTTCCCGAGACCGGCGGCGCCGAGCAGCTGCTCGGCCCCCTGCTGGGCGCGCGAGAGGATGGCGGCGCCCTGGGTGCGGGCCCACTCGAGCGTCTGCTCGACCTCGGCGCGCGCGGCGTTCGTGAGCTCTGTGGCCTGGTGCCGGGACTGCTCGAGCAGCTTGGCGCCCCGCGCCTCCGCCTCCTGCAGCTCGCGCGTCGCGTCGGAGCTCGCCTTCGCGATCAGCTCGCGCGCCTCGCGGCGCGCGGTGTTGAGTGCGTCGGCGCGCTGGCGCTCGCTCTCCTGGCGGTAGCGCTCCACCTCGGCCTCGCGCTCCTGGAGCTCGCGCTGACGCCGGCTCACCTCTTCCTCGGTCCGGGAGAGCTGGGTGGTGGAAGCCTTCTGCGCGTCGAGCTCGATCGCGTCGGCGAACTCCGCCGCGGCGCGGATCAGGTGCAGCGCGTCCATGCGCACGGCGTGGCCGGTGGCCTCGACGGCCGCGCCGACGCCGGGACGCGCGCCCGCGACCTGGAGCACGCGGAGCTGGGCCTGCAGCTGGGCCGCGTGGCGGCGGTAGGCGTCGAACGCGTCCCTGACCTGCTCGGGGTCGAGACCGTCCCCGATGCGGGGGATGTCCTCGTAGCGCGGCAGTGACGTCAGCGACGCCGCGGACGCCGCTCCGGGACCCTCGGTTGCCATCGTGGAACAGCCCTCCTTCTGTGCACCGGCGCGCAGACCACGCGCGTCACCAAGTATGACTTCTTCATCGGCGCGCAGACACCTACGCTTGACCCGGAGGCTGCGCGAGTCGGATCCCGAGATCCTTCAGCGCTGCGTCCGGATACGGCGTCGGCGCGCCGGTGAGCGGGTCGGAGCCGCTCGACACCTTGGGGAAGGCGATCACCTGGCGGATGTCCGGCTCCCCCGCGAGCAGGGCGACGAAGCGGTCGATCCCCATCGCGAAGCCGCCGTGCGGCGGTGCGCCCATCGCGAGCGCCTCGAGGAGGAAGCCGAACTTGTCGCGCTGCTCCTCCTCGCCGATGCCCATGACGCGGAAGACGGCGCGCTGCTGCGCGACGTCGTGGATCCGGATCGAGCCGGAGCCCAGCTCCCAGCCGTTCCAGATCAGGTCGTAGTGCTGGCCGAGGACGTGCTCCGAGTCGCTCTCGATCCGATCCGCTGCGCCGGAGACCGCGGCCGTGAACGGGTGGTGCATGAAGGTCAGGCCGCCGCTGCTCTCGTCGGGCTCGAAGAGCGGGAAGTCGAGGATCCAGTGGAAGACGTCGGCACCGGTGTCGGCGAGGCCGAGCTCGCGGCCGAGGTGCGCGCGCAGACCGCCGAGCACGCGTGAGACGGTCGCCTCGTCTCCGGCGGCGAAGAGCACGGTCGTGCCGGGCTCCGGCCCGAACGCGGCCAGCTCCCGCTCGGAGAGGAACTTGGCGATCGGCGAGCGCACCTCGCCCGACTCGTCGCCGACGAGGTACGCGAGGCCCCCGGCCCCCCACTCCTTCGCGATCTCCTCGAGCCGGCCGAGCTCGGCGCGCGAGAACGTGCGCGGCGCACGCAGGTAGCGGACGACCCGGGCGCCGGCGAAGACGCCGAACTCGGAGGCGCGGGTCTCCTCGGTCGCGTCCTCGATCTCGAGGCCGAAGCGCAGATCCGGCTTGTCGGAGCCGTAGAGGCGCATCGCGTCCGCGAACGAGAGCCGCGGGAACGGCCGCGCGGGCGGCTCCTTCCCTGCGGCGCCGAACGCCGCGACGACGCAGCCCTCGAGCACGTCGAGGACGTCCTCCCGCTCGACGAACGCCATCTCGAGGTCGAGCTGGCGGAACTCGAACTGGCGGTCGGCGCGGAGATCCTCGTCCCGCCAGCAGGTCGCGATCTGGTAGTAGCGGTCGAGCCCGCCGACCATGCACAGCTGCTTGAAGAGCTGCGGCGACTGCGCGAGCGCGAAGAACTTCCCGGGCTGGAGCCGGACCGGCACGAGGAAGTCGCGGGCGCCCTCGGGCGTGCCGCGGGTCATGCTCGGCGTCCAGACGTCGACGAAGCCGCGCTCCTCCATCTCGCGCCGGATCGCGGCGATCGCCGTGTGGTTGAGGCGGAGGTTCCGCTGCATCCGCTCGGTACGCATGTCGAGCCAGCGGTAGCGGAGCCGGAGGTTCTCGTCGACGTTCTCCTCGTCGAGCTGGAAAGGGAGCGGCCCGGAGCGCGAGAGGATGCGGAGCTCGCGCACCTGCACCTCGACCTCGCCGGTCGGCAGGTTCGGGTTGACGGCCTCCGGCGCGCGGCGGACGACCTCCCCGACGGCCTGGAGGACGAACTCGTTGCGGATCTCGTGCGCCGTCGACGCCGCCTCCGGCGCGTGCTCGGGATTGAGGACGAGCTGGATCTTCCCGGTGTGGTCGCGCAGGTCGACGAAGACGAGGCCGCCGTGGTCGCGCCGGGTGTCGACCCAGCCGGCGAGGGTGACGGTGCGTCCCTCGTCGGCGCCGTGCAGGTCGCCGCACATCGTGTCGCGCCAGCCGCTCACAGCTCCTCCGGGCTCGCGACGACGCGGTCGGCCTCGCCGCGGCGGCGCACCTCGAAGGAGCCGTCGGCGAGCGCGATCACGATCGTCTCGGCGCCGAGCCGGCGGGCGTGGTTGAGCTGCCCCTTCATCGAGCGGCCAGCGTAGTCGGTGTCGACGCTGCGCCCGGCGGCACGCCAGCGGGCGAGGAAGGGCAGCACGCCGGGGCGGAGCTCCGGCTGCTCGAAGGCGACGAAGACGTCGAGGCCCGGTGCCTCGGGCGCCGCCGCCTCGCGCTCGATCGCGAGCTGCAGCCGCTCGAGACCCGCCCCGAAGCCGATCCCGGGGGTCGCCGGCCCGCCGACGGCCTCGACGAGCCCGTCGTAGCGGCCGCCGCCGCAGATCGTCGAGTTGACGTTCTCCTCGGGCCCGACGAACTCGAAGGTCGTGCGCGCGTAGTAGTCGAGGCCGCGGACGAGGGTCGGGTCGAGGACGTAGGGCACGCCGTAGGCGTCGAGGTGCGCCCGGACGGCGTCGAAGTGCTCGCGGCAGGCGTCGCAGAGCGACTCGCCGATCTTCGGGGCCGCGTCGAGGGCGGTTCGGAGCGCCTCGTTCTTGATGTCGAACACCTGGAGCACGCTCGTCCCGCGCTTGTGGGCGACCTCCTCGTCGACGAGCTCGGGGTGCGCGTCGAGCCATTCCTCGAGGCGGGCGACGTACTGCGGGCGGCAGGCGGCGTCGCCGATCGAGTTGAGCCGGAGCTCCCACGCGGTCACACCGAGGCGGCGGAGGAGCTCCGCGTAGAACTGGAGCACCTCGGCGTCGAGGGCGGGGTCGGCCGAGCCGATCGCCTCGAGCGAGAGCTGCCAGTGCTCGCGGTAGCGGCCGCGGCCCGGGCGCCCGTAGCGGTACATCGGCGCGATCGTGTACGCCTTGACGGGCTGGGGCTCCTGCGCGAGGCCGTGCTCGACGTAGGCGCGCGCGATCGGCGCGGTGCCCTCGGGACGGAGCGTCAGCGAGCGGCCGCTCCGGTCCTCGAACGTGTACATCTCCTTGTTGACGACGTCGGAGGCCGCACCGGAGGTGCGCTCGAAGAGGCCGGTCTCCTCGAAGCCGGGCGTCTGGATCCGCCGCCAGCCGTAGCGGGCGCACTGCTCCTCGATCGTCCGCACGACGTGCCACCAGAGGTGGTCGCCGGGCAGGACGTCGTGTGTCCCGCGCGGCGCCTGGAAGGAGCCGCTCACGCCCGCAGGTCCGCCAGGAACGGGTTGCGGGCGAGCTCGTCGCCGAGCGTGGTCTCGGGCCCGTGGCCCGGGTGGACGACGGTGGCGGCCGGGTAGCGGTCGAGGAGCGTGCGCACCGAGGCGAGGAGCGTGTCCCAGTCGGCGCCGGGCAGGTCGACGCGACCGACGGAGCCGGCGAAGAGCAGGTCGCCGCTGAAGAGATGGCCGTCGGCGTGGAAGGCGACGTGCGCCGGCGAATGGCCGGGAATCGAGACGCACTCGAACGAGATGCCGGCGACCTCGACCGTCTCGCCGCCGGCGAGTAGATGGTCGGGCGTGTACGGGCGTCCGGGCGCGCCGACGGGTGCGAACTCGCGATAGCGCTCGAGCAGCTCGGCCTCCCCCTCGGGCATCCAGACCTCGGCGCCCGTGCCTTCGGCGAGGTCGGCGACGCCGCCGAGGTGGTCGAAGTGGCCGTGCGTGATCAGGATGCCGGCGCACGAGGCGCCGCTGCCGGCGAGCTCGAGGCGGAGGTTCGCCGCGTCGGCGCCCGGGTCGATCACGGCGGCCGTGGCGGCGTCGCGGCTCGTGCGGACGACGTAGCAGTTCGTCTGCAGTGGGCCGAGTGCGTGACGGTCGACGGCGAGATCCATCCCGCGCGCGAGTCTAGAGGCTCGCAGGGTTGGTTCCGGGCGGTGCGGGAACCGCGATGCCGTGGAGCACTGGAATCTGAACGAGATCGAGACGCCGCAGGGCAGCCGCTCCCCCGTCGTCGTGCACTCGCGGGACGGCGAGCGCCGGGTCGTCCTGATCGGCCTCGACGCGGGCCAGTCGCTCGACGAGCACCAGGTGAAGGAGTCCGCCCTCCTGCTCGTGCTCGGCGGCACCGTCCGCATCGAGGCGGGCGACGACTCGACCGACGCGAGTGCAGGGACGCTCGTCCGCTTCGCGCCCGACGAGCGGCACTCGGTGACGGCCGAGAGCGCCGCCCGGCTGCTGTTGCTGCTCGCGCCCTGGCCGGGGGCCGGTCACTACCGCGGCGACCGGGACGCGCCCGGCGTCAGCGCTTCCTAGACGGCGGCTTGCCGCCACCGTCCTGCCGGCGCTCCCAGCGCAGGTAGGCGAAGCGGTCGATCGCGTAGGTGAACGGGATGAAGAGCGCGGTGTAGACGGCGGCGAGCGCGAGCGCGCTGAAGATCCGGTTCCCGCTGCGGCCGCCCGCGAGGTAGAAGAGCGCGAAGACGACGGCGCCGAGCAGGAGCGAGCGCTTGCCCGCGCGCTGCCACGAGGGCCGCGGCGGAGTGCGCCCGGCGCGCGCGCCGCGCTGGGGCTGGGCTGTCTTGCCCTTCGCGGCGGGCTTCGGCTTGCCGTCGCGCCGGCCGTTCCTCGCGGGCGCCTCGACCCCGTCAGGCGGATCGTCGAGCTCGTTGCCGTCGGAGTCGACCCAGACGGTCTCGTACTCGTGGCGCTTCTCCTTGGCGGCCCGGCGGCGCTGCTTCCTGGTCGGCATCGGTGGCCTAGCGTAGCTCCGCGGCCTCGCCGCCGAGGACGACGCCCGCGACGAGGCTGCCGCCGAGGTGGTAGGAGAGGTAGCGCCAGTCGGGTGCGTCGAGGAGCACGAGATCCGCTCGGAAGCCGGGTGCGACCCGCCCGAGCCGGTCGGTTCGGCCGAGGACGTGGGCGGCGTTGACCGTGCATGCGGCGAGGGCCTCGGCGGGGGCGAGGGTCAGCTGCGTCGCCGCGAGCGAGCAGACGAGCGGCAGGCTCTCGCAGAAGGCGCTCCCGGGGTTGAAGTCGGTGGCGAGCGCGACGGCGGCGCCGGCGTCGACGAGCGCGCGCGCCGGCGGCATCGGCCTGCCGAGGAAGAGCGCGCTCGCCGGCAGGAGGACGCCGACGACGTCGCTCGCGGCGAGCTCGCGCACGCCGTCTCGCCCGGTCGCCTCGAGGTGGTCTACGGAGCGGGCTCCGAGCTCGATCGCGAGCGGGATCGCGCCCTGCTCGGTGAACTGGTCGCCGTGCAGGCGCAGCGCGAGCCCCGCCTCTCGGCAGGCGGCGAGATAGCGCCGTGCCTGGACCGCGTCGAAGGCGCCTCGCTCGAGGAAGACGTCCGCCGCCTCGGCGATGCGCGCCGCCTCCGGCAAGACCTCGGCGATGGCGAACTCGAGGTAGCCGTCGGCGTCCCGCCCGAACTCCGGCGGCACCGCGTGCGCGCCGAGCCAGGTCGGGATGCCGCCCGCGGCGCGAATCGCACGGAGCGAGGCGAGCTCGGTCTCGCGGTCGAGCCCGTACCCCGACTTCGCCTCGAACGTCGTCGTGCCATGGCGGAGCATCCAGCCCCGGTGCCGCTCCACCGCTGCCCGAAGGCCGTCCTCGCCTGCGGCGCGCGTCGCGCGCACCGTCGAGAGGATGCCGCCGCCCGCGGCGTGCAGCTCCTCGTAGCTCGTGCCCGCCGCGCGAAGCGA
>Ga0075275_1000116_pt1 | contig 10048 bp, 5 predicted proteins | sample SF_Rice_5C_80N_3_FD_69769 | JGI IMG/M metagenome (GOLD analysis project Ga0075275, IMG submission 69769) | Rice paddy soil microbial communities from Twitchell Island, California, USA - SF_Rice_5C_80N_305 | ecosystem: Environmental > Terrestrial > Soil > Paddy field/soil | place: USA: Twitchell... | reverse complement strand
CCCTTTAACTTTTGCACAAGAAGGTGATTTATACTTTCAATCAAATGGTGTTGGTTTAATTTTTGCATCGAAGGCCTCGGGGTCACTTCGATTACCTGAAGCTATTCGAGTTTTCTCGAGCTTTAATGATGGTAGCGCTGTTCTTGAGGTGCCGCTTTATGTTTCAGACGGAGAAAATCTTCGCCAGTTCATTAATCGAGAGCTCGATCGACAGAAAGATAAAATCTATATCTCCGTTTATCACCAATTAACAGCCAGCAATATATCTGAGATTCATGAGCTAGTTGTTTCGGGGATAGATTACTGCAAGTCCTTGAAACTAAAAAACCGTTATCTGCGCATCTACTTTATTCTCGATCCTAGATCTACGAATTTGTGGCTTACATTGCCGACGGGTACAAGGACCGCTATCGAAAACCAGGTCTCTGCACTGGTCTTCCCGAAGCATTGGTCAAGAGCGAGCATAATAGAAAGGCTAAAACAGAAGAACAAGTTGGACAATCCTACTGTTATAGATCTGATCATGAAGGCTACAGGGGGCTGGCACCTTTTGGTTGAACAACTGTTTACAAAAGGCGAAAAAATCGATGACCTTAAAAATGTCGCTAGAACCATGATAAAGGATTTGAGTGATAAATCATCCGAAACATCAATCTACTTTACCGATTCTTTGGAGCTAGACAATCAACTTGAAACAAGGATACTTCAGTTCATAAAGGAATATTCTATTAGAGTGGATGATGAAGGAGACAGTACTTTTGTGCCTTTGGAGATTGAATATATTTCGCCTGAATTCATGGGCGACACAACGGTGTCACAGCAACAATGTGATAATGTATTGGAGACTCTCGTTCGATTAGGGCATGTTCACCTTGAGGGAAACACAGTAATGCTAGATCCCATTTTGGCTACGGTTATGTAATAAAAATGGATACGCAGTTTGACAAAAAGTACTGGGATCTTCCTAGCATAAGTCTCTTTATTGAACGCGCAATAGATTCGTTGCGCGATTATAAAAGTATCGTTTTGTTATTACCTCCAATAATCGATATAGATGACTTTTGCGAAAAGCTTAAGTATGAGCTGTGGAAATCCGATTTTTCCCAGCATGAAATCTCCTTAGACAATATAGAAAGTAACCTTAAACCTCTTGAGATATTAAACAAGGAGTTCTTTCCTGATCAGCCAACTAGATTTCCTAAGCCAGTAGTAGATATTCAGGCGTGTTCGGAATTACCTGATCTGATAGTGCTTTCAAATCTTCATAGATTGTCACAATCTCAGTTAAAAGATTGGATGGAGCTATTGGATAGTTGGAGTGAATTAGCGCATCAAAATATAAATGCGGGCAAGAATGTCAAGCCAATGGTTGCAGTTGTGCTAGCAAATCTTGTCATAGATATGTTGCCACCAAGAAAACTGTTTCTTGACTATTATTGGTGGTGGGGCTTTCCATCATCACTTGAAGTTAGCCTGCTCTGTCGGTCGCAATCCAACAAGTACTTTAATAGTGATCCGACCAACACGTGGAAGGAAAGACTCCTGTCCTCGCTAACTCCTGGCGATTTAAATCTCTTGGAGCATCTCTGGGATTTTTCTGATAAGAGATTTATAGATTTGGTCGATGGCATCAGATCGTATGCTCACCCAACGGACTCTAGCATGAACATGTCGCGGTTACCGGATAAGCTGGGTCGAATAACTGATTTATCATTGGTGTTTCCCGGGGATCCGCCGCCAAAGGGAATACAACATTTGTGGAGTAAAGGTGAAATTTATGCGACAATCGAATATGGCGTTGAGTTTCATCCATCGATATTATTAGAACAAAATCTTGACGGGATTCGTCATCGGCTTTGGAGAAGTCAAAGCGAGCTTCTGTTGCCAATAATTGATGGTATTCGGGTTGATATGTGCCAAGAACTAACTCAAAGGCTGGGACGCGATTGGCCTTATAAGTGGGATACACCCATTGAACCAGACGATTTAAAAAGCGTAAAAGAAAATCCAGCCGCTACCCAACTGGGTTATATCGTCTATTTGTTAGAAACAAATTCAAAGTTTGCTTCGTATCGCCAATGGTTACCAATTGCGCGAACTGCCAGAAGCATTCGAAATGACCTTGCCCACTATCGCACCATCGATAATTTTGAAAACATAACATCCTTTATAACATCCACTATGAGAAGAAACTCCAGAACTATAGAGAGCTAACATTATGGCAGCCAGTACGTTTATAACCAATTCTCCATCCCGCAAGCTAAAAAAACGATTGGATGAACTCATTGAACACAGCAAAGAATTGAAATTCCTTGTGGGTTTTTTCTATTTCTCCGGCTGGCAGGAACTATGTGAAAGCCTAAGGTCCCGCGACGATCTCATCATCAAATTGTTGGTGGGGTTGGATGTGGACAAAAATCTGAGCGCAATCTGCGAGGTCGAAAAAGATGGACAGGAATCAAGCAACGATGAGCTAGTAGATCGGTTTTTCGAATCTTTGCATATCGCTCTCAATGACGAAGCCTTGGATAATCAGGTATTCTACGAGCAGGTTTCTTACTTCCTCGACTTGTTAGAAAATGGGCGGCTACAAATCAAAAAGACGCTTGAACCGAACCACGCCAAGTTATATTTCTTCAAAGTGAAAGATGAACTTGCGGCACTGTCACCCAATGGCAGGTTTATTACAGGTTCAAGCAACTTAACGCGGGCAGGAGTTCAAGGACAGAATGAGTTCAACGTTGAAATTTCAGACTATGGAACCAACGAGGCAGAAGAATATTTCGATGAGTTGTGGCAAACGGCCGTTCCCATTACAGAAATACCCGAACGAAAAGTATTCATCACCCACTTTGTTCGCAATAGAACACAGGTAGCGGATGTTACTCCGTTTGAAGCCTATGCATTTGTGCTAAAAACCTACATGGACTTGGCAGAGCAAAAAACGATCAAACCACACGTCAAGCGCCTATTGGAAGAAAAAGGCTACAAGGATTATCAATACCAAACCGATGCTGTCAACCAAGCTCTGACGATCATCGAGCAATATAACGGCGTCATCATTGCCGATGTTGTTGGATTGGGAAAGTCGGTGGTTGCGGGTATGTTGGCCCGCAATTTGGGCAGGCGAGGCATGGTATTGTGTCCGCCAGGCTTGATGGGCGATGCAAAAAGAAAAGACTCAGGCTGGTATAAATACATGGAGGACTTTAAGCTATACGACTGGGAAGTCCGTTCATCGGGTGATCTCAAAAAAGCGGTTGAATATTTGCAGGAACATGGCGATGACGTGGAAGTCATTATCGTGGATGAAGCACATCGCTTCCGCAACGAAGACACAGAAGATTATGAGTTGTTGAGCAATATCTGCCGCAATCGCATGGTCATTCTGCTGACCGCCACTCCTTTCAACAATACCCCGCAGGATATTTTTACCTTACTCAAGCTGTTCATTGTGCCAGGCAAGTCCAAAATTACATTGGATGAGAATCTGGAAGGACGGTTTGCTAGATACAACGCGGATTTCAGAAAATTGTCTTATATCCTGCGTTACTACGATCATAAGGACTCTGATAAACGCGCCCGCGCCGAGAAATTTTATGACCAGATTTTCGAAGCGCCCTTGCCGATCAACATTCCGCGTGTTCGTATGAAGGCCACTCAACTCGCGGCAGAAATTCGAGCCGTTCTCGAACCCGTTCTTATTCGCCGAAATCGCCTAGACTTGAAAAACGACCCTGTTTATTCAAAAGAGGTTACCCAACTATCAGATGTTAAAGATCCTCAAGAGTTGTTTTACGCACTCTCGCCAGAGCAAATGGAATTCTACAACCAGGTGATCAAGGATTATTTCAGCGAAGACGGGCGATTCCACGGCGCAATTTACCAGCCATTTGTTTACGAAGAACATGAATCGCTAACCGATACAGATAAGCTGGGAGAAGAAGAAAATCGGACTTACCAGCAGCAGCGCAACCTGTATGAATTTATGCGTCGTTTATTGGTCAAGCGTTTCGAGAGTTCGTTTGGGGCGTTTGCAGAAAGTATTGCCCATTTTGAGCGTATCCATGAACGGGTTCTCGAATTCATCGAAAATTCTGGTGGGAAATATATTTTGGATCGCAAGCTCATTGAAAAAATCTATAACAGCGATCCCGACGAGATTGATACTGCGCTGCAAGAATTTGAGCGCATGCTGTCAGAAATGAGGAAGCGTCCAAAGAATCAGCACGTTTACATCATCGCCGATTTCGACCTGGCCGAACAATTCATGCTAGATATTCAGAACGACCTGGAACTCATGCAGGAGATCCGCTCTCGGATCGAAGAACTGGCTTTGGTTTCCCGCGATCCCAAAGCTCAAGCATTGGTCAAAGAGGTTCAAAAAATCGTAAAGACGAAACCAGAGCATAATGAACCCAAGCGCAAGATACTCATCTTCAGCGAATATACTGATACCGTCAAGCATCTTGAACCCACTCTCGAAAAGGCTTTCCCCGGCAAAGTTGTCAGCTCTAATTCGGGACTATCACCTCATCAATTGAAGCAGATTTTGGCCAATTTCGACGCCAGCGTGAAGCAAAAAGATCAAGCGGATGATTTTGAAATATTGCTCACCAGCGACAAACTCTCTGAAGGGGTGAACTTAAACCGCGCAGGTGCGATAATCAATTATGATATTCCGTGGAATCCGACACGCGTGATTCAACGCGTGGGTCGCATCAACCGCATTGGAGCCAAAGTCTTCCAGAATCTCTATATTTACAATTTCTTCCCCACCGAACAGGGGGCGGACATCATAAAGGGTCGGGAAATTGCCAGCCAAAAGATGTTCCTGATTCACAATACGCTTGGGGAAGATGCCAAGATTTTCGCCGTGGACGAAACTCCCACGCCATCCGAACTCTTCAAGCGCGTAAATAACAATCCGGAAGAGGAACAGGAAGAAAGTACACTAACAAGAGTCCGCCGTCTGTATTTTGAAATTCAATCCCAATTTCCTGAACTTGTTGAAAAGATCAAAGATTTTCCTGCGCGTGTCAAAACCGCCAAAGCGTATACTGGAAATCAATTATTGGTGTTCCGCCGCAAAGGATTGGGACTCTTCATTCAGTCGGTGGATGACACTGAACCTGAAAAGCCAGGAGTTAGGTCTCCGCTATTTGAAGAAACGTTGCCACTTATTGAATGTGCAGTCGATGAGCCGCGCCTCGGTTTGAGTCCACGATTTTGGAATTCCTATGAAGCAATAAAGTCATATCGAGAGGTCCAACATGTTCCAAAGAGCGAAGCAGCTCTTGAAGTCAAGGCGCTGAACAATCTGTCAACTGCGCTTCATGCTTACAAAGATGAATTTGAAGAATATCTGCCCTTTATCCGCACATTGATAGCAGATTTGCGGGATTACAAAACCTTGGCGAAATCTACCCTGAGGAGATTCGCTAGTATTAAATTGGATTCTAGTAAATCCAAAGCTATTGCAGATTTTAAGTCTGAACTGGACATAGTTAGGATCAGTTTGGGCGAAGATTATTTGGAAGATGTTAAACGGAGATTGGGAACTCTGAAAAGTGAAGTGATTATCGCAATTGAAAATCAGAATGTCGAGAAAATTAAGGAATGAGTGGGAAGGAGTTGCGCCCGTTGTTGATGCCGTCTGTATTGGATAGGGCGTTCAAGTGAGAACGCCATGCAGATAAGATTTCACAGATGCATAATTAATAATTTGCATAACCAATTATCAGGAGATCACAACATGGCAAAGAACCTCTCGCAAAAAACATTCGAAAAGGCACTCCAAGAATTAGGAATTCCACGCGGACGACAAGCAGAGTTTCTTAGAGTCCACGCCCAATCAAAGGGGCATGCAATGACTATGAAGCGGTTAGCAAAAGAAGTGGGCTATGGAAGCTGGCGGGGAATGAACCTTCAATATGGAATCCTAGCCCGTGACATTGGCCTCGCAGCAGGACTGGAACAAAGGGATTTACCATACCCTAACATACTGCTTTTAGTAGAATTTGTTCCTCCCATCCAGAAATCACCAAATAATATTTCAAACTCCGAATGGATATTGGTTATGAGAGAACTGTAATACGTCATATCCTCCGAGACAATTCGAAGTAATATGTAAGATACAAATTGGAGGATGCTATGCACCCAGAAGCCGAGGAAGAATTGAAGGTTAGGCTCAAACTCGTGGTACTTGATTTCGCACATCACTGGGGTGTCACAAAAACCTGCCGGGAATTCGAAGTCCCGCGTTCCAGCTTTTACCACTGGAAACAAAAATACGATCAAGAAGGACAAGCCGGTTTGTACAGAAAAAAGCCGGTGGCCTATCACCATCCACGAAAAACGCCTCAAAGTGTGATTGAGAAAATCCTGGAACTTCGAGCTGAGCAACAATTGGGTGCCTTACGGATCAAATATTATCTGGACCGCTATCACGGCATCAAAGTTTCAGAATCCACGGTGAGCCGGGTCTTGACATCCCATGGGATGGGTAAATTGCCCAAGACGGCCCCCAGACGTGCCCTCCACACAAAACGGTATGCCAAAGAGGTCCCTGGGCACCACGTTCAGGTGGATGTGAAGTTCGTGCAATTGAAAAATGCCGAAGGAAAGACTGTAAAACGGTTCCAATACACTGCCATCGATGATGCGACGCGCATCCGGGCATTGCAGATCTTTTCAGAACACAACCAAACGTGTGCGATCCAATTCATGGATTATGTGATCGAAAAGTTTCCTTTTCGGATCAGCACGGTTCGCACCGATCGGGGTCATGAATTCCAAGCCCGTTTCCACTGGCATGTCGAAGATTTGGGAATGCAGCATGTGTATATCAAACCGCGCACCCCGGAGTTGAACGGCAAAGTGGAACGTTCCCACCGAACGGACCAGACAGAGTTTTATCAATTGTTAACGTTCACGGATGACGTGGATCTCCGTTCCAAACTTCAGGCATGGGAGAACTTCTACAATTATGACAGACCTCATATCTCCCACGGAGGAATGACCCCTTACGAAGTGATGAAGTCTCTCTTAAAATAATGACGATTCTGTCTCACAGGGTATGACGTAAAATAAAGGGTTGAGCTTATCCCGTTACCAAAGACCATGGGATTGCAACAATTTTTTCATCCAATCGTTTGATTCTTTTCCCTCCATACACAATCAAGCAACCAGATGCTTTTGGATGCCTTTCAAGAAATAGCCGAAGGCCTTCAGTATCCCGGTATCCAAGATTATCCGTTAGTTTTACTTCTACGGCAAGTAAACGCCTGCCATATTCCAGAACAAAGTCAACTTCATTTCCTTCGAGAGTACGCCAAAAATAAAGATGTGTGGACGGGATCATCAAGCGCGTCAGAATTCTTAGGTGATGATAAATAAATGTCTCAAAATAGGCACCATATTCACGCGCTTTGCGAAGATCATCCAATTCGAAATAACCAGATAGAAAGACTGCCAACGCCGGATCGTTAAAAAACGCCTTTGGAGATTTTAACAACCGGGTAGTTCGACTTGCTGTATAGGCGGGTAAACGGTCAAATAAGTGCGTGGTCTCCAATAAATTCAGATACCGATGCGTGGTCGGTTGTGATAGACCAGCATCGCGAGAAATTTCAGACTGATTGATAAGCTGTGCAGAGCGCAATGCCGCAAATTCCATAACTCTGCGAAAATCCAACAACGCATCAATTTGAGCGATCTGCCGAAGATCACGTTCAAGATAGGTCGCTACATAGCCTTCCCACCACCTTGTACACGCCTGTAAAGAATCCAAACTGAGAAGTGGGGGCATAAATCCACGCAGGATAGTTTCTGATGGATCGGGAAGATCCACGGTCAATGAACTTTCTTCCGGAAATTCGCCATTCAGAACATGTACCAAAATATCTGGATATGGTCGATTGTTCATTTCCCCAACGGACATGGGATCGAGCACAAAATAAACAGCACGGCCTGCCAGGCTTTCACTTACCTGCTTCATCAACAGCAAGTTGGCAGAACCGGACAGTACAAATTGATATTTACCTGGGTTTCGATCCACAGTCTTTTTGACAGCATGCAAAAGTTCAGGCGCTTTTTGAACTTCATCTAAAATAACCTGGTTTGTTCCAGCCCATAAAGATTCCGGGTTTGAACGTGCTTGTTCCTGCACATCGAAATCGTCCAGGGTGTGAAAACGCCAATTGCGAAAAGGTTCAGCATTAAAGAGAAGAGTACTCTTGCCAACCTGTCTGGCACCTGTCAGCACAATGACAGAGTGATCCTGAATAGCGCTTTGCAACAGGGGAGTTAGCCAACGTTCACGATAAGCACTTTGGTTTGTATTATTATTCATGTGTTGAATAATAATACAAACACATCGATTCGGCAAGATGGCTATGTCAGCAAACCTATCTGGCGTAGAAGTAAAAATCTATAGAAACCCTGAGAAATCGACAAGAATGGTCACAGTGTTTAGTTTATTGGCCCGATACTGTGCTTAAACAAAAAGAGACTCGCATTCGTGCGAGTCTCTTTTTGTGATTTCCAGTGGGAAATACAGAAAAGCCCCTTGGCAATGACCTACTCTCCCAGGAGGTCGCCCTCCAAGTACCATCGGCGCTGACATGCTTAACTACCGGGTTCGAGATGGGACCGGGTGTACCCATGCCGCTCAAATCACCAAGGGACGTTTTCACAACGTTGATCTGAATAGCGATTAATGATGATGTTTGTTCGAAAAGTACCAAGTTCTCCGCACCACGGGATTAAGCCCTCGATCATTAGTACAGTTTAGCTTAACACATTACTGTGCTTACACTTACTGCCTATATACCAGGTGGTCTACCTGGGATCTTACTCCCTTAATGGGATTACAGGGATCTAATCTTAGGACGAGTTTCCCACTTAGATGCTTTCAGCGGTTATCTCTGCCAGACATGGCTACCCAGCAATGCTCCTGACGGAACAACTGGCACACTAGAGGTCTGTCCACTCCGGTCCTCTCGTACTAGGAGCAGCTTCCTTCAAATCCCTTGCGCCCACAGCGGATAGAGACCGACCTGTCTCACGACGGTCTGAACCCAGCTCGCGTACCGCTTTAACGGGCGAACAGCCCGACCCTTGGGACCTTGTCCAGCCCCAGGATGCGATGAGCCGACATCGAGGTGCCGAGCGAAGTCGTCGATGTGAACTCTTGGACTTCACCAGCCTGTTATCCCCGGGGTAGCTTTTATCCGGTAAGCCACGACCATTCCACACTGAGTCGTGGGATCACTAAGCCCTACTTTCGTATCTGCTCGACGCGTTGGTCTTGCAGTCAAGCTCCCTTATGCCTTTACACTCTTTGGTGGGTTTCCATTCCACCTGAGGGAACCTTTGGGCGCCTCCGTTACCTTTTGGGAGGCGACCGCCCCAGTCAAACTGCCCATCTGGCACGGTCCCCCGCCCGGATTACGGTGCGGGGTTAGAGTCTAAATATAATCAGGGTGGTATTTCACTAATGGCTCCACCGAGGCTAGCGCCCCAGCTTCAAAGCCTCCCACCTATGCTACACAGATTACACCCAAACGCAATGCCAAATTGCAGTAAAGCTCCACGGGGTCTTTTTGTCCTGCTGCGGGTAGGCCGCATCTTCACAGCCATTTCAATTTCACCGGGTCCCTCGTCGAGACAGTGCTCTGATCGTTACGCGGTTCGTGCGGGTCGGAACTTACCCGACAAGGAATTTCGCTACCTTAGGACCGTTATAGTTACGGCCGCCGTTCACCGGGGCTTCGGTTCAAAGCTTCGCTTGCGCTAACCTCTCTCCTTAACCTTCCGGCACTGGGCACGCGTCAGCCCCTATACATCGCCTTACGGCTTAGCAGAGACCTGTGTTTTTGTTAAACAGTCGCCAGAGCCATTTCACTGCGGCCCTCCAAAGCTTGCACCTCAGAGGGCACCCCTTCTCCCGAAGTTACGGGGTCATGTTGCCTAATTCCTTAACGAGGGTTCTCCCGTTCGCCTTGGTATACTCTACCCATCTACCAGTGTCGGTTTGCGGTACGGG
>Ga0075275_1000115_pt1 | contig 10052 bp, 8 predicted proteins | sample SF_Rice_5C_80N_3_FD_69769 | JGI IMG/M metagenome (GOLD analysis project Ga0075275, IMG submission 69769) | Rice paddy soil microbial communities from Twitchell Island, California, USA - SF_Rice_5C_80N_305 | ecosystem: Environmental > Terrestrial > Soil > Paddy field/soil | place: USA: Twitchell... | reverse complement strand
TTCCTCTGCGCCAGACATCAACACGCCGTGTCCACACAGAATCACCGGACGCTGCGCCTTCTCGATCAGCCTGACAGCATGTTCCAGAGAATCTTTTGGCGCATGTGACACGGGCTGATAGCCGGGCAATTTCACATCTTCTGGGTAAATAAATTCTGTCTGTTCGACCTGGGCATTCTTGCAGATGTCGATCAAGACCGGGCCGGGACGTCCACTGCGTGCGATGTAAAACGCCTCGGCTACAACCTCTGCGATCTCATCGGCACGCGTTACAAGGTAATTATGTTTCGTGATCGGCAACGTAATGCCCGTCACATCCACTTCCTGAAACGCATCCCCGCCGATCAAATGCGCAGCCACCTGTCCCGTAATAAAAACCACTGGAACAGAATCCATCATCGCAGTCGCAATGCCCGTCACGAGATTCGTCGCGCCAGGTCCCGAGGTCGCCATTGCCACGCCAACTTTTCCCGAAGCACGCGCATATCCGTCCGCCATGTGCGCCGCGCCCTGTTCATGCCGCACCAAAACATGATGCACCGGATAACTCAACATCGCATCATAGATCGGCATGTTCGCCCCACCCGGATACCCGAAGACGACTTCCACGCCTTCGCGCACCAAACACTCCCACAAAATCTCTGCACCTGTCTTTTTCATCTCTTCTCCTTTTTGGAGCACAACGGCTAAGTACTCTTTGGGTATGCCGTCGCTGCAGGAGCAAGCTCCTGCACTCCACAATTAACTTTGCAAAACTGCGCCTGTATCCGCACTAGTTACAAAATGTGAGTAACGTTTCAACCATTTGCTTTGGACATCAGATTTGAACGGAGGCAACTCATTCAAACGCTGACGAATTTCCGCCTCGCTCAAACGGACCTCGAGCCTGCGTTCCGTTAAATCAATTTCGATCACGTCCCCGGCTTTGAGCGCCGCGATCGGCCCGCCCGCGGCCGCTTCCGGCGACACATGACCAATGCACGCGCCACGTGTTCCGCCGCTAAATCTTCCGTCCGTGATCAACGCAACTTTATCGCCGAGACCTTGTCCCATGATCGCAGATGTCGGCGATAACATTTCCTGCATGCCGGGTCCGCCCTTCGGCCCTTCATAACGGACAACCACCACATCGCCGGGTTGAACTTTTTTCGCCAGGATTCCAGCCAATGCTTCATCTTGTGATTCATAAATTCTTGCTGGGCCGCTGAACTTCATCATCGGCGCACTCACGCCACCGACTTTAACCACCGCTCCATTCGGCGCGAGATTGCCAAATAAAATTGCCAATCCGCCGCGCTTGGAATGTGCATTTTCATAACGACGAATCACATCATCATCTTGAATCTCACAACCTTTGATCGATTCTCCAAGCGTCGTGCCGCTGACTGTGACACGGTCAAAGTGCAGCATGTTCGTGGCACGCTGGACTTCATTCAAGATGGCGGGAATGCCGCCAGCGCGATGGACATCTTCCATGTGCCATTTGCCTGCCGGAGAAACTTTGCAAATATGCGGAACTTTTTCAGCAACGGAATTGATGCGAGATAACGGATAATCCACATTTGCTTCGTTCGCCAACGCCAGCGTGTGCAATACTGTGTTGGTCGAACCGCCCATTGCCATGTCCAGCGCAAAGGCATCATCAATCGCTTCAGGCGTGACGATGTCGCGCGGCTTGATGTCACGGTCAAGCAAAACCATAATTTGCGCCGCGGCTTTGCGCGCCAAATCTTCGCGCTCTTTTGTTTTCGCCAACGCTGATCCATTGAACGGCAAAGCCAGCCCGATGGCTTCCATCAGACAATTCATCGAGTTGGCTGTGAACATCCCTGAACACGAACCGCACGATGGACATGCAAATTTTTCCAAAACAGACAAACGCTTTTCATCGATCTTTCCAGCTGAAAATGCCCCCACGCCTTCGAACACAGAAATCAAATCAATCGCTTCGCCATCGGGAGTTTTCCCGGCGGCCATCGGTCCGCCCGAGACAAAAATGGTCGGGATATTGACTCTCATCGCAGCCAGCAACATGCCCGGCACGATCTTGTCGCAGTTCGGGATGCAGACCATGGCGTCGAATCGGTGGGCCTCGATCATCGTTTCAACGGAGTCCGCTATCAGTTCCCGCGAAGGAAGCGAGTACTTCATCCCCATATGTCCCATCGCAATGCCGTCATCCACGCCGATGGTGTTGAATTCGAACGGCACTCCGCCCGCGGCGCGCACGGCATCCTTCACCAGCTTGCCAAATTCCTGCAAGTGAACATGACCCGGAACGATATCAACATGCGAATTGACAATCGCAATGAACGGCTTGCCAAAATCTTCTTCCTTCACGCCCGTCGCACGCAATAAAGCGCGATGTGGTGCTTTGTCGTATCCTTTTTTAACCGTATCTGAACGCATGGCTCTTTTCCTCGAATAGATAAAATAAAAGAGCCGCCCGTGGTTAGGGCGGCTCTTTGAACTTACTACAGTGAGTTATTTCTTCACTCTCACTGTTGCCATCCTAACCACAAATAGGTCCTTAATAATAAGGACCGAAATAAGGACGACAATAAGGGAGAGACTGAAGATTTGATTCATATTGGCTTTAGGTATTTCGCCCGATTATAGGCAGAAACAGAAATCCGTCAAGGGTGAGTTTTTGATTTAATTGAATCACAATAATTTTAAAAGACTCTTGGGATTTTCAATCCAAGAGTCTTACCAAACATCAAAGCATTATAGCTACGACTTGCTTCGATCAACTTATGCTCAAACTTAATTGATTAACTTTTCCTCCAAGCCACGCGCATGGAAGAGCGAGTGCAACAAGTGTCCATGAATACCAGGTCGGACCGAGGTTCTGACCAGCAATTGCACCAGCGAAACTTCCGATAAATCCGAATATGCCCAACGCGATTGCATGATTCATTGGGCGATTCGGCGCCAACCTCGCTGTGACATAACATCCGATCACGCTATAAACAAGACGATAAACCAGTATCGAGGCAATCAACAGTTCCGAGCCGTACATCGGCAATGATCCGCGTGAAAGTATTCCCATCGACTCCAACACAGCGTCCGTTCCATACGATAGGACAAAGATGACCACCAACCCTGCGATGAAAGCACCAATACTTTTAAAGATATTCTTATTCATTTTTTTCACCTTTAGCAAAAATTTATTATAGACTTTCGATCAATTTATCCACGGACTGATGCAAACCGGCGATGGCAAAGACCATCATCTGGCTCGGTTTCCAGCCATGTTCCGTGACCGTTAGTTCAGTCATATCGCCGCGAACGCGCTTGAAAGTCACAACGGTGCGGATCTCTTCTGGAAAGTCTGGCGGCATACCCACCTGGATAGGATCAATTTTATTGCCATCTTTATCAGCCAAGCCCTGGGTAAACTCGATAAGCTCCATGGGAACGATCTTCTTGTAGACGCCAGCAGTGTATGAATCTTGTCCACCCATTTCTTTCGGCGCGCGCATACCAAAAATATATTTACCGCCGACACGCAGATCGATTTTGCATGAAGGCGATGTGAAATGTTTCGGTCCCCACCAACGCATAACATGGTCGGGTTCCGTCCATGCTTTCCACACCAATTCCACTGGTGCGTCGATGATGCGCTTTACAACGACATCTTCTGTATAAGTTGTGTTATCAGACATTTTATGCTCCTCTCGTAATCGAATAAAGTTATCTCAGTTGGCGCTTGATTCAATTTTATGGTTTCTTCTTTTTGGCCTCTGCTTTCATAACCTGCACATATTCATCAAGGCGATCCAGGCGCTGTTCCCATAATTGACGAGACTGTGCAATCCAATCCGATACTTCGTTCAACTTATCCAAACGGACTTCGCAATATCTTTCGCGGCCTTGTTTGACGACAGCCACCAGCCCACATTGCCGAAGAATTTTGATGTGCCGCGAAACGGCTGGTCGGCTGATTCGAAAATTTTCGGCCACGCCGTTCAGGGTCAACTTTTGAGCGGCCAGCAGACTCAAGATGGCTCTGCGATTTGGATCAGCAATTGCTTGAAAAGTATCTCGTCTCATGTTCACCTAATATGTAACCATTTGGTTACTCTTTATAAAAACATTTTAGAACACATTTTCCATCCTGTCAAGTTAAAAATGATTTTGATTTTAGGCTGGCAACTCCCCCGTTATCCTTTAAACCTCGGGTACGATCCCAGCACGCGCAGCATCATCGCATATTCGCCGAGATGATCCAGCGCCTTGCGCACGGTATCTTCGTGCGTCGCACCGATGAAGTCCACATAAAATAAATATTCCCACGGCTTGCCTTGCAGCGGACGCGATTCGATTTTTGTCAGATCGAGATCACGCAACGCGAACACGCTCAACGCTTTGAACAATGCGCCCGGCTGATTTTTCAACGTGAACACGATGGACGTCTTCGCCTCATTCTCCGGGACAACGGCTTCCGTTTTGACGGCGAGAAAACGCGTGAAGTTTTCCGTGTTATCTTCGATGCCCTCTTCGAGAATTTCCATCCCGTAAATTTCCGCCGCCCGCTTCGACGCAATTGCCCCCACATCCCGCGCACCAGACTCTTTCAAAATTTTTACACTGCCTGCCGTGTCATAAACTTGCTCAGGTTTGATTCCATGCGCGCGCAAATATCCGGCGCACTGCCCCAGCGCCTGCGGATGACTGATGGCTTTTTTGATGTCCGCTTTTTTCACACCGCAATTCGCGATCAGACAATGCCGCACGCGCAAAAGATATTCGCCGACGATGTGCAAATTATTTCTCAATAACAAATCATAATTTTGATGGATGCTTCCCGCCAAAGAATTTTCGATGGGAATCAACGCCGTGTCGGCTTTGCCTGAATTGACGGCATCAAACACATTATCGAACGACTCACAGGGAACAGTTTCGACATTTCCAAAATAATTGAACACAGCTTGTTCAGAATATGCGCCAGGTTCGCCTTGGAACGCAACCTTCATGTTTTTCTCCATCGGGCGAGATGACCTCGCCCCTACTGTTTCTCCGCCCAATCAACAATCGCGCGAAATCCCGCTTCGACATCTTCATCCGAAGCGGCGATTGTCATGCGGACAAAGCCTTCGCCTTGTTCACCAAATGCCGAACCCGGCACAAGTCCAACGCCAGCTTCTTCCAAAATCCGCTCGCAAATTTCCACCGATGACATTTTCAAAGTACGCATATCAAGGAAAAAATAAAATGCTCCCTGCGGCGGCGTGACCAAAACTTTATCGCTTTCCAATTCATGAGCGAGTCGCAAAACCAATTCACGGCGGCGAGAATATCCGGCGCGCATGTGCGCGGTAAATTCCTGCATCGCGGGATCGTTCATTGCAAACGCCGCGGCTTTTTGAATGAACGGTGCAACACATGTAATGGAATTTTGTCCGGCTTTCAACGCATTATCAATTACCGCTTTGGGTGCAGCCAAAAATCCAACGCGCCAGCCAGTCATCGCATAAGACTTGGACCAACTATTTACGAGCAGTGTTCTTTCTTTTGCGCCATCGAATGCCGCTGCAGATGTTGGACGCTCACCATAATATAAACTTCCATACACTTCGTCGCTGACGATCCATAAATTATTTTTAGCAGCAAAGTCTTGTAACTTTTGCAAATATTCTTTTGTTGGATACGCGCCGGTTGGATTGGACGGATAATTTAAAATAACAACTTTTGTTTTTGACGTCAACGCTTTTTCCCATGATTCAAAAAAAGGAATGAATCCATTTTCAGCAGGCGCGGGCACGCGGATTACGTTTCCGCGCAACATGATCGCCATGTTGGAATGTGTCGCCCAGGTAGGATCGGGAATGAGAACATCATCGCCGGGATTCAAGATGGATTGTAGTGCAAGATAATAAGCATGGATGCCGCCGTGCGTCACAATGATTTCGGAGGCGGGGTCGTAGGAAACGCCTTCGTCGCGAGTCAGCTTATTTGCAATCGCCGCTAACAGGTCCGGGTAGCCGCGGGAGGGACCGTAATGAGTCAACCCATCTTGCATCGCCTTGAGCGCCGCATCCACGATCGCGGGATGAGTCCCAAAATCCGGATCGCCAACTTGCAATCCAATAATTTTATGGCCGCTGGCTTTGAGCGCGAGAATCCGATCGGCCATCGCAACAGTTGCCGATTGACGAATGAGTTCGAATTGCTGATTGAGATTCATATCTGTATCCAAAAATAAAATTTCCGCATTATACACCGTTGACGACATTAACTCTGGGTGGTATAGTTGCGCCCAATTAACATGAAAAGCTATTGTTTCGGTACCATGACCATGACTACTACCTCCGGGTTCTCCGTGAGGCATTTGTGGTTGGTCAGAAGTAACTGAACAAAGTTACATCACAGCGCACAACGCCTCACGGAAACGTGAGGCGTTTTTGTTTATCTAAACACGAAGGACACAAACCCATTGTTTATTTTTAGGAGAAAACAACATGGCAGAAAAATCGAAAACGCTCGTCATGAAATTTGGAGGCACGTCGGTCGGCAACGCGGATGCAATGTCCAAGGCCGCGCAAATCGTCAAAGATGCGCGCAAGGATTGGCCGCGTGTGGTCGTGGTCACGTCGGCGATTTCGGGCGCGACGAATCTTTTGCTCGATTGCGCCACACAAGCATCAAAAGGAAATTTGCAAACTTTATTGGATGCAGAAAAATCTTTGCTGGCAAACCACGAAAAAATTATCGACACGCATATAGCGGATGCAAAACGCTGTGCCGATTTGAAAGAAAAAATAAAATCTTTCATCAGTGAGTTTGGAAATTTATGCCGCGCCATCGGTGTGCTCGGTGAAGCCAGTCCGCGCGCGTTGGATGCGGTCGCATCGCTCGGGGAACGAATGAGCGTGTACGTGCTAACAGGGGTGATCGAATCTTTGGGCGTTTCCTCCCAAGCCATCGAAGCGACAGAATTAATTGTCACCAATTCTCATTTTCAAAACGCACATCCCGACTTCGATGTGACGCGCGAGAAAGCACGCGCAAAATTAAATCCAATTTTGGATCAAGGAATCGTTCCGGTCACGACCGGATTTATCGGCGCGACGCCCGATAGCGTGATCACAACTTTGGGACGAGGCGGCAGCGATTATTCGGCGGCCATTCTCGGCGCGGTCCTGCCTGCGGACGATGTCTGGATCTGGACCGACGTCGACGGTGTGATGACCACCGATCCGCGTGTCGCGCCGGACGCGCAAACATTGCCCGAGATCAGTTACAGTGAAATCGCGGAACTAGCTTATTACGGTGCAAAAGTTTTGCATCCAAAAACGATTCGCCCGGTGGTGGACGCAGGTATCGGTTTGAGAATTTGCAACACGTTCAATCCGTCGCATCCCGGCACGCGCTTGAAAGCAAACGTCAAAAGCAATGGACAGCCCGTGAACGGACAAGTGGTCAAAGCCGTGACCGCCATCCGCAAACAAAAGTTGGTGACCATCGAAGGGCGCGGTATGCTCGGCGTCCCGGGCGTGGCGGCGCGGGCATTCGGCGCAGTTGCATCGACGGGCACGAGCGTGCCGTTGATCACGCAGGCATCATCCGAGCAATCCATTTGTTTTGCGGTTCCATCTGAAACTGCGCATGAAGTTGTGTCATCGCTGGAAAAAGTTTTCGCGCACGAACTCGAAGACGATGATATCGACCGCGTCTGGTCAACCGATGACGTGACCATCGTGACCGTGGTCGGCGCAGGAATGCGTCACACGCCCGGCGTGGCTGGAAATATTTTCAGCAAGTTGGGAAATAAAAATGTGAACGTGCTCGCCATCGCGCAAGGCTCGTCCGAAGTTTCGATCAGTCTTGTCGTGGATGCGAAAGATACAGAGAACGCAGTCAAAGCATTGCATGAAATGATCGTCAATTAATTTGTAGGGGCACAGCATGCTGTGCCCCTACTCGAAAAATCAAAGGAGTCATTATGAAACAAATTCCCGTAGCAGTCATCGGCGCGACAGGTTCCGTCGGCCAAAGATTCATCTCATTGCTTGACAATCATCCGTGGTTCAAAGTTGTGGCGTTGGCCGCTTCAGACCGTTCCATCGGACAACCATTTTCAAAAGCATGCCGCTGGGTGCTCGCCGAACCCATGCCCGATTATGCACGCGACATGATCATCGTTCCCGCCACGCCGGAATCGTTCGAGGCGAAAATCGTTTTCTCAGCCTTGCCCGCCGATCTCGCTAAGGATCTCGAGCCGCAATTTGCAAAAGCTGGTTTCGCAGTTTGCTCGAACGCATCATCCTATCGTCGCGCAGACGATGTGCCCCTGCTCCTCCCAGAGATCAACGCCGACCACATCGCGCTGGTCAAAGAGCAGCGCAAGCTGCGTGGCTGGAGCGGATGCATCACGACCAATCCAAATTGCACGAGCACCGGATTAACTGTCGCGCTCAAAGCGCTCGATGATTCTTTCGGCGTGAAAAAAGTTTTTGCGGTTTCGCTTCAGGCGCTTTCGGGCGCGGGTTATCCTGGCGTCTCTTCGATGGACATCAACGATAATGTGATTCCATTCATCGGCGGCGAGGAAGAAAAGGTTGAATGGGAGCCGCGCAAGATGCTCGGCAAACTCAATGATCATAAAATCGAATTGGCCGATATAAAATTTTCCGCGCATACGAATCGCGTGGCAGTCATCGATGGTCACACGCTTTGCGCAAGTGTTGAATTTGCAAATCCTGTTTCGCCCGAAGATGCAATTCGCGCGTTGCAAAATTTTCAAGCGCAAGCCGCGGCGCGCGATCTGCCCTCAGCACCGAAGCCCGTAATCGTTGTCCGCGACGAAGCCGACCGTCCTCAACCGCGCCTCGACCGCATGACCGGCAAAGGCATGACCACCGTCGTTGGCCGCGTGCGCCCCGATCCGCTTTTTCATTTGAAGTTCGTCGTGCTTTCGCACAACACCATTCGCGGCGCGGCGGGCGGCTCTATCTACAATGCCGAATTATTGGTGCAGGAAAATTTGCTTTAAAAAACTTTGCTTATTTCGCCCGCGCCATCAGATGCTTCACAAATATAAATTTCTGGATGACGTCTCGTCTCAGACTCATAATCGTCCGCCAATTTTTTGGCAAACGCTTCAACATGATCCCGCGCAACGAGCGCCGCAACACACCCACCGAAACCGGCTCCCGTTAAACGCGCGCCATAACACCCCGGCAGCGACTGCGCGATGCGCGCCATCGTATCAAGTTCGGGAATCGACACTTCAAAATAATCGCGCAGACTCGCGTGACATTCGTTCATCAATTTTCCAAAGCGGACGATATCGCCATCATGCAAGATTTTCACAGCGCGATTCGTACGCTCGATCTCTTCCACAACATGCCGCGCATGTTTCTCGACCTGCGCCGGAAGTTTTTGCGCGAGACGATTAAAATTTTCCACGCTGACATCGCGCAAAGCTTTCACGTCCGGCAGATCTTTCTGAATGATGCGAACCGCTTCTTCGCAATCGGCGCGGCGATTGTTGTATTCGCTGGTGGTTAATTCGCGCCGCATGGACGTATCGGCAATGACGATGGCAACATCCTTCGGCAAAGGCAAAGTTTGATATTCAAGCGAACGGCAATCGAGCAGCAGCAATTTATTTTTCACGCCGCACGCCGACGCAAATTGATCCATGATGCCGCAATTCACACCGACATATTTATTTTCCGCACGCTGACAGATCAACGCCAACTCCATCGGAGAAAGTTTCCAGCCGCCGAGGGTCATCCATGCCACGGCGAAAGCTAGCTCCACCGACGCCGATGAACTTAATCCCGCGCCGCGCGGCACGTCAGACGCAAACACGGCTTGCATATTTTTCACCGGCAGATTTTTCTCCGTCAATGACCATGCCACGCCCGCCGGATATTTCGCCCACTCGGGCAGCGGAGAATTATCAGGTTGGAGTTTGGCAGATAAATTTGTCAGCGTGAAAAAAGATTCTTCGGCAAAGTCCGTCGCAACGAGGGCGGTCTGGGGCGCATCTTTCGGCGAGAAAGCGATGTACGTCGCGCGGTCGATCGCAACCGGCATGA
>Ga0075275_1000114_pt1 | contig 10084 bp, 10 predicted proteins | sample SF_Rice_5C_80N_3_FD_69769 | JGI IMG/M metagenome (GOLD analysis project Ga0075275, IMG submission 69769) | Rice paddy soil microbial communities from Twitchell Island, California, USA - SF_Rice_5C_80N_305 | ecosystem: Environmental > Terrestrial > Soil > Paddy field/soil | place: USA: Twitchell... | reverse complement strand
ATGGCCTCGGCGGTGGATGATCTTTCGCGCGGGCGTCTGACTTTGGGTTTGGGTGCGGGCTGGCAGGAACATGAACATCACGCGTTCGGTTTTGACTTGCTCGATATGCAATCCCGTTTTGACCGATTCGAGGAGGGGCTTCAAGTAATCACAACTTTGCTGAAGAGCGATCAAGCCGTGACGTTTAACGGGAAATATTTCCAGTTGAATGATGCCATTTTATTGCCGCGTCCGCAACGACCGGGCGGGCCGCGGATTTTGATCGGCGGGATCGGTGTTCATCGCACACTGCCATTGGTCGCACGTTATGCCGATGAGTGGAATGCAATGTTCCTGACTCCGCAGCAGTTCGAAGAAAAGAATCGCCGACTGGATGAATTACTCGTTGGTGAGAATCGCACACCCGAATCTGTCCGGCGGTCGATGATGACAGGACTGCGCTTTGGGAGGACTCAAGCTGAACTGGATGAAAAATTATCTGCCCGCAAACAAACAATTGAACAGGCGCGCGGCACCGGGTTGATCGTTGGTGTTGGAAATGAAATCGTCGGCCAGCTTCTTGAATTGGAAAAGGTTGGAGTTCAACGCATCATGCTCCAATGGCTGGATTTGGATGATCTAGATGGTTTGGCTGCGTTGGCTAAAGCTCTGGAGTGAGGTAAATTGAAAACTCCATTTGCCTAATCCAACAACTCCTGAGTATTTCCTGCGTAAATCAAGAAGGGCTTGGAGAAAGCTTGAAATTGTTATAAACTGAATTTGTATATTCTAATGAGGAGAACACAATGAACAAAGAAAATCGAACACAACTGATCCTCGGCGTCCTGCTGATATTGGCGGGTGTGTGGTTTGTGGCCGTGAGGCAGGTCCCGGCCTTGAAAGCGTGGGTCGATATTCAGTTTGAATGGCCCTTTTATGTTGTCGGTGCTGGAGCGATCATCCTGCTGATCGGCGCGCTGACCGGCGCGCCGCGCATGGCGATCCCTGCCGCAATTGTGGCTGGCATTGGCGGTATTCTGTATTATCAGAATATGCACAACGATTATGAATCGTGGTCTTTCCTGTGGACACTCATCCCCGGATTTGTTGGCGTTGGTACGATCCTGGCTGGCCTGTTTGGTGATGATACCCGTTACAACCTTGGGCGTGGTTTGAACCTGCTTGTGATTAGTGCAGTTTTATTTCTCATCTTTGCCGCGTTCTTCAAGCGTTTGAATTTCCTTGGTGATTACGGCCCATCGGTTTTGCTCATCTTCCTCGGGTTGTATGTTGTGGGACGTGGATTGATGCGCACGCGAAAGTCAGGAGGCTGACATGCGCCGCGGTGAAATTTTCTGGGGAAGTCTGCTCATTGTCTTGGGCGTGTTGTTTTTTCTCAAAGCGGCAGGTTATTTGCCGGGCGACGTTTTTAGCTGGTTCTGGCCGTTTGTGTTTATCGGATTTGGCGTTTGGATTTTGTTGGGCAGCACTGTCATGCGAGCCAATTATGAACATGCTGAAAAGTTTTCTGTCCCGTTGCAAAATGCAAAAGAAGCTGTCTTGTCCATCGACCACGGCGCTGGTCAGATCGATTTGCGTTCCGGAGCAAATACTGATGATTTTTTGACGGGTGTATCAGGCACGGGGATGAATCTATCCTCCCGATTAAACGGCGACAAGCTCGAAGTCAAGATCGATGCGGGACCGAGTTTTATTCCATTCATTGGGCCGGAAGGCGGCGTCTGGCAATATCGCCTCAATCCGGACCTGCCAACGGTCATCGATATAGATGCCGGAGCCAGCCGCCTCGACATTGACCTGTCTGATCTGCGCGTGACGCATTTCTCGTTTGAAGGCGGCGCGAGCAGACTCAACCTGACCTTGCCTGTGCGCGTCGAGAACGCATTGGTGGATATTGAGGCGGGCGCGGCCAGTATTGAGGTTCGTGTACCTCAAGGCGTGGCGATGCGATTCCGCACGAAAAGTGTTGGTTCGCTGAATATCGATGAGACTCGTTTCCCGCGCCGCGAGGGCGGCCTCTATCAATCTTCGGATTATGATGTCGCGCAATTTCATGCTGATGTCACGATAGATGGCGGCGCCACTTCCATAACAATACTTTAGGAGCAGCCATGAAACGTTTTGATTTTCGTATTTTGATTGGCGCTGGATTGATTTTGCTGGGCGTATTAATGTTGTTGGAACGCTTCGGCATTCTTCATGGTGCAGCTGATTTCTTCTGGGGTGTGGTTTTCCTGGCAGGTGGAGCTTATTTCCTCTATCGCTTTTCTAGCAATATACGCGGTGAATGGTGGGCCGCCATTCCCGGTTTTGCATTGATTGGCATCGGCGCAGATAGTATTTTGCCAGGCATTCTTGGAAACTGGGCAGGCTTGTTTTTCCTTGGTTTCCTCGGCCTCGGATTCTTCGCTGTTTATTTCAGTGGACGCAATGAGCGCTGGTGGGCGTTGATCCCTGGCGGCATTTTATTGACGCTGGGATTCATTTCCGTGTTGAGTAACATTTTTAGTGCGCAGGAAACTGGCGGATTTTTCTTCCTGGGTCTCGGCCTAACCTTTTTGCTGGTGGCTGTTTTGGCGTCGGCGCAGTGGGCTTATATCCCCGGTATCATTTTGCTGGTGATGGGTGCACTGCTTGGAACAGCATTTGCAGGCGCGCTTAACTATGTTTGGCCCGCAGCTTTGATTTTGGTCGGGTTGTTGCTGATTTACCGATTTGTGCGCCGCCAATAAATTCTACAAACAAGATGCCCCTGCTCATTGACAGGGGCATCTTTATGTTTGATCGTAAAGTCTGTTTTGTAGCATATTCCTGACTTGGTCCTTGGCATCTTTCCAGCGTGGTGAGACCACTTCAGCTAATTTCTCAAGGATCATACAACCTGCTATATAGTGTTCCTTGCATAATTCTTGTAACTCTGTACCGCGGATGCGAATGACTTCGACCGTATCTTCGCTGACTGCACTCGATGTGTAGGTTTCTCCACCGACAACGGATGACCAGCCGAAAACGTCTCCCGCATGAAGATGGGTGAGGGTGATCTTTGGCCCATCGTACGGCTTGTATTGTATGGAAACTGTTCCGCTCGAAATGAGATACAAATACTCAGCTTGATCGCCTTGTTCAAAAACCATCGTTTGGGGAGATACGGCGATGGATTTTAAAAGTGGCATAAGCAGATCGAACTGTTGCTGGGGCAGGTCTTTCAGGAATGGGATATTCACAAGAGTTTCCAACATCACTTGCATGGTATCCCAGCACGGAGGGTGTTATCCAGTAATATATTTCCTGAAAGCGCTGACATTAATCCCGTTTTCAAACTAACAATTCATATCTCGCGTTATACTCGGGTTGTGACAGTTAAAAAGAAAAGCCACCTTATTTCACGTAATAAGAAAGTCTCTTCGCTTGAGTTGATTTTATCTGGTAAGGTAAAAAAGCCGGTTAAAGTCAGTGTGCCTCTACATAGCGGCGATATGTGTCCGAAATGCAAAAAAGGTCGACTCGATTACAATGGTGTGCTTGCATTGGAATGCCCGGTGTGCAAATTTGCCGAAACCGGCGGCGCAGGTTGTACCTGATAATTTCATTTATGTGCCCCGTGCGGGCCGACTATTTAGAGAGTTTAGGTTATGAAGATTTCAGCTCGTGTGCTTAGTTTGATAATCAGCGGTGTGGGTTTGATCCTGCTGGGCGTGGTGTTGTATTTCTTTCTGCCAGCCAGCCAGCAGAGCGCGACGAATGATCCAGCCGCGGCAACGGATTTTTCATCGATTCCGGCCAAGGTCCAGTTTGACGCGCCTGTATTGACATTATCCGATATAGGCGGCATCCAGCATTCTTTATCCGATTATCGCGGCCAGGTGGTGTTGGTCAATTTGTGGGCCACATGGTGCCCGCCTTGCAAGGCGGAGATGCCCACTTTGCAGACCTTTTATTCCAAATATCAAGCCGCGGGCTTCATGGTCATCGCGGTGGAAGATGGCGACCCAACCCCTGACGTGGTTGCTTTTGTGAAAGATTATGAACTGACTTTCCCAGTGTGGCTTGACCCAACATATCAGGCCACGGATCATGCTTTCAAGACTCCCAATCTGCCAAGTTCATATCTGATAGATCGCAATGGCAAGGTAAGATTGGCGTGGGTCGGAGCAATCAGTGAAGGAAATCTTGAAAAATATATAGTCCCAATAATCAAGGAGTGATCATCATGGAAGCAAAAGTAAGCTGGCAAAAGGAATTGTCGTTCGTAGGGGTGGCAGATAGTGGTTTTGAAATCAAGCTCGACAGCCATTCGGGGCCGCAGACCGGTGCCGGACCGGTGGAGATGGTGGCAATTTCCCTGGCAGGTTGCACTGCCATGGATGTGATTTCGATCCTGGCCAAGAAGCAGCAGGATGTAACGAGTTTTGATGTTAAGGTTCATGCAGACCGCACGGATGATTATCCAAAGGTGATCACGAAAGCCGTGCTGGAATATGTGGTGGTCGGTCACAAGGTGGATGAGGCTGCGCTTACGCGGGCCATCGAACTTTCGATGACAAAATATTGTCCGGTACATGCCATGTTGAGCAAAGCATTCCCGATAGCTATTCGTTACTCGATTTATGAAGAAACCGGTGGAGAGAATCAACTTGTAAAACAAGGTGATTGGAAACACTAATTAATCCTGAATACAAAAACGACCAGGTACCTGGTCGTTTTTGTATTTGGAATATTTACTGAATCTTTTACGGTTTTGGGTCTGACTTGATCTGACTGGCCGCGTCCGATGCGTCGGAAGCAATGACAGTGGTGCCGCTACGTGTCAATGTGCCTTTATATGCAACTCCAGCGCTGTGTGTGGTCCAGCCTTCCAGATTAAAGGCCAGCGGGCCATCGGCCAATATCCACTCACCGTTGTACTTGCGAGCGATGTGAACGTGTGTGCCTGTGGCCTCGCCTCCCTGGCAGGATGGGAAGCCGATAAAATCTCCAGCGTGTAATTCTTTGCCTTGTGGGGCGCGACTATCGGCGGCCAGATGAAGATAAAAGACCACCCAGCCTGTTCTCTCATCACCATCGCCGTCCAAGTCCAGTGCTATCCCGTCCGGCCCCGAACGGACAACCAGTCCATCTGCCACGGCAACGGCAAAATTTTGTGGATCGGCAACAAAACATCCATGATGTTCGGATGGTGGGGCGAAGTCAATTGCAGAAAATGGTTCGCCAACTCCCCAGCCTGCATGTGGCCCGCCTGTGTAGGTCCATATTTGTCCATCAGGGAAGGGGAAGCGAAACGTGGGTTGTTTTAAACTGCCGGGGATTGGATCGCTTGCATTGGTCCATGGATCGCCGAATAACGACTTATAAGTTTGTATCAGGCCTGATGGCCCGGTTGATTGATCATACTTAGGCTCGTTCTCGAATCTCGAAAAGAAATATTGGATTCCAACTGAGGCGGCGTTTTGCCACGGGTCTGGGCGGATGATCGTTCCATCGGGCAAATCGAATTCTGTGAGTTTTCCGGCGCGCCAGCCATAATAACCATTGTTGAAGGTATTGGCCGCCAAAACCAGTTGCAAATATAAGCCTTCATAAAAAGTTTGTTGGTAGCCGAGCATATACGGATCTGATGGCGGCTCCGGATTTGAAAGCGCGCCCGTCTTATATTCAAGCAATGCCAGCAATAAGCGCGGACTGACACTCCAGTTTGTGGCTACATAATTAACGATCTCTGCGCCAGTGAGTTTGGGTCCGCTGCCGGCGTAGGCCTGGTAATCTTTCAGCCAACCGGGCTGGGATGCGACAAAGGCTGATGTGTTGAATCCAATTTGCATGGGACCGTTAACGAAAGCTCCATCAGGCATGATCTTATAAGGATTGGCCCACAGAGATTTATAGTAAATCGGGATTTTCATCGGCATGCCAGGAGGCATGGTAGTTGCATCAGACGGAATGATGGGGTTGGCTGTTCTGATCTGGGGGATGCTGGTGTTGAAACGTGCCGCTAGAGCTACAAGGGTATCGCCAGATTGAGCAATATAATCAACCAACTCGCCGGGTCTGTAGTTGGGACGAACTGGCAGGGGAGTCGGAGATTCTGAAATGGGAGCCGATTGAGGTCCAGACTGAAGCGGAAAAGGAGTCGCGTTCGATGGTTTGTTTCTCGCTGGAAAACTACAACTTGAAAGAACGATCCCCGCAATAAATAGAATTGTAAGTAGACGTTTATTGATCATTCGACTCGCGGAAGATGTTGGACTTGGCCTGCCCGACCGGATCGGCAATGATGGTTTTTGTACCGTTGGTCATAGTGCCTTCATAAGTCTTTGAACCTTGATGAACGATCCAGCCGCTGAGATCGAACGGGATCGGCCCATCAGCAGCGATCCACTCGCCATTATATTTGCGCGCAAAATGTAAATGAGTGCCGGTGGCGATGCCGCCTTCACAGGATGCGTGGCCGATGTGATCATTCTTTTGCACCCATGTTCCGACTGGTACACGATCCAGTGTGGCGACGTGCAAATACAAAAGATCCCAACCGGTTTGTTCGTAGCCATCGCCATCCAGGTCTTCGACGACAACACCGTTTCCCGAGCGGACGATCAATCCGGGTGCGGCGGCAGTGATCCAGGTTGGTGTCATGGCGCATCCGCCGTGGTCAGTGGATGGAGCAAAATCAATCGCGGCCAATGAACCATCATGTTCCCACGCGCCGTGCGGGCCGCCAGTATAGCTCCATTCAACTTTTGGTTGGAAGGGCAGGGAGAGTTCAGGCTGCGTGAGTCCCGGCGGAAAGAGCGGATTAACTTTATCGCCGCGCGCCCATGTATCTCCGAACATCTGGTTGTATGCGGCAGGAAAGCCATTGTTTGGGTCAATGATCTGTGACCATTGCGATTGAGTGTGTTCCTGTGAAAATAAATATTGGATTGCAACTGTGCCGGCATTCAGGCGCGGATCGATGCGAAGCTTCGTGCCATCGGGAAATTTAAGTTCTGTCAGTGTTCCGGTGCGCCAGCCGTAATATCCAATGGATAACTGATTTACGGCCCACACCAATTGGCTGAAGATGCCTTTATACAGCGGGTCTACAAAACCCATCGGATAATCGGTGTGCAGCGCGTCGATGGATTGTCCGCGTACTCGATGACTTTCGTAATCGAGGATGGCAAGTAAAAGCCGCGGGTTGATGGAGTTTTCCAGAGCAGCGCGTTTGATTTCATCTGCGCCGCTTGTCCAGCCGGTGGAGCCGAGATATTCGCGATAAGTGCTGAGATCACCGTTCGCTTTGGAGACATATGCAGCGATATCAAAATCGATTGCCGTGGCTGAGAAGACAAGTTCGCTATCAGGGATGATCTGAATATTGGGTGTCGTTTGCTCTGTGATGCGATCGGGGATAACGAGCAATGTGTTTGCAGGGATCATGGCTTGCGCCGGTAATGCCGCGTCACTCCGGATCTCGGACGGGTCCACGTTAAATCGAGCGGCCAGCGCCGGGAGTGTGTCGCCGCTTTGTGAGTAATATGAAATGGATGGCACGTTAAATGTCGGCGTGAGAGTTGCTTCGATGCCGGGCGTATTTTTCGATGGTGTTTGCGGCGTGGACGACAATTGCGTTGTCACCGTCGGCGTGGATGTGAAAGTGCTGGTCGCAGTTGGAGGAAGAGTCGCGGTATCGGTGGACGTTGGCGGGTCCGGTGTGAACGGTGTGGGAATGAAATATTCCGCAGTTGGTGTGGAATACGTTCCCCATAGCGAATCGGTATGCCCGCAGGAGGTCAATAGCAAGGATGCGATGAGTAACACGGGGAAAAGTTGTTTCACTTGGAATCCGTCGCGAGAATTATACCTGTGTTGATTAAATGGAAATGTGAGGGAATGAGTTTTCTATCGCGAAATTTGATTTAGTTCGCTGACGCCCTCAGCGGCCTCAAGTGCGGATGTGCCGCGTTTTAAATAGCCGTCATATTCCGTGCCTGTGCCGCTGGAAATCCATCCTTCCAAATTGAATGGCAGGTTGCCGTCAGCCGCGATCCATTCGCCGTTGTATTTGCGGGCCAGATGAAGATGCGCTGCATTCGAGATTCCGCCTTCACAGGATGGATGGCCGATGCGATCACCGGCATAAACATAAGTACCGGGCTGGACGCGGTCCTGTTCAGCAACGTGCATGTAAAGGACATCCCAACCGGTTTGTTCGTAACCATCGCCATCCAAATCTTCGATGACTGCACCATCTTTGGCCCGGATGATAAACCCATCAGCTACAGCTGTTTCCCATTGGTTGCTGACTGCGCAGCCTGCGCCGTCCAGCGGTGCAAAATCGAGTGCGGCCCAGGCCGAACCGGAATCCCAACCGGCGTGCGGCCCGCCAGTAAATGCCCACGTCACTCCAGGCTCGAAGGGTAACTGCATTAGCGGCTGGGTCAGCCCGGATGGAATCAGCGGCTCAACTGCCATATCAAATGGATTGCCGAATAAAAAGAAATAAGTTTTAAAAAGACCGAAAGCGACCACATCGTTATCCCATGTGGCACGATCATCAAGCTTGGAAAAAAGATTTTGCACGCCTGCCGTCCCGGCGTTAATGGATGGATCGACCGGCACAACGCTTCCATCGGTCAACACCCATGTGCTGATTGCGTTGACGCGCCATAGATAAAATCCGCGATTGAGTTCATTGGCTGCCCATGCCAACTGATGATATAAACCTTGATGACTTTGTTCGATAAAGCCCAATGGATAATCAATTAACCCTGGAGCCGGGTTGGCATTTGTAACCCAGTTACTGCGATGCTCAAGCAATGCCAACAACAAACGTGGATTAACTGAATAATCCTGAGAAACGCGCACAACAACTTGTGCGCCCGTCAATGTTTCGGTGCCAACATCTTGTGTGTAGGTTGCAAGATAACCGTTTTGATTTTTGACGAAAGCGTCAACATCGAATTGTGCGCTGGCTGGGCCATAAACCAATTCCGAATCAGGAATGATCTTGAAGGATGGGCCGGGTGTGTCTGGTTCAGGTGCTGGGATGGTGAGTGCCTGTCCGATGGCAAGTGAGTTCGCGTCAGTGATTTTATTGGCTTGCATCAATGCATCCACACTGACTCCATACTGCTGGGCAATCGAGCCCAAAGTGTCGCCAGCTTGAACAGAATACTGGTTCGCACTAAGTCGCGGAGTTGGTAATTTTCTGAGAGTATCTGGTGTGGGTGTGGTTAAAGGAAGATTGGGATTGTGAGTTGGAATGATGATTGAAAGAGGCGCAAAGGTCGATGTTGGGCCGGGAGTCCGTGTGGGTGCCGCAGTGGATGTCCTGTTTGGGTCGGCTGTGACTGTTGTCCCGGCCAGCTCAACAAAAGGATCATAAGTGGGAGTTGGCGATGTATTGGCCGCAGTCGCTGAACAGGCTGAAATGCAAAGCGTCAAAAGAATAATAACAATGATGGCGCGGACTATGTAAGTTGTTGGATGGCGAAACATGCGAGTGATTTTACCAAATAGTCCGGTATGTATCGCATGGTGAATACATGATAAATATAAAGTCTTGCAAATCAAAAGAGATTTGCAAGACTTGTGATGCTTATAAAAAATTATTCAATTTCTAAGTCGCGAAACCGGAAGCTAGGATGTAATTTTCCAAGCCCTTGATCTCGCTTTCGCGATCTGATACTGCCGAGTTCATGACGTCAGTCATCGAGACGATGCCGACCAATTGATCGCTTTCGACGACGGGCAGATGGCTGATGCGATGATTTTTCATCAGCGCCATGCATTGTTCAACGGATGTGTCCATTGTGACGGTATACATGTTCCCCGTCATCACTTCCTTGACGGGAGTTGTCTTTGCGACGCGCCCCATGATTTCACCTTTGCGGGCGTAATCGCTTTCAGTAAAGATGCCGACAATCTTATCTTTTTCAGTGACCAGTACCGAGCCGATATTTGCCTCGGCCATGATCTGCAAAGCACGCAAGACCGTTTCATCCGCCGCGATGGAATAATTGGTTTCATTCTTTTTTGCATCGAGCAATTGTTTGACGGTAGCCATATTCCTTTCTCCTCTCATGATGAAATTAGTTGTAATTAG
>Ga0075275_1000113_pt1 | contig 10098 bp, 8 predicted proteins | sample SF_Rice_5C_80N_3_FD_69769 | JGI IMG/M metagenome (GOLD analysis project Ga0075275, IMG submission 69769) | Rice paddy soil microbial communities from Twitchell Island, California, USA - SF_Rice_5C_80N_305 | ecosystem: Environmental > Terrestrial > Soil > Paddy field/soil | place: USA: Twitchell... | reverse complement strand
GAGGAGATCGAGGAGCGGGCCGTCCGCGCGACGATCCTCGTCGAGACCGAGTCCCAGAAGCAGATCGTCGTGGGCAAGGGCGGCGCGATCGTCAAGGAGATCGGCACACGCGCGCGTCCGGAGGTCGAGGCGCTTCTCGGCCACAAGGTCTTCCTCGAGCTGAAGGTCAAGGTGCGGCCGCGCTGGCGCCGCGACACGGCCACGCTCGAGCGGCTGGGCCTCTGACGCGGACGGCTGCGGACGCGGCAGCGTCGCTACTGCGCGGCGACCGGGACCGGCGGGTGCGTGCCCGGCTCGAGCCGCCGGCCGTCGGCGGGCTCGAAGTAGTGGAAGCGCGAGGGGTCGACGGCGAGCCGGAGCGGCGACCCGGGCCGCGCGGCGGTCTGCGGGTCGACACGCGCGGTGAAGAGGGCGCCCTCGCTCGGGATCAGCGCGTCGTCCTCGCCCGCCGCCTCGCGCACCTCGCTGACGTCGACGCGCGGCGCGTCCACCGGGAAGAGGACGTGCGTATCGGGGCCGAGCTCCTCGACCACCTCGACGCGCGCGTCGATCCGCGGCAGCGCCGGATCGGCGAAGGCGGCGTCCTCGAAGGCCTCGGGGCGAAGGCCGGCGATCACCCGTCCCACCACCGGCCCGGAGCCCGCCGGTAGCGGCAGCCGGTAGCCGCCGAACTCCACCACGCCGTCGTGGACGTCCGCCTCGACGAGGTTCATCGCAGGCGAGCCGATGAAAGCGGCGACGAAGAGGTTCGCCGGACGCGTGTAGAGCACCTGCGGCGTGTCGACCTGCTGGATACGGCCGTCGCGCATCACCGCCACCCGCTGGCCGAGCGTCATCGCCTCGATCTGGTCGTGCGTGACGTAGATCGTCGTCGTCCCGAGCCGGCTGTGCAGCGCCGAGAGCTGCGCGCGCATGCTGACGCGGAGCTTCGCGTCGAGGTTCGAGAGCGGCTCGTCCATCAGGAACGCCTTCGGCTCGCGCACGATCGCGCGGCCCATCGCGACGCGTTGCCGCTGGCCGCCCGACAGCGCGGCCGGGCGGCGGTCGAGCAGCCGCTCGAGGCCGAGCATCCCGGCCACGCGCTCGACCCGCTCGGCGACGTCGGCCCTGGGCGTGCGGCGGACCTTCAGCCCGTAGCCGAGGTTGTCGCGGACGCTCATGTGCGGGTAGAGCGCGTACGTCTGGAACACCATCGCGACGTCGCGGGAGCGGGGCGGCAGATCCGTGACGTCGCGCTCGTCGATCGCGATCGTGCCGCCGGTCACCTCCTCGAGACCCGCGATCATGCGCAGCAGCGTCGACTTGCCGCAGCCGGACGGCCCGACGAGGACGAGGAACTCCCCGGTGGCGATCTCGAGCGAGACGCCGTCGACCGCGACGACGTCGCCGCCGTACACCTTCGTCACGTTGTCGAGGAGTATCTGTGCCACGCGGGGTCCCGCTCGATCTATACCTGCTGGCACGCGGCAAATCAATGGCATTGACCACTTCGGGTGGCGCCTCTATAGTCCTGGACGGACGCGAGAGCCGATGAGCACCCAGCCGAAGGTCACCAAGCAGAGTCACACGCGGGCGCAGGTGCTCGAGCTGGTCGAGCGCCTCGGCGTCGGTGCGGCGATCCCCTCCGAGCGGCAGCTGAGCGTCGACCTCGGCGTCTCGCGGCTGACGCTGCGGGCTGCGCTCGACGACCTCGCACGGGAGGGCTATCTCGTCCGCCGGCGCGGCAGCGGCACGTACGTCCAGCAGCCGAAGATCTCGCAGCAGCTGACGATGACGTCGTTCAGCGAGGACATGCGCCGGCGCGGCATGGCGCCCGGCAGCAGGACGCTCTCGCTGACGCGGCAGCTCGCCGGTGCCAGGCTCGGCCGCTTCCTCAATGTCTCTCCCGGAGAGGAGATCGTCGTCGTCAGGCGGCTCCGGCTCGCCGACGGCGTCTCGATGGCGATCGAGACCCTCCACATCCCTTCCTCGGTCGTCCCGGGCGTCGCGGAGGCGGATCTCGAGGGCTCGTTCTACCAGTTGCTCCGCTCGAAGTACGGGATCGAGATCGCGAGCGGCACGCAGACGATCGAGCCCACGGTCACGAACGAGGACGAGTCGGCGGCGCTCGGCGTCCCGCTCCACTCGCCGGCCTTCCTGTTCGAGCGGACGAGCCGCGACGCCGACGGGCGCACGCTCGAGTTCGTGCATTCGATCTACCGCGGCGACCGCTACCGGATCGTCACCGAGCTCACCTCGTCGTAGCCGCTCCGCGGCCAGCGCTTGACAGCGGTGGTCTTGTGTGGGACATTCCGGCCGTGGCCAACTGGTATAGACCATTCGGCGCACCGGCCGGCGTGTCGCGGCCCGGCGGCCACACGGGCAACGCGACCCCGGCGTCGCGCGTCGACGGCTCGAGGAGATTCGCATGAGATCACGGGTTTTCGCGGCGGTGCTCGCCACTGCCGTGCTCGGGGTCGTCGCCGCGACGGCCAGTGCAGGCGTGCAGCAGGCCCAGGCCAGCAAGCTCACGGTCTGGCTCCAGGTCGACGCCCAGAACGGCTGGCCCGACGTGGTGGCGGCAGCGACCAAGCAGTTCCAGGCAGACCATCCCGGCTGGACGGTCGACGTCCAGTACCAGAACTGGACCGACCACCTGCAGAAGTTCGACGCGACGATCGCCGGCAACGACACGCCGGACGTGATCGAGATGGGGAACACCGAGATGGCGAAGTACATGTTCGCCGGAGCGTTCGCCGACCTCACGGCGTCGAAGTCGCAGTTCGACAACGCGTCGAACTGGCTCGCCGGCCTCGCCAAGTCGGCGATGTACAAGGGCAAGGTCTACGGCGTCCCGTACTACGCCGGCTCCCGCGTCATCACCTACCGCTCCGACCTGTTCGCGAAGGCGGGCATGAAGTCCGCGCCGACGTCGCTCGCGCAGCTGCAGGCGACGCTCGCGAAGATAGGCAAGCAGCACAAGTCGGTCAAGGGCTTCTCGCCGCTGTACGTCGGCGGGCAGGACTGGTACAGCGCGATCAGCTTCGTCTACGACTTCGGCGGCTCGATCGCCCGCACCCACGGCGGCAAGTGGGTCGGCAACCTCACCTCGAAGAAGTCGATCGCCGGCCTGACCGCGTTCAAGAACTTCTTCCTCGCGACCCAGGCGAAGTCGACCGCGACGCTCGACGGGTCGAATCCGTTCCCGTACGCGGTGTTCTCGCAGGGGCTCACGGCCGCGAACTACGGCCCCGCCTGGTACTCGTGCTGTACCGGCGCGAAGTACAAGGCGGCGACCGCGCAGTTCGTGATGCCGAGCCACACGAAGGGCAAGCCGATGCCGGGCTTCCTCGGCGGCTCCGACCTCGCCGTGCCGGTGCAGAGCGACGCGAAGGCGCAGGCGACCGCCTGGATCGCCGACTTCACGAGCACCGCCAACGAGCGCTCGCTCGAGGTGAAGGGGAACATCCCGAACGCGACGAACCTGCTCGGCAACACCGTCAACGAGCGCGCCGCCGCGCGGAGCTGGTTCGTGCCGCAGGCGAAGCACTGGGTCGACATCGAGAACGGCAACATCCTCAAGACGATGCTCTCCCAGATCCTCACCGGAAGGCTGACCGTCCAGCAGGCCGCGGCGGTCGCCAGCGCCAACATCACGCAGACCCTCAACGAGTCCTGATCCGCTGAGCGGACGCGCGCCCACCGCGCTGGACGCCGCCGCCGCGACAGCCCCGAGCTGGTCGCGGCGGCGGCGTCTCACCCGCCGGCGCATCGTCGGCGGCTCCGTCCCCTACCTGCTCGTCGCCCCGGTCGTCGCCGTCATGGCGGCGATCCTCGGCTATCCGATCTACAACCTCGTCCGGCTCTCGTTCCAGCGGTACGGGCTGTTCGAGCTCCTGCAGCACCACGGCGTCTCGGTCGGGCTGCACAACTACGGCAGCGTCCTCCACGACACCGTCTTCTGGCACACGCTGGTTCGGACGATCGTCTTCACGGTCGCGAACGTCGGCCTGACGATGGTGCTCGGGACGCTTGCGGCCCTGCTGCTCCTGCGCGTCTCGGCGTGGGTGCGGCTCCTGCTCACGGCCGGTCTCGTGCTCGTCTGGTCGATGCCGCCCGTCGTCGCCGTGCAGGTGTGGAACTGGATGACGAACTCGCAGAACGGCGTCCTCAACTACCTCCTGACCCAGCTCCATCTCGGCGACTACTTCCAGCACAACTGGTACGAGACGCCGTTCTCGCAGCTCGCGATGACGACGACGCTGATCGTCTGGGGCGCGCTGCCGTTCGTCGTCATCACCGTCTACGCGGCGCTCTCGCAGGTGCCGCGGGAGCTCGTCGAGGCGGCAGAGATCGACGGCGCGGCCTCCTGGCGGGTCTTCAAGGACGTGACGATGCCGGTGATCGCGCCCGTCCTCCTGATCCTGACGAGCCTGTCGATCCTCTGGGACTTCAGCGTCTTCACGCAGCCCTTCCTGCTCATCGGGCAGGGGCACATCGTCCCGAGCAACTACCTGATGGGCATCTACCTCTTCGAGGAGGGCTACGTGAAGACCGACTTCGGTCGCGGCGCGGCGATCTCGATCCTCATGCTCGCGATCGTCGCGGCGATGAGCGTCGTCTACGTGCGGCGCATGCTGCGGGTGGGCGAGGTCGAGTGAGCACCCGGCGCGCGCACGGCCTCGCGTGGGACGTCGTCGGCGTCGTCCTGTTCGCGGTGATGGTCTTCCCGGTCTTCTGGATGATCTCGACCGCGTTCAAGCCGACCGACGAGATCAACCAGGTCACGCCGGCCTGGCTGCCGGGGCACCCGACGGTGCAGCACTTCCGCGACGCGATCAATCAGCCGAACTTCTGGACCGACGTGAAGAACAGCCTGATCGTGGTGCTCGTCACCGTCGCGATCGCGATGGCGCTCGCGTTCCTCGCCGCGGTCGCGCTCTCGAAGTACCGCTTCACCGGGCGGAAGCTCTTCGTCGTGCTCGTGATCGGCATCCAGATGCTGCCGGGCGCCGGGCTGATCATCCCCCTCTACGTCGTGCTCGCCCGCTACCACCAGGTGAACACGCTGACCGGGGTGATCCTCGTCTACCTGACGACGGCGCTGCCGTTCTCGGTCTGGACGCTGCGCGGGTTCATCATCGGCATCCCCAAGGACCTCGAGGAGGCGGCGATGGTCGACGGCAGCACCCGGCTCGGCGCCTTCCTGCGGATCCTGCTCCCGCTCGTCGCCCCGGGGCTCGTCGCGACCTCGGTCTTCGCCTTCATCACGAGCTGGAACGAGTACATCTTCGCGCGCATCCTGCTCAGCGACGGCTCGAAGCAGACGATCACGGTGTGGCTCTCGTACTTTCTCGGCACGAGCCGCAGCACCGACTGGGGCGCCCTGATGGCGGCGTCGACGCTGATCGCGATCCCCGTCGTGATCTTCTTCCTGCTCGTGCAGCGCAAGATCGCGTTCGGCCTCACCTCGGGCGCCGTGCGCGGGTAGAACCGGACCGGGATCGTTACCACAATTGGTATTGACCAAAGGGCGTGAACGTGATTGGATCGTCGGTGACAGGTAGAGCGACCGTGGATCCGACCCTCCATCCGCGCGGCCCGGCCGCTGCACGCACGGCGTCCGGGCCGCCGGTCGCTCCGTCATGAGCGCCGGCTGCTCCTACTTCGGCGTGCGGATCCCGCGGCACGCGCGGCGAGACCTGGCCGACCTCGCAGCCCGCGGCTACACCGGCGTGCTGCACACGTTCTCGGAGAACGACTTCGCCTACTACCGCGGCACGATGGCGGAGCTCGTCGCCGCCTCCCACGCGGAGGAGCTGACGGTGCAGGCGAGCCCGTGGGGCCTGGGGCGGACGTTCGGCGGCGAGGCCGAGAGTCGCTGGGTCACGTTCCATCCCGAGGAGTGCCAGGTGCTCGACGACGGCCGCCGCGTCGCCGGCGCCTGCCTGAACAGCTCCGCCTACCGCGCCTTCTGCAAGGAGTGGGCCGACTGGGTGCTCGACTGCGGCGTCGACTCGGTCTTCTGGGACGAGCCGGCCTGGATGGTGCCCGCGCACGTCGGCATCGACGATCCCGCGCGGTGGACGTGCCGCTGCGACCGGTGCGCCGAGCGCTTCGGCGGCCCGCTGCCCGCGGACCCGACCCCCGAGGTGCAGGCGTTCCGGGAGGCGTCCGTCGTCGACTTCCTGCGCGAGATGCTCGCCCACGTGGCCGCCCGGGGCGGGAGCAACGCGGTCTGCCTGCTGCCCTCGACCGAGGGCGCGCACGGCATCTCGGACTGGGACCGAGTCGCCTCCCTGCCCGGGCTCACGACCTTCGTCACCGACCCGTACTGGAAGCACTGGGACGCCGAGGCCGGCCCGTTCGTGCGGCGGTTCGCGCGGCTGCTGCGCGAGACGGCCGACCGGCACGGCGTGGCGGCGCAGCTCTGGGTGCCGAGCTTCGGGCTCACCGCCGAGGAGATCCCCGAGCTCGAGGCCGCTGTCGCGGCCGCGCGCGAGGAGGGCGTCGACGACGTCTGGACCTGGGGCTACGAGGCGTGCGGGAGCATGACGGCCCTCGCGACCCCGGACGCGCCGCTCGTCTGGGAGGCGGTCAGCGCCGCGCTCACCGGCAGGCCGCAGACGCCGACCGAGGCGGCGCCGGCGCGGTTCGCCGACCTCGACCTGCGCCCGACTCGCGAGCTCGTGCGCCTCCTGAACGAGGAGGACGCGACCGTCGCCGCCGCCGTCGCGGACGCCGGCGACAAGCTCGCGGCGGCCGTCGACGCGATCGCGGGGCGGCTCGCGCGCGGCGGCCGGCTCATCTACGCCGGCGCCGGCACCTCTGGCGCGCTCGCGGCCCTCGACGCCGCCGAGCTCGGCCCGACCTTCGGCTCCCCGCCGGGCGAGGTGCTCGCCGTCGTCGCCGACGACGAGGAGGGCGAGGACGACCGGGCCGAGGCGGCCGCACGGCTCGGGCGGCTCGAGCCGCGGCCCGAGGACGCGATCGTCGCGGTCAGCGCGAGCGGGACCACGGCCTTCGCGCAAGGCGCGCTCGAGACGGCCGCGGCGGCGGGGGCGCTGCGCGTCGCCGTCACGTGCGCCCGGGGCAGCCCGCTCGGGAGGCTCGCCGACCACGACGTCGCCGCGGTCGTCGGCCCCGAGGTGCTCGCGGGTTCGACGCGGCTGAAGGCGGGCACGGCTCAGAAGCTCGTGCTGAACACGATCTCGACGCTGACGATGATCCGGCTCGGCCGCACGTACGGCGGGCTGATGATCGGCGTGCTGCCGGGGAACGAGAAGCTGCGGGCCCGCGCGCGCCGCAACGTCGCGCTCGCGAGCGGCGTGCCGGAGGAGCAGGTCGACGCGGCGCTCTCGGCCGCCGGCGGGGACGCGCGCGTCGCGCTCGTCTCGCTGCTCGCCGGCGTCGACCCGGCGGCGGCTCGCGAGCGGCTCGAGGCGGCCGGCGGGTCGGTGCGCGAGGCGGTGGGGAGACCATGAGGCTCGGCGTCGAGGCCGCGCTCGTCCGCGGCGAGCTCGTCCCGGGCGACGTCGAGCTCGAGGACGGCCGCGTCGCGGCGGTCGGGCTGCAGCCGCCACACCGCGGCCGCGTCGCGGTGCCGGGCTTCGTCGACCTCCAGGTGAACGGCTACGGCGGCGTCGACTTCCTCGCCGCGTCGACGGAGGACTACGGGCGGGCCGGCGAGGCGCTCCTGCTCTCCGGCGTGACCGCGTACCAGCCGACGTTCATCACCTCGCCCGAGGCGACGATCGCGGAGGCGCTGCGCGCGCTTCCCGACGGCGGCCCCGGCCCGCGCATCCTCGGCGCCCACCTCGAGGGGCCGTTCCTCTCGCCGGAGCGGCCGGGCACGCACCCGCTCGCGCACCGGCGCGACCCCGACCTCGCGCTCCTCGACCGCCTGCTCGACCTGGGCGGCGTCACCGAGATGACGCTCGCGCCCGAGCTGCCCGGGGCCGACGCGCTGATCGCACGCCTCCGCGAGCGCGGCGTCGTCGTCTCGGCCGGCCACACGAACGCGACCGCGGCCGAGGCGCACCACGCCTTCGACCTCGGCGTCTCCGGCTTGACCCACGTCTTCAACGCGATGCGACCCTTCCGCTCCCGCGATCCCGGCGTGGCCGGCGCGGCGCTCACCCGGCCCGACGTGATGGTGAAGATGATCGTCGACGGCTACCACCTCGCCGACGAGACCGTTCGTCTCGTGTGGACGTGCGCGTCCGGACGGGTCTCGTTGATCACCGACGCGATGGCCGCTGCAGGGGCGGGCCGGGGCACCTTCCAGCTCGGCGAGGTCGAGGTCGAGGTGGCGCACGGGGCGGCGCCGATGCGCGGCGACGGCACGCTCGCGGGCTCGGCGCTGACGATGATCGAGGCGGTCCGGAACCTGCACGCGCTCGGCGTCCCGTTCGAGGCGGCCGTCGGCGCTGCGACGGCGGTTCCGGCCCGGTTCCTCGGCCGGGCGGACGTCGGCGTGCTCGAGCCGGGCGGGCCGGCCGACGTCGTCGTCCTCGACGACCGGCTCGAGATCGTGAGCGTGCACTGCGCGGGAGAGACCGGTGTCGTGGCTCGAAGCTGAGCTGCGCGAGCAGCCGGAGGCGCTCGCCCGGCTGCTCGACGGGCGTCGCGAGACCGCCCGGCAGGCGGCGGAGTCGTTCCGCCGGGCCGACGTCGACTACGTGCTGATCGCGTCGCGTGGCAGCTCCTCGAACGTCGCGCGCTACGCCCAGTACCTGCTCGGCCGCGCCCACCGGGTGCCGGTGATGTTCGCGACGCCGTCGCTCTACACGATCTACGAGCAGCCGCCGCGCCTGAACCGGGCGATCGTGGTCGGCATCTCGCAGTCCGGCGCCTCGCCCGACGTCGTCTCGGTGCTCGCGGAGGCGCGCGACCAGGGTCGCCCGACGCTCGCGCTGACGAACGACCCGGAGTCGCCGCTCGCGCGGGCGGCCGATCTCGTGCTGCCGCTCGAGGCGGGGCGTGAGCAGGCGGTCGCCGCGACGAAGACGTACCTCAACTCGCTCGGCGCGGTCGCGCTGCTCTTCGCCGAGATCGGCGGCGACGAACGGGCGCGCGAGGAGCTGGCGCGGATGCCCGAGACGCTCGCGGCGCAGATCGCGCTGTCGCTCGGCGACCCGCCGCCGCTCGACGAGTACCGGGAGGCCGTCGGCGCCACCGTCGTCGCGCGCGGCGTCAACTACGGGACGGCGTTCGAGATCGCGCTCAAGATCCGCGAGCTCTCGGGCCTCGTCACGGAGGCGTATTCGCCCGCCGATCTGATGCACGGCCCGATCGCGGCGATCCGCCCCGACTGGCCGGTGATCGTCGTCGCCCCGACCGGTCCCGCGCGGCCGAGCGTCGAGGAGGTCGTCCCGCCGCTCCGGGCACGCGGCGCCCGCCTCATCGCGGTCTCCGACGTGCAGGCGGTCCTGCGGCGCGCCCGGACGCGGCTGCCGCTCGTGCCGCGCGTGCCCGAGTGGCTGAGCCCGCTGACCGCGGTCGTCCCGGGGCAGGTGACGGCGCTCCGGCTCACGCAGCTGCGCGGGCTCGACCTGGACGCGCCGTCGGGCCTGCACAAGGTGACGCTCACCCGCTGACGCGGCTGCGCGGCCGGTAGTAGCGCCCGAGCCAGCGGGACATGCCGTCGAGGCCGGGGAAGAGGACGCGCTCGGTGACGTTCGCCTGGTCGAGCTTGTCGCGCACCTCCCACTTCAGCTCCGCCGGGATGACGACGCGGCGCACGAGCCGCGGATGCTCCGCGACCCACGTGTCGAGGCCGATCCCTGCGCGCGAGACGACGGAGAAGAGCGCGTACTGGTTGACGATCCGCGCGTCGAAGGACGGCGGCTCGACGAAGAGCGCGAACGGCTCGCCCTCCTCGCAGCGCTCGAGGTCGGCGAGTGCCGGCGCGGCTCCGGCGAGGAGCTCGGTCGTGAAGACGTCGGCCCCCTCGGCGTCGAGCGCCTGCCGGAGCCGGGCGGGCAGGAGCGCGTGCGTGCGGGCGTAGTCGATGCACCAGACCGTGCCGTCGCGGTCGTAGCGGTCGAGGTTCTCGGTCGCGAAGTGGAGCGCGACGTACGGGGAGTAGGTCCAGTCGAGGAGGCGCGTCGGCAGCCC
>Ga0075275_1000112_pt1 | contig 10175 bp, 8 predicted proteins | sample SF_Rice_5C_80N_3_FD_69769 | JGI IMG/M metagenome (GOLD analysis project Ga0075275, IMG submission 69769) | Rice paddy soil microbial communities from Twitchell Island, California, USA - SF_Rice_5C_80N_305 | ecosystem: Environmental > Terrestrial > Soil > Paddy field/soil | place: USA: Twitchell... | reverse complement strand
GCTACAGCCAAGCCTGCAAAAATATAAGGTGTGGCTGTGACCAAACTTTCAGTAATCGGATAAAACGATTTCAACATGGCCTTGGAATCGCCGGTTGCCATGTATTGCTGAATTCCAGCGATCATGTTGGCAGGTTTACCGAGCGAGCCGCTGAACAATGCTCCGTACCCTGTGGCAATCGCGTCCCACGAGGCTTTGAATGCTGCTATCGGGTCTTGGAAAAAATGCCCCCAGGCGGTAATGGATGCATCATTGGAAATTGCAATAACAATCCCGCCGATGATCAGGCCTGTCAAAACAGCGAGGACAGGCACCAGTAAATTATCAATTAGGCCGGAACCATGTTTTTCCCCGGCCTCAGATTTTTTCTTCTCTGTGGTCTCTTTGACTTCGTTATCTGTCACAATGGTCTCCTAGAAGACGCGCTCAGTTTCGGTCTGTTTTGCAGTTTTAGGAGCAGCCTTGGCCGCGTCGGCAGGTTTAATGCCCGCCATTAGCAATCCCAGATATTCTTTGCTGGTTTTGCTGGCTTCAACAATTTCCAATATCTGGCCGCGATACATAACTGCGATACGGTCGGAGAGCGCCAGAATCTCATCCAGTTCAGAAGAGACTACAAGGATGGCTGTACCCTCGTCCCGTTTTTCGATGATGCGGCTGTGAATATATTCAATCGAACCAACATCCAAGCCGCGCGTAGGTTGCGATGCGATCAACAACTCGATAGGGCGGGAGAACTCGCGCCCAACAATGACCTTTTGCTGGTTCCCGCCTGATAGAGTGGATGCATTCACAAATACATTCGGTGTGCGAACATCGAACTGCTTGATCAATTTCTTGCCGTTCTCAATGATCACACTTTGTTGCAGGGCAAGTCCCTTTGCAAATGGCGGAAGGTAATAATTGCAGAGGACAAAATTATCATGGAGAGGGAAGGAAAGCAGGAGACCATGTTTCTGACGATCCTCAGGAATGTGCCCCACGCCGCGTTCGATGATGGTGCGCGGTGATGTATGCAGGATGGGTTTCCCGAGCAGGATCATTTCCCCGGACTCAGATGGCAGAAGCCCGGTCAGGGCATAGACCAGTTCCGTCTGACCGTTACCTTGAACGCCAGCCACTCCCAGCACTTCACCTTTATGCACATCGAACGATACTCCGTTAACTACCATATTCTTGCGCTCATCGCGCACGTATAGGTTTTTGACCTCGAGAGCAAGTCCTTTTGGCTGCGCGGGCTTCTTGCGGACAACGAGATTGACTTCGCGTCCGACCATCATGGTTGCCAGCTTTTCGGGTGTGACAGCTTTCGGTGAAACGGTGCCCACTGTTCGTCCGAGACGCAGAACCGTGATGCGGTCTGCAACAGCCATGACTTCTTTGAGTTTGTGAGTAATAAAGATGATGGATTTACCCGCGTCGATCAGCGTTTGCAGAATTTTGAAAAGTCCCTCCACTTCCTGCGGCGTTAGCACAGCGGTTGGTTCATCCAGAATGAGAATGTCGGCCTGGCGATAGAGAACCTTGATGATTTCCACGCGCTGTTGAATTCCCACCGGCAAATCTTTAACATACGCATCGGGATCAACTTCGAGTCCGTATTGTTTAGAAATTTCACGGATGTGTTTTGCGACCTTGGTCTTATCGAGAAAGATTCCATTGCGTGTTGGTTCGACACCGAGCATAACGTTTTCGGTGACGGTCATCACGGGGATGAGCATGAAATGTTGATGTACCATGCCGATGCCGCGCGCAATGGCATCGTTGGGATCTTCAATATCCACCTTTTGACCTTGCACAAGAATTTCGCCTTTATCGGGTTTATATAAACCGTAAAGGATGTTCATCAGCGTGGTTTTCCCCGCGCCGTTTTCGCCAAGTAGGGCATGGATTTCTCCCTGCTCTAATGCAAGATTGACATTATCGTTCGCTAATACGCCGGGAAAAGTTTTTGTGATCCCGCGCAATTCCAGAACAGTCGTCATGGCACGCTCTCCAGCATTGTTGTTTGCATTCAATAATAGAACGCTTGTAACGGTTGCTTTAAGTATTTTAATGCTTTTTCGTTATTATCCAAAGCCGCTGTTACAAATTTTCTATTATTCTTGGAGACAAAAAAAGGCCGGGGGATAAATCCCCCCCGGCCTTTGCGAGCAGGTTTAACTATTGTCCGATGGTGATCTTGCCGGAGATGATATCGGCCTTGATCTGAGCGAGCTCAGCGGTCAAGTCAGCAGAAGCACCAGTGACAGGGGCCAGATCCACGCCGTTGTTGGCAAGTGTACCAACATAGGTGCCACCCTTGAAGGTGCCATCCTTGGCGGCTTTGATGGTGTCATACACAGCGACGTCCATGTTCTTCTTGACGGAGGTCAAGACAACATCCTTGTACTCAGCAGCGGAAACGGTCCAGTCGGTATCAACACCCACGATCATGCACTTCTTGGTCTGTTGGCAAACTGCGGCAGAGCCAAGCCCAACTGGTCCAGCGACAGGCATAATGATATCGGCACCTTCCTGCATCAGGTTGGTAGCAAACTTCTTGCCATCATCAGTGGAATCAAAGTTGCCGGTGAACAAACCATCATTCTTGGCGGTGTCCCAACCTAGAAGCTTGACATTGGCATTCTTCTGGGTATTGTAATAATTAACGCCAGCTTGGAAGCCCTTCATGAAGATGGTGACGGTCGGGATGTTGATGCCACCAAATGTGCCGACTGTACCAGTTTTAGTGGAAGCTGCGGCAGCATAACCAGCCAGGAAAGCAGCCTGGTCAGTTGAGAAGGTCAAACCAAGAACATTGGGGATTTCAGTCGCAGAACCGCAATCTTTGCCTTCGACAGCAGTGCCGAAGCAGTCAGGATAGGAGTAGTCTACGATGGCGAACTTGGTGTTCGGGTTGGCCTTGGCAGCGGTGGCGGTGTCCACACCGAGCAGGAAGCCGACGGTGATGATGAGGTCAGTTTTCTCGTCGAGGAACTGCTGAATGTTTTTCTGATAATCAGACTGTTGCTTCGACTCGAGATACTTGCCATCTATACCCAAGTCAGAAATGGCCTTGGTTACACCAGCGTAGGCGGTAGCATTGAAGGATTTGTCATCAATACCACCGAGGTCAGTCACCTGCCCAACCTTAAACTTGCCACTACTGGAAGATGAGGATGGGGCAGATCCAGTTCCTCCACAAGCGGTCAAGACCATGGAGGCCAAAAGGATAACGGCCAAAACGGTGTAAAGTTTCTTCATTTTCTTCTCCTGTTAGTTTGGTGGAAATACGTTGGGATTGAGCGAAACTTAATCAAGTTTGTGCCAATGCACTTTCTGATTTGAGTGGTTCGTTCCCGCAAGATAAGTATAAGGCCAACCTTTATGTAGTGCAAGGTTGTACAATCTTAAGGACTTTTATAAGGCACATTTGTCTGGACGGATTTATCACTCAAACCATTCTCAATTTCGAGCAATCGATCCCTGACAGTTTGCGAAATTTGATTTTCCCATTCATGGAAAGGTGCCAATTTAACTTGACCGAAGAATTCACCGGACGGAAATTGTCCGCTTCGAACCAAACGCATCAAATCGTGGACGCCGGAACGGATATCGTTTAAAGAGCTGGTTACAAGCTGTGGGCGGATCTTTGTTAGACGTGCATAATTATCTGTTTCAGCACCAATTACCGCGGCACCTTGTCCGGCAGCGGTTTTTAAGGCGGCATCTGCGGTCGATCCACCTGCTGCAAATACAACATCCGCGCCATTATCGACAACTTGTTGAGCCGTGGCGTTGGCCCAAACCGGGTCGTTGAACAGATTCTCACTGGCGCCATCGCGATACATTACATCTATTTTGATTTTGGGGTTTATAAAACGTACGCCTTCTTTAAAGCCATCGCAATATCGCCGCATTGGATCTATAAATTTTTCCTCGCAAATTGCGGCAACGTGATTTGTTTGTGTGATCATGGCAGCCAGTGCGCCTGCCAAAAATCCGCCTTGATCTTCATGAAAAACGAGGCCTGTCAGGTTTGGATATTTTGTGGGTTGAGGCTGTTCCACACCGATGAATAAAATTTTCGGATTGTGTTCTGCTGATAAAACTGTTGCATCGGCCATGGAAGAACCGACAGTAATGACTACATCGTAGCCTCGTTGTGTGAAGTAGGTGATGTTTTGTTCGCGGTCGCGTGAATCAATCGTCTCGATGTAATCAATTCGATCAGCTAATTTTTCAGATTTTGCATCCTGCAATCCAAGCCAGGCTTCATGGTTGATGCCATCTTCGATTGAACCGGAGGCCGTAACGAGTCCAACGCAGAATACGTCTGCCCTGGCGCAATCTTGTGGACGCGGGGCGCACGCAGAAAATGTCAGGGCAAACAAAATGATCAGAAACGGTAGCCGGTTCAAGGTCAGGAAAAGATGCGCTATTCTATATCGGGCATTTGAGCTTCGCCCTTTTTTACGCCGATCATCAGAATCAATGCGATCACAAGAAATAGCGGACTGATGAGCATGATGGTGTTGTATTTATCGCCGCTGATTTGCACAAGCAGACCGTTGAGGTTTGGTCCGACGATGGCAGAGAACGTGGAGAAAAGATAATAGAGACCGGTGAACGTGCCAAGGCGGGCGGCTGTGGTTAAGTCAACGACCATGGGCAGGGAGTTGATGTTGATGAGCGCCCAGGCAATTCCGGCGGGCATGAGCAGAAGGCTGATAATACGCACGTTACCAAGTAAAGGAAGTTTTGTGATAAGTGTGGATAGTGTAGCAGGCGACAAAATGAATAAACCGAAAATTAGTACAGCCATGCCGATGATGCCTATCGAAATGGTGACGCGTCGTCCGATGCGACTTCCGATGATTCCGGCAGGCAGAGCGAAGAGTACAAAAAATAATCCGAGGTGACCGACGAGGCGGCCAGCGTCGCCTTCGGGAATGCCGACATAACGGGTGGCATAAAGTGTGAGAAAGGCTTCGATGCCGGTGTATGCAAGAAACCAAAAGAAGATGGCGAATAAAATCCGCAAACCGCTTTTATCGTTGTCATCCATCAATTCTTTCAGGCTGGCAAACATGTCCGGTTCTTTTTCACTGTCTTTATATTCTTTTGGCTCTTTGATGAAGATGAAAACCAATAATGCGGCCATGATGACCAAAACCGATCCCATCCAAAATGGATAGGCAATATTTTTTTCATACAACGTGCTTCCGACCAGTGATGCGATAATCGTCCCAAGGCCACCCATTAGATTGATGATGCCATTTGCTTGTGAACGAAACGGTGATGGTGTGATGTCGGGCATGAGCGCGATGACCGGTGTCCGCCAGAAGGCCATGCTGAGCAGTAAGGTGCTGGTGCAAGCCACGAACAAAGGCAGGATGGCTGCAAGCGGGATCAGTCCAAATGCCAGAGCGCCGATTGGTGCACCGATCAGGATGAATGGCATGCGCCGTCCCAACGGAGTCCGCAAACGATCCGACCACGCACCAACGGGCGGTTGGATAAATAACGCCGCGATGTTATCGAGCGTCATGAAGAATCCGATGAAGATGGGGGAGAGATTGAATTTGTCAGCCAGGAAGAGCGGCACGAAGGCATTGTACACAGTCCAGATAACGCTGACGCCAAAGAAGCCGAAGCCAAGCAGGAAGATCTTTCCGTAGTTGAATTTCATGGGTGCATCTCCTCAAGATTTTATAAGTTTGAAAGTTGTTGGGCCGTTTGCTTTCAGACTTGGATTTTCAAATTTTGAACCCGCGTTCCTTTAGAAATTTTATATCCTCTTTATTCAAGTCCGTCTTTTCAAGCAGGTCTGGTCTGCGCTCGAGTGTTCTCAACAAAGATTGTTCGCGCCGCCATTTTTCGATCTTTGCATGATCGCCTGAAAGTAAAACTTCTGGCACGCCGTCACCGCGGAATTCGGGCGGACGCGTGTAATGTGGATATTCCAACAAACCTGAGGCGTGTGAATCGTCTTCTGCGCCAGTTGGGTCGCCGAGCACGCCGGGTAATAAACGCGAGACCGCGTCGATCAGGATCAATGCGGGAAGCTCGCCGCCAGTCAAAACGTAATCGCCGATGGAAATTTCATCGGTGACCAAATGTTGACGGATGCGTTCATCCACGCCCTCGTAGCGGCCACAGAGCAACGCAATCCGTTCGTGGCGGGATAATTCAGCGGCCACCGTTTGTGAGAAGACTCGTCCCTGAGGCGTCAGCAAAATGACCGGGCAATCCGCTTCACGTCCAAGAATTGATTCGACGGCTTCGAACATCGGCTCTGGTTTCATCACCATCCCGCCGCCGCCGCCGTAAGGCGTGTCATCCGTGGTGTGGTGTTTGTCGTGGGCATAATCGCGGATGTTGTGGACGCGCACATCGATCAATCTATTTTGTCGGGCACGTTGAAGAATGCTGCTATCCAAATAAGGCGGAAAAACTTCAGGCAGGAGGGTAAAAACATCGAATTGCATAAAATGATTTTAGCATAGCATGAGAGAATTTTAAGAACCCCGCTTGACGCTGTTTTATTTCGGATGGTAAGATGATTGCATGTATTTGCGCGGTAGTAAGTGGAGTATGAACCGTCGGCGTCAGCGGCCGAACTGGTTCCGAATTATTTTGCTGGTATTGTTAATTGCGGGAGGTTTGTATCTCGACCGTTTTGTGATTCCCAGTACGCCTTCGCCTTTCGAGCCAACGCCAACGCCAACGCGTCCGCCGGAATCTTTTGTCACCGATGCTGAATCCCTGTTTGCTCAAGGCAAGCTTGTGCAATCCATTCAGGCATATCAGCAGGCAATTGCGGCCAATCCAAAAGATGCGGCCTATTATGTTGACTTGGCGCGTGTGCAGGTTTTTAATGGTGATTACACAGATGCCCAAAAGAGCGCTGAAAATGCATTGTTATTGAACCCGAATAATTCAATGGCTTATGCGCGGCTGGCATGGGCGCAGGATTTTGAAGGCGATCCCCTGGCGGGTGAAGCGTCGATAAAAAAAGCGCTGGCCATCGACGATAAAAATGCGGTTGCTCACGCTTATTATGCTGAGATCCTGATCGACGAAGGTCCGGATACCGTTCAAAAAGCAATTGACGAATCGAAGATCGCACAACAGCTTGCACCGGATACCCTTGAAACGCACCGCGCTCGCGGTTATGTTCTTGAGAACACAGCTAATTATGAAGAAGCCATTCGGGAATATCAAGCCGCCATCCAGGTTAATGGCAATTTGGCTGACTTGCATATGGCAGTTGGACGGAATTATCAATACCTTGGGATTTACGATAAGGCCATTGAAGAATATACCCTTGCCAATACTTTAAATCCAACTGACCCGGTGCCTAATTTTCTGATCTCGCGCACGTATGCAGGAGTCGGTGAGTTTGCCAAAGCAATGCAGTACGCTGAAGCTGCTGTTAAAAACAAATCCGCTGATGCAAAATATATTGGCAATCTGGGTGTGATGTATTATCACAATAATCTGTGGCCCGACGCAATAAAAGAATTTGATTTAGCGGTCAATGGTGGTACTACACAAGATGGCCTAAAGGTTGACCCGATTCAGCTTGTCCCTACTTCTCCTGCGACAGTTGCAGAAATCTATTTCACCTATGCTCTTGTTCTTGCCAAGTCCAATCGTTGCGGCGATGCCCTGCAAATTGCCCAGACGATCAATACTCGTATACCTTCTAATCAACTTGCTGTGGATAATGCGGCTGCGGCCGTTCAGATTTGCCAGCAAAACTTGAACGCGCCACCCACCTCGACGCAAGCTGTTCCAAACGCAACACAGGCTATTCCAACCAAGACGCCTGTAGTGACTCCCACACCATGAACATTTCTCCTCGTCGTCCGATTTTTTCACGCCGGAATGAATCCAGCGTGTATCGTATGTTCTTTTGGGCCATCCTTGCCCTGGGCGGGGTTTGGCTGATCCTTCAGATTCAACAAGGCGATATAAAATCGCCGTTTGCGCCAACGCCTCAACCCACTCGAACGTCCTTATCTTATGCGCTTGAAGGCGATGCCGATTTCAGCGCCGGTAAACTGGACGCGGCCATTACCGCATATCAGGAAGGGACCAAGGTGGATCCAAACAACGCGGAACTTTGGGCAAAGTTGGCGCGCATTCAAACGTATTCCATCCGCCTCCTTACCACCGACGCCGAACAGTTGGCCCGTTTAAAAGACGCGCTCGCATCTGCCGATAAAGCCGTTGCCCTCGCACCTGACGATAGCACTGCTCATGCCATCCGCTCCTTTGTCCTTGACTGGAACGCAACTGCCCCGGCGCAGACCGATGAAAAATTAGCCGCGGATTATTTGTCTGAGGCTGAACGTGAAGCGTTGCAGGCTCAACGATTGGATAACACCAATGCACAAGCCATGGCTTTTTATGCCGAGATTCTCATCGATCAACAAAAATGGACACAGGCTGAGTCGATCATCCAACAGGCGGTTAATCGTGATCCATCTTCAATGGATGCACATCGCGTCTATGCCTATTTGCTTGAAACAGGTGGACAATATAACCAGGCGATCCAGGAATATCAAAAGGCGATTGACATTGCTCCCAATATGACGTTTTTATATCTACAGGCCGGTGCAAATTATCGCCGCCTGGGTTTGGGAAGTCTGAATGAAGATACACAGAAACAGTTGTTTGAAAAATCTCTTGAGTATTTTGCTGATGCCGCAAAGATCAATCAACAGCTTGAAGTGAGAGACCCTACACCTTATCTTTCCATTGCCAAGACTTATTCGCAGGAAGGTGAATATTTCTCGGCGGCGCGTAATGCACAGAAGGCACTGGAGTACAAGCCTGACAGCGCCGATATTTACGGCCAATTGGGTATCATTTTTTTCAAGAATCGTAACTATGAGGGTTCAATTCCGATCTTGAAGTGTGCTGTCAAAGGTTGTACAGCGCTGGAAGGTTGTCAGGCGCGTTATGAAAGAGACTGTAAACCTGCTAACGGGGAGGTAGGTGTGGCGGTGAATGCTTTGCCGCTCTCACCGAGCAGTATAGATTACTATCAGGTTTATTTCTCAGTGTTGGCGGCGCTTGGGCCGCGCGACCCGACTTATTGTCCCGAGGCGCAAAGTATCATCAGCGATATCGAAACCAATGCCAGCAATATTTTGGCTGCACGCCCAGATATTGGCAAGAACATCGCGGTGGCTCAGCAGGAGTGTTCGCCATCAGCGTTGGCGACGCCTGTCGTGAGTACGCCGCTTACCGTCACGTCCGGAAGCGCGGTGCCTACATCCACACTTGAAATAAATTTGTTCGAGACGCCCATACCGTACGCAACTCCATAACAATTGGAAGCCATTCCACGCGTCAGAATTATGTTAGAGTTTTTTCATCTCTCTTGACGGGAACTTGTGAATTCGGTATCATACAATTAGCACTCAGGATAAGAGAGTGCTAATTTCGTGCTTATCAAAAATATTAATACTTTTCAGGAGGTCAAATTATGGCAAGCAAGCTCAAGCTCAAACCTTTGGGCGGACGCGTGATCGTCGAACCGATCGAACAGGAAGAGATGACCGCTGGCGGTATCATCCTGCCCGAAACCGCCAAGGAAAAACCGCAGGAAGGGAAAGTCCTGGCCGCAGGCCCTGGCGAGCGCGATGATAAAGGTGAACGCGTTCCCATGGACTTGAAAGTCGGCGACAAGGTGTTGTTCGCTAAATATTCCGGCACCGAGATCAAAATGGATGGCAAGAAATTGCTCATCATGCGCGAAAGCGACATTTTGGCCGTGGTCGAAGGCTAAGGAGATATTAAACCATGTCAGCAAAACAAATTGTATTTTCTGAAGAAGCGCGCCGTAAACTAAAGAACGGCATGAATGTTGTGGCAAACTCAGTCGGTGCAACACTTGGGCCGAAAGGCCGCAATGTAGCCGTTGATCGCAAATTTGGCTCCCCAACCGTTACACATGATGGCGTGTCAGTTGCAAAAGAAATCGAACTCGAAGATCCATTTGAGAACATGGGCGCTCAGCTTCTCAAGGAAGCTGCGACCAAGACTAACGATATTGCCGGTGACGGCACGACCACCTCGACCGTTCTTGCACATGCCATCGTCAACGAAGGCCTCAAGGCCCTTGAAGCTGGTTACAACCCGATGTTGGTCAAGCATGGCATTCAGGAAGCCACCGA
>Ga0075275_1000111_pt1 | contig 10199 bp, 18 predicted proteins | sample SF_Rice_5C_80N_3_FD_69769 | JGI IMG/M metagenome (GOLD analysis project Ga0075275, IMG submission 69769) | Rice paddy soil microbial communities from Twitchell Island, California, USA - SF_Rice_5C_80N_305 | ecosystem: Environmental > Terrestrial > Soil > Paddy field/soil | place: USA: Twitchell... | reverse complement strand
CGGCGTTCTCGCGCGGCGCGGTGGCGCTCCGCGAGGTGCAGCCCACCAAGGCGCGCAAGCTGGTGTTGCCGATGTCCAGCACCGGCACCGTCGCGGCGGGTGCTGCGGCGACCATCACCAGCCGTCCCCAGGACGTGGCGTTCAAGCCCACGCGGCTGGTGATCCCGGCGACGATCGCCCCGGACTTCCTCGTCCTGGACATCAAGTGCGGGAACGTGTCCCAGCTCTCGCAGAGCGGGACCCTCCCCGCGGAAGCGTTCCTCCCCACCCTCTTCGATGGCGAGATGGACATGGACACGGTCCAGACGTCCCAGGACTTCGTCCTGTCCATCCAGTCGCAAGCGGGGGTGGCGCGGAACTTCCTCGCCGCGGTGTACGGCCGGTCCGCCCGGCAGTAGGAGCGTTCGCGCTCACACCGAGCGGCTCATGATGAGTCGGTGACTCATGATGAGCCGTTCCATGGGAACCGCGAATGCAAATCAACGTCCGCATCCCCCGTCCTGATTACGTCGACCTTGCTTCGCAGGGTCGGCGGGGTCCGTTTGCGCCCATCGTGATCTTGTTGGAGGCGATGGCGCAAGTGGATGAGTGGATGATTCGCCAAGGCGGTTATCCTCCGCTCTATCGCTCTGGCGTGAGATACAAGCAAGAGCCACCCGGGGTGGAGGAGTTCGTTTCTTACGACGTGGTGTTGCAACGGGGATGGGGAGATTGCGGACACCTCGCCCCGGCGCGGGTAGGTGAGTTGCGCGCGATGGGAATCCCCGCCAAGTGTTGCATCATCTGGCGTTGGGTCGACACTCCTTCGCACCCCATCATGCTCGTTCACGTCGGTGTGGAGTATCCCGACGGTCACATCGAAGACCCTTCCAACTTGCTCGGGATGCGTGGCGATCCATTCGGCACCCGGGGAAACGGTCTGTGGGGTGAGGCGTGATCGCTGTGTTTGCATTCCTCGTCCTAGGGTTCCTCGCGGGATACGTCTTCGGGCTACACGGAGATTGACACCATGCCGATCGTCCTTTTCTTCGTCGCGTGCGCGTTCCTCGGGTATCGAGCGGGACGTTCCCATCGCGAGCAACCGAGCGAGGTGGGCGCTTCGCGTCCGGCGCTCCCCGCGCCCGAACGGACCCCGCTAGAGTTGCTTCGGCTCGTGGAGCTGAGTGGACGGCATCCGCAAGAGTGGCTCGTGAGCGAGGCCATCCGGCAGGCATACGAGGGAGGGAATTGGCGACTAGCATCCTCGCTGGCCGATCGGTATCACCTCGACATCGAGACCGTCTCCTCTGATGAGGTGGGTGCGGAGGAGTCCAAGCACGAGGGCGCCCCCGAGGAGAAGAAACCCGAAGCGCCACTCCAAGCCATCCCCGAGGAGTTCACCTCACCGATCGAAGGTTTGAGCGATGAGGATTGGACTTCTTTTGTCAAGGCGATGGGGAGCGATCCGATCGAGGCGCGGACAGACAAGCACGTCGGAATGTTCCGTCAACGCATCGATCGGGTGAAGTCCCTCGGGCTCGATCCCGATCAGCTCACCGATTTTGCTTCGCAATATGAGGCGTTCTGCCGTGAGTGTGCCGATCATCTGCAACGGCATGATCGCGTCTTCACTTCCACCGTCGCGATGCCGGTGCGGGTTGGTGGACAAGTCCATCCCATCACAGCATCGGGCTTGCTCGGTCTGTTTCGCGCCGCGGGACCTCGCAACGCGATGGAATGGGTCCATCACCACCAACAAGGGGGAGAGGTGGGAGAGCAGTTCCCGCGTACCACTCAACTCTTCCTCTCTTGTAACGGGTTGTTCTAGATCGGCTCATCATGAGCCACCGGAGGAACTGTCATGTATGAACTCGATCTCGCCAATTTCCGCCGCGCCGTCAAGTTGAAGGTGACCACCGATCGGGCGGGAAAGGACGTGGAGCTGGTCGCCGCGATCACGCTTCGTGACCCTCACACCGGCCAGCGCAAGACCTTCGAGCGGAAGGTCCCGCTCGGGCAAGCCATCGCGGCGGTGCAACGCGAGATCGCTCGGACGGTGGGTCACGGGATGGCGCTTCCTCCGGGTGCCGATCCGGCGATGTTCGGTCTTCCCCCGGGAACGGCGGTGCAAGGGTGGTTCTCGGACACGCTTCACAAGGTGGAGAGCACCACCACCCACCTCTACGAACAAGCCAAGCACGTGGCGCGGCGTCTCGGGGAGAACAAGGCGGTGAACCTCCTGTACCACGACGTGGCCCCGCTCGTGGTCGCCGCGATCCCCGGAGGGAGCGACGCGATGTTGCTCGCGGAGAAGGCTCATGACGTGGTGGTCAAGGCGCGCGCCGGTGACCAACACGCGGTGGCGCAGGTGCAGCAACTCACCACGATGGCGAACCAAGGCCATCCCGCGGCGTGTGACACCGTCGCGATGATGTCCAAGATCGCGGCGATGCTGCAGGCCAAGGAGTCGTGCGGCAGCGGCCACACCGATGTCGCGGGGTGGTGGTACAACAAGCCGTTCCGCGACAACCTCAGCGCGATGAACCTCGACAAGAGCGATCCGTTCACGGTCGCGCGCTTCCTCTACGCACAAGGGATCGCCCGATAGGGTGACTCATCATGAGTGGGTCAACGTGGGAAGGTTGGTTGTGGCCGGTTCCGGCCTGGATCGATGATCGCGATCCGGTCGTGACAGACGGCTACTCCAACATCAAGACTCCGAGGCATCGGCGCCATCTCGGGGTGGATCTCATGTACCCGCGGCATCCGGGGGATGAGGCGCCCTTCCCGTGGGGGAGTCGGGGCTACGTCGCGCCGGTGGGGACCCTTGTCATCGCCGCGGGACCGGGTCGGATTCGATATGCCGGGCTCTCGCCGAAGGGTCACGACGTCATCATCGATCACGGGTCCGTCGGTGGTGAAGAGATGCGGACCTACTACCAACACCTCCTCGCGTTCGCGCGGCCCTGGAAGGTCGGCGATGTCGTGCGTGCGGGGGAGTACCTCGGGCCGATGGGTGGTGACATCCAGGCCGGTGGGTATCCGCTCCATCACCTTCACTTCGAGGTCCGATTCCCGGACTTCCGGCACACCCGCGATCCGTTGCCGTACCTTCGGCGATGGAAGATCCTCGGGCTGCAAGGTCCGCGTGACCCGGAGGGTTCTCCAAGATCGTAACCGTTGCCGAACTCGGTCCCAAGAAGCGCGAGCGGGCGCTCGTTGCCGGTGGTCTCATCACCGTGGGAGCGATGATCGGTTCGAACCTCTTCCACGCCTACCAGAGCAAGCGCGATGCAAAGAAACTCTAACCGCCGGTACTACGCTCGCCACGTGGCTCATCATGAGTCGGTGACTCATCATGAGTCGGTGGTGAGCGGAGCCGCGCAAGAGGCGGAACGGTTCGGGATGGGAGTTGCGGAACGTGCGCTCGGGATCGTCTTCGGCGCGATCGTGATTCGTTCCTTGCTCAAGCACGAGAGGCACCACCATGGCTGAGATCGATACCGCGAAGGAAGAGAAGGCCATCGCGCGGATGGAACGAGAGATCATGACCGATCTCGGACTCGATGACTCGCGCAAGAAGCGCAAGGATGCCTCCGATTACGTCGGGCCGGGTATCCTCATCGGGGGCGGCATCCTGCTCTTGCTTCTTCTCGGCAAGCACGAGGGATGGTGGGGGAATCAACCCAAGTCCTACGATGGGAGTGGGGGTGTCGGTGACTACCGCGTGGCTTCGAACGATCAACTCACCGATGCGGGTGGGGCGGTGGTGTCGACGGATGACATCATCCGCGATGCCAAGAAGCACAATCTCTCGGTGCGGCTCGTCGTGACCGGAGGTGCGCGCGAAGGCTTCTATCAACTCGTGCTCAAGACTCTTCATGATTCCGGCCTAGTGGTCGGAGTGAAAGGACCATGACCATGTCCGCCTATCGCCTCGCGCTCGCCACCCGCGAGCACCCGTCTCGCCTCGCCACCGCCACTCGCGGGGGGTTCGACATCGCGGGTGGGATCGGTGGGCTCACCCGTCGCTCGTGGCGTTCCCTCTACTGCGCGCGCCACGCCGCGGCTCATGGTGAGCCGATCGTGTCGGTCTCGGGGTTCGAGAGTTCGATCGAAGGCTTCATCGTGGACGTGGCTCACATCCTCTTGCTCGTCGGTGGGCTCTGGATGTTCGTCACGGCGATCATCTCGCACGGATGAACCAATGGCGAACCAAGGTCTAGAGAGGTTCCTTCGCGCGCAGTTCAGCCGCGAACGTGCGCAACCGCTCTCACACATCGTGTTGCGGAGTAGCGCGGCGGGATCGCGCGGGGTGGACGTGGAGACGTTCCCGATCCCGGAACGGATCTCGGTGGAGGAGATCGGTTCGCTCGCGGAGACCATCCTCGCTCGCGCGCAAGAAGATGCGGACGGCTCGGGTGGACTGCAACGGTACACTCTCCAACTCTTCGAACGTGAGGGGGCCAAGCCAGTCGGGCGCTACCCGTTCCGCATGCGAGGAGAGGAAGATCCGGAATGGGACGAACCCGCGGGGGAAGAGGCCCCTACCAGCAAGGGACTCCTCACTCAGATGATGCGGCACAACGAAGCTACAGTCCGCGTCATGGTGCAATCGGCGGGTACTCTCACCGGGGTGATGGCTCGTCGGATGGAGTCGCTGGAGAACATGGTTGGCAAGCTCGTGGAGCAACGCCAGTCCGATCTGGAGATCCTGGAACGCGCGCTCTCGCAGCAACACGAGCGGGACATGACCATGCTGGTCACCGACAACGAAGAGAAGCGCAAGGATCGGATGATCCAGAAAGTGGAGATGCTACTCCCCGCGGTGTTGCACAAGCTCACCGGGCATAAGTTGCTCCCCGGTGATACCGATCCGAACATGATCCTGGTCAAAGAGCTAGTGAACTCGATGAGCCCGGAACAGATCATGCGGATACGGACAAACCTCAGCCAAGAGCAACAGATCCTCCTCTTCGAACTTCTCCAAGCTACCCGTTCTCCGAACGGTAACAACGGGACTCCTTCCTAACGACTCATGATGAGCCGACTCATGATGAGTCGGTGAAAGGTCCCTATCCCATGTCTGGCGTCATTCTCCCCGGTAATTCGTTCGACGAAGACCTCGCGCGCGCGCGTTCTCATGCCGCCGATGCGAATCGTTCCGGTCCGGGGCAGCCGACGGATTGGGGACGGCTCATGCGGGGCCAGACCGTCGGCAAGCGCATCATCGTGATCGCGAAGGCTGGGATCGTCGGGACCACGACGATCCCGTCCGCCGTCAACATGCTCACGGTTCAGGGTTCGGACAACGAAGCCTTGAACCTCGGCTTGACCCTCCACGAGCCGCAAGTGGTCCCCATCGCCGGGTTGACTCTCCCCGACAACTTGCAGAACATCAGTGGAGAGCAAGACAACGCACAGATCGCGGGTTCCAATCCGGCGTTCAAGTGGGACCATCCTCAGGCAATCGTGGAGTGGGGGATCGGTGGTGTGTCTGGCAAGGTGGTGGTGGACTTCATGAATGGGTGTCTCCTGAACCTCATGGCGAGCTGGGTGCGGGTGAGCGCGCAGATCGACGATTTCGGCCCGGGGAGCGATGCGGCCTACGTGTTGCGCTCTCAGCTCGGGCCGAGCCATGCCGCGCCCACCCGCGCGCAGAACATGGTGCGGGTCGGTGCGGTGAACTTCGGCGCGACCTCGGTTCCGCTCCCCACCCCGAGCTACGCCAAGGATCTCATCCCCTACCTCACCGGCGCGGGGGATCCGGACTTCGAAGTCCTGTTCTTCAAGGATGCGCTCGGGGCCACGCAGGTGGGACGGTTCATCTACACCAGCGCGGCGAGCAACAACTACCGCTATGGGGAAGCGTGTCCGGTCCCTGGGGATGGGTACTACTTCGCGATCAAGAACACGCAAGCCGCGGTGGAGAGTTCCTATCGTGCTCTGTTCGGGATGGTGCTGTGATGCTACGAAAGCTCGGTGTCTTCCTCTTCGTCGTTCTCCTCATCGGGTGTCTGGACAAGGCGCCGCTCCCCCACAAAAACGAGCATCCGCCCGGTGGGTTGATGTTGGTTGATGCCGGAGTCGACGCGACTCCGTGAAAGGTGGCTCATCATGAGTCGACACTCCGCATACTGGTCTCGGTTGTCTCCCATCATCTCGGGGGATGACAATGCCGCTCTCAACGCCCAACGCAAGGCGGACGAGCAAGCGGTGAAGGAGAGGCTGGCCTCGCTCGGTCCCAAGAGTGACGTGTTCTTCGGATACGCTCTCTTCACCCCGCCGAAGCCTCCTTCCTTCTTCTCCTCCAATTCGCTGGATGATGTCGCCAACTGGTATGGCGCGGTAACCATGTTCCCGGACTGCGAACGGGCGGGTTACTACAAGGATGGTGAACTCGTGGAGGAGTTCAAGGGGAAGGTGTGGGCAGGTACGATCGAGGTCACCGCTTCGCCGGGAACCGCCACCGCCGCGGCGAAGCGTGGAAATGGAGTCAAGATCGGGCTCATCGCGGCAGGAACTGGCCTCCTCGGGCTCATCCTCGGGGGCCGCAAGAAACGTCACTGAGTGGCTCATGATGAGTCACGTAGAAAGGAAACCATGGCGAACATGAACGGGCATTGTCTCGACTGCAAGGCGCCCACCGTGTGCCTCACCGATCAGGGTGAGTTCACGGTGGTCCACTCCGGGAACGCGTGCGACGGGTTCCGTCGCCGCTTCTCGGTGCCGGGTGCCACGCGTGCGATGAGCGAGGGCGGGGATGTCATCGCGCGCGACAACAACAAGGCCAAGCTCCCCGCCGGGAAGGAGAAGTGATCCATGGCATCCCTCGCGGAAACGGTCTACGGGACCTTCGCGCTCTGCAGCTTCGCCCCGGGGGCGGCAGGTGCGTACAACAACAGCCGCGGCTTCAACGCCGCGTTCACCCGCAACGGGGTGGGTGACTACTCCCTCAACATCACCGAGCCCGTGGCGCTCGCCACCGAGGCCACGATCGAGGTGACCCCCGTCGCGGCGGCGCTCGCCAACGCGGTGGTGGAGCTGGTGTCCACCACGGTGATCCGTGTCCGCTGCTTCGATGCGGCGGGTGCGGCGGCAGACATCATCGGGTTCAACGTCCGCATCACCAAGATCGGCCCGAACTGATCGACTCATGATGAGTCGACTCATCATGAGTCGCGGAGGAAGTCATGGACGGTAAAACCATTGGAATCGTGATTGCCATCGTAAGCGTGCTCGCTTCGGTGATCGCGATCCTGGGTTTTACCGTCCGTAGTTTGTTTCGCGCTCTGTGGAAGATGATCGCGATGTTTAGCGATCACCTCGACCGAGAAGAGAAGGTGATGCAGGGTCTGGAAAAGGGTATTGAAGCTCTCAATAAGAACCTTGGTGGGGTACAAGATCAGATCGATGAGTTGCACGAAGACATTACTCCCATCCAAGTTCCCGGTTCCGGTCCCCGCGCTTCCGGTCCCCGTTCAACAGGCTATGCGGTGTTTCGTCGGACTCCGCCTAGTGGTGTCCGTATCCGACGCAAGAAAGATGAGTGACCATGGCGAACCTCGATCAGAACGTGACCCAAGTTCTCACCAACGTGGCGTTGGGATTGATCACGGCGGGGATTACCTGGGTGACCTATCATCTCGGCGCTCTCTTCCACCAAGCCAAGACGGCCAAGAAGATCACCAACGCCACGGCAACCTACAACCTCGAACAAGTCATCGCCAACGATGCCATCCAAGCCCTGGCGAGCGCGCTCGGGCCGCAGATGGACAAGCTCACGCATCAAGAGCAAGTGTCGCGCGCGCTGCAACTGGCCAAGGCGTTCGGGCTCGATCACCTCGCCGAAGATGGTGTGTTGCGGGTGGAGAAGATCATCCAGGCACGGCTCACCGTCCCCAAGTGACCTCCATCCCGCGACTCATCATGAGTCGCGACTCCATCTGAAAGGTCTGTGATGGCGACCCTCGACACCTACCGTGATGTTCTGGATGGCGTTCCTGTCCTGTACTCGTTCGACGCAGATCCCACCGTGACCAGTATCGGCTTCGATGCGGACGTGGGGGCGTTGTTGGTGAGAACCGATGTTCCGAGTATCTACTTCAAGCCCGCACCGGGGGAATTGGGGTGGATCTTGCTTGGACTCGGTCAATCCAATCTTCAAAGCCAGATCGTTCATGGTGGGTTTGTCTGGAGTCGTCCCTCGTGGGCTTCGGACAATACACAGGTACGGATCGTGATGTACGGAGGTGGTGGTGGGGGTGGCGGTGGTGCGGGCGGTGGGACCTCCCACTCCGGGGGTGCGGGCGGTGGGGGTGGTGCTCGTTTGGAGGTCTTCACCACCGCCGGACAGTTGGGTGATGGCGCGATTGCGAACGTTGGCATCGGGGGATTCGGTGGGGGTGGTGCCAATGGTGCCGATGGGAACGATGGTACGAATGGGGGTAATACAACCATCGGTGTGTGGACTGCGTTCGGTGGGGGTGGTGGCCGTCGGGGAAGCGCGGTGGGAAGCGGTGGTGCTGGCGGTGGGGGTGGTGGACTAGGGGGTGCGGGCGCTCTCGGTGGTACTACCGCAATCGCTCCGGGTGGGATGCCATACCCGCAAATCACCACCTCGACAAGCGCGCAAGTTGCCAGTGGTGGTGCCGGTGGTCCGGGGCGCGAATCGGGCGCTGCGCTGGAAGGATGGGGAGAACATGGGGGTGGTGGTGGGGGTGGTCGCACCGGGGTGAGTGGTGCGAACCCATGCACCGGAGGGACTAGCCTCCACGGTGGAGGTGGTGGTGGATGCGGAGGTCACGTCAACTCTACTGCCGTCTTGCAACCGTCCACCGCCGGTGGTGCTGGCGGGGTGATGACCCTCGGGGGTGGGGGCGGTGGTGTCGCTGGCGGTGGAGTCGGTGCCGACGGTTCCCAAGAGCACGGTGGGGCCGGTGGTGGCGGTGGTGATGCGGTTGCGGTGGGTAACGGTGGTGCCGGTGGGAAGGGTGGGAATCATGGTGGTGGGGGAGGTGGTGGTGGTGCTAGCGACGATGCGGCCGGGCTCGGTGGCAATGGCGCCCCGGGTGGTGATGGCGCAATCTATATCTGGACGATCGGATAGCGCCATGGATCCCTATGACATAGCCTTACTGCAAAGTGAACTCGTCGAATCGCTTCGCGATGGCACTGATGAGGAACGTGAGGAAGCGATACGGCACTACATCCGCGTCCTGCGTCGTGATTCGTCTCCTCGTCTCTTTGCGGCATTCGTGCGGTGTCTGGAAGTCTGTTTCGAAGTGATCAACGAGAAGGTGAACTAGCAACCGCGACTCATCATGAGTGGGATAAGGCCGCGCAAAGCGGCCTCTTGCTTTTCAGGGAGGATTCCAATGTTCCATCCGTTGACTGCGAGTGAGTTTGTCGAGAGGGCGCTATCGCAACGGGGTGTGGTGACCAGTCATGGTGTCGGGACATATCATCTGGATGGGGGTGCGGAATGGCAAGCCGAGAGTTGCTACTCCGATGCTCACAACCTCGCGCCCGGGCAGTGTGACTGTTCGGGGTTCCTGGCGTGGGCGGGGAATTGGGCGGACCCGGGGCGGGGACCTTGGAACACCAACGCGATAGTGGATGATGCGAGAAAGGCGCGAACGCACTTCGCGTTGGTGCCTCATACCGAAGAGGTGAAGGCCGGACATATCATCGTCAAGGCGGGGCCGGACCTTGACCACGATGGCAAGCGCGACCATCCGGGGCATTGCGGTATCATCACGTCGGTGATACCGGGGTTCAGGCGGGGTGTGAGTGGGTGGTGGGAGCATTTGCTGGTCACTCACTGTTCGGGGGCGAGGCAACTCCACATCGATCCGAGTACCGGGAAGTGCTACGGCGCGGTAAGGACGACCGATGCTAGTCTGTGGGGTTTCGATGGGTACATCATCGCTCCCCTTCACGTGGAGTATCCGCTGTGATCATCAAAACGAAGTGGGGATATATCGTCAAGAGTAGTAAGGGGAAGCCTCTCGGGGGTCCTTATAAGACCTACAAAGAGGCGTTGAAACGACTCCGACAGATCGAGTATTTCAAGCACAGGAGATGACTCGTGAGTGATTATTCAAGCAACGTCATGGGGATTCACGCTTGCTGTCATTTCGAACCGAATGGGGGTCTTCCCATCTTCACTGTCAATCGTGGGTTCATCTCTACCATCGTTCGGAATGGGGTAGGTGATC
>Ga0075275_1000110_pt1 | contig 10233 bp, 10 predicted proteins | sample SF_Rice_5C_80N_3_FD_69769 | JGI IMG/M metagenome (GOLD analysis project Ga0075275, IMG submission 69769) | Rice paddy soil microbial communities from Twitchell Island, California, USA - SF_Rice_5C_80N_305 | ecosystem: Environmental > Terrestrial > Soil > Paddy field/soil | place: USA: Twitchell... | reverse complement strand
GATTGTTGGTCAAACCCGGACAACCACTCATCTGGCGCGGACCAATGCTCAACTCGGCCATTCGACAATTTCTCGGTGATGTGGAATGGGGCGAACTCGATTATCTTATCGTGGACCTTCCGCCAGGTACCGGTGACGCGGCCTTGTCTCTGGCTCAGGCGCTTCCGTTAAGCGGCGCGGTCATTGTGACGTTGCCACAACTTGTCTCGCTCGAAGACGCCAGCCGCGGACTGGCGATGTTCCGCACACTTGAAGTTCCGATCTTGGGTGTAGTTGAAAATATGTCGTATCTTGAATTGCCTGACGGCACACAGATGGACATCTTCGGCTCAGGCGGCGGCGAGCAATTGGCTCAGGCCACCGAAACATATTTCCTCGGCAAGATCCCCATCGACCAAAACGTCCGCATCGGCGGTGATAGCGGCAAACCAATCGTAGTTTCTTATCCCGACTCGCCTGTTGCGAAATCGATCAACGAGATCTCTCAGAAGATCGCGGCGCGTGTTAGCGTCGAAGCGATGGGCGGAAAGAACGAATTGCCGATCAATATTGTGGAATAAAAAGACAAAGGTTACATTCGGCAAGTTTCTTTATGACGTCCGGTCTTTGACCGGCGTCATCTTTTAACATAAACTATATTCAGAATTATGAATATAGAAGAACAAACAAAATGGACGCTTACAAAAAACAAACCGACCTGCTAAAAACCATCGCCCATCCCACCCGACTCGCTGTCCTCGAAATTTTGCGGGATGGCGAACAATGCGTCTGCCACATGGAGGCCATGCTCAAGCTGCGACAAGCCAGCATCTCCCAGCAGTTGATGATCCTGCGGCAATCGGGACTGGTTGAATTCCGCCGCGATGGATTGAACATGTATTACCGCGTGGTCAAGCCAGAAATATTCTCAGTGCTGGATGCTGTCAATTCAGTCAGCGGACAGAACATGGTGCGTATCGCGCATACACACGCAAATACAGATTGCCCATGTCCGAAGTGCAACGACGTGCAAAATATCCCGCTCAAACAAATTTCTGTTCGTGGATAAAAAGCCATGACTACACTTCAAGTTCCATCTCACATTCCGGCCGCGCGGCGAGTCTATCTGCTGGTCGCTCTCTCGGCCATTGGCTGGATCATCGCCTACAACATTGTCCAACCACTGGCAGATTGGATCGCTTACTCCGCGTTCGGTCTCTCAACGGATTCGCGCTTGGGGCAGGCGCTGGCATTCTTTTTCTACGATGTTCCGAAAATCCTGCTCCTACTTTCGGGCATGGTTTTTCTGATCTCCATCGTCCGCACTTTTTTCAGCCCCGAGCGGACTCGCTCTCTGCTGGGCGGCAAACGCGAAGGTCTCGGCAACATCTTCGGGGCCATTCTCGGAATCGTCACGCCGTTTTGTTCATGCTCGGCTGTGCCGCTCTTTATCGGATTCGTCGAGGCGGGTATCCCGCTCGGTGTGACGTTTTCCTTTTTGATCGCCGCGCCAACCATCAATGAAATTGCGGTAGTCATGTTGTTCGGCTTATTTGGCTGGCAAGTTGCAGGCTTATATATTTTGTCCGGCCTGCTTATCGCCATCATCGCCGGTATGATCATCGGCCATCTTAAGATGGAGCGCTTTGTTGAAGATTTTGTCTGGAAGGTTCATCGCAAAGTCAACGTGGACGAAGAAAAAATAAGTTGGGAAGATCGCATCCTGCAGGCATGGACATCCGTCAAGGAAATCGTTGGCAAGGTGTGGCTATACGTAGTGGTCGGCATTGCGGTCGGTGCAGGGATTCACGGGTATGTGCCCGCAGACGCGTTGGCGGCCATTATGGGCAAGCAGGCTTGGTGGTCCGTGCCCGCCGCGGTGCTTTTGGGAATCCCGCTTTATTCAAACGCAGCAGGCATCATTCCCATCGTCAGTGCATTGATGGAAAAAGGAGCATCGCTCGGAACTGTGCTGGCTTTCATGATGTCGGTCATTGGCCTGAGTCTGCCCGAGGCGGTCATCTTGCGCCGCGTTTTGAAACTGCCATTGCTGGTCGCCTTCTTTGCAACCATTGCCGTGGCAATAGTCATCACAGGTTATCTTTTCAACTGGATACTCTAGGAGAGAAAAATGATCACGATCAAAGTTCTTGGTTCGGGTTGCGCAAACTGCAAGAAATTGGAGGCACTTGCCCACCAGGCTGCTGAAAGCATGAACTTGCAAGCCGAGTTCATCAAAGTCACGGACTATGCCGAGATGATGCAATACAACATTATGTCCACGCCGGGGCTGGTGGTAAACGAAAAATTGGTCAGTGCCGGACGTGTGCCAAGTGTGGCAGAAATCTCCACCTGGCTGGCAGATGCCGAGATGGCAAGCTAAGATGGCCGCATCTCAATCCGCCCCGATCGCCTTACCCGTTTCGCAACGTTTATCTTTCCTCGACCGTTTCCTGACCCTGTGGATCTTTCTCGCCATGGCGCTCGGCGTTGCATTGGGATTTATCTTTCCTGTTGGAGTGAAGTCTTTCAACGAGACTTTCTCAGTCGGCACAACCAATATTCCGATTGCCATTGGTTTGATCCTGATGATGTACCCGCCGCTGGCAAAAGTGAAGTACGAAGAGTTGGGTGATGTTTTCCGCAATTGGAAAGTGCTGGGACTTTCGCTTTTACAAAACTGGATCATCGGGCCGATCCTGATGTTTCTACTGGCAATCGTCTTTCTGCGCGACAAGCCCGAATACATGACCGGATTGATCCTGATCGGACTGGCGCGCTGTATCGCCATGGTCATCGTGTGGAATGAGTTGGCGCACGGCGACACGGAATACGCGGCTGGTCTGGTAGCTTTCAACAGCGTTTTTCAGGTTTTGTTTTATAGCGTGTATGCCTATGTATTCATCACCATCCTGCCCACCTGGTTCGGAATGAAAGGTGCATTGGTGCAGATCACCATTAGCGAAATCGCCAAAAGCGTGTTCATCTATTTGGGCGTTCCATTTTTGGCGGGCTTCTTCACGCGTGTGATCCTGGTAAAAATAAAAGGCAAAACCTGGTACCACACTCAATTCGTTCCAAAGATCAGCCCGCTGACATTGATTGCTTTGCTGTTCACCATCATCGTGATGTTCAGCCTGAAAGGTGAATACATCGTACAGCTTCCGCTGGATGTGGTGCGAATCGCCATCCCACTGCTGATCTATTTTGTGTTCATGTTCCTCGTCAGCTTTTTCATGGGCAAAGCCGTCGGCGCGGATTATTCCAAAACGGCCACACTTTCCTTCACTGCTGCCAGCAACAACTTCGAGTTAGCTATTGCGGTAGCCGTGGCTGTGTTTGGCATTTCATCCGGTCAGGCTTTCGCGGCGGTCATTGGTCCGCTGGTAGAGGTGCCGGTCATGATCGGACTGGTCAATGTGGCGTTCTGGCTGCAAAAGCGTGTGTACCCCAATTCGGTGTAGCGCGGAAGTACGTACTGCCAATCAATATTGTTGAACAAATAAAAAGTCCTGATGAATTCATCAGGACTTTTTATTATTTTGCATTCAACTTTATTCCCGGTTTCCAACCAAGCTGGCAGGTGGAACACCTCGCCACATCTCGATGCGGCGAAAGGATTCCACGTAACCCATTTTATAAAAAGCTGGCAAGTGCGGGTCCGCAACCTGAATATTTTCGATGTGAGTATCGAGACGAGGATATTGATTGTGCAAATGCGTCAGAAAAGCATAAGCCAAATCTGACGGATTTCCCGATTCAGTTTTGTAAATAAAGCGCGTGAGTGTGAATTTCTGGCGCTGGTAGACCATCCAACCGCGGCTGCCGTCAGCCAGCATAAGCCGCAAGCCCGCCACTTCTGAAGCGTTGAACAACGATTCAGACTGGTTCGTCCACGGCTGTGTACCACGGTCGCGCCTTACCAGATCAAGAGCATCAGTTCGATCCAATCTTTCCACATCGGCAACAACCGTATCAGGCGGCTGGCTAAAAGGCGGACGCCGCAAAACTAGCAACTCGCCCACTTCGTAAAATCCCAATTTCAGAAATAGCTGGTGTGCCGGTATATTATTCTTGATGACCTCCAGCATGGCAAAATGGATTTGAAGCCTTTCGGCTTGCTCTAGAAATCCCGCAGTAAGGGCCTCCCCTACGCCGCCTCGCCGGATATTAGGAAGCACACCAAGGCGGGTCAACCAGACGCGATCTTCACGCAGTCCCAGCATTGCCACGCCCAACAAAATATCATCCTGCATTGCGACAAGCGAGTGTTCCAGATCCACATCATAAGTGGAAACATACTCAGCCAGGCGCGCAGGATTCATCGGCATCGGCACCATGTAATCGACGCGTGTCTGGTTATAAATGGCGGTCAATTGTTCGATCGTGAATTTGCTGGCAGGGATTAATTTTATAGCGGCTGCAACGGAAGATAACATCGTATTCTAAACCGGCATTAGATATGATTTGATTTGTTCAACAAAATCCTTGACGCTGACGATGGGTTTACTAATGTATCCTGCACAGCCATAACTTTCCGTCATCTTTTTAACGGTTTCCTCCGGCCAGGCTGTGAACGCAACGATCAATGTGGATTGTAAGGATGGCTCATCGCGCAGCCAGCCCGCCAATGTCTGGCCGTCATAATCAGGCAGGCCGAGATCAAGAAGAATCAGATCGGGTTTTTCAGAACGAGCCTGCGCCAGCCCATCCTCTGCAATCGAAGCTTGGACAACATCAAACCCATGTGCAACCAAAACGCGGCTCACAAGTTCAATGGTATCGAGCTCGTCTTCTACAATCAGGATTTTGGTCATAATGCGGCCTCCGGAAAAAATTGTAACACCTCAGCTGGGCATCGCCGGTTTACATCTGATTTACGGATTTTCCACTTATCAACTTTACCTTACGGTATAATTCAACTCATGCAACCTACAATTATTGGTGTTCGTTTTACCAAAATCGGCAAAATCTACCACTTCGACTCTTCCGCTGTGCCGGATGTGGGCGTTGGCGAGCATGTAATCGTGGATACAGTACGCGGCAAACATCTGGGCGAGGTCATTCAAAAGATCGCTGAACCGCCCTCCGCGCCGGAAGGAGGCTGGAAGTCCGTGGAAAGACGCGCCACCCCGCGCGATCTTCTGCTCCAGCAATCCTGGCAATCCAAACAGACCGAAGCCATGATCAACTGCCGTGCGCGCGCATCCGAGCTTAAACTCGAAGGCGTGAAAATTGTGGCCGCCGAATACAACTATGACGGCGCACGGTTGGCCTTCCTGTACAGCACTGAGAGCGAGGAAAAAGTCGATCTCAAATCGCTCAAAAAGGATATGCAGGCCATTTACCCCAATGCACAAATCGAGATGCGACAGATCGGTCCGCGCGATGTTGCCAAATTATTGGGCGGACTCGGCGCCTGCGGACTCGAAAACCGTTGCTGCTCCCAATTCCTGACTGACTTCAGCCCCATCTCGATCAAGATGGCCAAGGAGCAAGGCATCTCACTCACTCCAACCGAAATCACCGGCATGTGTGGACGTTTGCGCTGTTGTCTCATTTACGAATATGAACAATACGTCGAGGCCCGCAAACAGTTGCCCAAACGCAACAAGCGCGTGGTCACACCCAAGGGTGAAGGCAAAGTTGTCGATATTCTGCCGATGAGCAATCAGGTCACAGTTCAGATCGATGGCGAAGAAGGAAAACACATTTGGGTTACCTTCGACCGCGAGGAACTCCAACCTTGGGATGAGCTTGAAGCCTTGCGCAGAAAATCCGAAGCGCCCTGTGATCGTCATGAAGGCGGCGGATGCACCTGCGGCAAGGCAAGAAAGCAACAATAAAAAATCTTTAACATTAAACGGTAGAGAAAACACTATGACTCTCCAACCCGAAAACTGGCAAGACAAGCAAAACATTCTGGTCGTCCTGGCTCATCCGGACGACCCTGAATTTTTTTGTGGGGCCACGCTCGCCCGTTGGGCGCGTGCCGGACACAATATCACCTATCAACTTCTGACCTGCGGCGATAAAGGTTTTAATCCCACTACATCGCCGGACATGACTCCCGACGCGTTGTGCGCCATTCGACATGTGGAGCAGGCCAATGCTGCAAAAGTCATCGGCGTACAAGCGGTTCACTTTCTGGACCGTCCAGACGGCTACCTCGTCCCAGACCTTGATCTGCGCCGGGAAGTTGTGCGTGCGATCCGCAAGTTCAAGCCGGATATTCTCGTCGCTTGCGACCCTCAAAATTTATTCGCCACCTACGGACTCAACCATCCCGATCATCGCGCCGCCGGACAAGTCGTTCTCGACGCGGCATTTCCCGCCGTTGGCAATCAGACCTTCTTTCCTGAATTAATTGCCGAAGGCTATCCACCCCACGCGCTGAAAGAAATCTGGGTCACGCTGACCAGTCAACCTAACGTCACGATTGACGTGACCGACGCTTGGGATATTAAGATCAATGCCATTCTCGAACATAAAACCCAAGTACAGGACACAGATAAATTAATCGAACGAATGAAATCGCGCCATACCGAAGATTCAACGGACGAGAATCCGCGCTACGAAGAAAAATTCCGCGTGATCAAATATAGTTAATTCATGTCGTTGCGAGGCAGTGCATTTCTGGTGAGGTAATCTCCTCGTAAAATGTCGGAGATTGCTTCGCCGGAAGAACTCCATCTCGCAATGACGTACAATTTTTTATGAACATCGTCAATATTAGTTACCATTCCACCGACTATTACACCATCGAAATCAAAGGCGGGAGATTATTGATCGATTGCGGCTGGCCCGGAACATTTCCGCAATTCAGGGCGGAATTCAAACGCAAGGGCATTTCCCCATCCGAGGTCAAATATATTCTCGTGACTCATTTTCACCTTGACCACGCCGCCCTGGTACAGGATTTCAAAAATCTGGGAGCTAAATTAATTTTGTTTGAGAGTCAGGTGGATTTTATCGAGCCGATGGCTCAAATGATAAAAGCGAAAAATATTCCATACAATGATATTCAACAAAAAGATAATCTGATTTTAAAATTCAACGAGAGCAGGAGATTTCTTACAGAGCTTGGAGTCACCGGTGAGGTCATCTCGACACCCGGTCATAGCGACGACAGCATCACACTGATTCTCGATGAAGGCTTTGCCTTCACTGGCGATCTGCCGCCGCGCTTCGCCATTTCAGAAGAGGATCAGATTACAAAAGAAAGTTGGGATAAAATCTACCAACACAAGATCACAAAAATATTTCCTGCACACGGCAATTAATCCCACACCAGAGAGGCACACAAAATGACCGACTTTTTACAGGAAGCCAAAGAACTTTTCCCCTACACTCAGAATCTACGCCGTGATTTTCATATGCACCCCGAACTCGGATTTCACGAACTGCGCACCGGCGGCATCGTTGCAAAAGAGCTTGAAACGCTCGGCCTTGAAGTTACGAAGGGTGTCGGTAAGACCGGTGTAGTTGGCCTGCTTGAAGGTGCCAAGCCCGGCCCTACTCTGCTCATCCGCTTCGATATGGATGCACTTCCCATCATTGAAGATACCGGCGCAGAATATGCATCGCAGACGAATGGCGTCATGCACGCCTGTGGACACGACGGACATACATCCATCGGGCTGACAGTTGCAAAGATTCTGCACGCTCATCGCGACCAGTTGGCGGGCACCGTTAAATTTTGCTTCCAGCCATCTGAAGAGGGATTCAACGGCGAAGAAGTCGGCGGAGCGGAAATGATGATCCGCGATGGTGTGCTGGATGGCCCGAAAGTAGACATGTCTCTCTCCATGCATCTTTGGAACGAAAAACCGCTCGGCTGGGTCGGCGTTGCAAAAGGACCGGTCATGGCAGGCGCGGAGCAATTCTCAATTAAGTTAACCGGCAAAGGCGGACATGGCGCTGTCCCAAATTTGACAATTGACCCAATCGTTGCGGCGGCACAGATCGTCACTGCATTGCAAACCATAACTTCGCGCAATATTCCGCCATTGCAGGCAGCAGTTGTCAGTGTGACGACAGTTCATTCGGGGACAGCCTTCAACGTCATCCCACAGGAAGCGGAACTGACGGGTACGATCCGCACTTTCGATCTGGCAGTCCGCCAAAAAGTCCTGGAAAGATTCGAGCAGATCGCGCGTGGCATTGGCGAGACAATGGGATGCAAGGTCGAGATTGATATCCAACGCGTCACACCGGCTGTCATCAACAACGATGACGTTGCCGGGAAAGTTCAGTCGGTGGCGCAAAAAGTTTTGTCCGATTCCATGCTCGATACGAACGCGTATCTGACAATGGGCGCGGAAGATATGGCGTTCATGCAGGAAAAAGTGCCGGGCTGTTATTTCTTCATCGGCTCGAATAACAAAGAGAAACATCTCGACTACGGACATCACCATCCGAAATTCGATTTCGATGAACAGGCACTTTCGCGCGGCGCGGCATTGATGGCTGCGGCAGTTGCGGATATTTTGAAATAAGAACAATTGGTTGAATCAAAAAAGCCGACTCGAAACAAGTCGGCTTTTTATTTAATAATTTTTCTAGAACAAAGTCATCACGCCGCGCGCAAACAAAGCGGCGATTGTCGCAACGACGACGGTTAGCAAAGAAATCCACAGCATGGCGCGCGTGCCGAGTTCGCGCCGCAAAACCGACAGCGTTGCCAGACATGGAATATAAAACATCACGAAGGTCGCATACGTGACCATTTGGGTTGTGGTTAACACGCTGGAAAAATTGATGCTGCCCAATGCCTGACCGAGCATCACCAATGAAAGTTCTTTGCGAAGGATTCCGAAAATGAGCGGCACACCGACTTCAGATGGAAGCCCGAGAATCCATGTCAGCGGGCGAACGAGCAAATTGAAAATCCCTGAAACGTGAAAATAATTCAACGCAGCCAAAACCGCACTGCCAATGATCAAAATCGGCCAAGCTTCGACAATAAACTCGCGCACGCGGAACCAGGCTTTATTGACAACGTTGCGCAGTGTCGGTACGCGATAAGCTGGCATTTCAAGGATCAAGCCGGGAGTATCTTCAGGCAGCAATCGCGTTAGTAATCGACCGGTAATTGCGATAACAAAAAGATTGAATAAATACAACAGGAATCCGGCAACGGGTCCAAGATAGAAAGCAACCAAACCGAAGACCACCGCCAAGCGCGCCGCACATGGAACGAGCGTCGCAAGAGCCGCCGTTAGAATCCGGTCACGTTTATCCTCGAGCATGCGCGTGGACATGACCGCCGGAACATTGCATCCATAACCGAGGATGAACGGTACAATGGCTTTGCCATGCAGGCCGATCCGATGCATGAATGCGTCCATCAAAAAAGCAACGCGCGGCAGGTAACCGATGTCTTCTAAAACTCCCAAACCAAACAAGAACGGCAAAAGATATGGAAGCACGATGGCAACGCCCGCTGAAATTCCTTGAAAAATTCCAAGTAGAATATTAGAGAAAAATTGGTTAAGTGGAATTTTAGCCAGCGCCCAATTCGTGATGACGCTGAAAAATTTCAACACAGGCGGCTCGATCAGTTGGCCAAGTCCGTAAACCACTTCAAAAAATATGAGCAGGACAACCAGTAGAATCACATAACCAAAAATCGGATGAAGCAAAATATCGTCAAGCTTGTCGCGCCAGGTTGTGCGCCGCTCACCGCGAGATGAAAATTGCGAAGCAAGCTCTCCGGCCTGCGCATGAAGTAAGGCAGAATCCAATTCATCATTTGCGGTGCGATGATTTTTTCGTGCAACGTTTAACGATGTTACAAAAAGATTTTTTACGCCGCGTCCCTTGCTTGCGACCAGTGGCAAAACCGGCACACCGATCTTCTTCGACAAACCTTCGCCATCGATATGCAAACCAAGACGCGCGGCTTCGTCCATCATGTTGAGAGCCACAACTAAAGGTTTATTTAACGAGAGCAGTTCAAGGGTCAGTTCGAGACCCGAAGAAAGATGCGTTGCATCAATCACATTGATAATGGCATCCACGTAATTGGCGCCTAAATAATTTTTCGTCTCGCGTTCAGCAGAATTCGTGCCGTCTAAAAGATAAGTGCCGGGCAGGTCAACCAACTCCACAACATCTCCCGCTACGCGCACTTTACTTTCTGTAAACGTTACTGTTGTTCCGCTAAAATTTCCCGTTTCTGCCTTGTACCCTGCCACCTGATTAAAGAGCGTGCTCTTGCCGCAATTCGGCTGACCAATTAAAGCAAATCTC
>Ga0075275_1000109_pt1 | contig 10249 bp, 8 predicted proteins | sample SF_Rice_5C_80N_3_FD_69769 | JGI IMG/M metagenome (GOLD analysis project Ga0075275, IMG submission 69769) | Rice paddy soil microbial communities from Twitchell Island, California, USA - SF_Rice_5C_80N_305 | ecosystem: Environmental > Terrestrial > Soil > Paddy field/soil | place: USA: Twitchell... | reverse complement strand
CTCGACGGCCTCCTCGGCTGCGCCGGTGCCGGAGCCCATCGCGACGAGGGCGCGCTCGGCGTCGGGAGCGCCGACGTAGTCGAAGAGGCGGTAGCGGCGGCCGGTGAGCCCGGCGAGGCGCTCGAGCTCGGAGGCGACGATGCCCGGAACGGCGGCGTGGTAGGCGTTGGCAGCCTCGCGCGACTGGAAGAAGACGTCGGGGTTCTGCGCGGAGCCGCGGATCACCGGGTGGTCGGGGCTGAGCGCGCGCTCGCGGTGGGCGAGGACGAGCTCGTCGTCGAGGAGGGCGCGCAGATCGTCGTCGGCGAGCGGCTCGATCACGTTCACCTCGTGTGAGGTGCGGAAGCCGTCGAAGAAGTGGAGGAACGGCACCCGGGCGCGGAGGGTCGCGGCGGTCGCGACGGCGGCGAAGTCGTGCGCCTCCTGGACGTCGGAGGAGCAGAGCATCGCGAAGCCGGTGCCGCGTGCGGCCATCACGTCGCTGTGGTCGCCGAAGATCGAGAGCGCGTGCGTCGCGATCGCCCGGGCCGCGACGTGCATCACGAACGGCGTCAGCTCTCCCGCAATCTTGAACATGTCGGGCAGCATCAGGAGCAGGCCCTGCGACGCGGTGAAGGTCGTCGTCAGCGAGCCGGCCTGGAGCGCGCCGTGCACCGCGCCGGCGGCGCCGCCCTCCGACTGCATCTCGATCACGACCGGAACGTCGCCCCAGAGGTTCTCACGGCCCTTCGCCGACCACTCGTCGGCGAGCTCGCCCATCGTCGACGCGGGCGTGATCGGATAGATCGCGATCACCTCGCTCGTCTTGTGCGCGACGAGCGCCGCCGCCTCGTTCCCGTCCACCACGATCCGCTGTGTGCTCATGCCTCCAGGGTCGCCCGGGCGGCGCAATCCCGCATCCGTGGCCGGCTCCGCGCGGGTTCCGTACTCCTCCGCAGTCTTCGCCGGGCCCGGATCCGAAGCGGTCGGGACCGGGCCCGAGGAGGCCCCACGGCGACGATCTCGGATCCCGGCGGCGCGTCCCTGCTATTGCTTCCGAGGATGAACTCGTCGGTGCGCCGCGGCACGGAGGGGCTCGCCTCGTGGCTCGCGATCGCCGCGGTGCTGGCCGTGCTGCTCGTCGTCGACGCCTGGGTGGTCTTCGGCGGCCGCTCCCCCGGCAAGGTCGCCGGCTCGTTGAGCCAGACGGGGCTCGTCGAGCTCGAGGGCGGTCAGCGCCGCGTCTTCGCCCCGGCGAGCGCGCCGGCGGGGACGGTGCTCGCATGCGTGCACGCCGGCCTGCGCGTCGCGGGCCGCGTGCCGGCGCCGGGCCGCACGTTCAGGGTCCATCTGCCGCCGCCCGACGGCCCCGGCGGTGCGACCCTGACGATCGCGACGCGCGCCGACGGCTCGGTGCACGTCCGCTGCAGCTCGTAGCGTGCTGCCACCGCGGGAAGAAGAGAAAGAGCCGGCCGACGAGGCTGCGGCCCCCGCGTCGACCGGCTCTGCCGGAAGGTCGGATCGAATGTGCCCGTCCCCTCCGCACGACAAGCATCGGCGTGCGACGCTCCCTCGACGACCCCCCAGTCGAGTGAACCGATCGAGTGAACCACCAGCTCAGGGATCGATGAAGCAGCCTCCAGTCAACGATGGTTGAGGAGTCACCCGGGGGCTCCTATGCGGTGGAAGCCACGGGACGCCCAACTGTCTTCGAGCTCCGATGCGGCGGGAGCTCGGAGGCAGTGGGCCGCGACGCCGCCTGAGCCGTCGATCATCGGAGCGCCGCGGCTTCTCGGTCTTTTCGAACTCGCCGTCCAGATCCCTCCCCGAGCGGGCGGGAAGCGGTGAGCAGAACTGCGACGGCCGGCCTCGACGACCGCCGAGCGACGAGAGAGGCGCCTACCGGAGTCGAACCGGTGTACCAGGTTTTGCAGACCTGTGCCTAACCACTCGGCCAAGGCGCCGTGGGCTCCGATGGTATCGGGGCGGCTACGTCAGCACGTCCTCGAGGAACGCCACGGCGCGCTCGAAGGCGTCCACCCGGTTGCCCAGCTTCTCGATCGTGTGTCCCTCGTCCTCGTAGATCACGAGCTCGCAGCGGACGCCGCGCTCGCGCAGGGCGCGGTGCAGCGCTTCCGACTCGCTCACCGGCACCCGCGGGTCGTTGCGCCCGTGCTCGATGAACAGCGGCGCACGGATCGCGTCGACCCGGCTCGCGGGCGAGGCGCCACGCAGGAGCTCGCGGTCGGTCGCGAGCGAGCCGTATTCGCGCTCGCGGGCGCCGCGCCGGTACTCCGAGGTGTTCTCGAGGAAGGTCTCGAGATTCGAGATGCCGACGAACTCGATGCCCGCCGCCCAGAGCTCCGGCTGGAACGCCAGCGCGGCCAACACCATGTAGCCGCCGTACGAGCGCCCGTAGACGACTGCGCGTGAGCCGTCGATCTCCGGGCGCGCCGACAGCCACGCGTGCACCTCCGCGAGGTCCCGCACCGAGTCGAGGCGCAGCGCGACGTCGTCGAGGTGCTCGAACCGCTTGCCGTAGCCGCTCGAGCCGCGCACGTTCGGCGCGGCGACCGCGTAACCGCGCGCGACGAGGAACTGCGTGAAGGCGCCGAACCCCTGCGAGTACCAGGGCCGCCACTGCGACTCCGGGCCGCCGTGCACGGTCACCACCACCGGAAACGGCCCCTCCCCCTCCGGCTCGAACAGGAAGACGGGGACCGTCTCGCCGTCGAAGCTCTCGACGCGGTGCAGCGTCGGGGTGACGTGGCGGGCCGCGTCGAGGTCGCGCGGGCTCATCGTCAGCCGCCGGGTCACTCCCGTGGAGCACTCGTGGAGGTGGACGTCGTGCGGCTCGCGGACGCTCGAGAACGAGAACGCGAGCAGCGTGCCGTCCGGCGAGAAGACCGCATGCTCGGCGACGCCCGGCTCCGGCAGCGGCACCTCCCGGCGTAGCTCGAGCGTCTCCGGGTCGCGGAGCTCGAGGCGGGAGTACCCGTCCTCGTTGGCCCCGACGAGCAACGTGGCGCCCGCGGCGTCGATCGCGCACTCGAGATCCCAGGGCGCCTCGTGGACGAGCTGCCACTCGCGGGTCGCGAGCTCGTAGCGGCCGAGCGCGAGCGTGTCGCGGCCGGCGCTCGTCGCCGCGAGGAACGCCGAGGAGCCCGGCAGCCACGCGGGAGCGCCGAACTCGGCGCTGCCCTCGTGCGGGGTCGCATGCACGACCTCGCCGCTCTCGGAATCGAGCAGGAAGACGTCCGAGTCGCCGGCGGCCTCGCCGATGCGGTCGACCGCGATCCAGCGTCCGTCCGGCGAGATCGAGAGCACGCCGAGCCACCCGCCGAGCTCGAAGACCCGCTCCTCCCCGCTCTCCAGCCGTCGCGCGACGACGTCGAAGTCGACCCCGTTCCGCCGGTTGGTCGCGTACGCGAGCAGGGCGCCGTCGCGGCTGACTCGGGGCGTCGCATGGATGAAGCGCGGGTCGACGACGAGTGGCTCGGGCTCCGCGTGCGGCTCCGGGTCGAGCAGGTAGAGCTGCCCGCGCTCGTTGCCGCCCTCGTCCGTCACGAGCAGGATCCGCCCGTCCGGGAGAACGAGCCCGTCGACCGGCTCGGAGAAGAACGTCAGCTGCTCGAGCTCGCCGCCGGCGACCGAAAGCCGGTGCAGCTGCCGCGTCCCGGGAACGTCGGAGGCGATCAGAAGCGAGGCGCCGTCGGGGGCGAACCCGAGCGGCCACGCCTGCCGCATCTCGAGAAGCGCCCGCAACTCACCCACCGGTCGAGCCTAACGGGCGGTCACGCCGCGACGTTCGAGAAGCGCGGGATGATCTCCTCGCCGTACGCGCGCAGGGTCTCCTCCTGGCCGTGCGTCATCAGGTAGACGTTGAACTGGTCGACGCCGATGGACTCCAGCTCCTTCAGCTTCGCGATCGCCTGGTCGGCGTCGCCGAGAACGCAGAAGCGGTCGCAGATCTCGTCGCTGACGAACTCGCCGTGGCTCGCGCCGACGCGCGAATGCTCGTCGTAGTCGTAGAAGCGGCGGGCCTGCACGTAGTCGGTCAGCGCCTTCGGGACGGTGCTGCCGTCGGCGCCGTAGCGGTCGATCAGGTCCATGACGTGGTTCGAGACCATCGCCGGAAACCAGCGCACCTGCTCCCGCGCGTCGGCGATGTCGGCGGAGACGTGGCTCGGAGCGCCGACGATGCACTTGAGCTGCGCCGGGTCGCGCCCCGCCTCCTCGGCGGCACGCCGCGCAGTCGCCATCGTCCAGCGGATGATCTCCGGATCGGCGAGCTGGATGATCACGCCGTCGGCGACCCGGCCGGCGACAGCGAGCGCCTTCGGGCCGTACCCGGCGATCCAGAGCGGGACCTCCGGCAGCTCGTCGCGCACCCACTTGAGCTGCAGCCGGCGGTCGTTCCAGTCGACCTCGCGGCCGTTCATGAGGTCACGCACCATCGCGCAGGCCGGCTCGAACTCGGCGACGCGCATCGGCTTGTGCCCGATGTAGCGCACCGCGGAGTCGCCGCGGCCGACGCCCATGACCATCCGCCCGTCGGAGACGTCCTGCAGCGTCGCGTAGGCGCTCGCGAGCACGGTCGGCTCACGGGTCGCCGGGTTCGTGACGAAGTGGCCGAGCTTGATGCGCGACGTCTCGCGCGCAGCGATCGCGAGCAGCGCCGTCGTCTCCTGCCAGAGCACGTGCGAGTCGTACGTCCAGCCGTAGTCGAACCCGTGCTGCTCCGCGAGCTTCAGGAGCTCGAGCAGGCGCGCGTACGGCGGATCGGGGAGCACCGTCACGCCGAACGTCAGCATGGCGGAGACCCTAGCGCCGCGGCCGCGGCGTCGCGAGTGCGGCGAGGGCGGTCAGCGCACCGAGCACGACGAAGCCGATGCGGCCGTCGCCGGGGAGCGAGAACGTCAGCCCGACGAGCGGCGCGCCCGCGACGATCGCGAGGGACGCCCACGCATTGACGAAGCCGACCGCGGCTCCGGGCGCGTCCGGGCGTGCGAGCGCCGCGCCGGTGAAGGCCGTCGCGAACGGGACGCCCGCGGCGAGACCGACCAGCGCGGCCGCCGCCACGAGCGCCCCGAGCGGCAGAGGCAGCGCGAGCGCCACGCACGCGGCCCCGCCGAGCACGAGGCTCGCCTCCACCCAGTGGTGCGCGTCGGGGCGGCGCAGCATCGCCCCGCCCGCCGCGCGCGTGAAGAAGCCGAGCAGCAGCGTGAGCGAGCCGGCCGCCGCTGCGGCTCCCTTCGGCTCCCCGTGGTGCTCGAGCAGCGTCACGACCCAGTTGCCGACGATCACGCTGAAGCCGAAGGAGAGGGAGTGGATCGCCGCGAGCCGGTAGAGGTGCGAGTCGCGGAAGAACGCCGCGTCGAAGCCGCGCCTGCCCGGCACGGCCGTGCGGGACGACGCCGGTGCCGCCAGGAGGAGCACGCCGGCGACCCCGACGACGGCGATCGCGCTCAAATACGGCGCGCGGAACCCCGTCCAGTTCGCGAAGCCGGGCACGAGCGCGAGCGCGATCCCGGGCGAGAGCACCGAGGCCCCGCCGTAGACGCCCTGCAGGAGCGGAGTGCCGCCCCGCGCACGCACGTAGTCGCTGCCGCCGACGAAGGCGAGGCCGGTGCCGAGGCCGACGACCGCGCGCCCGAGGAGCCCGAGCCAGACGTAGGGCCCGACGAGGGCGACGGCGTTTCCGGCGGCGACGAGCGCCAGCCCGACGAGGGCGCTCGCGCGCGCGCCCCAGCGATCGGCGGCCCGTCCGCCCGGGATCTGCATCGCCATGTGCATGACGAACTGCACCGTCGTGAAGAGGCCGATCGTCGCGAGGCCGACGCCGTAGGCGTGACCCAGACGCGTCGCGATCGCGCCGAGCGCGGCGAGGTTCCAGCCGACGGCGACGCCGACCGCGAGCCCTCCCGCGGCCGCCCGCCGGCCGATCCCCATGGTGGAGAGCACGGTCGCGAGCGTACGCTAGTCGTGTGCTGCGGCCCGCGAAGATCCTCTGCGTCGGACAGAACTACGGTGCGCATCGCGCCGAGATGGGCGGCGAGGAGAGCGCGGTGCCGACGCTCTTCGGCAAGTTCGCGGCGACGCTGATCGGAGATGGTGAGCCGATCCTGCTGCCGCCGGAGTCGAGCCACGTCGACGCGGAGGCGGAGCTCGCCGTCGTGATCGGCAAGCCCGCGCGCCGGGTCTCGCGCGAGCGCGCGCTCGGCATCGTCGCGGGCTACGTCTGTGCGAACGACGTCAGCGCGCGCGACCTCCAGTACGGCGACGGCCAGTGGTTCCGCGGCAAGAACTTCGAGACGTTCTGCCCCGTCGGGCCGGGAGAGCCCGTGCCCGTCTCGGAGCTCGGCGACGGCGCCGGCCTGCGGGTCGTGCAGCGGCTGAACGGCGCGATCCTGCAGGACGGCAGCACCGCGGATCTGATCTTCGACGTGCCGTACCTCGTCGCCTTCGCGTCGGCAGTGCTCACGCTCGAGCCGGGCGACCTGATCCTGACCGGGACGCCGTCCGGCGTCGGCTGGGCGCGCGACCCGCGTGTGTCGCTGCGGCCCGGCGATGTCGTCGAGGTCGAGGTCGAGGGGGTCGGCCTCCTCACGAACCCGGTCGCGGCGGCGTGAGCGAGGCTTGCACCTTCGGCGAACGGAGTGCCGCTGGACGGCCACGCGCGAGAGGGCGCCGTACGTCGCGCGCCTCCGTGACGCCGTCGCCACGCACGCGTGACGCTCTCGTCTTCGTGTCCGACACCGGGCCGGGGCCGTAAGGGACGACGTGCGGCCGCCCTCCGGTCGGCGCCCGCGCAAAGTGCCTGCAAACGGCGGCGCTTGCGCGTCACACTCTCGTATTTGTGTCTGACACCGGGACGTGCCCGGCGCGGACTACGAGATCCGCTCGAGCACGACCACCGGGATCTGCCGGTCGGTCTTCTCCTGATACTCGGCGTAGTGCCGCCAGTGGCCGTTCATCATCTCCCACAGGCGCTCGCGCTCCTCGCCCTCCGCCACCCGGGAGCGGGCGCGGAAGCGGTCGGCCTTCACCTGGACGTCCACCTCCGGGCTCTCGCGCAGGTTGAGGAACCAGCCGGGATGCTGCGGTGCGCCGCCCTTCGAGGCGACGACGACGTAGCGGCCGTCGTCCTCGCCGAAGATCAGCGGCGAATCGATCTCGCGGCCGCTCTTCCGTCCGGTCGTCGTGAGGATCAGGATGTGCGACCCCTCGCGCCAGTCGAAGCCCTCCTCGCCGTCCGTCTCGCGGTAGCGGCGGACGTGCTCGTCGCCGAACAGCACCTGCTCCTCGCTCATCCGTATGCCTCCAGTGTCCTCGCGGCCAGGCGGTCGAGCGCCTGCACCGACAGCTCGATGTGCTCTTCCTTCGTGTCCTCGACCTTCGTGTGCGAAAGCCCGCGCAGCGACTGGACGAAGAGCATCACGGTCGGCACGCCGGCCCGCGCCACCTCCGCGGCGTCGTGGAGCGGCCCGCTCGGCAGGCGGTGCGAGCCGCCGCAGACCTCGCGGATCGACTCGTCGGCGAGCTCGATCAGGCGCTCGTCGAAGAGGATCGGCTGGATCTGCCAGAGGCGCTCCCAGTCGACCTCGACGTCCTCCTCCCTCGCGAAGCGGACGCTCGCCTCCCGGGCGAGCTCGAGCAGCCTCGCGAGCCCGTCCGCGTCGAGGTGGCGCTGGTCGAGCAGCTGCTCGGCGGTCTCCACGACAGAGGTGACGATCCCCGGCTTGCAGACGACGCTGCCGCAGGTGCAGACGGCGCCGCCGCCCACCGCGGCCGCGATGCCGCGAATCTCGAGCGCGAGCTTCGCAGCGCCCGCGAGCGCGTCGCGGCGCTTGTCCATCGGCGTCGAGCCGGAGTGCGCGGCCTGGCCACGCCAGGTGATCAGGTGGCGCTCGACGCCGAAGGTGCCGAGGACGACGCCGAGGGGCAGGTCGAGCGACTCGAGGACGGGCCCCTGCTCGATGTGGAGCTCGAGGTAGGCGGCGACGTTCGTCAGCCGGCTGCGCGCCTCGAGCGCCCGGTCGAGATCGACGCCGTGCTCGGCGAGGGCGTCCGGGAGCGCGACCCCGTTCGCGTCGCGGCGCCGGCGCAGCTCCTCCTGGTCGCTCATCGACCCCGCGGCCGCCGACGACCCGAAGAGCGAGCGCCCGAAGCGCGCACCCTCCTCGTCCGCCCAGTCGACGAGCTTCACCGTCAGCGGCGGCGTACCGTCCTCGGCGATACGACGCAGCGTCTCGACGCCCGCCATCACGTCGAGGCAGCCGTCGAGCCAGCCGCCGTTCGGGACGGAGTCCATGTGGCCGCCGATCACGAGCGCACGGTCTGAGTCGCCCGCAAGCGTGAACCACTGGTTGCCTGCCTCGTCGACCTCGAGCTCGGCGCCCGTGCCCGCCACCGTGTCGCGCAGCCACTCGCGCGCGCGGGCCCAGGTGTCCGTCCAGGCGACTCGCTGCGCGCCGTCCTCGTCGCCCGTCAGCCCGCGGAGCTCCTTCAGCTCGGCGACGGTGCGGGAGGGATCGAGCGGCACGTCGCGATCCTACAGCCGGGCCTCCCACTTTCCGGGTTCAGCGTGATAAGAACTGCCGATGCCCCTGCGTGACCGGCGAGTCCGGCCGCATGTCGACCAGCGGGAGGGCCGATGTCGATTCTGATTCGCGGAGGGCGCGTCGTCACGGCCGCCGACGACACGATCGCCGACGTGTACGTCGAGGGCGAGACGGTGACGCTGATCGGGCGCTCGCTCGACGTCCGGGCCGACCGCGTCGTCGACGCGACCGGCAAGTACGTCCTCCCGGGCTGCGTCGACCCGCACACCCACCTCGACATGCCCTTCGGCGGCACGGTGACGGTCGACGACTTCGAGTCGGGGCAGATCTCGGCGGCGTTCGGCGGCACGACCTGCCACGTCGACTTCTGCATCCAGGCCCACGGCCAGACGTTCGCGCAGGCGCTCGAGACGTGGCATGCGAAGGCCGACGGCAAGACGCTGATCGACTACGGCTTCCACATCGCGGTCACCGACCTCGACGAGGGGGGCACGCTCGACGAGCTGGCAACCCTCCCGGACCAGGGCATCACCTCGTACAAGCTCTTCATGGCGTACAAGGGGGCGCTCATGGTCTCGGACGAGACGCTCTTCGAGGCGATGGAGGTCGCGGCGCAGAGCGGCGCGCTCGTCATGGTGCACGCCGAGAACGGCGACGCCATCGACGTGCTGGTCCGCCGGGCGCTGGAGGCGGGCAACACCGCGCCGCAGTACCACGCCGCCACGCGCCCGCCGGAGCTCGAGGGCGAGGCGACGAACCGCGCCATCCAGCTCGCCCGGATCGCCGGCTGCCCGCTCTACGTCGTCCACGTCACCTGCAAGGAGGCCGTCGACCCGATCCGCCGCGCCCGCGAGCAGGGCTGGCGCGTCTGGGGCGAGACGTGCACGCAGTACTTCTTCGTCGACGAGACGTTCCTCGCCCGGCCGGGCTTCGAGGGCGCGAAGTACGTCTACTCGCCGCCCGCCCGCGACGCGTCGAACCACGAGGTGCTCTGGAACGCGGTGCGCACCGACGCGCTCTCGGCGATCTCGACCGACCACTGCTCGTTCCTCTGGGACGGGCAGAAGACGCTCGGCCGCGACGACTTCACGAAGATCCCGAACGGCGGGCCGGGGCTCGAGGACAGGTTGAGGATGATCCACCACTTCGGCGTCGGCGGCGGCCGCATCTCGCTCAACAGGATGGTCGACCTGCTCGCGACGCAGCCGGCGAAGCTCTTCGGCCTCTACCCGCGCAAGGGCACCGTCGCCGTCGGCTCCGACGCGGACATCGTGGTCTTCGACCCGGCGAGGCGCGAGACGATCTCGGCGGCCTCCCAGCACACGAAGTGCGACTACAGCCTCTACGAGGGCACCGAGGTCGTGGGCGCTCCCGAGCTCGTGCTGCTGCGCGGCACGGTGCTCGTCGAGAACGGCGAGCTCGTCGCGACCCCGGGCGTCGGCCGGTTCGTGCGGCGCGCGCGCTTCGGCGAGGCGCTGCCCGCGGCGGGAGCGGCGGTCGCGCCGTGATCCGGGCCGCCTGGACGCAGCGGATCGAACGGCCGGTCGAGGAGGTGTTCGACTACGTCGCCGACCTCGACCACGAGTCGGAATGGAATCCCGACGCGTCGAACACCGTCCGCACGACGCCCGGCGAGATCGGGATCGGCACCGTCTGGGAGCAGGACTTCCGCCGCGCGGGCCACGTCGTCTCGGAGGTCGACGGCT
>Ga0075275_1000108_pt1 | contig 10294 bp, 11 predicted proteins | sample SF_Rice_5C_80N_3_FD_69769 | JGI IMG/M metagenome (GOLD analysis project Ga0075275, IMG submission 69769) | Rice paddy soil microbial communities from Twitchell Island, California, USA - SF_Rice_5C_80N_305 | ecosystem: Environmental > Terrestrial > Soil > Paddy field/soil | place: USA: Twitchell... | reverse complement strand
TATCAGTCGTCGTGCCAACGGCGCTGCTGATTAGCCACGTCTGGATGGGATAACCGCTGAAAGCATCTAAGCGGGAAGCCCACCTCGAGATGAGGCCTCCCATCTCCTAGAGAGAGTAAGAGCCGTGGAAGACCACCACGTCGATAGGCGGGACGTGCAAGCGCAGCAATGCGTTCAGCGGACCCGTACTAATTGCCCGAGGTCTTGATTTGAACACCGGTTGAGTCGCTATGGAGTTTTGAGGGTGCCGCCGCGACGCGCGTGTGCCTCGACAATTCGGCGGTCATACCGGCAGGGAGACACCTCTTCCCATTCCGAACAGAGAAGTTAAGCCTGCCAGGGCCGATGGTACTCGGAGGGCAACCTCCCGGGAGAGTAGGTCGCCGCCGATTATTCCTTCGAGAGAGAGCCGCGAGAGCGGCTCTCTCTCGTGGTCCTACGCGGCCGCCTCGCCGCCGCGGAGCTTCTCGCGCCAGGCGGGATCGAGGTCGCGCAGCCGGCGGACGCGATCCGCGACCGGAGGATGCGTGACGAAGAGGGCGGCGAGGCCGCGCTCCATGAACGGGTTGATCGTGAACAGCGGCTCGGTCGCGGGGCTGCCCTGGAACTCGACGAGCTCGGCCGCCTGCTCGAGGCGGACGAGCGCATCCGCGAGCCCGTGCGGGGAACCGCACAGCTGCGCCGCGAACCGGTCGGCCTCGAACTCCCGCTTCGGCGAGACGAGCAGGTGGACGCACGCCGCCGCTACCGGCCCGAGCACGAAGAGGAGCGCCTTCTGGAGCATGCCGCCGATCCGGCTCGCCTCGAGCGTCGCCGCGGCGAGGACGGCGACCGCCGTCTGCACCTGCACGTCGTGCAGTCGGATGTGGGCGAGCTCGTGCGCGAGGACCCCCTCGAGCTCGGCCGGGGTGCACGCCGACACGCAGCCGGCGCTGACCGCGAGCGACGAGCTCGTCCTGCTGCGGCCGGTCGCGAGCGCGCGCGGAAGCCCGTCCGGAATCAGATAGACGCGCGGCTTCACGATCCCCGCGAGCGCCGCCAGCCGCTCCACCGTGGAGTGCAGGAGCGGCGCCTCGGCGATCGGCAGCTCGCGCGCACCGGTCATCCCGAGCACGACGCGGTCGAACATCCAGTAGGCGCCGCCCGCCAGGAGCAACGCACAGAAGACGAAGATCGAGAGCAGCCGCACACCGCCGAGCCCCCAGCCCGCGAGCGCGAACACGCCGATCAGGCCGAGGGCGAGCAGCCAGGCCTTGACGAGGTTTCGGACTGCGGTGACCCGTCGCACGGCGAGCGCTAGGGCTCGTCGTCGTCGGCGGCGTCGTCGGGGCCGTCGTCCTCGAGCAGCCCCCGCGGCGGCCAGTCGTCGTTCTGCGGCGCGTCGCAGCGGCTCGAGCAGTGCAGCGAGGCGATGTTCTGGAGCGGCACGAGGATGTGACCGTTCAGCTCGATGTGCGCGACCTCGTCCACGTAGCAGTAGGCGGTGAGGACGCCCTCCTGGTACTCGCCGCCGAACAGCGCGACCTCGACCTGCTCGCCCTTGTACTTGCTCGTGTAGTCCTCCACGGCGCGCGGTCAGTCTATCGGCCGGAAGGCGCCGTCCTCGCAGGCCACCGCCCAGCTGCCGCAGTTCTCGACGACGGGGGAGGCCATGCCGCTCGCCGCCGCCTGGACGCGCCGGAGCGAGCCCCCGTGGGTGACGACGAGCACGCGGCCCCGCGGATGGCGCTCCGCGATCCGGCGCAGGGAGCCGAGCATCCGCGCGCGGTGCTCCTCGGTGCTCTCGCCGACGTAGTCGACCGCGTCCCGCTCCGCCGGCGTCAGCCCCTCCCACGACCCCCAGTTCTTCTCGCGCAGGTCCGGGTCGAGCACGACCGTCAGCCCGAGCCGCTCGCCGACGATCTCCGCAGTCTCGCGGGCGCGGGCGAGGTCGCTCGCGTAGACGGCGTCGAAGCGCTCGCCCGAGAGCTGGTCGGCGAGGAGCTCGGCCTGGCGCCTGCCGAAGTCGTTCAACGGCCGGTCGGTGTGCCCCTGGAGCCGTCCCTCGGCGTTCCAGTCGGTCTCGCCGTGGCGAACCAGCAGCAGCGTGGTCACGGGCCGTTACGCTAGCGCCCCGTGGATCTCGGCCTGCGCGACACCGTCTGCCTCGTCACCGGCTCGACCGGCGGCATCGGCCTCGCGACTGCCGGGCTCCTCCGCGCCGAGGGCGCCGTCGTCGTCACGACCGGCCGCAGCGGCGGCGACGTTCGCGCCGACCTCTCCCGGCCCGGCGAGCCGGAGCGCGTCGTCGCGGAGACGATCGAGCGTCACGGGAGGCTCGACGTCCTCGTCAACAACGTCGGCGGCACCGACATCCGGAAGCTCGAGGAGCTCACCGACGAGGACTGGCAGGCGTCGTTCGAGCTCAACCTGATGAGCGCGATCCGGGCGACGCGCGCCGCTCTGCCCGGCATGCGCGGGCGCGGATCCGGGACGATCGTGAACGTCTCCTCGACGGCGGCGAAGCGTCCGTCCACGGGGATGCCGGACTACTCGGTGATGAAGGCGGCGATGCTCTCGTTCTCGCGCCTCGTCGCCGACCTGTACGCGAAGGACGGCATCCGCTGCAACGCCGTCACGCCCGGACCGACGGCGACCGCCACCTGGCTCGCCGACGGAGGTCTCGCCGATCAGCAGGGCGACCGCGAGGAGGTGCTCGCCAGGGTGGGCGCCGGCCGGCCGCTCGGGCGGCTCGCCGAGCCCGGCGAGATCGCGGCGGTGGTCGCGTTCCTCTGCTCGCCGCGAGCGAGCTACGTCACCGGCGCCGCGTGGAGCGCCGACGGCGGCACCGTCCCGATCATCCTGTAGGCGTCGGGCCTCTGGCTCCCGTCGGGTGGCCGGGATACCCTGGGACGCACGATGCCGGAGATCGCAGGACGGGTGGCGGACGGGTTCGCGGGGGCGATCCGCGAGCAGGAGGAGCGGTGGCTCTCGCCCCTCGCCGTGCGCTCGTACGAGAGCCGCGGGCGGAACCTGCCGGAGGAGGAGTGCGGCCTGCGCACCCCCTTCCAGCGTGACCGCGACCGGATCGTCCATTCGAAGGCGTTCCGGCGGCTGCGCCACAAGACGCAGGTGTTCGTCGATCCCGAGGGCGACCACTTCCGCACCAGGCTCACGCACACGCTCGAGACCGCCGGCATCGCCCGCGGCGTCGGCCGGGCGTTGCGGCTCAACGAGGACCTCGTCGAGGCGGTCGGGCTCGGCCACGACCTCGGGCATCCGCCGTTCGGGCACGCCGGCGAGCAAGCGCTCGACGCGCTCGTCCGGGAGAGGGGGGGACGCGGCTTCCGGCACAACGAGCACTCCCTCCGCGTCGTCGAACGGCTCGAGCGCGAGGGACGCGGCCTCAATCTGACCTGGGAGGTACGCGACGGCATCCTCAAGCACACCGGCGACGAGGAGCCGGCGACGCTCGAGGGCAAGATCGTCCGCATCGTCGACCGCGTCGCGTACATCAACCACGACATCGACGACGCGATCCGGGCGGGGCTGCTCGCGGCGCGCGAGCTGCCGCGGGAGGAGATTCGGATCCTCGGTGAGACCGGCTCGCGGCGGATCGACACGCTGGTCCACGACCTCGTCGAGGAGTCGGCACGGGCGGGCGACATCGTGCAGAGCGAGGAGATCGGCGGCGCGATGCTCGCCCTGCGTGCGTTCATGTTCGAGCGCGTCTACCTCGGCCCGCACGCGGAGGACGAGCACCGCCGCATCCGCGCGACCGTGCGCCGGATCTTCGAGCACCTCGTCGACGAGCGCGGCGACGACCTCGAGCGGGCCACCGACTACCTGGCCGGCATGACCGACCGCTTCGCGCTCTCGTTCGCCGCGGAGCTCCCGTAGTGGCGCGGATCAAGGACGCGTCCATCGAGGCGGTCAAGGCTGCCGCAGAGATCCACCCGCTGATCGAGGACTACGTCCGCCTGCGCAAGGCCGGCGGCACGTACAAGGGGCTGTGTCCCTTCCACCAGGAGCGGACGCCCAGCTTCACCGTCTCGCCGGCGCGCGGCACGTACAAGTGCTTCGGCTGCGGCGAGGGCGGCGACGCGATCTCGTTCGTCGAGAAGCAGGAGAACCTCGACTTCGTGGGCGCGATCGAGTTCCTCGCCAGGCGGTTCGGGGTCGAGCTCGAGTACGAGGAGTCGTCCCCGGAGCAGGAGCGGCGGCGCCGGCGCGACGAGCGGCTTCGCGCGCTGCTCGAACGGGCCGCGGACTTCTACGCCCGCGTCCTCTGGGACTCGGAGCAGGGTTCGGCGGCGCGCGAGTATCTCGCCTCGCGCGGACTGGACGAGGAGATCTGCCGCGTCTTCCGGCTCGGTTACGCGCCGCCCGGGGCGACCCTGTCGCGGCGCGCGCAGGAGGACGGATACGAACGCGACGAACTGCTCGCCGTCGGCCTCGCGACCCGTAGCGGCAACGACTACTTCCAGCGGCGGATCCTCTTCCCGCTCGCCGACGCGCGCGGCCGCGTCCGCGGCTTCCAGGCGCGCAAGCTCCACGACGACGACCGGCTGCAGGCGAAGTACGTGAACTCGCCCGAGGGGGAGCTCTTCCGCAAGGGCGACCTGCTCTACGGCCTCGACGGCGCCCGCCAGGCGATCGCGAAGGAGGATCGCGCGGTCGTCGTCGAGGGGAACACCGACGTGCTCGCCCTGCGACAGGCAGGCTTCGCTCCGGTCGTCGCGTCGATGGGCACGGCACTCACCGAGGCGCAGCTGAAGGAGCTCGCGCGGCTGACGAGGCGGCTCTTCCTCTGCTTCGACGCCGACGCGGCCGGCCAGGAGGCGACGCTGCGCGGGATGGAGCTGGCGGTGCGCCAGGGCTTCACCGTCCGCGTCGTGCCGCTGCCGCAGGGGACGGATCCCGCCGACGACCCTGCCGCGTTCCAGGCCCGGCTCGCGGCGCCCGTGAGCTACCCGGTCCACCGGGTGCGGCTGCTGTTCGGGCGCGCCCGCGATCGGCAGTCCGCGTGGGCCGAGATCTCGGCGTTCCTCGAGACGTTGCCGCCCTCGCCGGAGCGCCAGGACGCGGAGAAGCTCGCAACCGACCTGCTCGACCTCTCGCCGGAGCTGCAGGCCGCGATCGCGCCGGCGCGGGCGCGGGCACGGGCCACAGGGCAGCAGGAGCAGCCGCCGCGCGTCCTCGACGCCGGGCAGCGGCTCGAGCGCTTCGCCCTGGCCGGGGTCGCGGCGCACGACTCGCTGCGCCCGGAGCTGGAGCTCCTCGGGCCCGAGCACTTCGACGGCGAGTTGCACCGCCGCGCGCGGGCGCGCCTGCTCGGCACGGCGGCCGAGGATCCCGAGCTGACGGCGCTGCTCGCCGAGCTCTATGCGCTCGCCGAGTTCGAGGGCATCTCGCTCGAGACCGCGGAGCAGTCGCTGTTGCGGCTGCGCGAGCGCGGGCTCGAACGGGAGCTGGCAGCCGCCGACGAGTCCCGGCTGGTCGACCTGCAGCAGGCGCTGCTGAAGGTGCGAGACCGCATCCGCGAGTTCGTCTGACTCCGGCGCGGGCCTCGCTACAATGGCGCCCGCCGATCCCCGGTAGCTCAATTGGCAGAGCATCCGGCTGTTAACCGGAGGGTTGTTGGTTCGAGTCCAACCCGGGGAGCTGCCCGACCTCGCATGGCAGTCCGGAGCGACTGGGTACTCTCCGGCCATGGCGGAGGATCCGCGCGCACGCCGGGTCGCCGAGAACGAGGCGGCGGCCGGCGCTTCCCCCGTCGACGGCGATCTCGTCATCCCGGCCCGCTTCCGCGGTCCTGCCGGATCGGCGAACGGCGGCTACGCGTGTGGGCTCGTGGCGGAGCTCTCCGCCGCCGCCGGCGTCGAGGTGACGCTGCGCATGCCGCCGCCGCTCGAGACTCCGCTCGCCGTCGAGCGAGACGGGCAGGACGTACGGATCCGCCTCGACGGCGACCTCGTCGCAGAGGCGACGCCCGCCGAGCCCGCGCTCGAGCCGCCGGAGGCGCCGTCGTTCGCCGAGGCGGCGCGGCTGTCGGGAGAGCGGCCCGACGACCCGGCGCACCCGTTTCCGAGCTGCTTCGTGTGCGGGCCTGCCCGCCGGCCGGGCGACGGGTTGCGGCTCCGGCCGGCGCCGCTCGGGGACGGCCGTGTCGCCGCCCCCTGGGTGCCGGACGAGCGCCTTGCCGGGGCGGGACGCCTGCCGACGCGCTTCGCATGGGCGGCGCTCGACTGCCCGGGCGGGTGGGCCGTGCAGCCGGACGGCTCGCGGGGGATCACCGTCCTCGGCCGGCTCACCGCCCGCGTGGTCGAGGCGCCTGCGGCCGGGGACGAGTGCGTCGTCGTCGGCTGGCCGCTCGGACGCGAGGGTCGCCGCCTGCACGCCGGCACCGCCCTCTTCCGCGGCGGCGAGGTGCTCGCGATCGGCCGCGCCGTCTGGTTCGAGGTCACGGACGGCGCCCGCGGCCCGGAAACGCCGCTGGTGTAGCCTGCGCGCCAGTGACTGACGCCCCGAAGCAGTTCGAGGAGCTGCTCCGCCGGCTCGGCGAGATCAGCGACCTCGAGAAGGCGACGGGTCTGCTCGCCTGGGACGAGGAGACCAAGATGCCGCCGCTCGGCGCGGGGCCGCGAGCCGAGCAGCGCGCAACACTCGCCGGGCTCGCCCACGAGCTGGAGACCGCGCCGGCGCTCGGCGAGCTGCTCGAGGAGCTGCGCGGCTTCGAGGCCGAACACGAGCCCGACTCGTTCGAGGCGAGCATCGTCCGGGTGGCCCGGCGCGACTACGAGAAGGCGGTCCGCATCCCCTCGTCGCTGCGAGCCGAGATGACGCGGAACGGCTCTCGCGGCTACCGCGCCTGGCTCGAGGCTCGGCGGGAGAAGAACTTCGCGATCCTCCTCCCGTACCTCGAACGCGGCCTCGAGCTGACGCGGCAGTACGTGGACTGCTACGCACCGGAGGGCGACCCCTACGACGTGCTGCTCGACGAGTACGAGCCCGGGATGCGGACGGCCGAGGTCGAAGCGGTCTTCGACCGCCTGAAGGCCGAGCTGATCCCGATGATCGCGTCCGTCTCCGAGCCGGTCGACGACTCGTGCCTCCACGGCCGTTTCCCGGCAGAGGCGCAGCGTGCGTTCGCGCTCGCGGTGCTCGAGCGCTGGGGAATGGACGAGGAATCGTGGCGCCTCGACGACACGATCCACCCGTTCGCCCAGTCGATCGCGCCGGTGGACATCCGCCTCACGACGAACTTCCACGAGGACAGCCTCCACGGGATCCTGTCGTGCATGCACGAGTTCGGCCACGGCCTCTACGAGCGCCAGGTCGACCCCGCCTACTCGCGCACCCCGCTCGCGCGCGGCGTCTCCTCCGGCTTCCACGAGGCGCAGAGCCGCATGTGGGAGAACCTCGTCGGCCGCAACCTCGCGACGTGGCGGCACTTCTATCCGCAGCTTCGCGCGGCGCTGCCGTCGCAGTTCTCCGACGTCCCCCTCGACACGTTCCACCGCGCCCTCAACCGGGTGGCGCCGACGATGCGGCGGGTCGACTCGGACGAGGTCACCTACTGCCTGCACATCATCCTGCGCTTCGAGCTGGAGCGGGACATGCTCGCCGGGGCCGTCGAGCTGACCGATCTGCCCGAGGCGTTCGAAGCGAAGATGGGCGAGTACCTCGGCCTGCAGCCGGCCGACGTCGTCGAGGGCGTGCTCCAGGACGTGCACTGGTCCGACCCGAGCTTCGGCTACTTCCCGACGTACGCGCTCGGCAACGTCATCTCCGTGCAGCTGTGGGAGCGGGCGATCGCGGACCTCGGCGACCTCGACGAGCAGTTCGAGCGGGGCGAGTTCGCGCCGCTGCGCGAGTGGCTCGGCGAGCACGTGCACCGGTGGGGCCGGGCGCTCGAGCCGCAGGAGCTCCTCGAGCGCGTCACGGGCAGCCGGCTCGATCCCGAGCCGTACCTCGCCTACCTCCGTGACAAGCTCGGCCAGTCGTACGCCGGCGCGCGCGGATAGACGCTCCGCGCTTCGCTACTATCGAAGACGTGAGCTGGCTGTACATCGCCCTGCTCGCGCTCGCAGTCGCCGTGGTGGCCGCAGCGGAGTGGCCCCGCTTCGAAGAGCGCTTCGGAGCCGAGACGCGGCGCCGTCGTGAGCGGGCCCGGCGCAAGTCGGCGTTTCGCGTGGTCACGAACGACAGCGACGACTTCGCTGCCAGCGTCGAGCGCGACCTCGCGAACCTGCCGACGATCGACGAGACCGAGCGCCGCTAGACGTCAGGGCGCGACGACGACCGTCGCGTGGAAGTGGCGCGTGTTCGGCAGGACCGGGCCGACGTCCTCCATGTTCTTCGTCTCCTGGTAGTCGGCGACGGTGAGTGCGATCCGGTGCGTGCCCGGTACGAGCGTCGTGGTCTCGAGCGAGACGATGCCGTGCGCGTACGAGAACGGCACCTCGACGCCGTCGCGCGACGCGACGAGTGACTGCGGGTCGACACCCGACCCGCCGTCGCGCACGGAGAGCCGGATCGGCTCGCCGGCGCGCACGCGCGCGTGCAGGAGCTTCACGACCGGCGGCTTCGTGTCGGCGAGCCAGAAGCGGAAGAGGAACGCCCCCGGCTTCGCGCCCGTCGGCGTGTCGAAGACGATGTCGTAGGCGCCCGGAAGCGGCAGGATCGCCCCGACCACCGGATAGGGACGGGGTAGGCCGAGGTACGGGTTGATCGCCGCCGGGATCCCGGGCGGGCCGACGAGACGGTTCTCGTCGCCGGCGTGGACGACGCGCGGCGACACCTTCACGCCCTTTCCGTGTGTGAGGACGACGACGCCGAAGTTCGCGACGCGCCGCTTCAACGTGAACCGGAAGACCTGCTCCGGTCCGCCGAGGCTCGTCGGCACTCCGGAGGTGTAGCCGCGGTCCGGGAAACGGTACGAGGAGACCCGCGACGCCCGGTGCGCCGTGTTCCCGCGGTAGAGCCCGGGACGCGAGAGAGCCGTGTGCGCGTCCTTCTCGAGCTGGGGCACCTCGACGTGGAACCAGAACGGCACGCGGCGCGTCTGTCCGCCGCGGCTGAGCACGACGAACCCGTCGGCGTCGCCCTCCGCTGCGTCGGCGGAGGCGGTGACCGTGACATCGAGCGTCGTTCCGGGGATGACCGTGGCCGCGGCCGGCGCGACGGTGACGCCGGCCGGCGCCGACTGCACAGCCACGGAGACGTTCCACGGGTCGATGCCGCCGCCCGCGTCGCTCACGAGCAGATGCTTCGTGCCGACGAAGCCGCGGCGGACGAGCCCCCAGCTCAGGTTGGCGGGGTCGGTGAAGACGAGCGGCGCATCCGCGGTCGCGAGCGCGATGCGGCCGCCGCCCTCGCGGGAGACGGCCACCTCGTTCGAGGTTCCCGCGACGTGCACGGGCGCACCGGTCGACTCGAGCGCCGACTTGACCTGCTCGACCGCCCAGGTCGGGTGCCGCTGCATGAGCAGGGCAGCCGCGCCCGCGACGTGCGGGGTCGCCATGCTCGTGCCGTCCCAGACGTCCCACGAGTTGTGCGGAATCGAGGAGAGGATGCCCTCGCCGGGAGCGGTCACGTCCGGCTTGAGCAGCAGCGAGATCGGCGTCGGGCCGCCGGACGAGAAGGAGGCGATCTCGTCGGCCGGGGCGCCGTCGCCCTCGCTCGAGGCCGCGACGGCGATCGCGGCCGGCGCATTCGCGGGGGAGCTGATCGAGCCGTGGCCCGAGAGGTCGAACTCGTTCCCGGCGGCGACGACGGGCACGACCCGGCGGCGGCGGCGTTGTCGAGCGCCTGCACGACGACGTCGCGCGTCGGCTCGATCTCCGGCTCGCCGAGCGAGAGGTTGATCACGTTCATCCCGTCGGCGACCGCCTGGTCGATCGCCTTCGCGATCTCCGGCGCGTTGCCGTCGAGGCCGTAGCTGTCCGTCGGAACGGTCAGCACCTTGTAGTTGCCGAGATACGCCTTCGGCGCGATCCCGGAGACGCGGACGCGCCCGCGCGGGCCGGTCGCGACTGTGTTGTTGTCGCCCGCGGCGATCCCGGCGACGTGGGTCGCGTGCTCGGAGTACTCGGGGTCGAACGGCCGGCTCGCGTACTTCCAGGTCGTCGACGGTGACGGGAAGGCGCGCGCGACGATCACCTTCGGCGTCGTGAACGCGGTGTTCCCCTTGGGAAAGCCCGCCGGGTAGGAGAAGCCGGTCGGGTCGAAGAAGGGGTGCGTCTGGTCGATTCCGTCGTCGACGATGGCGATCTTCTCGCCCTGCCCGGCCGTCGCGAGTGTGGGGCCCCAG
>Ga0075275_1000106_pt1 | contig 10318 bp, 13 predicted proteins | sample SF_Rice_5C_80N_3_FD_69769 | JGI IMG/M metagenome (GOLD analysis project Ga0075275, IMG submission 69769) | Rice paddy soil microbial communities from Twitchell Island, California, USA - SF_Rice_5C_80N_305 | ecosystem: Environmental > Terrestrial > Soil > Paddy field/soil | place: USA: Twitchell... | reverse complement strand
TCGAGAGTAAGACTTAATCCAGATTTGATGCTTTGATGATTATCATCCAGTATTATATTAAGCGGAATATCGGGAAACTTTGCCCGGCCTTCTTCGGCGATTCGGACGCTTTTCTGATAACCGCCCCATTGCAGTCTGGCCTGTAGCGGAAAATTCGGCTTAGATGAAGCCGTACCGAGTGTTACTGCCAGGCTCAAATAAGTAGAGATCGCGTTTACATCCCCGGCCAATGTACATTCCAACGCAACAGTGTATATAGTGCCTTCCACATCGATCTCATCCCGCAGGAGAGTGAACCATGAATCTTCATATAAGCTTGGGTCGGCTCGATAAGCCAACTCTGGCGGTGAAAAGATGGCCTGTATTTGTTCAAGGGTTCTTTGCCAGGTGGTCCGCCATTTATGCTCTTCCAGTATTTCGAATGCTGGCTGGGTGGGTGGATTGGTAAGAAAAGTTAAACTGGCTTTTTTTGAATTAGGGATGGGAAGTAGTTGGTGTGCCTGTTCTGTTTCGATGAGTTCCACTGCATCGATAAAAGCCTGTCTCAGGCCTGCATCATTAAGCAGCTTTCGATAGAAAGCTGGGTAACGTTTTGAGATGTCTTCACCTTTAAGAACTCTGTTGACCATCAGAGAGAGCATTTCATTATCCACCATCGCTGCAGATGATTTTCCGGCATCGATCTCAGCCAATTCATCCGACAGTCTTTTCATATCCACAGGACTCTTATGTTTATTCGCGCGATTGATAGGGTTACTCATTTAAGCTATCCCCAATTTTACTCAAAATCTTCCGTAAATCTACCAGCGCATTGAATTGTAAGCTATAGATCGCGCCAATGCTCTTTTTCATCTTTCGGGCAGCCTCTTCAGGAGACAACCCTTCAAAATAGATTAATTCGAGTACTTGCCGCCTCGAATTCGATAGGTAAGAGAGAGCCTCCTTCAAATCTGTTACCGGTTCTTCTGCGCCGCCTCGATTTTCGATGGGAGGATCAACCAGGCTGACCATCTCATCATCGATATCAACGATACTTTCTTCGGGGATTGCGGATTTCTTCATTCCATTGCGGATGAATTTTCGGCAGGCGTTTTGGACAATCACATGCGCCCAGGGATCGAATTCTGTATCATATGGAAAATATGCACCTAGGATGTTGACTGCCGCCTCGGTCGCACATTCGTTTGCAATGTCCTGGGTGGTTTCATCGGCTTTGAAACCTTTCCTGACCAGAAAATTATAGGCCCAGGTGCGCATCCGTTCAAACAGGGGTTCCCATACGTTCGATACTTTTTCTGATTGGAGTTGGTGCAGGTATGGATTTAGTTCGGGGTAGTTCCTGGCTACCTGCCAGGCATACTCTCGAACCCGACTTACCTGGCTGTCTACAAACAATTGAATACGGCCTCGATCCAGGTTGGTGAGCAGGATGGGTTTTACCATTCTCACAATCTCTTCGCCCTTTTCTTGCTTCAGGGACTCCAAGACTTTTTCGATCTCGGCTTTGAATTCTTCCAGTGAGGGGGGCATTAAGGCTGACTCTCTAAGCGAGCTAATTTACATACCATGAAAATCAATGTAAAGCACATATCGGAAGGTAAATCCGCCACGTGCTCGATACGCAATTGTAGTGGCCAATAGCAATCGATTATACAATGATTACGTTCACATAGGAAATTTTTTCTCTTGAATTTAAAAATGGAAGAAATGGACTTTTATGAGGCATATTCTTAGTAGAAACAAAAGGAGCCGCCTGGGGGTATGGCGGCTCAGCGGGGGAGACAGGCGATGAGATTTGTTGATCGAAAAATTATGTGCGTGGCGAGTTCAATACAAATGCCTATTGATGAGAAGGTCTTTTCACGGTAGGATAAAAGAAGCCATTAAAGCAGATTGAATTCGACACAACCAACACCAAACTGAAAAATGACTGGCTTTGGCAAGGGAGCATGAATCCCGGAAGCCGGTTCTTCTTTGCAGATCCAAATTTTTGGCTGGTACATTGTATGCGATAGTTTGCTCAATTATTAATTGTGTATTAATTTGAGTATGTTATGCTCGCGTAATTAATTGATCCGTGCAGAGATTATTATTGAGGAATTATGAAACACTCTGACAGTATCCGCTGTACGTGGGATACATATAGATTGAAATTGAACAGCCTGACGCCTGAACAGGTCCAAAGGATTGATGAATATTTGGCATCCGTTGGAGATTATGGCGAAGTACATCTTGTTGTTCAAAACGGGGAATTGAGGTATATTAACCGTATTGAAAGTCATAAAACATGGGTGTCTGGTGATGATAGGAGAGAGTAAGGCCAGCACACTGCATCTCAACGCTAACCGTACTAACAAACAAAAATCGAAGAGTAGGCTCTGGCAAGGGCGAAAGAATCCCGGGAGTCATGACATGTTTATATGTGTCATGACTCCTTTTTTAATATGTGAAATGCAATTCTGAAGGATGTCTCTGTTTTCAAAATGAAAGCGCGTGGGATAAGAAATGGACTCATATAGCAACCGCCCTTCCTTACCGAATGGACATCAACTTAAGAAGTTGACATCCGAACAGATCGAACAGATCGATGATTTTATTGTCTCTCTGGGAGATTATGGAGAAGTCCACCTGGTCATTCAACATGGTGAGTTGAGATATATCAATAAAGTGGAGAGTCACAAGGCCTGGAACGATAGAGACGGACACAAGCCATAGGAACGATGTTGGATCGGATATTTTCCTTGGCTGGTTGATAGGACCCTGGCGTGGGCGAAAGAATCCCGGGGGCCAGAACAATGACTTGATCGAGTCATTGTTCTGGCCCTTTTTGATTGTGGAGAGTCGAACTTATCATGCACTGGTACACAATGCGCAGCAAGCCCAATAAGGAAATGGCGCTTTCCCATGAACTATCTGCCCGGCAGATGGAAGTGTTCTATCCGCAATTGCGTGTGAAACCGGTCAACCCGCGCAGTCGGACGGTTTGTCCTTATTTTCCAGGTTACCTGTTCGTGCATGTGGATTTGGAGCAAGTCGGCTTTTCCGAACTTCACTGGCTGCCCTTTTCGTTGGGACTACTGACTTTTGGCGGAGAATCGCCTGAAGTGCCGGATGTTCTGATCCACGGGATACAAAAGCGCGTGGAAGAGGTCAATGCCGCTGTTCGTGAAGGCCGAACCCGTTCTCTGAAGATGATCGATGGCCCACACCATGGCGAGGCTGTTCTGATCCTGGATGGTCCCTTCGCCGGGCACGAAGCGATCTTTGATGTGGGCCTGCCCGGTAGTGAACGTGTGCGGGTTTTGTTAAAACTGCTTAATCGGCGGCAGCTTCCGGTGGAATTGCCGAGCGGACAAGTCCAGCGTCTCAATCGTCATTGAGAGCTGGCCGGTAAGCCGGTCTCGAAATGAACGTGCATAATGTTTTTGCCAGTCTGACCATGTCGGAAGGGCGGATGCTTGCTAGGCGAGTGCGCCTCCTGCGCACATCGCCTGCTCCGGCGATACAAGTCGCTGGAGGGTTTGTTACTTTTTCCTAAATGAACACTCTTACAGAACAAATAGCCGTTGAACCTGATGATGATCGTAACTGGGATATGGTCATCGAGCCGCAGCGCAGTTTGCTCGATCTGCGTCTGGCCGAACTTTGGCATTATCGCGACCTCGTGATGCTCTTCGTACGCCGTGACTTTGTCTCGGTCTACAAGCAGACCATCCTCGGTCCGCTCTGGTTTTTGATCCAGCCCATCTTGACGACCATCACCTTCACGGTCATCTTCGGCAATTTCGCAAAGCTTCCAACCGATGGCCTGCCGCAGTTTCTCTTTTATATGTCTGGCACGGTGGTCTGGGCTTACTTCTCCGACTGCCTGACCAAGACCTCCAACACCTTTGTCAACAATTCCCAATTATTCGGTAAGGTCTACTTCCCGCGCATGGCCGTGCCGGTCTCGATCTTGATCTCCAGCCTGATCACTTTCCTGATTCAGTTTGCCTTGTTCCTGGTCTTTATGGTGTATTTTGTTTTGAGCGGTGCATCGATTCATCTCAACTGGCTGTGGATTTTATTGTCGCCGCTCCTTCTGTTGATGATGGCCGGTCTGGGACTTGGTTTCGGCATCATCATCTCCTCGATGACCAATAAATACCGCGACCTGCGCTTCCTCGTCCAGTTCGGTGTGCAATTGCTGATGTACGCCACGCCGGTGATCTACCCGATCTCATCCATCCCCGCCCGCTTTCAATGGGTCATCCTTGCCAACCCGATGACCTCGATAGTCGAGGCTTTTCGCTTTGCCTTTCTGGGTGCGGGCGACGCGAACCTCGCTCATCTGGCTTATAGTTTTGTCTTCATGCTGGTGGTGGTTTTTATGGGCACGGTCATCTTCAACCGCGTCGAGCAGACGTTCATGGATACCGTTTAAATCTTTAATCACGAAGCATCAAAGGCGCTAGGACACAAAAAACTTTGAGACTTCATGTCTTTGTGCCTTGGTGGTCGCTCAAAGCCCGGTCTTTTATTCATCCCCTTGATGGTGAAAAAAGGAACTACTTCAACTCGCTGTGCTATAATCTGCCTGCAATCGAAAGCAGGTTATCAGCTTACCCGCTCTCTGCAAGCGGTGAAGAGGAGGTCAGCGAGAGAAATATACCCACCATCAGTTCCAGGTTTTTCGGCCCGTAAGTCCATTAACAAAACAAAAAACATCAAGGAGAATGCAACAATGCTTTGCAGAATCAATGCAATGGATGCACAAATTGCTCACATCACACCGGGCACACGCATCGAAATGAGCAACGTAGTGGAAGCCGTCACGCGTTCCACCCATCTGGATCAGGATGAAGTTCGAAAAGTACTGGCCACTTTGAGCGGGGAAATCATCAACCGTCTCCCATTCGTAATGGGGAAGGGAGCTTAACATGGCCAGCCGAATTAAAGCAATCAATGCTTATATGCCTTCCGTCAAACTGGGCAAACGCGCCGAAATGGATGACCTGGTGAAATTCATCGCCCGTTCCACCGGTTTGAACGAGAGCACCATCAGCCAGGTATTGATCGAATTGCGCGATACGGTCGTTTTCTTCAACCTGCGCGGCGAGCCCGTTCAGTTGGAAGGGTTGGGCACCTACACGCCGACTGTTGGGCTGGATGGCGTGATCGAAGTCGGTCATCGTGCCGATACATACATCAAGAATCAGCTCAATATGCTGAATGCTTTCAAGGGCGAGATCGTGCGCCGCGAGAATATCGGCAAGACCGGTGACGAGCTGGTAGGGTTGTGGAACACCGACCACGCGGATGACCCGGTGGCGTAGATCGTTTGGGAGAGCGCGCCGCCTTCCCTTTGGCAGGCGCTGATCTCTATCGTATAACCACACAATTTTCCTTGTAGCAACCGAGTCGGTTCCTTATAGGAACGCAAGGGGTTGCTACAAGGAACGCAAATTTTCCTTCCACATTTTAATTTCCCCCGTTTACATCACAATTTAGAGTGAAATTTAATCTCTTGTCATCTCGGACAAGTTATGCTCAATATAATGAATTAGCGTTCCGTCGCGAGTTTGCTCGACTCATTATTTACATGATTGAATGTAGGATGTGTGAAAAGAAATGCTGATCGGTGATTTGGTAGTCTTATTATGAAATTTCAAGAATTTGCTTTCTTTGTAAAATCTGATCTCTACCGTTATGCAGGAAATTCTAGTTTTTTGAGCTATTCTTACAATATGATATTTTGTCCTGGGTTTAAGTATTCCTTTTGGATGAGAACGTGCGCCTATTTGAAATCCCATCCCGTTTTCCGGTTTTTGTTATTTCCCATCGCGTGGCTCATTTTGAATCATTATGAATATAAATATGGAATTTCCATCTCATACCGGGTAAAGATTGGTAGCGGTTTTTATATTGGTCATTATGGGGGCATTATGGTGAATCCCAGTGTTGTTATTGGCAAGAATTGTAATATCTCCCATCAGGTCACGTTGGGAGTGGTGAACAGGGGCGATAGAAAGGGATGTCCGGTGATTGGCGATAATGTTTATATTGGTCCAGGGGCTAAAGTGATTGGAAATGTACATGTTGGAAATGATGTCGCTATAGGCGCTAATTGTGTGGTGACCCAGGATATCCCCGATAATAGCGTTGTGGTGGGGGTCCCTGGAAAGGTTATTTCTTCGGAAGGCTCAATGGGCTATGTCAATAGAACAGATTATGAATGATTTTCTCCATAGGTTGGCCTAATTACCTTTATGTAAAAATGACGCTATCTTACGTGAATTGCTATGAAAATAATTCCAGGTAGAATAATCGCTGCATTCAAATACTTCGTTGTGTTCAGAGGAAATCTGATTAATTATATGCGTTCCCTGGGGGTTCGTATTGGTAAAAATTGTGAATTGTGGAACCTGCCAGAGAATTATGGATCTGAACCTTGGTTGATCGAAATAGGGGATAATGTAACTATTACTGCTGGGGTTTGGTTGATTACTCATGATGCCTCTAGTCGATTGTTCCGAGGAACGTTACCAAATTCCTCGCCGTATGGAAACCGTTTTGGCAGAATCCAAATTTTAGATAATTGTTTTATTGGGATTGACAGCATTATTTTGCCTGATGTCCAAATTGGCCCAAATAGTATAGTAGGGGCCGGCAGTGTTGTAGTAAAGGATATTCCTCCGAATACAGTTGTAGCTGGGGTTCCAGCGCAGAAGATAGCCAACTTGGATGATTATATTGAAAGTTACAAAGAGAAGATGATTCCAATCCAATCCAAAAATCGGCGGGATTTACGCCGCGAACTGACGCTTTATTTTTGGGGCGAAGAGCGCTAGTATGACCACCGTTATTTCGGTTGAAAATCTTTCCAAGTCCTATCACCTCGGGCAGATTGGCACCGGCACCTTCACCAATGATATGAAAGTGTGGTGGGCAAAGGTGCGCGGAAAACCGAATCCCATGCTTCGCATCGGCGAGACCGATCACGGCAATCGCGAAGGCGAAGAAATTTGGGCACTGAAAGACATCAATTTCACCGTAGAACAGGGCGAAGTGCTGGGCATCATCGTTCGCAATGGCGCGGGCAAGAGCACCTTGCTAAAGATTCTCTCGCGCGTCACTGCACCTACCGAAGGCAAGATCAAAGTGAAGGGACGCGTGGCCAGCCTGCTCGAAGTAGGGACAGGCTTTCACCCTGATCTGACCGGCCGCGAGAACGTGTATCTCAATGGTGTCCAAGATGATTAATTCATACCATTTGTGGAATAACAAAACCACTGTCTGGTTTATAGGCGTAATTGTTGCCAGCATAGTCTTTAGAGTGGTATTTTTGTTATCCACATCTTATGTCACTGCAACGGATAGTGAGGCATATATAGATTTTGCGAAGCAAATAGCCCAACATAATCTCACTCAGGATAATGGCTTTCGGACTCCGGGATATCCGATTTTCATGGCTCTTTTTGCGAACAATCTTAATTTAGTAAGAATCGCTCAAATGGCGCTGGGAATCTTAATTACAGCGATTCTCTTCATGATTGTGTGGACGCTAACTCATAATACTTTGCTGCCTGTTTTGGCTGCTGCAAGTTACGGACTTAACCTTAGCTTGATTACTTATGAGAATACAATTTTGACAGAGACTTTAGCAACCTTTCTTGTGGTTTTAAGTGTGGCTCTATTTATTTTCATTCTAGAAAAGATTGTAAGTCGCAGATCAATTTTAGTGGAGCTACTTGTATTAGGAGGAGTAAGCGCTTTCGTTGCTCTTGTTCGTCCATTATTTCTATTTCTGAGTCCTTTGTATGGAATTATTATTCTGGTAAAACTTTTGCAAGAAAACTACCAGCGCCGTCGATTATTATTGTTTGTATTTTTCGTCCCATTTATTTTGCTTGTTGGTGGATGGTCCACTTATAATTATATGAGATTTGGATATTGGGGACCTTCGACGGGAACGGGGTATAGTCTTGCCGATCATAGTATAAGGTATATCCAATATGCACCGGATCAATTTGCGATAATTCGGGATATTTATCTGGCTGTGGGAAAGCAGTTAGGCACGACCAATCTAAATGTGTGGAGCGGAGATGCAATAAATCGAGTCCTTCGAAAGACAGGTTGGTCATTCTCACAACTTTCCCGGGAATTGACTCAAATGTCAATATATTTATTTGTCCATCACCCTTTTTTATATCTTCGTAATGTTTTTTGGGGGTGGGTTCATTTTTGGAATACTGCGAGTCCAATGGTTGCCTCAACTGGGGGAAAAAGCCTATTTATCACGGCCTCCAAAAATAATTTGTTAAAGGTCTTGAACATTTACGAGCACATTGAAAGATATGGAACAATTCTTATTTTTAACGTTCCGTTTTTATTGCTAGTTGGGGCTATATTAATCCGCGGCCTTTTCAAGCATGGACCAAAAAATATTGGAATAAGTTTATCAGTCTTATTGATGATAATTGTGGTTCTCATAACTTCGATAACACAAGCTATGATGGAATATGGCATGGATTATAACAACGCAGAACGTTATGCTTTGCCGGTTCGGGGATTGATTGTATCTGTTGTCTTGATTGAGCTGTGGCAGATATATCGTCAAGTATTGGGAAATGTCAAAGGCATAAAAAGCTAAGAAGAATATTGGTGACTATGACAACCGCTATTTCTGTTGAAAATCTTTCCAAAGCCTATCACCTGGGCCAGATCGGCACCGGCACCTTTGCCAATGATATGAAAGTCTGGTGGGCAAAGACGCGTGGCAAACCCAATCCCATGCTGCGCATTGGCGAGGCCGACCATGGCAATCGTGATGGCGAGGAGATTTGGGCGCTTAATGATGTCTCTTTTACTGTGCAGCAGGGGGAAGTGTTGGGCATCATTGGCCGCAATGGCGCCGGGAAGAGTACCCTGCTCAAGATACTCTCGCGTGTCACGGCGCCTTCCGCTGGCGCGGTCAAGGTCAAGGGACGCATCGCCAGCCTATTGGAAGTGGGTACCGGCTTTCACCCTGATCTGACCGGGCGCGAGAATGTCTATCTCAATGGTGCCATTTTGGGGATGGAGCGCCGTGAGATTGATCGCAAGTTTGATGAAATTGTGCAGTTTTCTGAAATTGAGAATTTTGTTGATACACCTGTAAAACGTTATTCGAGTGGGATGTACGTCCGTCTGGCCTTTTCAGTGGCAGTTCATTTAGAACCAGAAATATTGGTTGTGGATGAAGTACTTGCAGTGGGGGATACGGTATTTCAAGAGAAATGTATTGGCAAAATGATGGAAGTTAGTCAACATGGGCGGACCGTATTTTTTGTATCTCATAATTTGTCAGCTGTGAAGACTTTATGTAACAGAGTTTTGTTGCTTAAGAATGGACAGAATATTTTTATAGGTAATGTAGAGGACGCAATTGAAAGATATCTTGATAATACTAGTTTATCAGGCGCTGAGATAAATTTGACAAATTTACAACGAACAGGGACTGCACAGGAGTTGATATTTGAGAAAATCATGTTTGCAGATTACCCTGTGCCTTTTGGAAAGTTAATTAGACTTAAGGTGAAATTAAAATCAACAGTTGAGAGACAAGTGTTCTCAGATGTAGATTTTGGCATAAATATAAAAGATAAGAATTTGAACACAATTATTCATTGTAGTAATAGATATCTGGGGAGGCTCTTTGAGCATACATCTGATGAAAGTGAATATTTATTTGAAATAGAGAATAACTTAAAGCCGGGTGTCTACTCCCTTGTTCTTTTTTTAAGAACTGGCAATTTGATACAAGACTGGCTCAGTAATGTTGTGAAATTAGAAATTGCAGATGGAAATCCATATAATTTTCGTGACACACAACAAATTCAAGGGGCTATCCTTCCAAACTTTAACATAACCGTATTAAAGAGCACGCCGTAATTATTAATTTTCTTAAAATGAAAAATATGAAGGAAGATAATATGCCAAAAATTAAAATGCTTGTAAAGAAAATAGTTCCGTCGCAATTATTGGAAATGCGATATGTTTATCTTGAATACCAAAAAAAGGCTAGAAAGGAGTTGCAAATTGCAGAAAAAAATCAAAAAAAAAATTAACTCCCTTTTAAGCAGTTCATTTCCAATAAATCTTGAATTGGGGGCGGAAAAAAAAAGAGGGTTTGATGGTTGGACTTATGTTGACATAAACGAAAATTGTGACCTGACGCTGGATTTGACAAAGCCTCTACCGTTTCCTGATAACAGTGTAAGTGTAATTTACTCATCCCATACCTTAGAGCATTTTGAATATGCCCAATTAGTAAAATTGCTTTCGGAATGTTTGCGAA
>Ga0075275_1000104_pt1 | contig 10329 bp, 12 predicted proteins | sample SF_Rice_5C_80N_3_FD_69769 | JGI IMG/M metagenome (GOLD analysis project Ga0075275, IMG submission 69769) | Rice paddy soil microbial communities from Twitchell Island, California, USA - SF_Rice_5C_80N_305 | ecosystem: Environmental > Terrestrial > Soil > Paddy field/soil | place: USA: Twitchell... | reverse complement strand
CCATTCTTGACCCAGGCATCGAGCTGATCAAATTCAGCGTTGGAAATATCATAGATCGGCTGGATAATAAAAATAACATTCGCATCCGCGGGCGGCTGAAAAATTGACGATGCATCTTCCAGCACACGATAACCAAGTTTAGGCATCCACATTTTGAGTGCCAACGCACCATCTGGAGCGGACGAGGTGCTCAGGTATGGGATGTCCGGCAGGTTATTTTTTTGGAGAGCGGCAGCCAACGTCAGAAGCGAAAGCAAAACCACGAGGCCGATCACCAGCCAGTTATCACGCGTGAGCCTCATTGTTTCTTTTCCTTCAACTCTTCCACGCGATCACTGTAATGCTTGAACGAATCTTCATCGAGTTCATGATAACCGTACCAGACATTATCAAAAACATCGATGACATCTTTCAGCGGCTCGGATAATTCCGGCGAATCAGAAACACTGCGAAGATATTCGCGATTTGTTTTTGAGTGGTCGTAACGAAGCAGGCCGCGCTCATCAAGCAGAAGCAACGATGATAAATATAAATAGCGGACAGCCGAACGATAATCGCCGCCCTGTGAAAGAGTCTGCGCACGCTTGAACGCAACGTCTGATGTCAACAACTCATCGCCGTGTTCACCGTTGCCATTGATACTGGCTTCGTTGATAAGGTCAGCGAACAAGGAACGAAATACATAAACAAGAACCAACACAAGCAAAAGAGTTGCGATGACAGCCAGCGGCGACAATCCAACGCTAGGGATGGTGATCGCTCGATCACCAAGAATGCCATTGAGCCATTTCATGAATCGATCCCACTGTTTTTGAAACCAATCATTGAGCGGGTTCGTTTGCGTCTTCCATTGAAATTCAGGAAGCAAAAGAATTTGGGTTAGAGAATTAAGGTCAGCGGTCGAAAACACTTTGGATGGATAAACTTTGTGTGCGATTTGAAGTGTGCTCAAAATATTTTCGATGCGGGATAGGTCAGGCTGGTCGGCACGCAGAAGACTTAGTAGATAACTATTATCAACGGGGATGACCTGTCCATCGCTCATGTTGACCTGAGCCACCGCATCCCACTGGATGGCAAGCTGTTCCAGTCCGATCTTTATTTCTCCCGCTGACAATTTTTTCAAACCACCTACAACTTGAAGCGAGTGATCCACCAGTCCCCAATATTCATCCACAGATAGTGACGCGGGAAAAACATCAGTGTTGCCCGAGGCTGCAAAAACGGGAGCCGCTGTACTTAAGAGAAGAAGCGTCAGAGTTGTGACCAGAAACAGCCGCAAAAAAAACAACCGCATCAAATTCCGCCTAAAGATATCAATATCCCAGCCACAATGCTGACGAATAAAACATATAACGCAATAACTGCAACTGTGATGAGAGCCAAGTATCCAATATCTTTGCCAGTGATGAATGGAGGCTGGATCTTTGGTGCATTGATCACACGGGATACTTCAGGCAGGGAAATGGCTTCGCTGTTTCCCGTGTTATTGATATTTGCAGTCTGCATCACCAGATCGAGTCCCTCGGAGCGGGCACGCAGATCGAAGTACACAACCGTCAGCGCGCTCAACTGAAGCGGCAGATAGATCAGACTCGTCACCATGGTAACAAGCGTCTGGATGGCCGTGGTCACTAGCAAGCGTTGACTGTATGAACCGGTTGAAGGCAGGACAATGGTCATTAAATAATTTAAAAGCATGGTCGGTCCGCCAATGACCAGTTGGCTGAAAAGATACAAAATAAAGGCGAAGCCCACCAGCCACCAGAAGCGGCTGCGAGCCAAGTCCCAGGCGCGGCGAACGGATGCGCGGATGCCATTATCTTCGAGCACCACCACGGGGGCGATCAATGGAGTTACCACCCCAGCAACAAAAGCAAGCAGCCCGGGACCGGTTAACCATCCGATACATGGGATAATCATCCAAATAAACAGGCCAAATATAATAGTGAACAGCAAAAGCAAAGCCAGGATCAATCGCCCCCATTGACCGTGCAGACTCTGGTAAGACGAAAGAATATCAACGTGCCTGCCTGAATAACTATCGGCAACCGCCCGCGTCAAGGCTGCGGTGGCTATACCCTGAATGAGAAAAAATTGAGCAATCATTGTTAAGATGACGCCAACAGATCCAAGTAACGGTGCGAGAAAGCTCGGTGATTGCGTCTCAAATGCAGATGGGGTTAGCGAACTGGTCATAAAAAGTGCAGAGCCAGCCTGGATGATCGCAAGAGGAATGTATGGGATGGCGATGATCCCAATAAAGGTAAGAAAATTGCGGCGATATAAATGAATGGCCTGGTCAAGGAGTTCAGCCAGGGGCATCGGGCGAAATGATGGAATGGAAAATGCGGTCAACGACGAACCCTCCTCATGCAGCGTTCTTGTTAACAATGATTTTGATTATACCTAATTCTTTTTCCACCCTATAAAAACAACTTGACGCCGCTCGCGTCGCATTCATCCAGCAATTGCCCCACAGTTTTTTTGAGAACAGGGTGAATATGCTCAGACGCAATATCTGCCAGCGGAACGAGCACAAAAGCGCGTTCATGCAGGCGCGGATGAGGAATGGTCAACGTTTCGGATTCGAAGATGATGTCATCATAAAACAAAATATCTATGTCGATGACACGCGGACCCCAATGAAAAGTTTTTTCGCGTCCCACCTCGACTTCGATCTGCTTGAGGCGCTTCAAGAGGGATGCGGCGTCTGAATCCGTTTCCGCCTTAACTGCCATGTTGAGGAAGGCAGGCTGGTCGGTGTAGCCCCAGGGAGGAGTTTCGTAGACTTTTGATTCAGCGAGAATTTTTATATCGGGCGAAAATGAATCAAGCGCCGCGCGCAAATTGGCGAGGCGGTCACCGAGGTTGGTTCCGAGGGCGAGATAGACGGTTGACATTTTCACCACAAAGGCACAAAGAACACAGAGTTTTTATTTTGGAGTTCCGGAAACCAGCCGCTTAATCCCAAATCGCATTTGGGCGATATTAAAATTTATCAAGAGTCCCAGCCAATAATTCGAGAGTTTTAAATACGTCAGAAGTTGAGCTTCATGTATTGGTTCTAGTTTTTCTACGGCTTTGAGCTCTACAACAATTAATTCATTCACAACAAGATCCATGCGATATCCAGCATCAAGTTTCACGCCTTTATATGAAACTGGAAGCTCCACCTGTCTCTTTCAAAGGGAATACCGCGCAACGTCAATTCATGGCAAAGGCAAGACTCATAGGCTGATTCGAGCAAGCCCGGGCCAAGCGCCTTGTGGACTTCAATGGCCGAGCCAATAACTTGTTCTGAAAGCAGGTTGTACTTGTTTTGCTCGACCATAAAGAATCTCCGTGTACTCTGTGACTCCGTGGTGAATTACACACGCTCGATGATCGTGGCGGTTGCCATGCCGTGACCGATGCACATGGTTTGCAATCCATATTTGGCGTTGCGGCGAATTAATTCATAAACAAGTTTTGTCATCAGCACCGCACCGGTTGCGCCGAGGGGATGTCCGTGCGCGATGGCTCCACCATTCGGATTCACGCGAGTCAAATCAACATCCAATTCTTTCGCCCACGCAAGGACAACCGATGCAAAAGCTTCGTTGATTTCAATCACGTCCATGTCTTGCAGAGTCAATCCTGCGCGCTTCAATGCTTTTTGCGTGGCAGGGATCGGGCCATCGAGCATCAGCGTTGGATCAGAACCGACGACAACGCGCGTATCAATTCGAGCAATAGGATTCAAGTTGTATCGTCCAACCGCGTCGGGCGAAGCGAGTAATAAAGCGGCCGCGCCGTCTGAAACTTGGGATGCATTCGCAGCGGTGACAACGCCATCAGGTTTGAAGACCGGTTTCAGCGCGCGCATCTTGTCGCGGTCAGGAGGGCGGCGAACGCCCTGATCAACGGAAAAAAGATTTCCGTCCGGAAGTGAAGCGGGAAGAATCTGTTCATCAAAAATTTTTGAATCAATTGCTTGCCCCGCTTTGATGTGCGACTGAAACGCGTAATCGTCCAACTCGTCGCGAGTCAGATTCCATTTTTCGGCCATGAGTTCGGCGCTCAGTCCCTGATGAATCAACTTGTGACCAACGTCGGGCCACTCACGCGGATAATCCGCGCCGAGTGGTTGGTGCGACATCATCTCGGTGCCGCCCGCGAGAATGAGATCGGCGTCGCCGGAGAGAATGGCCTGCGACGCAAAATGGATGGCCTGCTGACTCGATCCGCACATGCGGTTGAGGCTGACGCCCGGCACGTGTACAGGAAAGCCGGACTTAAGCACGCCGAGGCGCGCAAGGTTACCGCCCTGGTCGCCGATGGGCGTGACCACGCCCCAAATGGCATCGTCAATGCGCGCGGGGTCAATGCCCGCGCGTCGGACGGCTTCTCGCATGACGAGCGCAGTCAGTTCAACAGGTTGGAAGGGATGCAACGCGCCGCTTTCCTTGCCAGAGCCAATCGCGGTGCGAACTGCGGAGATGATGAATACGTCTGAATCGGACATGATGTTTTTCCTTATTGATTTTTGGTTGGAGGAATTCTATAATCTGTCTAAGGCATTATACAGTGTAGCATTGTATAAGTCATTATTGGGCGCTTCGATTAAAATCAACGTATGAATGAGCGATCATAAAAAAGCAAAAGAGATAACAATGAATATAAAGCCAAGTCAAAGTCTCTTTAATTGTTTTGGATTGGGAAAAGTTATTGGATATTTGAAAAACTTTTCCACTCAGTCCTCAAGGCCACTTCGGGAATATAATTAGTTCATCAATGATTGGCTTGAAGTAGGGAATGTGATTGCAGATTTTTTGAGATGGTGGCAAGAAATTGTTTGGGGCGATGTTGCAACATGGGTGACGGGGATTGCAACTGTCGCCTTATTCTACATTGCGTTCGTACAAATTCGGGTAGAGCGAGATGCACGTCTCAAACGAGACAAAGAATTAAAAGATAGTATGCAACGCAGCCAGGCCGAGAGCGTATCATGTTGGATAGTTGAAAGTACTTATACCCGACTTCCTACAGCCGAAGGTGTGCCAGCTCCCCTTGCTTGGGTTGCGATACAAAACCAATCCCAGCAGCCGGTTTATCAAGTAATCGTAGGCGTTTATCATACTTGGAAAGATACGCAATATAGTACTGGCCAAAATGTAGCGACACACGCTTGGACGACCCCTGTTGGCGTGGTACCCCCAGGTAGAGGTTATGTTGGTGTGTCGGGCACGCCAGGTATTGGCTTTAGACCAGGTTGGCATGTAGCTGCAATTGCATTTATGGATGCTGCTGGAGTAAATTGGGTTCGATCCCCCTCAGGTGGTCTTACTGAGATCAACGTATCAACACTGGAGTATTTCTCTCTAAAGCCAGGTTTTCATTGGCACGGTGTGCAATCGAAACTGCCTGAGAAGGATACTCCGACCATAGAATAACAGCTAAACTGCTACCTCCAACTAATTTTCTGCGTTGACTACCAGTTTTAATATTCTTGAAATTAGAGGAAAGCAAGAAAAAGGATGCTCTTCTAATGTACACAAAATGCAGTATTTGTGGTCGAACTCTAGGTACTGCCACGGAACTAAATAGCGGATTTTGCGAGAAATGCGATAGAACTGCGGTTAGAATGAGTATGACAATATGGCTAATACTTGCCGCGGTCTGCGCATTTATAGCGATAAGCTTTCCTCCATTCTGGCTTGCCGCGATCGCATGTGTATGGATAGGCCTTCGACATAGATAAAAACCGGGCAAACAAAAACGAACTCATCCAACGAGTTTTGGAAATCCAATTGCAAATTGGCGTCAATTCCATCGGAGTTTTGATATTAGGTACAACATGCTTTCTGCTGAAGGAGATGTTATCTTTATGACTCCCGCCCGCATGTCAAAGATAGAATCAGCCATCCGCGTTGTGATGGCATTTAATGAAGCATTCAATCGTCACGATGTTGAGGGGATGATGAAACTGATGAGCGACGATTGTGTTTTCGAAAACACCAGTCCCGCGCCGGATGGAACAGTTTACAAAGGCAAGGAAGCGGTTACAAAATTTTGGCAGGACTTCTTCCACGAGTCACCACAGGCGCACATTGAGATCGAGGAGATTTTCAGCATGGGTCATCGCTGCATGATGCGCTGGAAATATGATTGGGGCAATGGGCACGTCCGCGGCGTGGATATTTTCAAAGAGCAGGATGGGCTTATTTGCGAGAAGTTGTCTTACGTCAAAGGATAACAATATGTCACTCTGAGCCGCGTAGCGGCGAAGAGTCTCGATTTCAAGGCGAGATTCTTCGCGCCGCCCTTCGGGCGACTCCTCAGAATGACACTTGAAAGGAGATTTTATGGAAACAAAAAGAGTCGCTCCCGCTTCGATCGATGAATATATTGCAGCCTGTCCAAAAGATGTGCAGAAAATGTTGAAGGATTTACGAAAGACGATCAAAGCCGCTGCTCCGGATGCGACGGAAAAAATTAGTTATCAAATTCCCACTTTCTATTTGAAAGGCAATCTGGTCCATTTCGCGGCCTTCAAAGATCACATCAGCTTTTTCCCGACATCCAGCGGGATCACGGCCTTCAAAAAAGAGTTGTCCGTTTATAAAGGCGCAAAAGGCACCGTGCAATTTCCGCTTGACAAACCACTGCCCTTGAAATTGGTCAGCAGGATCGTCAAATTCAGGGTCGCCGAAAATTTAAAAAGGGCAGAAAAGAAGTAGGGCAAAAAAGGTCGGATAAATCAAGAAGCCAATGGAACGATCCATTGGCTTCTTTTATATTTCATTCGGCAAACCCTGTCCACTGGAACACGGCCACTTTGAAAAAGTCCAGTGCCAATGCGTATAAAACGATCAATCCAACCAGCGACGCAATGATTGTCAAGCTAATGGGCGACATCAAAATCCCGAATGCGGCCAGCGCGATCACAACGATGGCGTCACCGAGCGTGCTCAACAAAAGCGTGGCGCTGGGTCGCGACCTCCAAAATGAGCGGCGTTCGCGCACCAGATAGACGTTCGCCTGACCCGTAAAGACCAGCATCACAAAGATCAGCGTCTGCAATTGTTCGAGGCCAAGATGATATACATCGCGTCCCAGATAAAGAATCCCAAACGAGAATAACAACCAGGCGGCGGCCAGCGCCAGCGCGCCGATCACCAAAGGCCTGACCCGCCAACGGTCGGGCGTGTGGGAATATGCCACGCGGTCTGATGCAATGGACATGGTCACGAAATCATTTGCGAACAAAAGCAGAACGACCAAACGCGGCGTGGTGACAAATGCGCCGGTCAGCCACAGCCCGACGCTCAGGAATAGCGCGATCTGAAAGGTCTTGATGATCTTGTTGACTGTGTACGTCAACATGCGCTGATAGATTTGCCGTCCGATCTTGACTGCCGATAACACATCACTCAAACCGGGATTCGTTAAAATTGCGCTGGCGGCGGCACGCGCCACATCGGTCGCATTCGAGACGGCGATTCCAACTTCAGCCTGCTTCAACGCCGGGGCATCGTTCACGCCGTCGCCGGTCATGCCGACCACGTGCCCGCCATTTTGAAAACTCTGAACGATTCTGTATTTATCTTCCGGTAGAACACCGGCCACTACATTGCAGGTCAGATTGTTCTCAGAAAGTTGCTGGTGCAATTCGTCCGCAGCACATGCCTCACCGCCCAGACCAACCTGCGCCGCAATCGCGCGCGCTGTCGCCAATCCATCGCCGGTCACCATGATGACTCGCACCGATAATTCCTTCAAGGCATCGAGCAGGTTTTTTGAATCATCGCGCGGTGGGTCGTAGAGTCCCACCAAGCCGACCAGCTCAAGGTGTCCCTTTTCGCCTGCAGCAATTGCGATGACGCGGTAGCCTTTGTCAGCCAAAGCATTGACATCTTTAACGGGATCCGGCGAACCCGACGCGAGAGCCGAAACCGTCTCGGGGAAACCTTTAATGATCCGCATCTCGCGTCCGTCCACGCGCACCATGACTTCGGTGCGTTTGTTCAGGGGATCAAACGGAATGAATTTCAAGCGCTCAACGTGTCCGTTCGCCAGTCCGCGTTCGCGTGCCGCTGTGATGATCGCCAGATCGATCGGGTCCTGTGATGACTCATCGGAACTAATGGCGGCCAGGCGCAACACTTCCGCCTCAGTATGCGGAGCGTATGAGAACACCGCCGATAGCGTGAGTTGGTTCTTTGTGATCGTGCCGGTTTTATCGCTGCACAACACATCCATCGCCGCGGCTTCTTCGATGGCCGTCAGGCGCGTCACCAACACGCCATGCGAAGCCAACTCCTGCGCGCCCAACGCGGATGCCAGTGTAAAAGTGGCCGGCAATGCAACCGGCACGGACGCGACCAATAACATCAACGCGAACGGGATCGAATCTGAAAATGGCAGGGCGTTCATCATGGAGTAAACAAGTACGCCAACCACCAACAAAATATCGAGCGCGATCAAATAACGAACGATGCCAAGGATGGTCGTTTCCAAATGGCTGACTGTTTTGGCGGTGTGAACAAGCTCCGCAGTTTTTCCGTAGAATGTACGCGCGCCGGTGGCAGTGACTTCACCGTCGGCTTCGCCGCGCTGGACGATGCTTCCGGTATAAGCGGTCTTTCCCGCATCCACCTCGACCGGAAGCGATTCACCGGTTAATGCAGATTGATCGATCGAAAGATGACCTTCCTTCACCACGACATCGGCGGCGACAAAATCCCCCACCCGCAAATGAATCAGATCGCCAGGGACAATCTCTTTCGACGGAACGGTTCGCCACCCCCCATCGCGCCGGACTCGCACTGAAATAGTGAGTCGTTTCTGGAGGAGCGCCAGCGCATTCTGCGCGCGGTTCTCTTGAAAATAGCTGAGGAAAGCATTGAACAACAGCAACAGACTGATAATGGCCGCCTGTGTATACCTGCCGATGATCAATTCGAGGATGATGCTGAATTCCAGCATCCATGGAACCGGCCCCCATAACTTTTTGAGAAAAACGATCAATCTGTGTGGTTTTTCTTCAGTAACGGCATTCGGACCAAATTGTTGAAGGCGAGACTGCGCCTCCGCAGTGGTAAGACCATCAGTCATTGTTAGCTTCCAAGCACTGTGTTCCATAAGTGTCATTGGCAGCGGCGAAGGATTTTGCTACACACAGATTTGTGCGAACAAGAGAAATTATAAAAATGTTGGAGATAAGCATGGTTCATCCTGAAAAAAAAGAATACAAGCGATTATACCGTTTAAGATTTTTGGTTCTACCGTTTTTTGACAGGAAGGTCAAAACCTCAGCCGCGAATTCTAATTTTTTTTCGTGAACGACGCTTCGAATTAACTAATTCTTGATATACTCAGCCGAATATAAATAAGAGCTTGCATGCAGTATAAGATGATCTGATAAATAAAACATGAACACTCGCTGGCAGCGCTTTCTCGAAAGACACATAAATTTCTATTCACCGCTTTTCGGCGCGGGGATTCGTTCGCGCTACATCGACGAGCGCACGATCCAAGTCGAGATGAAATTAACCAAGCTCAATCGCAACATCGTCGGTGTGCATTTCGGCGGATCGTTGTACGCCATGTGCGACCCATGGTTCATGTTGATTCTGATGAAACTGCTTGGCACAGATTACATTGTATGGGACAAAGCCGCCAGCATTCAATTTCTTCGTCCGGGCAAAAGCAAGGTCACAGCAAAATTTTATATTTCACCGGAACACGAAAATGAAATCCGCGCCGCGGCAGAAGCGGGCAAGGTCGAACCGACGTTTACAGTGGATGTTGTCGATGAACAAAATGAAGTTGTTGCTCGTGTTGAAAAATTATTGTATGTGAGAAAGAAAAGCCAGCGACCAGCCTAAAATAGAACTCCGAGATTTTGAAAATCTCGGAGTTCTTATTTCACTTTGCGATATTCACAAAATCCGCAAACAAGCCGTACGCGGTTTCTTCCGGCCCGCCTTTCATGTTCGGACTTTCCGAAACTGTGATCGAATAAAACGGCAGGACATCCGTTTCAAATGCCAAACCCGTGGACGAGTCCATCATGCCATACAACGGTGATGACGGATCGACAAGCTGCGGTTCGACCCGCGCTGTGATCGTGTCGCCGTTTCGTTGGGCGGACGCAACCAGCTTCCAGCGTTTCCCGTCAACTTTTGCCTGCGCGATCATCTCAGATGTGATGCCGCGGATTCCCGTCGGCTTGACCATTTGCGGCGTGAACGGAGCATCCATCAACACTGTGATCAGCGCCGCGACTTTTATCGCCGCGTCCCAACCATCGACATCATTGGTCGGGTCGGTCTCAGCCACGCC
>Ga0075275_1000103_pt1 | contig 10346 bp, 10 predicted proteins | sample SF_Rice_5C_80N_3_FD_69769 | JGI IMG/M metagenome (GOLD analysis project Ga0075275, IMG submission 69769) | Rice paddy soil microbial communities from Twitchell Island, California, USA - SF_Rice_5C_80N_305 | ecosystem: Environmental > Terrestrial > Soil > Paddy field/soil | place: USA: Twitchell... | reverse complement strand
AGACGCCCTTGCCGGCGGCGAGCCCGTCGGCCTTGACCACGCACGGCGGCCGCGCGACGGCGAGCGTCTGCGCGGTGGCGACCCCGGCGGCCTCCATCACCTCCTTCGCGAACGCCTTCGAGCCCTCGATGCGCGCCGCCGCGGCGCCCGGCCCGAAGACGCGGATCCCGCGGTGGCGCAGCTCGTCGGCGAGGCCCGCCACGAGCGGCGCCTCGGGGCCGACGACGACGAGGTCGATGCCGAGCTCCCGTGCGAGCGGCACGAGGGACGCGGCGTCGTCGGCACGCACCGGGTGGCAGCTCGCGAGGGCGGCGATTCCCGGGTTCCCGGGTGCGGCGTGGAGCTCGTCGAGCGAGCCGCTGCGGGAGATCGCCCACGCGAGCGCGTGCTCGCGGCCGCCCGATCCTACGACGAGCACCCTCACCGGTCGATCCTACGCAACCCCGTGGTTTGAGGCACGGCGGCTCCGCGCAGGATCACGGCGATGACCGAGCCCGGCCTCGACAGGCACGAGTGGGAGAGCGAGATGCGCGTGCTCGAGGACCAGCTCGGGGAGAATCCCGCGGAGTCGCTGCCCGAGCTGGACGCGCTCGTCGCCCGGATGCTCGCCGAGAGCGGCTACGAGCTCGCCGACCCGGTGGCGCGGGAGGGAGAGGAGCCCGAGGTGGTCACCGAGTACCTCGCCGCCCACGAGATCACGCAGGCCTCGGAGCGCGACTCGGATGACCTGTCACCGGGCGACGTGGCCGCGGCGATCAACGGCTACCGGGCCGTCTTCGACCACCTGGTCAGCGAGCGCGCGGGCGTCGACGCGCGCCTGGAAGCGGCCGACGAGCCCTAGCCGGAGGCGGTCGCTACCCTGCGCGGGTGGCGGGCCGGCTGCTTCTCCTCGCGGTCTTCGCGGGCCTCGGCGCCGCGCTGCAGGCGCGCACCGGCGCGGGTCTGCGGACGGTCGTGTGGGACGCGTTCTTCTGGGTCGTCTCGCCGGTGCTCGTCCTGCGGGTGTTCGCGACGGTTCAGGTCGACCGCCGGCTCCTGCTCGCGCTCGGGGCGGCGGTCGTCGCCGCCTGGGCCACGGCCGCGCTCGCGTACCTCTATGCCCGCGTCGTGGCGGACAGCCGCGACGAGCGCGCCGCCCTCGCTCTCGGCGGCGGCTTCGGCAACACCGGCTTCGTCGGGATCCCGCTCGCGCAGCTCGCGTTCGGCCATCCGGGGGTCGCGCTGGCCGTGCTCTACGACCGGCTCGCCTATCTCGTTCCGGCCTCCTCGGTGACGGTCGCCGTGGCGAGGACGCACGGGCTGCGTGCTCCGGCCCTCGCCCGCGCGTCGAGGCTGCGGGCGCTGCTGCTGAACCCGCCGCTGCTCGCCGCGGTGGCCGCGGTCGGACTGCGGGTCGCGGGCGTCGGCGTACCGGGTCTCGGTGCCGCCGGCTCGATCGCGGCGCTGCTCGTCGGGCCGGCGGGCTTCCTCCTGCTCGGGCTGTCGGTTCCGCTGGAGCGGTTCGAGCACGGCCGGGTCGAGCTGCGGCGGGCGGCCGGAGCGCTCGCCGTGCGCTTCGCGGGCGGCCCGCTGTGCCTGCTCGCGGCGAGCACGCTGCTCGGGGCGGCCGTCCCGGCGGCGTTCTACATGCTCGCGGCGATGCCGAGCGCGTTCCACCTGCTCGTGCTCGCGCGCGTCTACGAGGTGCGGCCGCGCCTGATGCGGCTCCTCGTCGTCGGCTCGACGCTCCCGGCCGTGGCCGGCGTCGCCGTCGCGGCGCTCGTGCTGCGCTGAGCGGCCCGGCGACGATGCCCGCCGGCGGGCGCCCGTCGAGCCTCTACGCTTCCGGCGTGGAGGCGCCGCCGTACTCTGCCGCGTCGGTGCGGGTCGTCCGGCTCCCGGACGGCCGCGAGGAGCGCGACCAGGTCGCCGTCGAGGAGCCGCTCGAGATCCGGATCGGCGGTCGCCCGGTCGCGGTGACGATGCGTACCCCCGGGCACGACGAGGAGCTCGCGCTCGGCTTCTGCATCTCCGAGGGATTGGAGCCGCGCGTCGCGCGGCTCCCCGACGACCTGGCCGCGAACACCGTCGAGGTGGACGCGCCGGGTGTCGACCCCGCACGTCTGCAGCGGAGCTTCTACACGACCTCGTCGTGCGGCGTCTGCGGCAAGGGCGCGCTCGAGGCCGTCGCCGTCGAGGCCCCGCGCGTCGAGTCGCGGCTGACGGTGCCGCTCGGCCTCGTTGCCTCCCTTCCCGAGCGGCTGCGGGCGGCGCAGGCGGCGTTCCAGGCGACCGGCGGCCTGCACGCGACGGGGCTGTTCGCGGCGCACGGCGAGGCCCTGTGCGTGCGTGAGGATGTGGGCCGGCACAACGCGATGGACAAGGTCGTCGGTTGGGCGTACGGGGCGGGGCGGTTGCCGCTCTCGGACTGCGTCCTCTGCGTCAGCGGGCGGCTCTCGTTCGAGCTCGTGCAGAAGGCCGCCGTGGCGGGGTGCCCGGTGCTCGTCGCCGTCGGCGCGCCCTCGAGCCTCGCCGTCGAGCTTGCCGCCGATCGCGGCGTCACGCTCTGCGGCTTCGTGCGCGGCGGCTCGGCGAACGTGTACACCGAGGCGTGGCGGATCCTGGCGGACTGACCGGCGTCCTGCTCGTCGGCGGCGCGAGCCGGCGCTTCGGCTCGCCGAAGGCGCTCGCACGACTCGACGGCGAGACTCTGGCGGAGCGCGCCTGGCGCGTGCTCGGCGAGCTCGGGGGCGAGCGGATCGCGATCGGCAAGGCGGGCGACGGGCTCGAGCTGCCGTTCCCGGTGCTCGACGACGGGATCGCCGAGCGCGCGTCGCTGGCGGGCCTCGTCGGCGGCCTGCGGGCGGCGGGCGGCGACGTGGTCGTGTTCCTGCCCGTCGACATGCCGCTCGTCACGGCGGCCGTGCTGCGCGACCTCGCCCGCGCGTGCCGCGACGCGGCCGTCCCGCAGACCGGCCCGCTGCCGGGCGCCTACCGGCGTCGCGCCCTCCCGGTGCTCGAGCGCCGGCTGGCGGCCGGGGAGCTGCGGCTGGGCGATGCCGTCGCCGAGCTGGACACGGCCGTCGTGGAGGTGAGCACGGCATTGCTCGGCAACGTGAACGAGCCCGCCGATCTCGACGGGCTCGTTCGTCGTCGTCGCCGCTGACGCGGCAGGCCTATCGTCTAGCCACCGACGACCGGGTAGAACGGCCCGAACGTGTCACCGATCATCGCCTTTGCGATGTCCGGGGAGTAGACGTTTACGCCCGCTCCGAGGAACGACCCGCTCACGCTCTGGGTGCTCGCGACGTTGCACACGAGGTGGTAGTCGCCCATGTTCGTTCCGAAGGCGACGTTACCGGGCACCGCGTACGGCAGCCAGTAGCCGCCCGCCTTCATCAGCTGCTCGGCCTTCCCGAACGGCCAGACTCCCGGTACGACCTGCCACTTCGAGTAGCAGAGGAACATGCCGATCTCACCGCGCTGCTTCGTTGCCGGTGCGGGGCTCGGCTCGGGGGTCGCACTCGTGACCGTGACGTCGACGCAGGGGCTGTCGACGTACTTCTCGCCCGCGACGGCTTGGCTCGCCACGGAGTAGTCGCCCGCCTGAGAAACGGTGAACGCGTCCTCGTAGAAGCCGTCATCGCCCGTCGTCTCCGGGAAGCTCACGAGAGGATCACCGGAACAACCGTGACCGTCGAACCAGTAGATGGTGACGTCGCCGCCGGCCATCCCCTTTCCCGCCGGATTCAGAAGCTGGCCGCTCACGTCGGTGCCGTCGTTCACGGCGAACGTCGACGGATCCACGGTGAGGGTCAGCGTCCAGGCGCTCTTCGCGCTAGCTGTCGCCGCACCGAGCGCAACTGCACAGAACGCCGCGGCGGCGAAACCGACCAGGAGCCGTTTCACGGCTCACACCTCCCTTGCCCTTTGAGGTCGCCACCCCACTGTGGTGACCTGTCGCCGCCCGGTCCGGGGCGTCGACAGATGACATCTGTGTGCCGCCGCGCCGGGGGCCATCCGGGCAAGCGCGTATGGGACTACGATCTAGCCCTTCGGCTGGGAGTGCGCGCGGCGAGCTGGCGGGCCGACGCGGGCACTCGGAGCCGAGACGGCGGTCGCGGACCCGCGGACGTTCGTCCCGGTCACGACGGCACGGAGGCGCGCGCCGCTGTCGGCGCGGACGGGCCGGTACGTCGGGCCGGAGGCGACGTTCCGCCACGCGACCCCGTCCCGCGAGCGCTGCCAGACGACGGTCACGACGGCGGCGTCCCGCCACGTGTCGACGACGGCCAGCCTCCGCCCGACGCGCGGCGCGGCCGAAAGCCGCGGCGGCGCGGTCGCGACGGGCGGTCCGGTGGGCCCATCGAGCGCAAGCAGCAGACGGTTCGCGTCGGGTACGCCCGCCGAGGCGACGCCGGCGTCGGCAAGCGGGGCCGCCGACGAGCGCAGCGCCGCCGCGAAGTCCGCGGGCGCGAGGGTCGGCCGCAGCGAGCGGGCGAGGCCGGCGAGGCCGGCGACGAACGGCGCTGCGGTGGATGTCCCGCAGAAATCGCTCTTCCAGCCGTTTCCGGGCCAGGTCGTCGTCGCACACCCGGGGGCCGCCACCGTCACCCAGGAGCCGAAGTCCGACCAGGGGTAGCGCGCGCCGGCCGCGTCGATCCCGGCCACCGAGACCACGCCCGGGTACGCCGCGGGGTAGAAGCTCTCGTTGCGTCCGTCGTTGCCGGCCGCCGCGACGACGATCACGCCGCGCGAGAGCGCGTGGGCGACGGCCGTTCCCAGCACGTCGAGGGCGTGTGCGCCGCCGACGGAGAGGTCGATCACCTGCGCTCCGTGGTCGGCCGCCCAGGTGACGCCGGCGGCGATCGAACCCCAGTCGCCCGTCCCGTTCCCGGCCAGCACCTTGACCGGGAGGATCCGGCATCCGGGGCATGTGCCCGCGACGATTCCCGCGAGCGCCGTGCCGTGTCCGTTGTCGTCGGCGGTGTTCGTGCTGCCGTCGAGCGCGTCGTAGCCGGTAAGTACCCGCCCCTGCAGCGCCGGGTGGTCGGCGGCGACGCCGGTGTCGACGACGGCGACGATCGCGTTCGCGCTGCCGGTCGTCACCTGCCACGCCTGGGGAAGGTGGAGCGCGGCTGCCTGCCAGTCGCCGAACGCGACCGGTCCCGAAGGCGCCGCATTCGCGACGGCACTCGGCCCGGCGGCGAGAAGCGCGGCGGCGAGGATCGCGAGCGCGCGCGCAGGAATGACCGGGAGCGTCGCTCCTGCGCAGCGCTGCGGCAGCATCCGCATGCCACTCTAGTCGGCATCCCGGCCGAAGGGCTGGAGTCCCCGGCGGCCGCCTCGGGGGTCGCGCGAGGCGGACGAGCGCCGGGCGGGCGCCTACGGCCGCGCGACGGCTTCGAGCCCGCGCGGCGAGAGGATCTGTTCGCGCTCGGCGCCGGTTCCGACCAGCGTCACCTCGACGCCGAGCTCGCGCTCGACGAAGTCCACGTATCGCCTCGCCGCCTCCGGCAGCTCGTCCAGCGACGCGCACCCGTCGAGCGGCTCTCGCCAGCCGGGCAGCGTCTCGTACACCGGCCGCGCGGCGTGGAAGTCGCTCTGGTGCGCCGGGAAGTCCGGCGTCTCGCCGCCGTCGCGCAGCCGGTAGCGCGTGCAGACCGGCAGCTGCGCGAACTCCGAGAGCACGTCGAGCTTCGTCAGGGCGAGCTGGTGGATGCCGTTGACCCGCACCGCGTAGCGCAGGGCGACCAGGTCGAGCCAGCCGCAGCGGCGCTCCCGGCCGGTCACCGTCCCGAACTCGTGTCCGAGCTCGCGCACCAGCGTCTGCTGCGGCTCCGGGATCTCGGTCGGGAACGGCCCCTCGCCGACGCGCGTCACGTACGCCTTCGCGACGCCGAGCACCCGGTCGATCCGGTCGGGGCCGACGCCGACGCCGACCGCCGCGTACGCCGCCACCGGGTTCGACGACGTGACGAACGGATACGTGCCGTGGTCGAGGTCGAGCAGCGTCGCCTGCGCCCCCTCGAACAGGACGACCTTGCCGTCCCGCAGCGCCTCGTCGACGTAGAGCGACGTGTCGGCCACGTACGGGCGCAGCCGTTGCGCGTAGCTCTCGTACTGCGAGGCGACCGTCTCCAGGTCGAAGCCCTCGGTCTCGTAGACGCGCTCCAGCCAGAGGTTCTTCTCGGCGAGCGCGACCTCGATCTTCTGGCGCAGGATCTTCGGGTCGAGGATGTCCTGCACGCGGATCCCGAGCCGCATCGCCTTGTCCGCGTAGCAGGGCCCGATCCCGCGCTTCGTCGTTCCGATCGCGAGCTTGCCGAGCCGGCGCTCGCTCGCCCCGTCGATCGCGACGTGCCAGGGCATGATCAGGTGCGCGTTCCCCGAGAGATAGACGAGGCTGGTCTCGTGGCCGCGCCGCTCGAACTCGTCGAGCTCGCCGATCAGCACCTCCGGGTCGACGACGCAGCCGTTGCCGATCACGCACGGCTTGCCGCGGACGATCCCGCTCGGAAGCGCCCGGATCTTGTACGTCTCATCGCCGACGACGATCGTGTGCCCGGCGTTCGGCCCGCCCTGGTAGCGGCAGACGACGTCCGAGTGCTGGGCGAGCAGGTCGACGATCTTGCCCTTGCCTTCGTCTCCCCACTGCGCCCCGACGATGACGGTCGCGGGCACGAGCGAAGTGTGCCGCATCGCGACGACGGCGGCCCGCCGTCGTGCGGATTCCTGCACCTGCGACTCGCGCTCCCCGTAGGCTCATGCCCCATGAGCGAGCTGACGCATTTCGGCGGCTGGGTCGCGATCGTCTCCGCGGCGGCGCTCGCGGCCGTCGTCTCGACGCGCCTCGCGGAGCGGGTGCGCATCCCGCCGGGGGCGCTCTTCCTGCTCGCCGCCGCCGCGGTCTCCGACTTCTTCCCCGACCTCTCCCACCTCTCGACCCGGAGCGTCGAACGGGTCGCCTCGGTCTCGCTCGCGGTGATCCTCTTCGACGGCGGACTGCGCGTGGGCTGGCGGCGTTTCCGGGAGTCGGCGACGCCGATCGTCTCGCTCGGGCTCGTCGGGACGTTCATCACCGCGGCGCTGCTCGCGCTCGTCGCGCACTTCCTGCTCGGCTTCCACTGGTCGACCGCCGGCGTGCTCGGGGCGGCGCTCGCGCCGACCGATCCCGCGATCATGTTCTCCGTGCTCGGCCGCAAGGAGATCGCGGGCCGCAGCGGCACGATCCTCGAGGGCGAGTCGGGCGCCAACGACCCCGTCGGCATCGCGCTCACACTCGCGCTCGTCTCTGCCGCGGCCGGCGGCGGCTCCGCCGGAGGCGCGGTGCTCGACTTCTTCTCCTCGCTCCTGATCGGGCTCGCGATCGGCGCCGCCGCGGCTCTCTGGGTGCATCCTCGCCTCGTGCGGCTGCCGCTCCGCGAGGCGTCGCTCGGCCCGCTGCGCACCCTCGCGTTCGTCGGCGTCGTGTTCGGCGTCGCCTCGGCCGCGCACGGCTCAGGCTTCCTCGCCGCCTACATCGCCGGCGTGCTCGTCGGCGACGCCCCCTTCGCCGGCCGCCGCTCCGTCGCACGCTTCCACACCTCGCTCGCGAGCCTCGCCGAGATCGTCGTCTTCGTCGCGCTCGGGCTCACCGTCAGCATCCACTCGGTCTTCGCCGACAACGTGTGGGTCGACGGGATCGTGCTCGCCGTCCTCGGCACCTTCGTCGTCCGGCCGCTCGCGCTCGCGCCCCTGCTCGCCCCGCTCGACCTGACCGGCGGCGAGCGCCTCTTCATCGTCTGGGGCGGCCTCAAGGGGGCCGTGCCGATCCTGCTCGCCTCCTTCGCCCTGCTCGGCAACGTCGACCACGCGAACCGCATCTACCTGATCGTCTTCGTCGTCGTCGCCCTCTCCGTGACGCTCCAGGCCGCGACGATCCCGACCGCCGCGCGCCGCCTCGGCGTCCCCATGCTCGAGCTCCGCGAACGCGAGTGGGAGTAGCTTCGCCCGGCTCTCGCGCGAGACGCTGACGCTTCTCGCGCGACCTAGAGCGGGGTGCGCCCGAGCAGGACGGGGGTGCGCTTCAGCTCGTGGTCGTCGGCGTCGAACCACGTCGCCTCGCCGACGACGTCGTCCTGCCAGCGCTCGCGCGGGAAGCGGCGCACCACCGCACGGCGGACCGCGTTCCCGTCCGCGTCGTACTCGATCCGCTCCGCCTCGCCCGTCTCGTCGTTCCACGTCACCTCGCTGACCGCGAAGGCCGACGACGACGACTCGATGCGCTTCTTCCTGATCATTCGCTTCTCCCCGACTCAGGCGGCTTCCGTCGCGACGGAAGGCTGCGCCGCCGCTCGCTGAACCCGCACCGTATGCCCTCGGCGGCAGAGAAATACTCCCGCGTCGAGATCGAGGTCGAGCCTACCCGCAAACGTCGATCCTGCCCAGCCCGGCCCCTTCTGCTCGCGGGTGCACTCGTCGCAGAGGGCCGTGAAGTACGTCGCCCGCGGCGAGATCGACACGACCTGGTCGCTCACGTCGTGTTCCGCTCCACGAGGACCTCGCGGAAGTCCTGCCGCGCGTCGACGTGCACCTCGCGGGTCAGCCGCCGCAGCCGGCTCGCCGTCGGTCCGCCGACGCGCCCCGCCAGCTCGGACCACTCGCAGTTCGTCGTCACGATCGTGAGGAGCCGCTCCTGCTCGCGCTGGTTGATCAGGCTGTAGATGCGGTCGCGGGCCCACGGCTGCCAGTCCTCGGCGCCGAGATCGTCGAGGACGACGATGTCGTACCCGCTCGGGTTCGGGGGCGGCTCTCCGTCTCCGAAGCTCGCGCGCAGCTCGTTCAGCCACTGCGGCACGTTGATGAAGAGCGCGCTCCGGTGCCAGTCGCTCCAGACGACCTGCCGGAGGATCGCCACCGCGAGATGCGTCTTGCCCGCGCCCGGGAGGCCCCGGAGCAGCAGGCCCTGCCGCAGTTGCGTGCCGGCGCGGTACTCCTTCGCCCACTGCTCGCAGACGCCGAGGGCCGTCGCGGTGCCGGAGACCCGCTCGAAGTTCGCGAACGAGCAGTCGGCGTAGGCGGACGGCACCATCACCCGCCGCCAGCGCGCGTTCACCTTCTGCTCCTCCGCGTTCACCTGCTCGGTCGCGCGGCACATGCCGCAGTAGCGCTCGGCCGCGAACGTCTGCCCGAGCAGGACGACCTGCTCGGTCTCGAACTCGCGCCCGCACCCGAGACAGCGGGCGGCGACGCTACTGCTGGAGGCTGGCGAACTTGGCATAGCGGCTGATGAAGGCGACGTTGAACGAGCCGATCGGGCCGTTGCGGTGCTTGCCGATGATCACCTCGGCGATGCCCTTCTTCGAGTCGTCCGCGTCGTCGCGCTCGTAGTACTCGTCGCGGTAGAGGAACATGACGAGGTCGGCGTCCTGCTCGATCGAACCGGACTCTCGCAGATCGGAGAGGACGGGGCGCTTGTCATGGCGCTGCTCGACGGCGCGCGAGAGCTGCGAGAGCGCGACCACCGGCAGGTCGAGATCCTTCGCGATCTCCTTCAACCCCCGTGAGATCGCCGACACCTCCTGCAGGCGGCTCTCCTCGCTGCGGCCGGTCGTCATCAGCTGCAGGTAGTCGACGACGACGAGGCCGAGGTCGGGCTGGCGGCGCTTCAACGTCTGGGCGCGGGCCCGCAGCTCGAGCAGGCTCAGCGCGGGCGTGTCGTCGACGTAGAGCGGCGCCGACTCGAGCTTGCCGCACGCCTGCGCGAGGCGGGGCCAGTCGTCCTTCGCGAGGCGCCCGGTGCGGATCGCGTGCGCGTCGACCTTGCCGCGCGAGCAGATCAGGCGCTGCGCCACCTCCTGGCGCGACATCTCGAGGCTGAAGAACGCGCACGGCCGCTGCGCGTCGACGGCGACGTGGTTCGCGATCTCGAGAGCGAAGGCGCTCTTGCCCATCGACGGGCGGGCGGCGAGGATGATCAGGTTCGCGGGCTGCAGGCCGGCCGTCAGCCGGTCGAGGTCCTTGAACCCGGTCGTCAGGCCCGTCACCTCGGCGCCCGACTCGTACAGGTGGCTGATCCGCTGGAACGTCTCGACGAGGGTGTCCTTGAAGAGGACGAGATCGCCCTGGGTGCGGCGCTCGCCCAGCTCGAAGACCATCTGCTCCGCGCGTGCGACGAGCTCGGTCGGCTCGCCCTCGCGCTCCCAGCCGAGCTGCGCGATCTCGCCGCCGGCGCGGATCAGGCCGCGCAGCGTCGCCGTCTCACGGACGATCTCCGCGTAGTGCCGCGCGTTCGCCGTCGCCGGGACGAGGCGGGCCAGCTCGTGCAGCCGGCCGCGGCCCCCGACCGCCTCGAGCTCGCCGCGCTGCTCGAGCTCGTTCGTGAG
>Ga0075275_1000102_pt1 | contig 10355 bp, 8 predicted proteins | sample SF_Rice_5C_80N_3_FD_69769 | JGI IMG/M metagenome (GOLD analysis project Ga0075275, IMG submission 69769) | Rice paddy soil microbial communities from Twitchell Island, California, USA - SF_Rice_5C_80N_305 | ecosystem: Environmental > Terrestrial > Soil > Paddy field/soil | place: USA: Twitchell... | reverse complement strand
ATGGTCGACGGCGTGCTCCTGCTCGTCGACGCGAGCGAGGGGCCGCTGCCGCAGACGCGCTTCGTGCTCCGGAAAGCGCTCCAGGCGCGGCTGCCCGTCGTCCTCGTCGTCAACAAGATCGATCGCGACGACGCCCGCCCCGCCGAGGTCGTCGACGAGGTCTACGAGCTCTTCCTCGACCTCGACGCCGACGAGTCGCAGATCGAGTTCCCGATCGTCTACGCGAACGCGCGCGCCGGCAAGGCGGGACTGAGCGCGACCGAGCTCGCCGACGACCTGCAGCCGCTCGTCGACACGCTGCTGCGCACGATCCCCGCCCCCGAGCACGACGAGCGCCATCCGCTGCAGGCGCTCGTCACGAACCTCGACGCGAGCCCGTACGTCGGACGCCTCGCCCTCTGCCGGATCCGCCACGGCCGCCTGAGAAAGGGACAGCAGATCGCCTGGTGCCGCGCGGACGGCAGCATCACGAACGCCCGCATCACCGAGCTCTACGTCACGGAGGCGCTCGACCGCGTCCCCGCGGAAGAGGCCGGCCCCGGCGAGATCGTCGCCGTCGCCGGCCTGCCGGAGGTGACGATCGGCGAGACGATCGCCGACCCGGAGGATCCGCGCCCGCTGCCGGTCACCCATGTCGACGACCCGGCCCTCAGCATCACGATCGGCATCAACACCTCGCCGCTCGCCGGGACGGAAGGCGACAGGCTGACGGCGAGCATGGTCAAGGCGCGCCTCGACCAGGAGCTCGTCGGCAACGTCAGCATCCGCGTCGACCCGACCGACCGGCCGGACGCCTGGGAGGTGCAGGGCCGCGGCGAGCTGCAGCTCGCAGTCCTCGTCGAGCTGATGCGCCGCGAAGGATTCGAGCTCACCGTCGGCAAGCCGGAAGTGCTGACGCGCGAGATCGACGGCAAGCGGCACGAGCCGGTCGAGCGTGTCGCGATCGACATCCCCGAGGACTACATCGGCGTCATCACCCAGCTGCTCGCGCTGCGCAAGGGCGCCCTCCAGCAGATGGTCAACCACGGCACCGGCTGGGCGCGGATGGAGTACATCGTCCCGGCGCGCGGCCTGATCGGCTTCCGCACCGAGTTCCTGACCGAGACGCGCGGCACCGGCATCCTCCACCACGTCTTCGACGGCTGGGAGCCGTGGTACGGCGAGCTGCGCACGCGGCCGACCGGTGCGCTCGTCGCGGATCGTCGCGGGCCGGTCACGGCGTTCGCGATCATCAACCTCCAGGAGCGCGGCACGCTCTTCGTCAAGCCCGGCGACGAGGTCTACGAGGGGATGATCGTCGGCGAGAACTCACGCGCCGACGACCTCGACGTCAACGCCACGAAGGAGAAGAAGCTGACCAACATGCGCGCCGCGGCGAGCGACGAGACGGTGCGCCTGATCCCGCCGCGGCCGCTCTCGCTCGAGCAGGCACTCGAGGAGATCCGCGACGACGAGTGCGTCGAGGTGACGCCACGGTCGATTCGCCTGCGCAAGGTCGAGCTCAGCGCGCAGAAGCGCCAGACGGCGACCTCGCGCGCGAAGCGTGCCGCCGCCTCCGCCGTCTGAGCGCGTCCGCGCCGGCCTGACACAGCAGCCGCTCCAGGCGCTACGGTGGAGGAGGATCCCCCTGATAGGGGTGAACCGACGAGGGCGTTTTCCCGAATGGGAGAGCGAGCAGGACGAAACGGAGATGCGGATGACTGCAGTGCACGAGATCGTCGAGTCGGAGGTGGAGCGGGTCGAGCGCTGGCGCGCCGCCGCTCTCGAGCGCGCGGGCTACGACCCCGACGACGCCGTCGAGCTCGCGTCCCGCCCCGACGTCGACCTGCACGAGGCGATCGGTCTCGTCGAGCGCGGCTGCCCGCCCGAGCTCGCGGTTCGCATCCTCCGCTAGCCGCGCCGCGTGCAGAATGGGCGGCAGTGAGCGCCCTCCTCGCCACGATCCCCTCGCCCTCGCAGGGCACGTTCGCGCTCGGGCCGTTCACGCTGCACATGTACGGCGTGATGCTCCTGCTCGGGATCGCCGGCGCCGTCTGGCTGACCGGGCGGCGCTGGGTCGGCTGGGGCGGCGACTGGGATCTGATCTACCGCATCGCCCTCTGGGGCGTGATCTTCGGCATCGTCGGCGCGCGCATCTACCACGACATCACGAGCTGGAACCAGGACCAGGCGATCCACGACCACTGGTGGGGCGTCTTCGCCGTCTGGCAGGGCGGCCTCGGCATCTGGGGGGCGATCCCGTTCGGCGTCGCCGCCGGCGCCCTCGTCGTGCGGCGCTCCGGCAACAGCGTCCGCCTGATGATGGACGCGGTCGCGCCCGGCCTGCTGCTCGCCCAGGCGATCGGCCGCTGGGGCAACTACTGGAACCAGGAGCTGTACGGCCGCCCGACCTCGCTGCCGTGGAGGCTCAAGATCGACAGCGCCCACCAGTTCGGCATCCTCCCGAAGTACCGGCGCTCGCCGTACGGCTACTACACGCCGACGTTCCTCTACGAGTTCCTCTGGGACGGCCTCGGCGTCGGCGTCCTGCTCTGGGTCGACCGCCGCTTCGCGATCCGCCGGCCCGCCCTGTTCGCGCTCTACATCGCCTGGTACACGACCTTCCGCACGTACGAGGAGGTCTTGCGGATCGACCCCTCGAACCACCTCGGCGGCATGCGGATCAACTTCTGGGTCTCGCTCGGCGTCTGGATCTGCTCCGTCGGCTTCTTCGTCTGGTGGCAGTTCCTCCGGCGCGACACGCCGCGCAAGCCCGAGCAGCAGCGTCCGCGGCCGGTGCCGACCGGTCCGCGCATGGCCGTGCCCAAGGGCCGCGTCCGGTAGCGCCACTACCGTAGGCGCGTGATCGTCCGCGAGCTCGACCTGGACCTCGACGCGTTCGAGGGCCCCTTCGACCTGCTGCTGACGCTCGTCCTCAAGGAGGAGCTCGACCTGCGCGACGTCGACGTCGCCGCGATCGTGCTCGCGTTCGTCGAGCGGCTCGCGGCGCGCGACGAGCTCGACCTCGAGGCGTGCGGCGAGTTCCTCGTCCTGGTCGCCGCCCTCCTCGAGCTGAAGGCGCGCGGCCTCTTCCCCGAGGAGGCGGCCGAGCTCGCCGAGCTGGAGCCGGAGGTCGCGGCCGAGGAGCTCGCGCGCCGGCTCGCCGAGTACCGGCGGATGAAGGACGCCGCCGGCTGGCTGCGCGACCGGCTCGCGAGCGAGGGCGACCGCTACTTCCGGATCGGGCCCGCGCCGCTCGCCCCCCGGGTCGAGACGCCGCTCGCGCCGCAGGAGCCGGAGAGGCTCGCGGCCGTGCTCCGCCTGCTCGCCGCCGAGCCGCCGCCGGTGTCGCTCGCGCACATGGCGCTCCGCTTCCCGCCCGTCGGCCGGTTCCTCGAGCGCTTCCGCGCCGTGCTGCGCCGCCGCTCCCGCTTCGACTTCGACACCGAGGTGCGGGGGCTCGACCGCGTCGAGCAGGCGGTCGCCTTCCTCGCCCTGCTCGACCTCCGGCGCGTCGGCGAGGTGACGATCGACCAGGCCGCCCCGTTCGCCCCGATCCGCGTCGCCCGCCGGGCCGCGCCGGCCGCGGAGGAGAAACGAGACCGAGACGAAAGGACCGTGACGTGGACCGCCCGCTCCGCCTGATCGCCGCCAACCCGCTCGACCGGCTCGCCCGCACCGTCGAGGCGCTCCTCGTCGTCGCCTCCGTGCCCCTCCCGGTGCGGGACCTCGCCGACGCCGCGGACGACGATCCCGAGCGGGTCGAGGCCGCGCTCGGCCTCCTCGCCGAGCGCTACGCCGAGGGGCGCAGCGGCATCGTCCTCGAGCACGTCGCCGGCGGCTGGGCCCTCCGGGCCGCCCGCGAGGCGTCCGCGGCGTGCGCGCGCCTGTTCGAGCGGCCCGCCCAGCGCAACCTCTCGCAGGCCGCGCTCGAGACGCTCGCCGTCGTCGCCTACCTCGGGCCGTGCTCGCGCCCCGACGTCGCGAGGATCCGCGGCGTCGCCGCCGACTCGGCAGTCGCCAACCTGCTCGAGCGCGGCCTGATCGCCGAGGCCGGACGCGAGGATTCTCCCGGCGGCGCGATCCGCTACCGCACGACGCCGCTCTTCGAGCGCGTCTTCGGCCTCGACAGCCTCTCGCAGCTCCCGCGCCTCGACGACGTCGGCGAGGACGCCGAGGCGATCCGCCGCCGCCTCGAGACCGTCGCCGAGAAGCGCTCCGCCTAGCTCTGCTCGCGCGCCTGCGGACGGCGTCGGGCATGTGCCGATCCTTGCCTGCGCCCCGGGGATGCTCTGCGGAGTTTCGCGCACCCGCCATCCGCGCTCGGCCCGATGCCGGCGCGGCCGGCAGCCGCGACGCTTCCCGCATGCTCCAGCTGTTCCAGACGGAGTGGTGCCGCGGCTCGCAGCAGGTGCGGCAGCGGCTGACCGAACTGGGGCTCGACTTCGTCGCCCGCCAGGTGCCCGAGGACCCGGCCGAGAGAGACGTCCTCGAGTTCCACACGGGCGTCCGAACCGTGCCGGTCCTGATGTTCGAGGACGACGCGGTGATCGTCGGGACGGAGCGCATCCTCGACTACCTCGGCAACCTGCCGACCCGCGCCGACGCGTCCGCGCACCACGAGAAGGCACACCGCTCGCTCTGCAAGCGCTGCGCCGAACTAGATTCCGACGAGTGCGACTCAACGCCTACCTCGCCCGCGCCGGCGTCGCCTCGCGCCGCGGCGCCGACGACCTGATCAAGGCCGGACGCGTCAGCGTCAACGGCGAGCCGGGGCAGCTGAACACGTTCGTCGGCGCGCGCGACCGCGTCGAGGTCGACGGACGCGAGCTGGCGAAGCAGCGGCTCGCGCACATCCTGCTGCACAAGCCCGCCGGCGCCGTGACGACCGCGCGCGACCCGCAGGGCCGGCTGACGGTCGTCCAGCTCGTGCCGGCCGAGCCGCGCGTCGTCCCGGTCGGCCGGCTCGACGCCGACACGACGGGCGCGCTCCTGCTCACGAACGACGGCGAGCTCGCGCACCGGCTCGCCCATCCGCGCTACGGCGTCGAGAAGACGTACGTCGCGAAGGTCGAGGGCGACCCCGGCGCGGACGCGCTCCGCCGCCTGCGCGACGGCGTCGAGCTCGAGGACGGGCCCACCGCTCCGGCCCGCGCGCGCCGGCTCGGGCCCGGCCGCGTCGAGCTCGTCCTCCACGAGGGCCGCACGCACCAGGTGAAGCGAATGCTCGCCGCCGTCGGCCATCCCGTGGTGCGCCTGCACCGCAGTGCGTACGCGGGATTGACGCTCGACGGGCTCGAGCCCGGCGCGTGGCGCGAGCTCGAGCCCGTCGAGGTCGAGATGCTGCGTGCTAGTGCGGGAACAGGTCGAGCATCGGCGTGACCTGCGCCGTGTCCGACGCGTAGCCGAGCCTGTCCAGCCCCCAGATCTGCTCGATCGTCGCGAGCAGCGAGTAGTGGTTGTACGGCGTCGGATCGACGTAGCCGCCCGTCTTGCCGCCGTGGTTCGTGACGACGACCGTCGGGACGAGCCCGCCGCCGTACACGCCGCCCGGCCACGCCGAGTTCACGTCCGCCGCTCCGGCGGGCAGGATCGGCGAGTCGCAGCAGCCGGCCGGGGATGCCCAGCCGCCGTTCGTGGTGTTGCCGCTGTAGTCGCCCTCGTCGGCCGTGATCACGATCACCGACTTGCCGCCCTTCCAGGCCGGGCTCGCCATGATGGTCCCGACCGCGGCCTTCACCCACGCGTCCGCCTTCTGCTTCAGCGCGGCGTCGTTCGCGTCGTCGTTCGCCGAGCCGTACGGGCACGTCGTCTCGGGGTGCCCCGGGACCGCCGTGTAGACGCCGCCGTGCATGTCGTTGCACTGGTCCGGGACGATGAACGAGAAGTTCGGCGTCGTCGACTCCTTCTTCAGGTCGGTCGCGAAGTCCGTGTACGGCTTCACGTTCGCCATCCGGGCCGGGTCGGTGCGGATGTCCTCGAAGAGGACGAACGGGTTGTGCTTCGAGGCGTAGAGCGCGTTGCTCGAGCTCGGCCAGTAGTCGGCGAGCTTGTCGGTCGGCATCGCCTCCATGTAGCCGGCCCAGGTCCTGTGCGCCTGCTCGAGCTGATCGACGAGGTTGACGTGGTCGAAGCGCTGCGCCGGGTTGTCGGAGTTCGACCACCAGTTCGAGCCCGACAGGAACGCCACGTAGTTCGGCAGGCTCGGGTGCGTGACGCCGTAGTAGTTGGTCGCCGACGCGTACTGGTGCGCGAGCGAGGTGATGAACGGCGCGTTCGGGTCACCGATCACGCCCTGCTGCGAGTGGTTCTCGAGCATGATCACGAAGACGTGCTGGACGTCCCTGCCGGCGTCGGCATGGGCCGACTTCTTCGCCGGGCCGCCGTCTTGCTTCGGCTTTCCGAGCGCTGCGGGCACGGCGACCGCGAGGGCGAGCGCGAGCAGTGCCCCCGCCGCCTTCAAGGTGCGATTGCGCATTCGTTCTCTCCTTTTCGGGTTGTGCGGCGGCGAGGCCCCTGCCCGGCCGCCGTCCGGTCTTCCCGCGCGCCGACGATGAGGCCGCGAGAGTCCCCGCCTGGTCGGGCAGCGTACTGCCCGACCAGGCGGGGCGGGTGATTACGAGCCGGCCAGCCGGTCGGCCCGGCGCAGGAGCTCCCGCACGTGTGCGAGGCCGCTCGTCACCTGGCCGTGGTTCGGCGTCCTGCCGGCCGCGGCGTCCGACAGCACCCTCTTGATCTGGTCGGCGGCCGCGTCCCGGTCGTTCGCCAGGCCGCGGAGCTGCGCCTGCTCGGTCGCGTAGGCGTCGTCGTGCGAGCTCGAGCCCGACGCGAGCGCCTTCGTGTCGGCGACGAGCGTGTCCGTCGCGAACTGGCCGACGCTCGACTCGATCTGGTCGTAGCCGGCGGCGAGCTCCTCGGTCGCGGCGAGCGCGGCCGGCACCGTCGCGAGCGCCTGCGCGATCACGTGGCCGTCGGACTGGTAGTCGTCGCTCAGGCCGAGGAGGTGGAGCATCGTCGGCCGGATGTCGGTCTCCTCGACCCACGTTCCGACCTGGCTCGCCTGCGGGACGGTCCTCGTCGACTCCGGATCGCTCGGCTGGTTGCCGGCCGCCGGCTCCGGCCCGTCGACGCCGTTGACGGCCACGCCCTTGCCGGCGATGCCGACCCAGGTGACGTCGATGTTCGGGCTGTAGTAGCCGTGGTCGTAGGCGAAGCTGCTGTTGATGCCGACGTTCGCCCCCGACGTCGAGAAGAAGTAGTCGGGCTTCGGGAAGAGCGTGTACGTCGGCGTCCGCAGCGGGTCCCTCGTCTGCATGTGGAGCACGCGCTGCTCGAGGGCGCCTGCCTGGTAGTGGACGATCTTCTCGTCGTTCACGCCCGAGTACACGTCGTGCGGGTTCGTCATCGCCGCCGTGTCGCGCTCGAGCTGGCGGACGGTCGGGTCCTCAGCCGACGGGTTGCCGTGCACGTAGATCGACGCGCCCTGCGGCTCGATGTCGAACTGCGTGCCTGCGCTCGCCGTGCCGGAGAGCAGGCCTCTGATGTTCGCCTGCAGCTCGCCGATCTGGCCGCTGGGGTAGGTGCACGGCGTCGTGACGCCGTCGCAGCCGGCCGGCGCCGGTGCGGTCGCCCGCCCGACGTTCGCGCCCGCGAACTGGTCGTTCTCCTCGGAGCTGATCACGAACAGCGTGTTCGCCGGCGTGATCCCGTCGGCCTGGAGCCGCTCGAAGAACGTCTCGAACGCCTGGTCGTAGTGCTGTGCGTTCGCGACGTAGCACGAGTCGCCCGGGCCGACGGGCCTGCCGGCCGTCGCCGCGTTCGCGGTGGTCGTGCAGCCGACGCGCGTGTCTGACTTCTTCTCGTGCAGGTCGGAGATGTAGCCGTACGTGACCGGGATCCCGGCCTCCTGCATGTCCGCCATCACGGCGAGGCTCTGCGTCGCCGTCGGGTTGAACCCGGGGAAGCCGGAGGTGTGCGAGAACGGCTCCTGGAGCGTGTTGCCGTCGAGGTCGACGAGGTTCCCGCTCGCGTCGGTGACGCGGTAGCCGTCGTGGAAGGTGTTCGGGCCGCCGCCGATCGCCGGGGCGATGTAGCTCGCGCCGAACAGCGCCTGGTAGCCGTCGTAGCCGCCGGGCTCGGTCTGGAGCGTGTCGGCGACGGGACGCGACGAGCTCGCGCAGATCGTGTCGCCGTGCGCGCAGTGGATCGCCTCGCCGACGTACTTGGCGACCTGGACGTCCTTGAACCCGTCCGGATTCGCAGCGGTCTCGACCGCCTCGGGCGAGTCCGCGCCGAACACCGTCGGCACGTCGACTGACGCGTTCTCGAGCACCATGTTCGCGGTCGAGAAGTTTCCGACCGAGCACCCCGCGCGCGTGAACGGAACCCACGGCGCCGGCGTCACGCCGCCGCCGGCGTAGGCCATCGACGGAGCCGAGTCGACCGGGTTGGGGGCCGACGGGAGCGGCTTGGTGTCGATGATCGGCGAGGTCCAGTACGTGAACGACGTCGCCGGGTCGGTCGACCCGTCGGGGTTGTAGACCTTGTACGAGTTCGTGAGCGGCTGTCCGTGCCGGTCGCCGTACAGGCCGCTGTAGATCGCGAGGCTGTCGTTCGCCGTGTGCGCGATCAGGGGCGTATGCGAGTTGGAGAACACGGTGCCGTTCTGCTTCAGGAAGTCGAGCAGGTGCGGCATCTGCTCGAGATCGGACGGCACGTTCGGGTTGTCGCGAGAGAAATGGACGTTGTCGAAGACGATGTTGATCACGTGCTGCACGCCGTTGCCGAGTTGGCAGCCCGAGGCGTTCGAGCTCTGCTGCGTCGCGGGCGCGGCGGCGGCCATCTGCACGCCGACGAATGCGGCGAGCGCCGCGGCAAAGGCCGCTGTGGCGGCTGTTCCCCTCTTCATGTCTCTCCCCTCGTGGATTGCGCTTCCGTGCCGCAGGGGAGCCTCGCCCGTACCGCCGACGCCGTGGGAATCACGCTGGTGACGCTCCCGTGGCGAGGCGGTGACCCCGTCTCGGAGCGAACCCTACAAGAGGTCGCTAGAGCCCGCGCGGGCGGGCCGCGCCGAAGAGCCGGCCGGCCGCCGAGCGCGCGAAGCCCATGCGCTCGTACATCGTCTCGAGCGTCGGATCCGCGACCCGCCGGGCCTTCTCGGCCCCGACGGCGAGCAGGCGCTGCAGCTCGCGCTCGTCCGCCCGCAGCGACTCGAAGCTCTCGCGGATCGGCGTCAGCAGCTCGACCACCGACTCGCCCACGGCCTCCTTGAAGGTGCCGTAGCCGGCGTCGCGGAACGCTGCCTCGAGGTCGGCGATCGGCCGCCCGGTCGCCACGCTCATGATCTCGAGCAGGTTCGAGATGCCGGCCTTCGCCTTCGGGTCGTAGCGCACCTCGCGCTCGGAGTCGGTGACCGCGGACTTGAACTTCTTGCGGATCGCGTCCGGCGGGTCGGTCACGTAGACGGCGCCCTGCTCGCTCGAGAGCGTCGTCGACATCTTCTTCGTCGGCTCCTGCAGGTCCATGACGCGGCCGCCGACCTCGGGGAAGACGCCGCCGGGGACGCGGAACGTCTCGCCGAAGCGGTAGTTGAAGCGCTCCGCGACGTCGCGCGCGAGCTCGAGGTGCTGGCGCTGGTCGTCGCCGATCGGGACGAGGTCGGTCTGGTAGAGCAGGATGTCGCCGGCCATCAGGATCGGGTACGTGAACAGGCCGGCGGAGACGAAGTCGCGGCCCTCCGACTTGTCCTTGAACTGGGTCATCCGCCCGAGCTGTCCGTAGCTCGTCACGGCCGCGAGCAGCCAGGCCGCCTCGGCATGCGCGGTCACGTGGCTCTGGCAGAAGACGGTCGAGCGCTCGGCGTCGAGGCCGGTCGCGAAGAGCGTGGCGGCGAGGTCGAGCGTCGACTCGCGCAGGTCGGCCGGGTCGTAGTCGACCGTGATCGAGTGGAGGTCGACGATGCAGAAGAAGGCGTCGCCGCGCTGCTGGGTCTCGACGTACTGGCGGAAGCCGCCGCTGTAGTTGCCGAGCGTCTTGCGGCCGGTCGGCTGGATGCCGGAGAAGACACGGGGTCGGGTCTCGGTCGCCATCGTCCCCGCATTCTGCCCGCACAACAGGCGAGGGAGCCCGGGAAGGCGCATCTACAATCCCGCCATGGCCGTGACCGGTGCCCCCGAGCTGCTGATCGTGATGGGCGCGCACGCGACGCCCGAGCAGGTCGACGAGGTCGTCGCCCGCCTCGAGGAGGCCGGCTGCGCCGCTCTCGTCACGCCCGGCCGCGAGGCGACGGTGATCGGCGCGATCGGCGAGCGCGAGCTCCTCGCGACGCTCCCGCTCGAGGGCTATGCGGGCGTCGAGCAGGTGTTGCCGATCCTGAA
>Ga0075275_1000100_pt1 | contig 10424 bp, 15 predicted proteins | sample SF_Rice_5C_80N_3_FD_69769 | JGI IMG/M metagenome (GOLD analysis project Ga0075275, IMG submission 69769) | Rice paddy soil microbial communities from Twitchell Island, California, USA - SF_Rice_5C_80N_305 | ecosystem: Environmental > Terrestrial > Soil > Paddy field/soil | place: USA: Twitchell... | reverse complement strand
GCCGAAGTGGGCGGTCACCGCCGCCGCTCCCTCCGCCGCCACGACCCCATCCGTCATGAGGGACAGGCTAGCGCCGCGATCAGCCGTCGCCCGGCGCCGCGCGGCGTTCGTCGCCTATCCCGAAAAAGCAGGCGACCCGGCGTAGGGCCGGGCCGCCATGCGTTCCTCGGAGGAGACGTGCCTACGTGCGGGCTACTGCTTGACGGCCGTCTTGAGGCTGCTGCCGGCCGAGAACTTCGGGACGCGCGCCGCGGGGATGTGCACCTTCTCCCCCGGGTTCCGCGGGTTGACGCCCATCCGGGCCGCGCGCTGCTGGGTGGTGAACTTGCCGAAGCCTGTGAACGCCACGTCTCCGCCACCCTTGAGCGTGTCCGTGACCGCCTCGAGGAACGCGTCGACGGCCTTGCCGGCGTCGCGGTTCGAGAGCTGGGCCCTCCGGGCCACCTCCTGCACGAACTCCTGCTTCGTCACTGCTCTCCTCCTGTCGTTGGTCGCTTGCCGAGCCGGTCCGACCCTACCAGGGTCGGGTTTCCCGCTCAACCATGCGGTTTTGCGGGGGTTTTCGCCTCCCCGAGCAACTCTCCTGCCCGAAAAAGCGGTCTCAGACGCACCGCATGGCGCGCGAGAGCGTCCGCCCCGCCCTCCTCGCGGTCGACCACGCAGACCGCGGTGTGGACGACGAGGCCCGCCTCGCGGAGCGCCTCGACCGACTCGAGCAGGGCGCCGCCGGAGGTGACGACGTCCTCGACGAGGCACACGCATTCCCCCGGCTCGTACGGTCCCTCGAGCCGATTTCCGGTTCCGTAGTCCTTTGCCGCCTTCCGCACGATCAGGAACGGCAAACCGCCCGCGAGGGACGCCGACGCGGCCAGGGCGACCGCGCCGAGCTCCGGGCCGGCGAGGCGAACAGCGTCGCTTGCGTACTCGCGGGCGGCCGCGGCGATGCGCTCGCCGAGCGGGGCGAGCAGGTCGGGCCGAGTCTCGAAGCGGTACTTGTCGAGGTAGTAGCGCGAGCGCTTGCCCGACCGGAGCAGGAAGTCGCCCTCGAGGTAGGCCGCGGCGGCGAGCGCCTCGCGAAGCTGCGCGTCGTCCACGATCAGCCGCGCGCGGCGGCGAGCAGCTCGCGCGCGACGGGCAGGAGGCGGTCGGCCTCCGGAGAGCCCTCCACGAGCGACACCATCGAGCCGTCGTCGAAGTAGACGTCGAGCCGGTCGCGGCGGCGGCCGAGGGAACGGCGGTACACGACCGAGCCGGCGAACGCCCCGGTGACGAAACCGGCGAGGGTGAGAAGCCTACGCCGCACCGGGCTCCTCTTCCGCGGACTTCTTCGGCGCCCCGCGCCGCCGGCTCTTCGGCTTCGCGTCCGCGTCGCCGGCGCTGCGCAGGCAGCTCTTCAGGTCGTAGAAGACGAGCCCCACCGTCGGCTGGGCCGCGGTCGTCGCGACGATCCCGCGCGCGCCGTCGCGGACGACGAAGACGCTGCCGTCGGGCGTCGACGCCTCGAGCTGCGTGACGGTGGCGCCCTCGCTGCGGAAGGAGCCCCCCGCCTCGAGCAGCTCGCCGGCGCCACGGACGAGCGCCGCCGTCGCCGACTCGCTCTCGAGCGTCGAGCCGAGCACCTCGCCGCCCTCGCCGAAGAGGACCGCGGCCTCGACCTGGGACGAGATCTCCGTCAGATCGCCGAGTGCCCGGGCCGCGTCCATCGCGTCGAGGAGGCTACCACCGTGCAGACTCCGTCCCGTGAGGATCCGCCGCCGACTGCTCGTCCAGAAGTTCTTCGCCGACCGGGGCACGCACCTGGCCGCGATGGTGGCCTATTTCGCGCTCCTCTCGTTCGTGCCGCTGATCTTCCTCGCGCTCGCGCTCCTCGGCCTCGCCCACCGCGCCGACGCGTCGGACTTCTTCGTCCAGGAGCTCTCGCGCGCCTTTCCGGGTAGCTCGCTGCAGAGCATCCTCAAGCTCGTCCACGGCGTCCAGGCGAACGCGACCGCGCTCGGGATCATCGGCGGCGTCGGCCTTCTCTGGTCGTCGACGTCGCTGTTCAGCGCGCTCGAGTCGGCCCTCAACATCGTCTACGGCCGGCCGAACCGGAACTTCTTCCACGGGAAGCTCCTCGCCGCCTCGCTGATGGCCGGCTCGCTCGTGACGCTGTTCGCGAGCCTCGTGGTCGGCGCGCTCGGGGTGGAGGCGCTGCGCCGGTACGTGCCGTCGGTCGCGCGAAGCTCGGGGATCGCCTACACGCTCTCGATCGCGGTCTCGCTGGCCGGCGTGTTCCTCTTCCTGCTCTCCGTCTACCGCCTCCTGCCGAACACGCCGATGACGGTCGCGGCCGCGCTCCCCGGCGCGGCCATCGCCGCCGTCGTGCTCGAGGCGTCGTTCCAGGTGCTGCCCGTGTTCGTGCGCTACGCCGACGTCAACGTGACGCTGCGGGTGCTCGGCAGCCCGGCGATCCTGCTGCTCTGGCTGTACGTGATGGCGAACGTGATCGTGCTCGGCGGCGAGGTGAACTGGTGGTGGCGCGAACGGCGCGACGCGCCCCACGGCGAGCCGGCCTAGCCCGGGGTGCCCTCGCGCGTCACCGACTCGACGGTGCCGTCGCGGTGAAGGAAGACGAACCACGTGCGGGCGCGGTTGCCGTGGCTCCACGACTGCGTGAAGGTGACGATCACGCCGGTATCGCGCAACGCCACGTCGGTCGAGCAGGTCGCGGCGACGCGCTGCTGCAGCGTCCGGTCGAGGGCGGTGCACGGCAGGCTCCCCGGCCGGTGCGGGAACCGCTTCGCCCAGGACCGGCCCTGCGTGCCCGACAGGAACGCGTCGAGCGAACGCTGGCCGTTCGGGGCGGAGCCGCCGCAGCCGGCCACCGCGGCCAGCGCGACGGCGGCAACCGAGGCGCTAGCGGCCCGCCGCATCGATCGCCTCCAGCAGCGCCCTCGCCGCCCCGGCCCGGTGCGAGCCGTCCTCCTTCCAGGCGTCGCCGAGCTCGGCGACCGTGCGCTCCTCGCCGTCCGGGACGAAGACCGGGTCGTACCCGAAGCCCTCACTGCCGCGAGGCGTGCCTGCGATCCGGCCGGCGAGCACGCCGGAGCCGCGCAGCTCCTCGCCGTCCGGGGCGATCGCGACGAGCTCGGAGACGTAGCGCGCCGCGCGCTCGTCCACGCCGTCGAGGTCGGAGAGCAGGCGCGCGATCGCGGGCGGGCCTTCGGGCGCGTACCGCGCGGAGTGGACGCCGGGGCGGCCGTCGAGCGCGTCGACCTCGATCCCGGAGTCCTCGGCGAGCACCCAGGCGTCCGCGGGCGCGCGGTCGCGCCCGAACCGCGCCTTGATCCGCGCGTTGTCGAGGTAGGTGTCGCCGTCCTCGGGCGGGTAGTCGTCGGCGTCGAGCGGCTCGATCCGCCATCCGGGAAGGAGCCGCTCGAGCTCCCGCGCCTTGTGGCGGTTGCCCGAGCAGAGGACGGCCCTCACTCCGTCCACTGCACCTCCAGGACGCCGTCGATCTCGGCGACGCCGGCGACGACGGCGAACGGCTCCGCGCGCGGCGGCAGCTCCACGTCGACCGCGACTGAGCGCCGCTCGCCCTCCTGGGTGACGTCGAGGGAGACGACGCGGCCGCCCGCGCGCTCGATCGCCTCGATGATCGGCGCCGGGCTGCCGCCGGCGGGGATCTCCACGAGCAGGCGGTCGCGGTCGGGCCGGAAGCGGCTGACCGCGCGGAACGCGATCTGGCGGAGCGGGCCGAGCGTCAGGAGCGCGCCCGCGGTCGCGATCACGGCGCCGGCCCAGTAGCCGGCGCCCGCGGCCATCCCGATCGCGGCGACGAGCCAGAGCGAGGCGGCGGTGGTCAGGCCGCGCACGGAGAGGCCCTGGCGGATGATCGCGCCGGCGCCGAGGAAGCCGATGCCGCTGACGATCTGCGCCGCGATCCGTGTCGGGTCGACGCGCTCCGCCCCCGAGGCGGCGATGAAGCCCGAGAAGCCGTAGGCGGAGACGAGCGTGAAGAGCGCGGCGCCGACCGCGACGACGAGGTGCGTCCGCAACCCGGCCTGCCGCTCCCGCAGCTCCCGCTCCAGCCCGATCGCGCCGCCGAGGCCGGCCGCGACCGCCAGGCGCAGCAGCACCTCCGGCCACGCGATCGTCGGCGCCGCGGCGCTAAGGAAGGTCACGCTCGACGGCCTCCGCCTGGAGGGTGCCGATCTCCGCGATGCCGGCGGCCGCCAGCTCGAGCAGCTCGTCGAGCGTCTCGCGCGCGAACGGGTCGCGCTCCGCGGTCGCCTGCACCTCGACGAGGCGGCCGTCGCCGGTCATGACGACGTTCATGTCGGTGTCGGCGCCCGAGTCCTCGCCGTAGTCGAGGTCGAGCAGCGGCACGCCGTCGACGACGCCGACCGAGACCGCGGCGACCGAGTCGCGGAAGGTGCGGGAGAGGCCGAAGCGGTCGAGGGCGCGCTTCGCGGCGACATAGGCGCCGCAGATCGACGCGCAGCGCGTGCCGCCGTCCGCCTGGAGGACGTCGCAGTCGAGCCAGAGCGTCCGCTCGCCGAGGGCGTCGAAGTCGGCGACCGCGCGGATCGCACGCCCGATCAGGCGCTGGATCTCGACGGTGCGCCCCTGCTGCTTGCCGCGGGCGGCCTCGCGCTGGACGCGGTCCCCCGTCGAGGCCGGCAGGAGCGAGTACTCCGCGGTGATCCAGCCGCGGCCCTGGTTGCGGAGCCAGCGCGGCACCTCCTCCTGGACCATCGCGGTGCAGAGCACCTTCGTCCGGCCCTGCGAGATCAGCACCGAGCCGTGCGGCTGCTCGAGGTAGTCCGGCTCGAAGACGAGCGGGCGCAGCTGGTCCGGGCGGCGTCCGTCCTCGCGGCTCATCGCCCCGCTCCGCCGCCTGCAAAGCCGGCGGCGCCGCTCGTTGCCGGCTCGGTCGAGCCGGCGCCGGTCGCGGACTCCTCGAGCACCGCGACCGAGACGCGCTCGACCTCGCCGATCGGCAGCTGCAGGAAGCGGCGCCCCATCTCGCGGAACGCATCCGGGTCGCCGGTGGTGAGGAAACGGTACGCGCCCTCGCGGCCGGGCTCGTTCTCGATCCCCTTCCGCGCGAGCGTCTCGGCGACCTCGCGTGCGGTCTCCTCGGCCGAGAAGACGAGCGTGATGCCGCGGCCGAAGACGCGCTGGAAGATCGGCCGGATCAGCGGGTAGTGGGTGCAGCCGAGAATGACCGTGTCGACGCCGGCGTCCTTCAGCGGCGTCGCGTACTCGCGGACGGCCGCCTCGGTCTCCGCCGCGTACGGGTCGTCGCCCTCGATCAGCGGCACGAGCCGCGGGCACGCGACCGGGTGGAAGGCGGCGCCGGCGTCGAGGCCGAGCACGAGCTCGCGGTAGCGGTCCGAGTCGACGGTGCCCTGCGTCGCGAGCAGGCCGATGCGGCGGTTCCGCGTCGCCTGGACGGCGGCGTGCGCCTCCGGGATGAGGACGCCGACGACCGGCACGGTCAGCTCCTCCTGCAGGCGCGGCAGTGCGGCCGAGGTGGCGGTGTTGCACGCGACGACGATCAGCTTGACGTCCTGCGTCTCGAGGAACGAGCCGATCTCGCGGGCGAAGCGGCGCACCTCGTCGAGGGGGCGGGGCCCGTAGGGCAGGCGCGCGTGGTCGCCGAGGTAGACGAAGTCCTCATGCGGCATCGTGACGAGGCATTCGTGGAGGACGGTGAGGCCCCCGACTCCGGAGTCGAAGACGCCGACGGGGCGAGAGTCCATGGGCGCAATCGTAGTGGCGCGCTAGGTTGGGAGGCGCTCGTGGGTGTGTGCAGGGCATTCCTCGTCTCGGTCGCCGCCGCGCTCCTCTGGGCGGGCGCGGCTCTCGGCGCGACGCAGGAGCTGACGGTGCAGGCGTCGGACGGGACGCCGCTCGCGTGCGGCCTCGTGCTCCCGGACGGTGCGCCGCCCGACGGCGGCTGGCCCGGGCTGCTGCTCTTCCACCGGCTCGGTGAGACGCACGCGAGCGAGGAAGCGGTCGCGACGGGCGCGTTCGCGCCCGCGGGCTACGCGTCGCTCGCGTGCGACGCGCGCGGCACCGGCGCCTCGGGCGGCAGGTTCGGCCTCGACGGGCCGCGCGAGACGCAGGACGCTCGCGACCTGTTCGGGTGGCTCGCTGCGCGGCCCGAGGTCTCCGACACGCAGATCGGCGCGTTCGGCGTGTCGCTCGGCGGCGGAGCGGTCTGGAACGCGGCGGCGGCGGGCGTGCCGTTCCGGGCGATCGTGCCGGCGGGCTCGTGGACGAGCCTCCGCACGGCGCTCGCCCCGGGCGGGGTGCCGAAGACCGGCCTCGTCGCCGCGCTCGCGCAGGCGGTTCCGGCCGAGCGCTGGGATCCGTCGCTCGCGACGGCCCGCGACGAGCTCCTCGGCGGCAGCGTGACGGCGGCGGTGACCGCTGCGGCGGCGCAGCGCTCCGCGAAGCCCGTCCTGCCGAGGCTCACAGTCCCGACGCTGATCCTCCAGGGCCGCCGCGACTTCCTCTTCGACCTCGACCAGGCGATCGCCGCCTACCGCGCCCTGCAAGGCCCGAGAAGGCTGTACGTCGGCGATCTCGGTCACCCTCCGGGCGCGAGCCCGGCAGCCGAGCAGCCGAGCATGCTCGCGCAGGCCGTCGCCTGGTTCGACACGTACCTGAAAGGCGCCCCGGCGGGGGCCGGGCAGCCGGGCGTCGAGCTTGCGCACGACCCGTGGAACGGAACGACGGCGAGCTGGACGAAGCTCCCCGCGACGTACCCGGCGAGCGTCGCGCTGCCGGGGACGAGCGTGCTCGCGCCCGGCAGCCGCGTCAGCCGCTCGGCGCGGCTCACCGGCGGGCCGCACGAGAGCTTCGGCGCCGGCTCGGTCGTCGTGCGCTACGCGGGTGCGCAGGGCTGGACGCGGCTCGTCGCGAGCGTCTCGGTCGCGGGCGCGCCGACGCCGGTCACCGTCGGCGCGGCGCGCATCTCCAAGCCCGCCGGAGTCGCGACGATCCGTCTCCTCGACGAGGTCGTCTCCCTCCCGCGCGGGCAACGACTGACGGTCACCGTCGGCGCCTCGTCCGCGGACGGGCTGTTCGCGGGCGAGCCGGGCGCCGGCGCCACGGTCACGATCGGTCGCGTGACGCTGAACCTGCCGCTGCTGCGCGGGGCCCGCTACCGGTGACGGCGACGGTCAGGATCGGCACCTGCTCCTGGGCGGACGAGGCGCTCTCGAAGTGGTTCTACCCGCCGAAGCTCCCCGCGAAGGAGCGCCTCGCCTGGTACGCCGAGCACTTCGACACCGTCGAGGTCGACTCGACCTACTACCGGCTGCCGTCGGAGTCCATGGTCTCCGGCTGGGCGGAGCGGACGCCGCCCGGGTTCACGATGCACGTGAAGGCGTTCGGGCTGATGACACGGCATCCCGTCAAGGCGGAGGCGATCCCCGAGGACCTGCGCGCCGAGATGCCCGTCGACGAGCGCGGCCGGGTCGACCGGCCGCCGCGCGAGCTCCGCGGCGAGGTCTTCCGTCGCTTCCGCGAGGCGCTCGAGCCGCTGCGGGGCGCCGGCAAGCTCGGCGGGATCCTCTTCCAGCTGCCCCAGTACGTCGTCTTCAAGGAGGCGTCGCTCGACTATCTCGAGTGGGCTCGGGAGCAGCTCGACGGCGACGAGATGCTCGTCGAGTTCCGGCACCGCTCCTGGCTCGACGACGAGCACCGCGCCGAGAGCCTCGCCTTCCTCGAGCGGATCGGCGCCGCCTACGTCACGGTCGACGCGCCGAAGTCGGACACGGCGAGGAACCTCGTGCCGACGGTCGTCGCGGCGACTGCGCCGACCGCGTACGTGCGCTTCCACGGGCGGAACCTCGCCACCTGGAACAAGCGCGGCGGCTCGGCGGCCGAGCGCTTCGACTACCTCTACTCGGACGAGGAGCTGAACGAGTGGACCGAGCCGCTGCGCGAGCTCGCGGGGCAGTCCGAGCGGGCGTTCGCGTTCTTCAACAACAACGCGTCCTCGGAGGATCCGGAGAACCCGCTGCGGCGCGTCTCGCAGGCGGCGACGAACGCGCGGCAACTGCGGCGGCTGCTCGACGTGAACCGGATTCCGGCCTCCGGCGGCGCGTAGATTCCCGCCGTGAACGTCCTCTCCGTCGTGCACGGGCAGGAGGCCCGAACCGAGCTGTTCGCTCCCGTGGTCGCCGAGGCGGGGCACCGGCTCGACGAGTGGAGCTTCTCCTGGAACACGGCGCCGCCGCGGCCGCTCGAGTCGTACGACGCCGTGCTCGTGCTCGGCGGGGCGATGCACGCCGACCAGGACGCGTGGCACCCCTGGCTGCGCGACGAGGCGCGCTGGCTACAGGGTCTGCCGGAGCGGCGCGTGCCGACGCTCGGGATCTGCCTCGGCGTGCAACTGCTCGCGCGCGCGGCCGGCTCCTGGGTCGGCCCGCTTGAGGAGCCGGAGATCGGATGGTACGAGGTCGAGCTGACCGAGGCGGGCGCGGCGGATCCCGTGCTCGGCTCCCTGCCGAGGCGGTTCGAGGCGTTCCAGTGGCACCACTACACCTACGGGCTGCCGGTCGACGCGGTGGAGCTCGCCCGGAGCCCGGCCTGCACGCAGGGCTTCCGGCTCGGCGAGGCCTGCTGGGGGATCCAGTTCCACCCGGAGGTGACGGAGCCGCAGCTGGAGGGCTGGTTCGCCGACGTCGCCGACCCGCCGCCGGCACCCGACGCGCTCCGCGCCGAGACGCGCGGCAAGATCGGCGCCTGGAACGAGCTCGGCCGGACGCTCTGCCACGCCTTCCTCGGTGCTGCCGAGCGGGCGACGGCCCACGCCGCCTGAGCCACCGGGCTTGACACGAACGCGGCGAGTTCTCAGGATCGCCACACCCAATCGGCGGCGGGTCGAAGCCGCCGCCCCAGCAGGAGGTCCGCGGTGAAGTTCGATCTGAAGCGCTTGAGTACGCTCGACCGGGCGATCGTCGGCGCCGCCGCGGTGGCGTTCGTCGCGGGCTTCCTTCCCTGGTGGGGCGTCAGCGCCGGCCTCTTCGGCGTGTCGGTGAACGGGTGGTCTGCCGGCTTCACCGCCTGGGCGGGGACGCTCCTGCTGACCCTCGCCGGGGTGTTCCAGCTCCTGCGGCGTTCCGGGATGTCGCTCCCCGAGCTGCCGGTGGGGCCGTCCGTCGTCGTCGCCGCCGCCGTCACGCTGGGGTTGTTGCTCGTGGTCATCCGCTGGCTGAGCCTGCCGAGCTATCGCGGCCTCGGCGTCGGCACGAGGTACGGGCTCTGGATCGCCCTGATCGCGGGGGTCGTGGAGACCGCCGCGGCGGTCGCCGCGCTGCGCGCGTCAGGCGAGCCGCTGCCGTGGAAGCCGGCAGGCGAGGCCTGACGCACCGCGGGCGCGGCGTGCACCGCGGAGAGCGTGCTCCGCGCACACGTGGAAGTCGTGACGGTCTCACGACGTGCCTTCGGCACGCCGAAGGCACGGAGTTCGGCTCGTGGAGCCGAACTCCGGCTCTTGCCCTTCGGCATGCCGAAGGCCGGTTACGCAGGAGTGACGGAAGCGTGACGCGGAGCTCGGGCTAGCGCTCGAGCGGGAGCTCGTCGTGGCGGCTCCACTCGTGCCAGGAGCCGGCGTAGTTGCGCGCCTCGTAACCGGCGGACCGCAGCGCGAGCGTGGCGAGCGCGGAGCGGGACCCGGAGTGGCAGTACGCGACGACCTCGGCGCCCTCCGGCCGCCCGACGAGCTCGCGGATGCGCTCCGGCGACTCCGGCCGGCCCGGGCCTGCGAACAGCAGGTCGAGCTGGACGTGCTTCGCCCCGGGGATGTGCCCCTGCCGCGGATCGCACCGGCTCCCGCGCTTGCCCGTGTACTCCTCGGGCGTGCGCACGTCGAGAATCGTGAGCGCCTCGTCGCCGAGCCGGCCGGAGAGCTCGCCGCGCGTCGGCAACGCACGCGGTCTCGGCTCGAGATCGGCCTCGCGCACCGGCTCGAGCTCCACCGTTCCCTCAGCCAGCTCCCCGCTCCAGGCCGCGATCCCGCCGAGCAGGATCGAGACGCGCGGATGCCCGGCCAGCTCGGCCATCTGCGCCGCGGGCATGGCGCCGACGCCGTCGCCGCGGTCGACGAGGACGAGCCGCTCGCGGCCCGTGATCCCGTGGCGGCGCAGGCGCAGCGCGATCTCCCGGGCGAGCTCCGCCGCCGAGGCCTCGTCGGCGGCGGGCGGCGGCGAGCCCAGCACGAGCGGCCGCGAGCCTGGGATGTGGCCGCGCATGTGGGCATTGGGGCCACGCACGTCGCCGACGACGAGGTCGTCCTCGCCGAGGTGCTCGGCGAGCCAGGCCACGTCGACGACGCCCGGGAGGTCTGTCTCGGTCATGGGCCGCAGAACCTACAGACCGGCCACGATCTCTGCCTCGGCGGCGATCGCCGGCCGCTCGAGCAG
>Ga0075275_1000099_pt1 | contig 10454 bp, 9 predicted proteins | sample SF_Rice_5C_80N_3_FD_69769 | JGI IMG/M metagenome (GOLD analysis project Ga0075275, IMG submission 69769) | Rice paddy soil microbial communities from Twitchell Island, California, USA - SF_Rice_5C_80N_305 | ecosystem: Environmental > Terrestrial > Soil > Paddy field/soil | place: USA: Twitchell... | reverse complement strand
CCGGGTGCATCTCTTTGGATCCGGGTGGAGTCTCCTGGGGAATGGTATCTGATGGCGGTCAAGCGATCCGTGACGCGTGGGTTTTCCATCCCTTATGTAGTGACTCCCTCAGACGAGACTCCGGACTATCGCAAATTTTCATTTCGTTCAAGATTATTTTCTTCTTCACCTCCTCATCCTCCCAGTATGGATGATGATCTTTTCCGTTTCTCTCAAGAAGAGTTGAAATGTCTTCAGGTTTTGACGAGAATCAGAAAGGGGAGTGATGATGAAGTTGCTTCTTTGGCAGGCCTTCCTGAAACAATAACTTGTGATATTTTGCAAAGGCTTCAAAAAAGCAAGATGGCGGTACTTAAACTTGGCGAGAAGTTCCAAAAGGACAAGTCGAAGCCAAAGGAAATGGATCCGTACCCGATGTGGCATCCCACTCGTCCAGGAGTATCCGTTGCCTTACGTAGCTGGGGGGCGTCAAGGGGAGTGGATTTCAGTGACGTGAAGGAATTAAACCCACATTTGATTGGGACATCGCATAGAACCATTTCCCGCAAATGGCTGGCGTGGTTAAGGTCTGCCTATCCGCGCGAACAGATTTGGACAGGTTGGAGTGAGACAAAACTATCAGGAATCTCTGTGTTTCCAGATGCTCTGGCATGGGGCAATATTCAGGGATATGAGACTCTTTTCTGGTTGGAGGTGGGCGATGAGCACAAACGCAGAGAACAAATTGAAGATATAACAATCAAAAGGCTCAATCAAGCCAGAAGGTTCTGTAATCGGACCGGTGTGCGGCTGGTATATGGACAACTAAGTTTGAACTGGGTACTTAATGCGGCGCGCTGGTCCTGTGTTAATTTGTCGGATGATGTGGCAGTAATACTGGAAAACAAACAAAGGTATGGAAAATTGCCAATGTTGGAGTGGGGAAAATTATCCGCTGGTCCGCAATAATGGCTTAATAGTATATCCATGCCAGGTTCCCACATAAATAATTTTGTCGAACGGTTATGGCAAAATTTATCAACCTGTCCTTCATCCCGTCAATAACCATTCCTGTTTTTGTTTCTTCGAAACCGACCAGTCAATATAATATAGACGAAATAATATCCTCTATGTCATGAGCTTTTTGTCATGAAATGGGATGGCCCACCATTGGGGTTTGATAACTCAATGATCGGGAAAGCTGTGTAATTGAAGAATTTAGGTGATACGCATGTGGTTATCGCCAATGATCGAAAGATAGAATACTTGAAGCCACAAAATAATGTAACTCAACTTTTCCTGGTCACGATCTCCTCGCGTTCATAAAGCCGTACTGCCATCCAGGTGATGACTATGGATACAATGATGGTGACAACAGAAGAAATAAGGGCATTCCAAATACTGGCCGGTTCAAGGCGCATATATTGATTGATCAATAACTGTTGCCCAAATGTCGGAATGAGCATGGTCCAAAAAGTGGATTTAACGGGAAAGAACGCAATTGCAATACCTGGCAGGGATGGGATCAGTGCAATAAAAGGCAGGTAGGTCCCGGCTTCCTTTGTACTGCGAGCAAACGATGCGACCAGCATCTGGATCGAGCTTGCTAAAAAAACAATGGGAAGACAAATCGCAAGGATGGCAATCAGCGTATCGCCGTTCACTTCAAGGCGCATACCCAAAAATTTTTCCACCGGCAATAAGTTGAAAACAACGCCAAAGCCAATTAAGGTGATCCCGAGACTTGCCAATGAAAATGGAAAAGCGGCCAGCAATTTTCCAATCACGAAATTTCTTCGTGGTAGTGGATTGATCAATAACGGTTCCAGCGATTGGCGCTCGCGCTCCCCAGCGGTTGTATCAGTAACAATTGGAGCGGCTCCGTTGAAAATTGCAAATATTATGAAGTAGGGAAGAAACGAAATCAGCAAGTTGGTGCGGCTTTGAGGCGTGGAAACATCCAGTTGTTTGATTGTTATTGCATTGATGATCTCTGGACTGACACCGCGGGTGACGAGGCGCAAACTGCCGATGTATTTGCTGTATCCATTTAAAAGATTTTCGATGCGCGTGATGCTCACGGAAGCGGATTGCCGTGAATTATCCAATACCAATTGAACGGTTGCGGTTTTGCCGGAAGAGAATTCATCCTTGTAATTTTCGGGGATGATCAGAACAACATCCAAATCACCCTGCCTGACCGCTGTTTCAGGATCGGCGGGAGCAGGGACCACATTTACATTATTGCTTTTCAGGAATTGAATTAAGCTCGGGGCGTTCTCGGGGTTTTGAACGGGGAGGCTGAGCGGTTTCTCCACATTGTCATTGATGACTGAGCCGACCATAATCAATACCCCGCCCATCATCAGGGGACCGAACAATGCCCAAAACAGGCCGGTCAGCCAGCTGCGATAGTCGCGAAGGCTGTCCAATAATTCTTTTTGGAAGATGATCAAGGCTTTTTTCATAGCAACCCTTCCTCTGAACCGATCACCTCGATAAAGGCATCCTCCAGATTGGCTTTTCCAGTTCTCTCAAGCAGTTCACGCGATGTTCCCTGTGCCGCAACCATGCCTTTGGTGATAATGACGATTTGGTCGCAGAGCGCGGCCACCTCCTGCATGATGTGACTGGTGAGAAGGATGCACTTTCCTTCGCTCCGCAAGTTGCTGATGATTTTGCGCATGGCGCGCGTGCTTTTTACATCCAGACCATTGGTTGGTTCATCCAATAATAGATTATCCGGGTCGTGTACCAGCGCACGCGCAATGGCAACTTTGAGCTTTTCGCCGGTGGAAAAACCCTCGGTCCTCCGGTCGGCAATGGATTGCATATCCAGCAAAGACAGCAGTTGGTCGATCCGTGTTTCGAGTGCGGCCCCATCCAGGTCATGCAGGCGACCGAAGTAACGGATATTCTCGCGCGTGGTCAGACGTGAATATAAACCTTGCGCATCCGAGAGCACACCAATGCGGCGTTGAACTTCGATGGGGGATTGGATGATATCGAATCCATTGATGCGCGCAACTCCGTCATCCGGTCTGATCAGTGTATAAAGCATGCGCAGCGTTGTGCTTTTTCCCGCACCGTTCGGCCCAAGCAGGCCGGTGATCTGCCCGTCGATTGCCGTGAAGGAAACATCTTGTACGGCCCTGACTTTGCCGAAGGATTTGGACAGCCTCTGCACTTCGATCATGATGAATTCTCCTATGGTTGGGGGCCGCTAAAGTTTACCCAAAATGGCGGCGGTTCAACGGCGGATACACAAGTGATATCCAAATTTTTTACGGATGCACTGTCGATAAAATGTTCCATGATCTGGCTTCCGCATTGGGTATTGGAATTTCCGTGTCCCATGTTCTTGAAGACCAGGTTGAGGCTGTTGGCAAGAGTCAAAGTTAATTGTTCGGCGTGCCACGGAGGTGTGATGGGATCTGCTTCACCCGAAAACATGAGCACCGGCGTGCTTGACGTAACAGGTTCATGAATAACCTCCGGCGGGTTGCCATGCGGCCAGGCGGAACACACATCAGCGAAGCTCTTCCCGATATCCCCAAAAATATTTTGAACGTCATTTTGCACCGGTTGAGATGATGAAAGCAATGGCGCATCTTCATTGCAGGTCACTGAATAAAACATGCCATCATACAGGCCGGGGTCGAAGAGGAAAGACTGCGTGATCAGCGGTGCAAAATTGTTTTCTGCATATGCCTGATGAATGGAAAGTGGCAGCATGGCTACGAGATCGGGCATGTAAAGCGCATTGAAAATAATGTCGGTAAAGATCTTTGGCGTGACGGTGATTGAGAATGGCTTACCTGTAACTGGATGAGGAATCGTAACGTTGACGGATGTGCCGTTCAACTTGTTTAATACCGCAACAAACTCGGACTTCAAATTGGGGAAAGTTGTGTTGCAGGCGCTATCCTTCTCACAGCGTGTGAAGAACAATTCAAGCGCGTGTTGAGCATCGCTTGAGACATCCTGAAAGATGACAAATTTTGGATCGACCACCGCATCCAACACAATGCTTCGGACGTGTGACGGATACATTTTCAAATACACAAGTGCCGCGCGTGTGCCGTATGAAATTCCGTACAAGTTGATCCTCTCATACCCGAGTGCAGCGCGGACCTTGTCCAGGTCTGACATGGCAATATCGGTTGTGTAAAATCGCAAGTCCGCATTCAACTTTTGTGGGCACGTCTTTAATAAGGCTATTGTCTGTTGATCGTCCAGGACATCATCTTGAGAATCTATGCAGCGCAAAGGATTGGATTTGCCTGTGCCTCGCTGGTCAACGAGGATAATGTCACGCTTCTGATGGATGTAGAACAGGGAGGAATAAAGCGCCGGGAATGCTTCGACGATGGATTGTCCGGGGCCGCCCGCCAGGATGAACAATGGATCCGCTTCGGGGACCCGTTGGATCGCGGGGATAATCGCAACCCGCAAATTGATTTGTCGGCTTTTGGGATTCGCAGGATCTTCAGAAACTGCCAATGAACCGCATTTGGCGTCCACTTGGGTGCTCACTCCGGGTGACGTCAAAACACAATCTGTAATGACGATACTTTGAGTCTCCACGGAGGATGTGGTTTGCGTTGGAGTACAGGCGGCAAATAGAATTGCCTGGAGAACCAAGCCAAGAATAAGTCTACGCATTCTTCTCCCTTGTGTTAGCGATAACTGGTCTGAATTCGATAGCTTGTATTAATTAGACCACAAAATTGTTTTAAAGCTATTTCTAATCAAATAGCAGTTAACATATAATACTTATTGAGTTTGTTTATGGTAAAAATATTGGTCTGATTTGAAATCGCAACCTGCGCAAATGTTGAATAAGCTACGAAACATATTAGACGCTCACAGAGTGGAGTGAGCATGCGTAGGAAGATGGGAGTGCCGATGCACAGCTTCTGGCTATTCGGTAGAATTCCGGACTACCGGAGGTCGATGCGAATGTTGGCTAGCTTGCGCAAGTTCAGTGCGAATGAGGTGGCACAGGAACGGTTGAAGATCATCGAATTCTATGATTGTCATGGAGAAGCAGAAACGAAGAAGTATTTTGGAGCGAACCGCAAGACCGTGCATGTTTGGAAGAAAAGGCTGGAAGCTTCTGGTCAGCATCTGGAAGCCTTGGCAGTCCACTCCACGCGACCACAACACGTGCGCCGCATGACCACGGATCCGCGGATCATCAGCTTCATTCGGGGAATACGAGAAGAGCATCCGCACCTGGGGAAGGAAAAAATCAAACCCTTGTTGGATCGGTACTGCCAAACCTTGGACATTCCATCACCAGCCATCTCAACAATTGGCAAGATTATTCAACGGCACCAGTTGTTCTTTCAGAAGTCTGGACGGACTTATCACGATCCTAACTCGAAGTGGGCACAGACTTCGAAAAAAAGGCTGCCTAAGCGAGAACGCGTGCGCTTTGCACCCCATCCTGAACACTGCGGTCATTGGCAAATGGATACCATGCAATGCAAGTTGGACCGTCTCAAGGTGTATTTCTATTCAGCCATTGATATCAAAGGCAAATGGGCTTTCTCGCTGCCTTATTCTCGTTTGAACAGTCTCAACGCTAAGGACTTTTTCCAAAAGTTGCAGAACTGCTGTCCGTTGCCTATCCTGGAGGTGCAAACTGACAACGGCGCAGAGTTCGAAGGCGATTTTGACAATCATCTTCACTCGCAACACATCCCCCATCGTTGGAGTTACCCGCGTTGTCCACGCATCAATGGCTGTGTCGAACGTTACCAGCGCACCCTCACAGAAGAGTTTATTCAGGCTCATGAAGACCTGATCCGCGAGCCGCCTGAGTTCCTGCGCGCCCTCGCCAATTATCTTGTGTTTTATAATACCCAACGGGTTCATCATGCTTTGAACAATTGCACCCCACTCGCTTTCCTGCTCTCTCATAACCTATTGTCTAATTTGTCTGTAACCTATACAAATGTTTGACTTTCGGGAATAGTTGTTGTATATTGTACCTAGCGATAACGAGGTGCCCCCCTCACCCCGTTGTCGCTATGAATTATTTTTTTATTTTTGTAAAGATCGCCGCCAGTTGGACGCCGGGCGGTGATCTGTTTTAAGTACTTGGAAGCAGCAAAGATATTCCTTATTTCCAGCTATTAAATGGTTTCAATGGAAGCTGCTTTCTGATCCATCACGCCTTAAATCAAAAGCCACAAGGGAAGGGCCAGTTCAATTATCGAAAGAAGGGCAATCGATGCAAATATTTCTTTGTGCGCCGGAAAAAGAATATTCCCAAAACCTTGTATTAGGTAGCACAAGCCTGCGATGACCAGCAGGACCCCGATAAACCCAGGAATGTAGCCAGACTTGGCAACCAGGTAACCAAGCACAACAAGATGAAAACTAAAAAACAACCCCCAAATAAGCATCACATCCTCATGAGCGTTAAGAAATAACAACACAAGCGCATGCAATTGGTTTGGGGAGAACACGGCCAAATAACTTCCACTACTTAGGAGCAATAAAACAATAAAATGATTAAGTAGATTGATTCCTTGAATTACTGTCATAGCCAGTCGGGAAAACGCTGCGACAAGAGATAGTATTTTACTTACCGGTTTGAGCAACATGTAAAGAAGTGCACATCATACTATTTCTATTAAAAAGATGACTGTGTCGCTGGCGCGGAACAGGCCTTCGGAAGCCATAATACGATTGGCTGTTATTGTTGCATCGTCTGGCACGATCAGGGAGGGTTGACACTGGTCATGATATAACTGGAAATTGGATGTTTTCCCGCATTGACTATCCAGGCTATCTCACTGTGCAAATGCCTCCCATCTCCAATACAAGCTTTCTCCCATCAGCCGTAGTTATTCCTATGGTCAAAATGGGAATGCTGGTGGGGTAGAGATGATCGTGAGTCCATCGCAGGCATTTACTCGCATGGTATCCGTGCTGACTTATTCAGATCAAAAGCCGGCATCCAATCCAATTGTTTCCCGCGAAGATCATGGGAAGGGCTTAGTGATTTCCACTCAACCCACCTCATCAGCACCGACCTGGGATTGGTTGCTTGCAGGAACTGAAATACAGGATGTGGATTCCAATGGATACATAATGATCGGTAAGGCGGTCTGCGCCTGAACCTAATCTTCCAAGTTGTTGGGCTATTGCCTTTATGGTGGTATAAGCCTTGTCCGGGATGGCACCTCCCTAATTAAGAGTGGACAGAGTATATCCGTGGGGACAGACTTCTCTCAAAACAGAATCACACTCGATAGTCCAACAGATACTGCGTTGACGCTATACTGGCTATCGTCCATATCTTCCATCAGTTATAACGGGACAACGCAGATTTTTACCCAAGTAAACAATCAGTTATCGTTGAATATACCTGCTGGTAAATATATACTGGAGGTAAAGCCGTAAATTGGTTTAACTTTCGATATGTAAATTGATTGCGCGCGTTAAAAATGACCCGTATTGCGGTAAACTGTATGTTGATTTGGTATCTATGCCGAATTAGATGATTCTCGTTTAGTGCTCGTCCCAATGGGATGCGTTATGATTTGATTCAACCAGAATAGTATGCGGGATTCTAAGTTCGAAAAAGATGCGAACAGCGCATAAGAAGAGAAAGGGATTTAATATCCAGGTTTTATATCAAGGCGGATAATATTTACGGAAGTGCTTGTTATGTGCTTTGCATTCATAATTTTCCATGAATTTGCGAAAGACCGCATTCGGCCTGATAACGTCTAGGGATTCGTTGATGATATTTGGAGAATAATAAAGGAGTAAAAATGGATTATCGTAATTACAGGGCAGAAATTGAAACAATTACCAAATCTTTATTGGAAGAATATGCGGCAGATGAAATGGATTTTGTGATTCCCCTTACCGAAAAATATCTGGCATTAATAGATGACAATGGCAACCCGAAATTATCCAATAAAATGAAAGATATTCCATTGGGATTCAGTGGGGATGTAAATTTACTGGTCACAGTATTGATTCCAGTTGTTGCTTCAACATTGAGTAAATTGGTAGAATTTCTTACGATAGAGAGATTCCGAGATGCACAATTAAAGGCTTCCAATCATAAGCGTCTAGAAAAATTGCTCTCCTTTTCGCTCGAAGCAAAAATAGACAAATTATCCAACGAGATAACAATAACCATTTCAAATTCAGGGATATCCAGAAAAAAAGCTAAAGAAATTTCTACAAAAATTGTGCAAGCGGCATTGCTTGAACTCAAAAAGAATTCCTCTGGAAAACAGTAATGTTTCCATCTATACGAGCAAGGACCCCCTATTTGGATTTGACAACCTTGTTGTTCATTGCCATTATTTGCATCCATCCCCTTTTTCTTCTGAGTCTTGCAACGGGAGGGTTGATGGATGTATTAGTAAATGGGGATGGATTCGGGATGATAAGCCTGATTTTGACGATCTGGGTGCTTACAGCCTGGTTCTTTTTTAGAGAACCATATGACCTGATGAGAAAATATCAGATGACTGCAATGTCCAAAACACACCCAGCGATAATGTCTCGTTTCGTTATCCTGGCCAATAACCTCAAATTAAAGAAATTGCCTGTATTGGTTCGCATACCAGATGCAAAGACACCATTGATTTTTTCTTTTGGAACCTTTAGACACCAATATATCGCCATTTCTGACAATCAATTGATATCCCTGGTGAAAAACAAGTCACTTGATGCTGTATTATTGCATGAAATCGGGCATGTTGCAGCAGGAGATGTTTGGAAAACCGGCTTATCCATCCAATTCACAAAATGGTTGTTTATCTTGGAATCAACGAAACTTATCCAAGCCATTGTCGGTAACCCTTTAAAAGAATTATTTACAATTACAGACATATTCATTACTTTAGGAGGTGTATTAACTTCAATCATCGTTCTTTGGGCAACGCGGATTCTGATTCAAATGCGGGAATTTGCTGCTGATGAATATGTTCTGTCCCACGTTGTTGATACTGAATTAATAAATGCTCTAAATTATTCTGCAATAGATAGAACTTATCCCCAGGATCACCCCAATTCCTTTTATGGCAAAGGTGTAACCGGTTTATTTACAAGGATGTTTAGTTTTCATCCAGACACATCTGAAAGAAAAAAGGCTGTGAAAGATAAGGAAAATTTAATAGCACTGGTCCCTCGCATGTCATTCATTTTTGGCCTTGTGATTGGTCAGGTCACTTCCTATTTTTCGAATGTGAGTGCCGGCAAAATTCTAATTGGGTGGATGTTATTATTTGGTCCCTTTTTCCTTGCACCGGCAATCGCGTCGGCTTACAACAATATAAGGGCAGGCAGATTCTGGCCGCTTGTGAACAATGTGACCCTTTTTTGCCTAGGTTGCGCCATGTCGTTTACTGTGCATACATTCCCTAATTCATTTTATGAATTGAGCGGTGTGACAGGAAAATCAATTTTTATAAAGAGCACTTATGGTTTTTCGCAAGAGGTATCCTATTTCTTTGATCTCTTTTTTGTTACCCTGCTTGGCATGCCTTTAATTCTATCCGGTTTAGTGGGATGTTTTATTTACCTGTCTGAAAAACTATATCCAGGTGCTCATTTCTTGATGCCATGGTTGCTTCAATTTCCGATTAATCTTTGGATGTTTTGGTATTGGATTAGTTGGATGAACGGTTGGTCTTTCAACCCGGTAGGCATAAGTATATTTCTTTTGTTTGGGGCAATCTGGTATTTTTACTTTTTAGTAATTAAGAATGGGATTGGGAATAAGCGACATGATAAAGAAATTGTTAGCGTATAAGAGTATCTTCACTCCTCCTTGGTTATCACTAGGATTGGGTTCCCTGGGATTTTCAGTTGGAATCCTTATTCTCGCGATTCAAGCTGGGGGTATCGAGGCGATTATCCCGTCTGTTTGGTTATCAGTTCCGCTTTCAGTGTTTGTGTGGTTCTCCATTTACTATTTTTTAGCGGGAAAATTTAGCCAACAGCTTTTGAGTATTTTTGGTTTTTCGTTTTTTGCAATCTGGACCTTTTTTAGTGATGGCGTTCGCGAAATCGCCAGTATGGTTGTTCTCCCAGAGAATACTGGATTAAACATCATTGGCTTGTCGGGTTTATTGCTTTTGATTGTTGCTGTTATTGAATTTTTGCTGGAACAAAGTAATATCTCCATGATCATTGCGGCGTTTCTGATAATCAATGTTTCCCTTTCATGGTTAATAGTCATACCATTTAAATTATTTCACTACGCGATTCGAATCTTTTCTGGAGGATACACTGCGGTAGTCTATATTTCTACAATCTCCCTGATGCTATATGAATTCATATCCTTTCTGGGGCATGAGATTTCATCCATCAAAAGAAGGATTAGTAGATGAAGAATAAATTGTTAATATTAAGCCCAATCATAGCAAGCCTGATGATTTTGACCATCTTGATCCTGACAGGTAATTATGTTCCACTACTTGCTCTTCGTGGGG
>Ga0075275_1000098_pt1 | contig 10517 bp, 8 predicted proteins | sample SF_Rice_5C_80N_3_FD_69769 | JGI IMG/M metagenome (GOLD analysis project Ga0075275, IMG submission 69769) | Rice paddy soil microbial communities from Twitchell Island, California, USA - SF_Rice_5C_80N_305 | ecosystem: Environmental > Terrestrial > Soil > Paddy field/soil | place: USA: Twitchell... | reverse complement strand
GACATCGGCTTTCGCTTCCATGCGGACCTCGGGCCGAGTCTGCGAATGAGCAGCCTGATGCGGCACATAATGCCCCTCCTCCGCCAGAACGGACTCCCACCAACCATCATCGACAACCGGCATTGGGTTTTCTGAATCATTTTTTCGATTAACCATAACAGCCTACCCTTCCCATTATCTCGTTTGTGATTCCATCTCAAGGATGGATTTTGCAACTGCTTCAACTGCTACACGCTGCTTGCGATATAAATCCGCTTCGGACATTGCCAGCCTGCCTGCCACATCGCGGACTTTTCGTCCTTCGATAAATTTCATTTCAAGAATATTGTACAAGATCCATTCGGTTGTAAAACGTCTTTCACCCTCCGGCCTGACCTGATCCACTGCCTTGCGAAGAAGCGCGCGCAAAGCGTTTGGGGTGTTGCCATCATGGTCACGCGCAAGTTCCTGCACCACACGTAGCCTGATGAGTGGGCTATTCGTCAATTTGGGGCCACCCCAATAATGTGTCAGAGCATCCTTCACCCAATCAGCCAGATCCGATTCGGGTGGCAGACTTTCTGTCATGATGCTGGCGCGCGAATCATAATGGCTTGCAGCGCGCATACGTTGGATTAAATCCACCTGCGGCTGGATATCCTGCAGCGAGCGAAAGACACGCTGTTGCATAATGCGATCTTCCAAGGCCAATGCGGCGCGGTCGGCTAATAACCAGAGCGCTTCACGTTGATCGTGTTCCATTATCTGCTCGTCACGACGAGCCACACCCAACAACCCAAGCAACGGCGGGACTTCATCTCGATCCAAGTCGCCACGTTTGCGTTGATGCAGCGGCAGAACCCAGAATTTTCCCCAGGCAAATTCATGATGATCACTGCCATTCCCATTTCCCAACATTTCAAGCGCGCCCACAAGATTCCCCTGATCGATCATGGAACGATTACCCGCCATGACAATCAACGATAAGTCCGCATCATCCAATGCAGCAATGAAGGCAGAAGGCGATTGCAAGTGATCACGAACAGCAGCCAACACCGCCTCCAAAAATTGTTGTAAGTCTCCCTGAGTTAATAGACGTTCCTCCACATTTTGAAAAAATTGCAATTCGGAACGATCCTGGCCAAAGAAAAGATAGCGTTCCCAAAGTGGATAGAACAATGTGATGGCGTGTTCAAAGAGCAAAACAGTTGCCACCATTGTCAACGGAACAAAGGCCGAATATTCATCGCCGATCAAAACGCCCGCGCGTCGGACAATGGTCATTAATCCAAGCGCCAGGGATGCGGTCACGGGGCCGCGCATGATCCATTTGAAGAGGCGGCTTTTTACCACACGATCAGGCCACGAGACACCAAAAAAGGCCACAGCATAAGCCATGACGATCACCAACCCACCGACCAATACATTAATTACAGTGGCAATTATCCAGAACAAGAGGGGAAAATGTGCGGCGATTGAATATCCATACAGCAAATAAGGATATGAACCCAACGCGGGAGCAGTCGCACCGGCCATCAAATACAACATGCGACGGCGACCTGAACGAGTCAACATGCGCGAGTAGGCGCGGGAGAAATTGATTCCTGCCCAGATCATTGCAGCCACGTAGTAAATGGTAAAAGCCTCGGCCCATAGAGTCCGTTGAAGGTGAGGAGCCGGTTGCCCATCGGGGACGAGCGGGCCGAGCAACAAACCGAATCCAAGCAAGAGCAGGAATCCGGCTGAGATCACGTACACAAACCGAACAGCGAATCGGCGGCGTCCGCGTGAAGGACGACCAGCCGTCACAAGAACGGCATCTGAAAGATGAAGATAAGCGGCTGGTAGGAAAATGATCCCTAACCACTGTAAGCGCAAAAGCGCGTCAATTCCCCACTCAGGGACGGTTTTATTTTGAAGGGCTTCTGTCGTGAAAACAACCACAACACACAACAGAATAATTGCAAATGAACGAGCAACACGATCGCGTAAATTAAAAGACAGGGAATATAAAAACAACGAGAAAGCCGTGATGGCTATTCCCGCCGTCAGGATTTGATTAATAACCTTGATCCCCGCCAATAAACTTTCGACCCAACCGTTAAACATACAGCCTTCCCAGGTGACCCGTTATTTCAATGCCCTCGCAAAGAATAGAGCCACGTCTTGCGATTGATAATAATGGTCATTATACCCGCAGAATTCATAGCCGTGCTTTTGAGCCAGCCGAATCGCAGGGTGATTTTTAGATTGCATTTCAAGGAATAGCTTGCGATGGCCTCGTGATAGACCCCATTCCTGCGCGGCGATTAAAAGAGCGCTTGCCACTCCGCGGCGTCTCCATTCGGCAGCCACAACCAGATCGGTGATCCAGACAGATGACGCGGGATTCTCCATCAAACTCAAATAGCCAACCGGTTCATTCTCAGACACCGCAGCGAACATCATAGCCTTGCGCGTCCATTCATCGGCCAGTGAAAATTGATTCTTTGGGTAATTCAACGAAATCGGACGCGGCAAACGCACATCGCGAAAAGTGGCAGTTAATTGACCAGAGTCACGACGCAGTTCCAACTGCCAGACGTACTCACTGGTTATGGAATGATCCAACCCCATCAAACGAGGCAGGTCAGCAGCAGCAACAGGACGAATTTGAATAGCAGACATAGTTTTCCAAATATTATGGTGCAGTTATTCGCACAGGAATGATGCAGGGTGGTAAAGATTGTCCTTTATTATCATAAACGACAAGACGCAATTGATAGTCACCCGGAGTAAGGGCGGTTGTATCCCACCCACCAAGCAAACCATTTTGAACGAGGCTGCGCCCGGCGGTAATGGTCGCCCATGTATCCGTGTTAATAGGTGCGACTTCATATTTATAAAAGCCAAAATTCAAAATATTGACAGTACCCTTAATATCGATCAAACCGCTTATTTCCGAACCGGGCTTTGGAGATGTAATGATAACTTTATCGGAAACACAGCCACTGGCACTGCCAAGTGTCGGCACGGGGCGCGGCGTCAGAGCAATCTGGGTAGCCAGATCAGATGAGATCGTTCCAGTAGGTGTTGCAAGCAGGTCCAGAGTGGGCGTCGGAATGAAATAAGAAGCTGGCAGGCTCGGCACAATAAACGAGACAGTAAATAATTCTCCGCAAAAGAGGATGACCACTAATGTTACGAGAAATACAGATTGTCCCATACGACGTAAGGCGAATTCCTTTTCAAGGCTGTAAACAGCATTGCGCCATTCGTTCCACGCCTGCCAGAGCCAACGGAAGGAAAAAAGCCCGCCAATCGCCAGCACAATATAAATCAGCGGTTCATAAGCGCTGAGAAATTTATATATTGCCGCCATAATAATCGAGCGCTTACAATTGTCGTAAGACGCCGCGGATCAACGTTTCCATTTTTGGGGTGATGATCTTCCCCGCCTCGATCACTTCTTCGTGTGTGGTAATTGTGGAACCGTCAAGATTGGCCTTGTTGCTGATGCCCGAAAAACCCAACACTCGCATCCCGCCATGACGCGCAACTAACACTTCGGGAACAGTGGACATTCCAACTGAGTCTGCTCCAGCCAGACGCAAAAAACGCAGATCGGCGGGACCTTCAAAGGACGGGCCACTTAACCCAGCATACGTGCCTTCACGCAAAGTGAGTTTTTCTTTTTTGGCAACGTTACGCGCCAAGTCGGCCAAGGCATGATCGTAAGGCTGACTCATATCCGGGAAACGTGGGCCAATCTCATCATAATTAGGTCCCATCAAAGGATTATGCCCGGTCATACCCATTAAATTAAGATTATCGGTAATCAACATCACATCACCGGGCAGAAATTCGGGATTAACTCCGCCCGCGGCGTTGGTAACAATCATCGTCTCGATTCCCAGTCGCTGCATGACGCGTATCGGCAGAGTCACCTGGGCCATTGTATAACCCTCGTAAAAATGGATACGTCCCTGCATGACAAAAACAGTTTGACCTTCGAGCTCACCAATAACAAGGCGGCCAGCATGGCCGAAAACAGTCGAGACCGGGAAATGAGGCAAGTCGCCAAACGGGATCACATCTGGACTTTGAACGGCCTCCGCTAAATCATTCAGGCCCGAACCGAGGACAATTGAAACACGCGGCCGGCGCGAGGTCCGCGCTTGGACCGCTTTGGCAACTTCGTCAATTTGTTGAATGGTAAAATGGGCAATCATATTTTTTATTTTATAACCTGTCTGGTTTAAAGTCTCACAGAAAGCAAGTCCCCTATAAAAGCTGTCTGCAAAAAGATTATATCAGAAATCACAATTCAATTTTGGAAGGTATGCAAGGTAGGAAAAAATAGCTACTTATGCTATGCTATGAGCTAATTAATCATGGGACAAAGTCCATCATTGGCACAGAAACTGGCCGAAGCTCTTAAATGGCCCAATAAAAATGGTGAGCAGAGCGTCACTGCACCGTCCGATTCTGCAAACATGCAATCGGATCAAATTACGGCTCTCACCCGACAACTTGAAGCAGAAAAACGCCGAAATGCACAACTAACCCTGCTGTGGGAATTAAGCCAGCAGTTTGAAACCCTGCTCGACGAACCTGTTGCAGCTCAATTGGCAGTCAACACACTTGAACGGGGAATTAACTGCACTTACGTATGCCTATATCTACATGAGGCAGAGCAAAATGAGTTTGTCGTTCTAGCATCTGCCGGTAAAAAAGCCGGCCTGATCCCGCCTGGTTATCATCAAAATCTGGCACATGGAATTATCGGGAGGGCGGCGCGCCTAAGAAAAACCCAGGTAATCAACGATACACGCCTTGACTCTGATTATTTTCCCTTCGAAAACGAAACCAGTTTATCGACCATGCTCGTGCCTTTAATCTATAACGGGCACTTAAAAGGGATGATAAAAGTCAGCAATGATATTCCGAATGCCTTTCATGGTGGCGATGTTACTTTAGCCGAGGCAGTGGCAGTGGAATTGGTACGGGTCTGGGAAAGATCCAATTATCATCAGCATTTGAAAGAGCTGATCCAGGCTGGCATTTCACTTTCCACCATGATCGAACCGCAAGCAGTTGTTCAGGAAATTGCCACCGTTACACGGCAGGCATTGCAAGCGCGTTACGTAAGCGTCACTCTGCTCGACCAGGTGGGAAACAGCTTCACTCAAAAAGCATCATCAGGCGTTGCCCCAAAACTCCACAAATATCTCGAGAAACAACGACTCGAGAACAGCCTTTCACAGGCAACGCTTAATGCGTCCCAGGCTTTTCGCATACGCGACATCCGCAAGAATCCCTTGACAGCCAATATAGAAATTGACCACAGCAGCTTGCGGAGTGTAATGGCAATTCCAATCCGACTGCATCGACTTAGCATTGGAACAATCCTGGCCTTTGGAAAGGATGGCGAGATTTTCTTCACGGAAAATGATGAGTCACTGGCCAGTCTGCTCTCGTCACAATCCGCCGCCGCAGTGGAAAGCACCTGGCTATATCAGGAGTTAAGAAGCACGCTATCAACCACCACCCAACTGTATCAGGTGAGCTTTCAGATACTTCAAACAGAAGAATTAGACCAGGCTGTAAAAGTGATCCTAAGTGCAGCCTGCAAAGTATCCAACGCATCTTCTGCCGGGGTCGTTTTATTTACACCGGAAAACGAGATTGAAATTGAGGCCGCAGCAGATGAAAGCGGAGTACGCGATGATATCCAACATCCAATGAATTTGATCAATCAAGCCATGTCGAGTGGGACAAGCATCTTTTTATCGGATCAATCCATGACGCAAGTCTGCTTTCCCATTCAAACGCACCTCCGTAAATACGGCGGCCTATGGCTCAAGGTTTCCGAAAGCATTAATTACGATTCACGTCACACCGCGGCTCTTCAGACTCTTGCAAATCAACTTGAACGCGCCATCCTGCTGATCGAATCCAAGCGTCAGGGCAAGGAAATAGAAGATGCCTACGAGGAACTCGAGGTGACTTACGATCGCACACTGGCCGCATTGATGTCAGCGCTAGATGCTCGTGACCGAGAAACAGAAGGTCATAGCATTCGTGTGAGTCAAATGGCCTGTTATCTAGGCGAGGCATTGAATTTATCTGCCCGAGAGCTTAAGGCACTGGAACGCGGTTCGCTCTTACACGATATTGGTAAGATCGGGATCAGCGACACAATCCTTCATAAACCCGGTCCACTAAGCGATTCAGAATGGAAGACCATGCGGCTTCATCCAGATATCGGAGCGCGCATCGTAGCAGACATCCCGTTTTTGCAAGACACCATACCTGTCATTCAATTTCACCAAGAGCGTTGGAACGGAAGCGGTTACCCCTCCGGATTGGCCGGTAAAGAGATTCCGCTCCTAGCGCGCATATTTGCAGTGGTAGATGCCTTCGATGCGCTCACCAGCCATCGTCCATATCGACAAAGAATCTCAGCCGAGGAAGCGTTGACATACTTACGGGAACAGGCTGAGACATTATTCGATCCGGATATCGTTCTCGTGTTTGAGAAACTGGTCTTAGAGGGACGCGCATCAGACTTGCTGGCATCCGGATAAAAGATGAAGACTAAGCCATCACATTTGGGGTTCACACCGCAGGAACATCGAATTTCTGCCTTGCCTTCCACGGCTGCGAGTATCATTGTATTGATATTCGTTATCATTTACAGTAACATATTCTGGCCCATACCAACCATCAAAATAGAGATGCTTTTATGGATTGGTCTATCAGGCACTTTATATCTAATCATTTACAACTTGTTGATTACCCCATCTACAAATTTTGCAATTTTATACAATTGGTTAAATACAGCTGCCACCTCGATTGGATTGGGATTGCTCACTTATACAGTTCCCCGACAGCTGGAAATCTACGTTGGGGTTTTGCTTATTCTGGCCGCCATCGGCAGCTCCATTGCATCCGAACGTGGCCCATCTTACACGATTATATTGGTCAGCACACTTACCAATATAATCGTCCAACAAGCTTATCGCCTTCCCGAACTGGCGTTCCATGTCAGTATTGCACTGATTGCGATTATTGCTGTTGAAACCATCGGACAATTAAAAAATCTTTCGCGCAACCACATCCGCAGACTCGAAACGATCACTGATTTCAGCCGCCATATTGCATCCACACTTGACAAGGATCAGGTTATATCTCTTCTTAACATTGCACTTCAAAATGCCGTGAAGGCCGATTCCTATTTTGTTGGAGTGCGCGAAAGCGATGAAATGCGGCTTGAGCTGGTCTTTGACGACGGCGAATATTATGAAAATCAGCGCGCAAACCTGGATGGCTCTTTATCAGGTTGGGTTATTGAAAACCATAAAAGTTTATTTCTGCCTGATTTGCGCAAAGAAGTAGATTTGCCCGGCGTGCGTCTTGTGCTTATTGGGAAACACAAGACCAGCCTTTCATGGATGGGCGTCCCAATGCAAAGCGGCAGCATCGACGGCATTATTTCCATCGGTTCTTATCAACCAAACGCATTTAACCGCGCTGACATGGAACTGCTTTCCAATTTGGCTTTACACGCTGCCCAGGCGCTGCACAATTCATCTCACCATGCAGAAGTGGAACTTCAGGCAAAACTCGATAGTTTGACAGGAGTTTACAATCACGGGCATTTTCTAAAGTTGCTGGAAGAACAGGCAAATCAGGCGCTCAATAAAAAACACCCTCTTAGCCTGATTATGCTCGACATCGATTATTTCAAAGTATACAACGACACCTATGGACATTTAACAGGGGATGAAATTCTGGTTAGATTATGCACAATTATTAAACGACACATCAAAAGCACAGATGCAGTTGGTCGTTGGGGCGGCGAAGAATTTGTAATCTCATTGCCCAATGCAGATGCAGAACACGCCTGCCAAATCGCCAAACGTATTCAAAATACGATGATGGAATTAACAATGTACAGCAATAATGATAAAACCATTCCTGTCCCCACTGTTAGTCAGGGCATTGCAGTTTTCCCGATTGAAGCGGATGTCGTGATCAAGTTAATCGATCTTGCCGACCAGCGTCTCTATGTTGCCAAGGAACGCGGGCGCAATCAGATCGAACCCAACGAAGACCATTTTGCGCGGCTAAAGCCAAACAACATAAAAATGCGAGACCAGACGATTTAATGTCTGGTCTCGCATTTTTATACAGCACACTTATTTAAGCACTTCACGGAACGCCGAAACTGTTTTATCCACCGCCGCATCATCGATCCAGTAATGAGTCACCAGACGGAAGCGTCGAGCGTCCTCCGGGCCGATCACTACACCATGTTTTCCCATTTCGACGGAAACCTGTTCGGCGTTCAAGGATATTTCATCCGATAAATTAAAGTACACCATATTTGTGGATGGAGAACCCGCATCCACAACCAGACCTTTGACCTGCTTCAGGCCATCGGCCAGTTTCCTCGCCCGGGCGTGATCATCATCCAGCCGCTCGATCATATTTTCCAGCGAGTAAATTCCAGCCGCGGCGATGATCCCAACCTGACGCATTCCACCGCCCAACATTTTTCTCAAATGTCGCGCGCGTTTGATAAAAGTTTTTGTCCCGACCAACATTGAACCGATTGGCGCGCACAATCCCTTACTCAAGCAAAACATAACCGAGTCAGCAGGCGCAACCAATTCCTTCACTGAAATATTTTGCGCAACTGCCGAGTTGAAAATTCGCGCGCCATCCAGGTGAAGGCGCAAATTATTTTTATGAGCAAGATCGCCAACAGCGCGGGTATAAGCCGCAGTCAACGGGACTCCGCCGCAGATGTTTTGAGTATTCTCGAGGCAGACGAGTCGTGTGACGGCGTGGTGCACATCCTCGGTCCGGATCGAAGCGCGGATGTCATCCAAAGCAAGTGTGCCATCGCCTTGATTCTTGACAGGACATGCCTGCATCCCACCCAGAGCCGCCATTCCTGCCACTTCATTCAAATAGATGTGAGCCTGCTCACCCACAATCACTTCTTCTCCACGCTGACAGTGAGTCAGCAAAGCCAGCAAATTACCCATCGTGCCCGATGGAACGAAGAGCGCAGCTTCCTTGCCCAACATTCCCGCTGCCATCTCTTGAAGTTTATTTACAGTGGGGTCATCTTCATACACATCGTCGCCGACTTCGGCTTTTGCCATTGCCTCGCGCATTTCAGGCGTAGGTTTGGTGACAGTATCAGAACGCAGATCAATGAAATCCATTTCAGTCTCCGTTTAATTTATTCTTCCGCTCGCCGCAAATTTTCAAGCACTCTTTGCAATTCTTCGGGCAATGGTGCTTCGAACTCACGTGGTTTTTTTTCATTTGGCAAGGTTATCTTTAATTTATAGGCATGCAAAAAATGCCTGCCAATTTTTATGGATGGATTTCTCCGGCCATATATTTCATCTCCAACAATCGGGCAACCCAAAAACGAGCAATGCAACCTGATCTGATGTGTGCGTCCGGTATGCGGGTGAAATTCAAGCAAAGTATGTTCGGAAAAAGATTCGACTGTTTTATATTCACTGGATGATTCACGTCCCTTGGTCGCCTTTACGATTGCCATTCGTTTACGATGACTTGGGTCACGACCAATGGCGGCCTCAACACGACCAGATGGTGTTGGTGGTTTTCCATCCACCAGCGCCAGGTAGGTTTTTTCAACAGCGCGCAAACGAAATTGATCTTGCAACCAATGATGCGCCTGATCGTTTTTTGCCAGTACGATCAAGCCGGATGTGTCTTTATCCAGACGATGCACAACTCCGGGACGCTCTTCCCCGCCAATGCCTTCCATTTCCGGGTCATATCCAAGCACTGCATGGACTAACGTGCCTGTGCTGTGTCCCGCGGCAGGGTGAACAACCATCCCGGCAGGCTTGTTGACCACGATCAGGTCATCGTTTTCGAAAATAATATCGAGTGGAATATCTTCGCCGATCAACGTTGTCGGCGCAGTAGGCGGAATCCGCACCTCGACCAACGCACTATGCCCAAGCATCTGTCCGGATTTTTTAGCGGGCGCGCCATTGACCAGCACGCAACCATCCTTGATTAAATTTTGCAATCGAGCACGCGAAAGCTCAGGCAGGCAATCAACCAAATAATGGTCGAGCCGCTCCTCGTCCGGTTTTTGGAAGCGGAAGGTCAGGACTTCATCATTCACTTAAAGATTCTCCATCATTTTCCGATTCCATTTTTCGTTCCTTGCTCAATGCTCCAAGGATCACAATAACCACTGCAATTGAAATTGCGGAATCAGCCAAATTAAAAACGGCGAAATTGCCAATCGAAATAAAGTCTGTGACAACACCTCTTGCCAGGCGGTCAACCAAATTGCCCGCCACGCCGCTCATGTAAAGTCCCATGCCGAACCGCATCGTCCAATCGCTGGCATCCACACGCCAATAAAGAGAAAGGATCACGGCAATTACGATAACCGACAAGACAATAAAAACCGGGTTGCTGTTCTGGAATGATCCAAAGGCCGCACCGCTGTTTGCCCAGTGAACAATGCGCGCATATGGGCTGAGCCA
>Ga0075275_1000097_pt1 | contig 10588 bp, 10 predicted proteins | sample SF_Rice_5C_80N_3_FD_69769 | JGI IMG/M metagenome (GOLD analysis project Ga0075275, IMG submission 69769) | Rice paddy soil microbial communities from Twitchell Island, California, USA - SF_Rice_5C_80N_305 | ecosystem: Environmental > Terrestrial > Soil > Paddy field/soil | place: USA: Twitchell... | reverse complement strand
GATCAAGAGTGCTTGCGCTGTGATGGTCAGTGCAAGGTCGGGCTGGCTGTTCTGTGATGCTGACAAATTGCAGGCCAGGGTGGCAAGGATTAACAGGCTGGAAACAACGATAAAACGTACATCTCTACTCATAAGATTCTCCTTTTCAAATAACAATAAAAAGTCGCCTGGCAAAATTATTGCACGAGAGGGGCGGAATAACAAGTAACCCAAATTTCCCATGTGAGGATGTTCATGTTCAGCATCGACTGCAACGGGGAAGTTGAGCATCTACTTGTGTGGATAAAAGAATGAGTCCTATTCAACACGAAATCGCAAAGCCACAAAGCCACAAAGCCACAAAGCCACAAAGACTCAAAGGGTTTTAGTGGTCTTGTGTCTTTGCGTTTAGCCCATAAGATTATCTTCCCCACGTCTCCAGCACTTCCGCAGTCTTTGAAAGTCTGATAGAATACAACCCGCAAGCCGAAATCCTTTGACTAAATTAGGACAAGCCTCGGCCAGACTGGTCGAGGTTTTATATCGCAACGACGCCGCCCTTGCTTGATGAAGGGCGGCTCTCTATGAAAAGAAAAGGTAAGTATTTAATGCAAATCGAACGAACCGATCTCCGTAACATCGCCATTATCGCTCACGTTGACCACGGCAAGACCACACTCGTGGATTATTTGCTGCGACAGGCGCACACCTTCCGTGATAATCAGCAGCTAACCGAACGCGTCATGGATTCCAACGACCTTGAACGCGAGCGCGGCATCACCATCCTTGCCAAGAACACGGCCATTAGCATCGTCGATCCGCAGACCAAACAGCCGGTCAAGATCAACATCGTCGATACTCCCGGCCATGCTGATTTCGGCGGCGAGGTCGAACGCGTCATGAACATGGTGGACGGTGTGCTTTTACTGGTGGACGCTGCTGAAGGTCCCATGCCGCAAACCCGTTTCGTTTTGAAGAAGGCGCTTCAAATGGGACACAAGGCTGTGGTCGTCATCAACAAGGTTGACCGCAAGGATGCCGAGCCTTCGCGCGTGCTTAATGAAACATTTGACTTATTCATCGAACTTGGCGCCAGCGAAGAGCAGGCGGACTTCCCGGTTGTCTACGCTCAAGCCACGGCAGGCCGCGCCGGTCTTACCCCGGACCTTGGGCCGGACCTCCAGCCGCTGTTCGATGTCATCCTGCGGCACATCCCCGCGCCAAAGGTCGATCCCGAAGCGCCTCTGCAAGTTCTGATTACGACTCTTGGTTATGATGATTATCGCGGCGTGACCGCGGTTGGGCGTGTCTTTGCTGGCACGATCAAGGTCGGACAGAAATTAGCCCGCATGCAACTTGATGGTACGATCCTTCCCGAAACGGCGCGTTATCTTTATGTCCATCAGGGATTGAATAAAGTCGAAGCCACCGAAGTCCAGGCTGGTGAGATCATTGCCCTAGCCGGACTCGAAGGCATTGCCATCGGTGAAACATTAGCAGACCCCAACAATCCAATCGCGTTACCCACCATCAAGGTCGAAGAGCCGACCGTCCGCATGACGTTTGGAGTCAATACTTCGCCGTTCTCCGGCAAAGAGGGCAAATGGGGCACATCCCGCAAGTTGAGAGAACGTTTATATGACGAGCTCCGCACCAATGTTGCGTTAAGAGTCGAGGATACTCAGTCCGCTGAAACGTTCCTCGTTTCCGGTCGCGGTGAATTGCATCTTGGCATTCTGATCGAAACCATGCGTCGCGAAGGTTACGAGTTCATGGTCTCGCGTCCCGAAGTGATCTATCACAAAGCCGAAGACGGCTCATTGCTCGAACCGTACGAAGAAGTCCATATCGAGACCAGCGCTGAGACGGTGGGCCGTGTGGTTGAGATGTTGGGCAGTCGCCGCGGCAAGATGATGAACATGGAAGATACCGGCGATGGACACATGCGCCTGACTTATATTGCCCCTACGCGCGGCTTGCTTGGTTTCCGTTATCAGTTCCTGACGGCCACACGCGGCGCCGGTGTGATGCACACGATCTTCAGCGGCTACGATGAAATGGCTGGCCCGATGGCCGTCCGCTCGAACGGTTCGCTGGTGGCAATGGAAGCCGGTGATACAACGGCTTACGCTTTGAAGAATGCCGAGGAACGCGGCACATTGTTCCTTGGACCGGGTGTTGCCGTTTATGAGGGCATGGTCATCGGCGAGAATGCCCGCCCTGGCGACATGCCGATCAACGTCTGCAAGAAAAAACATTTGACCAATATTCGTTCTGCTGGTGCAGACATGGAAATCCGCCTCACGCCGCCCCGACAGATGAGTCTCGACGAAGCGGTTGAATATCTGGCTGACGACGAACTGCTCGAAGTCACGCCTGAGTCTTATCGCATCCGCAAGCGTATTCTCAATACTGAGGATCGCGGTAAACAAACCAAAAAAGCAAAAGAAGCTTTGGAAGAATAGTGTTGATAGCCAGGCTTATCGCCTGACGTCATTGGGCATCAATCCACCCTGCAAAAAAGAAGAAGGTCACCGTATAGTGACCTTCTTCTTTTACATTATGGGCATTTTGCAGTAGCGCTGGTTGTTGCTGAAGTTCCAAATGAATTGTAGGCGGCCACGCCATATGGTGTGGCATTTTTTGTCAGGTTGAAAGTGACCTGATAACTGGTTCCCGTCACATTCCCGATCTTTGCACCATTCATAAAAACTGTATAACCAGTTGCATTGCCCACACTTGACCAGCTCAATGAGTCAGTGCGACTGATCAATTGCTGCACCGGGAAGGATAGATACTGGCAGCTTGTCGTGATGTTTAATTTTGCGGGCGCCGATGGCTTGACGGTCATAATAATGCCCGGATTGATGATCGGAGAAATGGCAATGATCGATTTGGTTGGGGCGGCTGGCGGTTGCGTTGGCGCCTGGGTGGGAGCAACGGCTACAACTTGTGTGGGCGGCAATGGTGGTGGTGCGATTTCAGCGAGTGTACTTGTGTTGCCCTGTACTGTGGCGTACGCACCCCATAACCAGCATGTGCCACCAGTCGGTGTGGTAATGACCCAATAATTTGAAGCGGAATATTTTCCCACGACAGGTGCAGTTGCGCCTGGCTGAAAAGTCAGCACCAGCGAATAACTCGGGTCGGGGCCGGTGCGACAATTGGTTGCCGTGCTGACGCTTACCGTCGGCGTGGATGGCGTGGGCGTGAAAGCCGGCGCGGATGTTGATGCTTCGGTTGGTTGGGATGTTAAGGTCGGTGCTGCTGCTTCCGTGGCAGGTTTCTGCGCGGGAAGATTACAAGCCAATATTGCAAGCATCATGGCAGTGATCGCTAAAGTTATTTTTTTGTTCCTATTCATGACACAACCTCCGTTCGATAATATTTTGCCCTGTTGTGTCCGAATAGCCAATCCCCAAAATGTACCCTAAAAAAAAACAGGTCACGCTTCAAGCGTGACCTGTACTATTACTGGCACGAAAAACTTGCGCTTCGTCTGGGCGATGCTCCCGCCGCATTATATGCCTCGACATAATATGTCAATGTGGTTCCATAAGTAATGTTGGTTGTGTCTGTATAAGCTGTCGAATTGGCGGGCAGGTCAGCGATCATTGTATCGCCGCGATAGACACGATAACCAGTTTCGTTATCGGAATTATCACTCCACGTTAGATTGGTGGTAACAGCCGTAGCGCCATTTGTGCAGCTGTAGTTGTAATATAAACTTCCGGGACGGGAAGGCACGCCTGGCGTCGGCGCTTCAGGCGTGGCTTCCGGTAATGATGCGTAGTCGCCGCTGGGTGTGGCATATTGACCCGACATCCAACAGGTACCGGTGTCGTTCGGAATTTTGACCAGCCAGTAATTGTCCGCCGTGTCCTTGCCAACGATCTCGACCTGTGCACCTGCCGAAGCAGAAGTGACGACCTTGTAGTTGGTGCCCGGTCCGCTGCGGCAGTTTGTTGCCTGGTTGATGGTCAGTATTGGCTTGGATAGAGTCGGGGTGACTGCAGCTTCCTTCGATGCAGTGGGCACGGGCGAATTCAAAACCTGGCCCGATGAAGTTGGCAATCCCTGCGCCTGCAATGTTTGTGCTACGATGGTCCCCGCTGCATCGCGCGGACTTGCTGATGATGTGGGTGCTTGAATACCGATGTTGCAAGCCAGCATACTCAGGATGAGTGTGCCTGAAAATATCAAGATTGTTTTCCTCAATTTCATTTCTCTTTCTCCTGAAGTTTTGTTTTGGGGCGTGCCAGTTCGAATAGATCGGTCACTCTTGTATAATAGTTGCCGACCAGCCTCCCAACGGGTTTCAATGCAGATAAATTGATTTTATCTTCACCAATGAGAACGCGTTCGTCAACATGAATATGCACAATGGTGCCGATCACCAAGCTGCCTCCACCGGGTTGGTCGCTTATGTCCACGATTTGATGAACTTTGCATTCAAAGTGGATCGGACTTTCTGCGACGCGCGGCGGGCGAACAACCATGGATGGGGCAGCGGTCAAACCGGCAAACTCGAATTCATTTAATTCAGGAATATCTTCAATCGAGGAAAGATTCATGGCTGGTACCAGTTCCTCGGTCACAATGTTGACCACGAACTCGCCGGTGACGCGCACATTATTGAGCGTGTCCTTGGTCTTGCCATCCGTGCCGCGAATGAGTGGACAAAAGACCACCGTCGGTGGTTTGGAACAGACCACATTGAAGAATGAAAACGGGGCCAGGTTTGGATGGCCGCTGATGTCTACAGATGAGATCCAGCCGATCGGTCGGGGAAGAACCGAACCTGTCAAAATTTTATAGATGGATTGATAGGGAAGGTTTGCCGGAGAAATTTCCATTGGAGTTTAAAGCGGGGCCTGAGTGTGATACAAGTTGAAGAAAACTTTGAGCAAGTCCTTATCAAACTTTTGTTCTTCTTGATAAATAACCCTGCGAGCTTCTTCATGTGTGCGGGCGGGATGATAAACGCGGTTGGAGATCAACGCATCGTATGTGTCAGCGATGCGCAGGATGCGCGCTTCGAGCGGGATTTGCTCGCCTTTTATTTTATGTGGATACCCCGTACCGTCAAAGTTTTCATGATGATGCAGGATCGTAAGATAAACGATCGGATCAACCGGCAGGGTCTTTACCAGGCTCGCTCCAATGGTCGAATGTTGTTTGATCATGCCATACTCAGCCTCGGTGTATTTACCCGGCTTGTTCACGATAAAATCGTTGATGGCGATTTTTCCAATATCGTGAATTTGGGCTGCGAACTCCAGCGTTTTTATCTGAGCGGCTGACAAGCCTATCTTTTGCGCCAGTGCAACCGATAAAACTGCCGCATGATTCGAATGTCCCTCGGCGTGCGGGTCACGCAGGCCGAGCAGGCGAACGAAAAAAGGTGAGAGATTGTTATTCTCCATTGCCTTCCAGCCAGCTTGCCATGTATTCTTCCTTTTCCATTTGCACTGCCTGCTTTGTAAGATTTAGTGGATAAAAAGTATCCACCATCACGGCCAACTCGCTGGTCTCTTTTTTGCCGATGCTGGCTTCCGTCATGCCGGGCTGCGGCCCGTGCGGCAGGCCATACGGATGCAAACTGATGTCGTATTGGTCGATGCCTTTGCGCGACATGAAATTACCTTCGGCATAATATAACACTTCATCGGAATTCACGTTGGAATGATTATATGGCGCGGGGATTCCATCGGGGTGATAATCGAAGAGTCGCGGCACGAACGAACATACAACAAAATTGTGTCCTTCAAAAGTCTGATGGACAGGCGGCGGCTGATGGACTCGTCCAGTGATCGGCTCGAAATCTTCGATGTTGAAAATCCACGGATACAAATAGCCGTCCCAGCCAACCACATCGAACGGATGATGGTCCAGCACATGGCAGGATAATCTATCACGCACCTTTACGTGGACCTCGAACTGGCCGCGCTCAACATGCGTTTCCAACTCTGACGGCACGCGGATGTCCCGCTCGGAATAGGGGGCATGTTCAAGCAATTGACCGTAATCGTTGCGATACCGTTTGGGCGGTACGATCTGCGATGGGCATTCGATGGTGAAAAAGCGTGCTTCTTTTGAATCGATCTGCATTTGCCAGGTGGTTCCAAAAGGTATAACGATGTAATCGCCTTTATGAAACAGCAGGTTGCCGAATTGCGATTTCAGCATGCCATTCCCTTCATGCACCCACCACGTTTCGTAGGCTTGTGCGTTGCGATAAAAATGATCCATGCTTTTGGATGCGCGGCAAACGCCGAGGATGACATCGTTGTTACCGAGCAGTGGAATCCGCGCCGAAATGGGGTCCGCTCCGAGCGGGGCTTGAGCCGTTTTGAAGGCGCGGTGGCGGATGGGACCGAAATCCACGTATTCGGGTCTGAGCGAGCCGAGGTCTTCGGTCTGCGTCACGCGCGGCGGAAGGAAATGATGATACAGAATCGATTGGATGGAAGAGAAACCTTCCAGTCCCATCAGTTCTTCACGATAAAGTTTTCCATCCGGTTTTTTGAATTGGGTGTGACGCTTGTGTGGGATTTCGCCGAGCTTATGATAGAAAGGCATGACAGCTCCTTTGGGTACTTATAAAGTTTGAGCCAATATTATACAAAGTCAATTGAGACTTTACCTTTTTATAGACGAGGTGTATAAGATGACACTTTCCTAAAGTTGGAAAGTGTCATCTTGTTTGGATTTTATTGAGTCGTGACGTTAATGGATTGTATCAATGCATCAAGTTGCGACAGAGGCGGCTTGAATTGGTCGCTGGATGTGTTGTTGATCAGGTCGGTGATTGATTTATAGTAAGACTCGAAACTCGTGCCGGGGGCATCGTTTTGTGGGAACGCGATCCCGCCTGCCGGAGTCGCCGAGTTTGGATTGTTGTCGGCTGGCAGGAAAGGTAAATTGAGCGGAAGAATAGCCACGATGTAATACTTTCCGTTGCTGCTCAAGCCTTCAAAGAGATAGAACAATCCGCCGTTATTGATCGGTGAAACATCCTGTGCGTATTGGGTCACGATGCGCAGGCCGGAACCATTCTTGAATTGAATGATCTTTTCCTGTGAAGCAAACACCTGGCCTGCATTGAAAAACGGAACGTGCGGCAATGCGTCATTCGAATATTGTGTATCCGGTTTTGCCAGGATGGCTTGCAAGCTTTTGATGCTTTCCGCGGCAGCCGGATTTGCCGATGCGTAATCCTGCGTTGGATAAGCAAAAATTTGCGGGACGTGAAAACTTCCATCGGATGGATAACCGTGAAGAGTCAATTGAAGATGGGCCGGCGCTATATCCCACGGCGCACCGGTTTGGTCGGTTGATACATCGATCGTTTCGGCGCTGGCGCTGCCTGCGAGTCCATCCGGTATGACGAGCCTGATCGGCGAGGCAAAAAACGGGGTTCCGTTTTGTGATTGCGATGCTGCGGTCGGAGGGGCTGGCGGCGTTTGTGTTGTGGCTGGGCTAAGCAAACTGCACGCCAGGATCACTGTCAGCGAGACGATACCTGTAATGGACTTGAGCAGAAATTTTGAACTCATCCTGATTTTCCGATCTATCTTGCGATTATTCGATGACAACAACACTTTCCTGTTCGTTCGGGTCATTGCGCGCTACGACCGCGATCACTTCTTCCGTGTCACTGAGATTGACAGGTTGATGCGGCACATTGGGTGGGATGAATAGAAAGTCACCTGCTTCGTTGATGCTGGATTGTTCAAGATTTTTTCCGTACTTTGTTTCGGCCCGGCCTTTGACAATGTAGATGGCGGTCTCGTAACCGTTGTGATAGTGAGCGACGGCTTTCCCGCCCGGCGGGATGACCACGATGTGCATGCACAAATGTTGTGATCCCGCCGTATTGGCGGAAATGCCCTCAAAGTTTGGCAACTGCTGCTTGGTCTGATAAGTTGTCTGCGGGTGAACGGTGATGACTTCATTGGCCGGGAAGGAAATTGTCATGTTTGGCTTCTCTATTGTGAAATGATGGTTATGGATTGGATCAATGTATCCAGCGATCCCAATGCCGGAGTGAAACTATTCGGCGCGACCGAGTTGAGCAAATTAACTACGTTGGCGTAATAGGTTGGTATGGCGTTGGAATTATCCATGCCGGGGAAAGTAATTCCGCCAGATGGGACCGTCGAATTGGGATCGGCATTATAAGCCAACGTGGGGTGGGAAGTAGGCAGAACGGCAATGATGTAATATTTTCCATCGGCAGTCAACCCCTGGAATTCGTAATACAGATCCGCATTGTTGGCAGTGGCAACGTACTGCGCATACTCGGTCAGGAACCGTATCCCTGATCCGCTTTGGAATTGAAGGGGTTGGATTTGAGCGGCAAATACCTGGCCAGCGTTGAAGGATGGAACAGATGGCAGGTTTTCCGCAGTTGGTGCGCTCGTGCCTTTCAAGATGGCTTTCAACTGGTCGATATTCTTGGCTGCAAAATCATCGACGGCTGCATAATCCGCGGCGGGGTAAATCATGATCTGGGCATCATGAGAAGTGTTGAACTGGGCATAGTTATCCAATTTGAATTTGATGTATTCAGGGGCAACGTCCCAACCGGGGCCATCGGTGGTCGGAGCCACCGCGGGCACTGTCCCCGCCAGCGCGTTCGTCGCCAGATCGTGTGACAAAGTGAAACTCACGTTCTTGTAGGAAACGTTGGCTATATTTGATGCAGTTGTGGGCATGGCCGTAGATGCCGGTGCAGGTGCCGTTGGAGCTGTGGTTGTTAATGCCTGCATTGTCGCAGCCACAATGGTCGCGACATTGTTAACTTGTTGCGTCGGCATGGCTGACCCGCAAGCCAGCGTTGCCAAAATCAATACCAACATCCCCGCCAAAATTCTTTTGTTCATCTTTAGTCCCTTCCAATAGTGTTTTTCAAAATTCCAATTCTCTCGATTTCCAATTCCACCACGTCGCCTTTATTCAGCCACGGGCCTTGAGTCTTGGTCAGTTCAAGCAGACAGCCTGTGCCAACCGTTCCGGAGCCGATCACATCGCCCGGATATAACATCGCGGATTGTGATGCGTGCGCGATGATCTCGCCAAATGACCAATAGATGTCTTTGAAATTACCTCTGGACATTTCCATGCCGTTGATTTTTGCCGTCATGGACAGATCGTACACACCCGGACGCCCAACCGTTTTATCGGCCAACGCATCAGGCGTGACGATGAACGGCCCCAGCGACGAGGCAAAGTCCTTGCCTTTGGCTGGACCCAATCCGGCCTTCATCTCTTCGCGTTGAATATCGCGTGCCGACCAATCGTTAAAGACGGTGTAACCAAAGATATGTTCCGCGGCTTTCTCGGCTGAAAGATTGGTACCGGCCTTGCCAATGACCACTGCGATCTCCAATTCATAATCCAGGGACTGAGTGTAATTCGGATATGGGATTTCATCACCTGGCCCAAAGATACTATTCGGATTTGTGTAATAAAAAATCGGGAATTTGAACCATTCGGGGGGAATGTCGCGTCCGCGATTCTGATTTGCGGTGCGGACATGTTGCTCGAAGGCGTACGCGTCGCGTAAAGTTGTCGGCTTAAGCGGTGCGTGAAGTTTCACTTCCGCCAGCGAGTAGGATGCTTTCGATATATGACGCGCAGCTTCATCTGCTCCAGCCTCGATGACGGCGCGCATGCTGGGAAAAGACAAAGGGTGGATTCGATTTTCTTTAACGAGGCCCGGCTGGGGCGGAGTCTGAGGCGTGGAGAAGGTGGCAAATTTCATGATCGGTTGGCATTTCCTGGATTGAGTCTAACAGGTCTAACAAGTTTTGTATTTGCTTGTTAGACCTGTTGATTTTTATTTATAGATTGCCGCGCTTGTCCTGTTCAATTTCGAGTGCTTCGAATAGCGCCTTGAAGTTGCCCTTGCCGAAGCTTTGCGAGCCGTGCCGTTCGATCACTTCGATGAACATGGTCGGGCGGTCCTGAATCGGCTTGGTGAAGATTTGAAGCAGGTAACCTTCATCGTCGCGGTCAACGAGAATGCCGAGGTCGCGGATGGCTTTCATGTCCTCGTTGATCTTGCCAACACGGTCAGGCAAAATATCGTAATATGCATCGGGCACGCGCAGGAATTCCACGCCATTGTTTTTCAACTGCGAAACGGTTTTAAGAATGTCGCCGGTGATCATGGCAACATGTTGAGCGCCGGGGGTCAGATAGTAATCGAGATATTCTTCGATCTGGCTTTTCTTCTTGCCGTCGGCTGGTTCATTGATCGGGAACTTGACGCGGCCATTGCCGTTCTGCATCACTTTGGACATCAGCGCTGAATATTCAGTGGAAATGTCGTTATCATCGAAATGCATTAACTGACGGAAGCCCATCACTTTGTGATAGAAGTTGACCCACTCGTTCATCTTGCCAAGTTGAACGTTGCCAACGATGTGATCGATGGCGGCCAGGCCGACAGATTGAGCCTCTTTATCCTTGATCGGACGATAGGTGGGAGCGAAGGCGCCTTTATAATCGTCGCGATCCACGAAGACGTGCAGTGTCTCGCCGTAGGTGTAAATGGCGGACGTGCGGTAGATGCCGAAATCATCCTTTTCTTCGCGCGGTG
>Ga0075275_1000096_pt1 | contig 10626 bp, 8 predicted proteins | sample SF_Rice_5C_80N_3_FD_69769 | JGI IMG/M metagenome (GOLD analysis project Ga0075275, IMG submission 69769) | Rice paddy soil microbial communities from Twitchell Island, California, USA - SF_Rice_5C_80N_305 | ecosystem: Environmental > Terrestrial > Soil > Paddy field/soil | place: USA: Twitchell... | reverse complement strand
TTTTGTTATTGCTGGGTATGAGTTGGGGCATATTGCAATTATTCAAGCGAAAAATCGTCTCCACCCCGGAGAACCTTTCATTGGCTTTGATAACTTTGATTGCCATTGTCTCTCTGGCTGGATTTATGTGGTTTGTAATAAATTATTATCCAGCAGATGCATCCGTGATCAAGGCCACATATATTATTCAATTCTTCATTGCATTGTTATTCCCTGCCGCCGGTTTTCTTGAAGTTGTCAGAGCAAAAAGCCGCGTTGTGTATTGGGTGATCGTCTTAGCGCTTACAATTGTCTTTGTCCACAATCTGCCTGCCATGATAACGAATTTCAAAATTTGGTGACTTGTAAAATTAATCGACAGGAATATTTTTGTGACGAGTTTATTTGCCCTATGTCCATAGGTAGGGTATATTTGATGCATGTTTCTAAAGCCATATTATTTTAAAATCGTATCGGTGGGGAATGAAATTTAGCAAAAGGCCAGCTCTTACCGCGCGTGAGATCAGAATATTGAGTCTGATCGGGATGACGGCACTGATCGTTGCCAGCGTGTTGATCGGCGCAAATATTGGACTCAGCCGCATCATCCCGGGTGGAGGCGGTTTTTTCGTTGCATGGAAAGCATCAAGCGGATTCCTTTTCGATCGTATTGACCCATATGGCGGCGCGGTTGCAAGTCAGGTTCAAGAATTGGTGTATGGACACACCGATCGAGCCGGCGAGAATCCGTACCTTTTGACCACGCCTTTTTTTCTTTTACCGGTTTACTTTCCCCTGGCTTTGATTTCAGACCCGGCGGTCGCACGCGGTTTGTGGATGTTCATTTCCGAACTGGCCTTGCTCGCCTCGGCCTGGTTGAGCCTGCACTTGATCGATTGGGCGCCGCGCCGATTTTTTTTGATTATCTTTTTTCTCCTTTCAATCTTTTCGTTTTATTCAACGGCTTCGCTGTTTGAGGGAAGCCCGGCTGTTGTTCTGGCGTTGCTTTATTTTGGGATTCTCTGGACTTATTATTTAGAGCAAGATGAATTGACCGGCGCCTTGCTTGTCTTTGCTTTATTCAAATGGGAAATAGGTTCTCTTTTTTTGTTGCTGATTTTCTGGCGAATTTTTTCTGAAAAACGCTGGCGTATTTTGGCTGGGTTGGGAATGACGCTGTTTGTTTTGTTGGCTATTTCGTTTTTGGTTTATCCGGGCGGGAATTGGATCTTTCCGAATCTGACGGCTCTCCTGGCGGTTGTTCGTTCAGATTTTGGATTGTCCACTGCTGTTGTGTTTAATCGTTTATGGCCCAATTATGCAACACGTCTGACGCAGATCGTAACTATAGTCATAATCATCGTGCTTTTCTATGAATGGTACATTGCGCATAATGCGGACTTTCGCCGCTTCGTTTGGGTTGCCTGTTTGACGCTTGCGGCCACACCCTTGATCGGTTTCCGCACCGAAATGAGCAATCTGGTTGTTTTATTTCCGAGCCTTGCTCTGATCTTTGCCGCCGCGACCGAACGTTGGCGGCTTGGTTACTGGCTGTCCAGTTTTCTTTTGCTCATTGTTTTTATTGCACCCTGGAGTCTGTTTGCGCGCCAATATCTCCTGGGCAGCACGCGCGCACAGGATTTGCTCTTTCTGTTTTATCCGACCTTTGTCATTGTTGGTTTATACTGGACACGCTGGTGGTTCCTCCGCCCGCCACGAACATGGCTTGATCATGTTCGTTCCATCCGCAATTAATTACTGAACTCCGATTATTACATGACTTGGCGTACCTACCTTACTCTCGCACTGCTCGGCTTTGCGCTGTCTCTTGCGATAGCGCAGTTCCAGCATTTCCCCGGCTATCTCGATTCTGATTATTACTTTTCGGGCGGCGTCCAACTTGCGCAGGGCAAAGGTTTCACCGAGCCATATTTATGGAACTATCTTGATGATCCGCAAGGATTGCCGCATCCTTCGCATACATATTGGATGCCGCTTTCCTCGATCATTGCGGCGGCGGGCATGTGGTTAACGCACCAAACAACTTATTCCGCCGGACGTTTAGGTTTTTTGCTTTTGTCCGCTCTTGTGCCTGTTGTTGTTGCCGCGCTGGCTTATGATTTTACAAAGCGCCGCGAGCTTGCCGTCATCTCCGGCTTGCTGGCCGTCTTCTCGATTTATTACGCGCCCTTCATGTCCGTCACGGATAATTATGGACCATATCTCTTTCTCGGTGCGCTTTATTTTCTGACCCTTTCTTCGCGTAAAAAAGTTTCATATTTTATTCTTGGATTGCTTGCCGGACTTTTGACTCTGGCGCGTAGTGACGGACTTCTTTGGCTCGGCATAACTTTTCTTGCCATCTTTTCTCGCTTCCTCTCAGACCGAAAACCGGGTGCGGCTTCGATCAATTTGCTTCTCGCCTTGTGCGGATTCATTGTTATCGCCGGTCCGTGGTTTTGGCGGACATATTCCATTTATGGCACGCTCCTCGCTCCCGGCGGACATTATTTGCTGTGGCTCAAAAACTATGATGAAACTTTTTCCTATCCTGCCAGTCAGATTACCATGCAGGCTTGGCTGGCTCAAGGCTGGCCTAAAATTATTAACACTCGTCTCATAGCTCTGCAACTTAACTTGCTCAATGCGTTTGCTGCACAGGGAGGAATCTTTTTACTTCCATTTATTTTGATTGGGCTTTGGCAAAATCGAAAAGATGAACGCGTTCGTCTCGCGGTCATTGCCTGGCTCGGACTTCTTTTTGTGATGACGGTTATCTTTCCAAGCGCGGGTGCACGCGGCGGATTCTTCCACTCTGGTTCAGCGATCCAGCCTATGTGGTGGGTTCTCGCTCCCCTCGGGCTTGAATCCATTGTGGCCGCGGCGCGCAAACATAACATGTTCACGCCTGATGCGTTTAAAGTATTTCGCGCGGCGTTGGTTGGAATTGCCATTATCATGACGGGCGTGATTTTTTATCTGCGCGTTTTCTCCGGTTGGGGGGAGGGGGAGCAGAATTATCCAAAAGTGGAGGCCTTCCTCCAGCAAAACGGTATCCGCCCCGGCGACGTTGTGATCGTCCGCAATCCGCCCGGATATTATTTGATGACGGGCCGCTCTGCGGTGGTCGTCCCTGATGGCAATGAAGCGACTATGATGGCGGTCGCTGAACGTTATCATGCGCGTTATCTCATCATTGAAGCCGCAGGCGCGGCTGGTCCAATTGAAACAGTCTACAACAATAAACAGAGTCGACATCTTCGCTTTTTAGGTGAGCTCGATGACACGCGCATCTTTGAAGTCCAACCCTGACCTTTCAGGCCGCGACCTTGCGCTGTTAGCCGCGGCTGTTGTGCTTGGCGCAGGCGTTTATTTGCTTGCCAGTTTTTTTATTTATCGCATCGGCTTTCCGCTCGACGATTCATGGATTCATCTCACGTATGCGCGCAATCTCGCCGTACATGGTCAGTGGGCGTTTCAACTCGGTCATCCGTCGGCGGGCTCCACCGCACCACTCTGGACGTTTCTTCTCGCACTTGGTTTTTGGCTCGGCCTCGCTCCGTACTTCTGGACTTATCTTCTAGGCGGCCTGACTCTTTTTGGTCTTGCCGTGTTGATGGAAAAAACTGCGCGACGATTGATCTCAACCTACAATCCGCGCTTTCCATGGATTGGTCTCTTCTTCGCTTTTGAATGGCATTTTTTATGGGCATCCATGTCTGGGATGGAGACTTTGCTCCATGCGCTTTTGGTGACGTCGGTGCTGGTTGCCTTGATGACAGGCTCGCGTCGTTATTTGACTTTGGGCCTGCTGACCGGTCTAAGTGTCTGGGTGCGCCCCGACGGTTTGACTCTGCTCGCCCCGGTTGTGCTGGTCATTTTTCTTGTCGAGAAATCTTTTGCTGAAAAAGGGCGCGCCCTGGTTTTATATTTTATTGGTTTCGGCTCGCTCTTTGTCCCATATTTACTTTTCAATCTATGGCTTTCCGGCACGCCGATGCCGAATACTTTTTACGCCAAGCAGACCGAATATGCCGCGTGGCAGGCCACGCCTTTCCTGGAAAAACTTGGTGTTTTATTTCTCCAACTTCTGACTGGGCCAGGCGTCATTCTTTTACCGGGTGTGGTTGCAGCAGTGGTCTTATCCATTCGAAGACGAGCCTGGGCGATTATCGCGGCCATGCTTTGGTGCGGCGGATATTTATTGCTTTACATTTTGCGTCTGCCTGCCTATCAGCATGGACGTTATCTCATGCCTGCCATGCCGGTTTTCTTTTTATTCGGCTTGCTGGCCTATCTTGAATTTCAAACGTCAACTCTCTTTCGCCGTTTTCAATGGATGGCGAAGACAGCCTGGCAGGTTAGTCTCATCCTGGTCACGCTTTTGTTTTTCGGCCTCGGAGCGCGTTCCTATGGCGAGGATGTGGGGTTAATTGAGTCTGAGATGGTTGTCACGGCCAAATGGGTTGCACAGAATATTCCGGCAGGTGCGGTGGTTGCGGCGCATGATATTGGGGCCCTTGGATATTTTGACAATCACGAATTGATCGATCTGGCCGGTCTCGTTTCGCCGGAGGTGATTCCGTTCATGCGTGATGAGAATCGCTTGGCGGTGTTTTTGGATCAGCGTGGCGCAAATTATTTAATCGCGTTCCCGGCCTTTTATCCTGAATTGACGCGGACGGCGAAGCCGGTCTTTGTCAGCGGCGGGAAATTCGCCCCGCTCCTCGATGAGAAAAACATGGCGGTGTATGATTGGTCTGGTCATTAAACGGCAATCTTGCTCCAATGCTTTCATGCTATACTCACGTAGTATGTGAAATATAAAATTGTGAATGGGCCCGAGATGAAAAAAATAACCCTCCTGATTATTGATGATCACCCGCTCTTTCGACAAGGCGTAGTCGATTCGTTGACACTCGAATCGGATATGAAGGTTTTGGGACAGGCGGCCAATGGTGACGACGGTCTTAGCCTTATTCGTTCGCTGAAGCCCGCAGTAGCTGTGCTGGATGTTAATTTGCCAGGCGTCAACGGGCAGCAAATTACGCGTCAGGCCACTCAAGAAAAATTACCGACTCGCGTGGTGCTGATGACCGGCTATGATGATATCGAGCAGGCTATTCACGCTGCATTGGCTGGTGCTGCTGCATACTGTTCAAAAGATATTCAGCCCAGGTCGCTGATGGGCATCATCCGCGATGTTGCCGAAGGGAAATATGTCTTTGGTTCGCATGTGATGAATCAGCACGAATTGCAAGCCTGGGTTTCTGAGCAGATGGAAGGCGCGCGCCGTTCGTACAGCGAACCTGGCAGTCCATTTCATCCACTTTCAGAGCGCGAGATGGAAGTGCTTGAGTGCGTGGTCAAAGGCATGAGCAATAAAGAAATTGCGAGCCTGCTTGGCATCAGCCATCAAACTGTCAAGAATCATGTAACTGCCATTTTAAGAAAATTTGGTGTTGAAGACAGAACACAGGCGGTTGTTTACGCTTTGAAACATGGGTGGGTTCCGCTTAATGCAGATTTCAAACCTGAGGAGTGATTGGGAAATGGCAACGGATCAAGAAAAATTGGCGGATGACGGTATAAATATTCAGGCTGAGTTGGATGAGACTCAGCGGGCTTTGCGCGAGATCAAATTGATGATCGAACAGAGTCAGGTGGAGCTTACCAAGTTAACTCAGCGAAATGCCGCCATCACAACCCATCTTCAGCAGGTGCAGACTCAGATCGCCCAGACCTCACCGGAAGAAATACGCATGGCTTACGATTCGGCCCTCGATGCGCAGCAACGATTGTTCGTTATGCGTGGCCAGCTGGAAAAATTACAAAGCGAAAAAAATTATCTTGAGAAATATAAAGCCGTATTGGAGCGCCCAAGCCCTTCCGCTCCCGGACCCGCGAGCGGCGGTTCCGCCTCTAGCGGAGCGAAAGGCCCCTCTGCCAGTATCGAGATGATCGTCAATGCGCAGGAAGCGGAACGCCAGCGGCTTTCGCGTCAAATGCACGATGGCCCGGCGCAGGCCATGTCCAATTTTATTTTGCAAACCGAGATTGCCATGCGTTTACTTGACGTTGACCCAGTGCAGGCCAAGGAGGAATTGGGCAGCCTGAAAACTTCCGCGATGGGAACGTTCCAGAAGGTCCGCAACTTTATTTTCGAGTTACGCCCAATGATGTTGGATGACCTTGGTTTGATCCCAACCGTTCGGAAATATGTGGATGCGTATAAAGAGCAAACCAATTTGGATGTCAGCCTGACAATAACCGGAAGCGAGCGCAGACTCGAGCCTTATTTGGAAGTGATGATCTTCCGAGCCATTCAGGAATTGATGGGAAACGCGGCTCGACATAGTCAGGCTACCACGCTCAAGGTTAATCTTGATATGGGCAATGATCTTGTGCGCGTCAGCGTGGACGATAATGGCAAAGGCTTTGATCCCGAAGTCGTGCAAGGAACTGGCAGTCTGGGCCTAAAACTTATCCGCGAACGTAGTGAGATGCTTGGTGGTCTTTTTGAAATTGATAGTGCGTTGGGGAAGGGCGCACGTATTGTGTTTTCAGTCCCTGCTCACGCATAACTTCAGAATAAAAAATATCGGGCTGACCTTGGTCGCCCGATATTTTTTTTAATTGTCCCGGAACCCGTAAGCTTCAATAATTTCCTGGATGATTTTTATGTCTTCAGGTTTAATTTCGACGATTTCGAAGCCGCAATTGTAATGATCTGGATTTAGGTCTGCCTCGCACCACAGACTTTTGGCGGTGAAGTTCATGAATGGCCCCTTGGCGATGTCCAAAGTCAATTCGAGTTTTAAGTGCAGTGTTTGGCCGGCTGGTATTTGTTCATCACTGAGAAGCATGAACCCGTGTTCGGTGATATCGACCAGATAGCCGAGCTGTTTTTGAGCGGTCTCATCATAAACACGGCCATAATAGAGCAAATATCGACGCTTGGTTTTCCGTCTTTCAGCCATGGATTAATCTTACACATAAACCGCATGAGCGCTCATTGTGGAATCGTTACTTTTTTACCGCCTTTGCAATAGCCGCGACATGTTCAGGAGTCGAGCCGCAGCATCCGCCAACTACGCGCGCGCCAAGCGCCACATACTTCTTTGCATATTCGGCCATTTCGTCCGGCGTGACATCGTAAATGGTTTCGTCCCCTTCGAGACGCGGCATACCTGCATTTGGTTTTGCCCATAACGGGAAACCCGATTCTGCAGTGGCATATTCCTTGATGATGGCTTCCATGTTTTCCAGGGTGGTGCCGCAATTTGCACCGATCAGTGTCGCTCCCATGGCTTTGTATTTTTTTATCACGTCGGTCGGTTTGACGCCCATCATGGTGCGCGTGCCACGGTCATAACTGAATGAAACCACGATGGGTAGATCTGTCACGGAGCGCACTCCCTCAAACGCCGCGTTGACTTCTTCCAGCGCGAAGTGAGTTTCGATCACGATCAAATCCACACCGCCTTCGGCTAATGACTTTGCTTGTTGTGCGAAAGCAGCAAAGGCTTCTTCATGAGTGAGCGGGCCGTACGGTTTCAGCAGTTGGCCGATCGGGCCGATCGAACCGGCGACCAGCACGCCATCCCGCATGGAAGCGGCCTCTCGTGCCAGCTCGACTGCGCGCTTGTTGATCCGCTCCACGTTGTCAGCATGTTTTGCTCCTTTCATACGCGGAAAAGTTCCGCCGAAAGTGCAGGTTAAAATAATATCCGAGCCGGCAGCGACGAAAGCTTTTTCAAGATCAAGAATTTTATCGGGATGATCGAAAACCCAATCTTCAGTATGCATCCCGCCGACCAGGCCAACTTTTTGTAAATTGGTTCCGGTCGCGCCATCGGCAACCAGAACTTCACCGCCGTTCAATCGTTCAAGAAATTTATTCATTTCGTCCCTCCCAAAAATTTTTTGGCCATCGGATCGGTCTTGTGGTTTGGAATTAAATGTTTAATGTGAGGAAATGGTTCGCTCATGTGCGGGAAATTCATTGCCAGCATGAATTGATTTTGAAAAGCCGGGTCGGTTGGTAATTCATAACGCGTTACGCGCGACGCTACCGTCATTGCTTCGGCGCGCTTCTCAACATTCAACAATGCGATGCGTGCGCCATCGCCCGCCGAGTTGCCGACTGAATAAACATTTTCGAGCGGGCAGTCGGGGATCATTCCGATCAACATGGCTTTGGTTTTATCGATGTATGTTCCAAAACCACCAGCCAGTAAAATTTTATCCGGTGTCTGCAATCCGAATTGATTTAACAGTGTGCGCGCTGCAACAAATAATGCACCCTTCGCTAATTGGATTTGCCGAACATCATGTTGTGTAATTGGAATGTCGCGCCCGATGGATGTTTCTTCGGCATAAGCGATGACGTATTCGGGGCCGCTTTCACCCTGACGAATGCGCGTCGTCCCACCCTCGGGGCGGAATTTGCCCCGAGCATCCAAAATGCCAACCCTGAATAATTCTGCCATCGCGTCAATGATGGCTGAGCCGCAAATCCCTTTGGCTTTTCCTGTGTTCCAATTTTCTTCGCCGATGATCTTGTAGCGCGGCTCGAAAGTTTTGTCGTCGATCTCGACCCGTTCGATGGCACCCGGCGCGGCGCGCATTCCATATTCAACGTGTGCGCCTTCCAATGCCGGTCCGGTCGGAGTTGATGTACACATCAGTTTTGTCTTGTTGCCCAACACCAATTCTGCATTCGTGCCGATGTCAATAATGAGCCAGTTTTCATCCTGCTTGTGCGGCTCTTCAGCGATCAGCATGCCACTTGTGTCTGCGCCAATGAATGAAGCGATGATTGGAAGAACATGGACATTTGCTGATCTATTGATTAGCAATCCTAGTTCACGTGCTTTGATATCGACCGAATGATAAATGGTCGGCGTAAACGGTGCGACGCCCAAATGGCGCGGCGGCAAATTCAGGAATAGATGGTGCATGGTGCTGTTCCCGACCATGACCAATTCAAGAATATCATCACGGGTGATGTCGTTGCGAGAAGAATTTTCTCCGGAAGTAATCTCTTCATGAATCTTGGTATTCACCGTTTGGATTGCCCGCTCCAGTAATTGATTGAGAGTGTTGATAACGGCCTTATGAAGTTTTTCCAAGCCATCTTGATTTGCAATCGTATACTGAATGCGCGACATCACATCTTCACCGTAAACGATCTGCGGATTCATTTCTGATTCCGCTGCAAGGATTTCTCCATTCTCAAGATCGCAAAGATAGAGCGCGATCGTTGTCGAGCCGATGTCCACGGCCGCGCCGTAGAGATTCTCGGAAAGTCCCGGCTCGACGCGAATGACTTCTTTGTCCTGCCAGACGGAAACGGTCACGCGCCATTTTGCGTCGCGCAAAGTTTGTCCGAGCGTTTGCAGGCAGACATAATCAATAGTCAGGTCTTTGGCGCGCGGCAAATTTGTCTCGCCCTGACGCACGAGTCCGATCGAGGTGGCGAGTCCGCTGGCTAGTCTTTCCCAGTCCGCTTTCGGGTTGGAAAGAGTCGGCGGCATGAGTTCCACCAAATATTTTCGAATGGCCGGCTTGATGTCGATGATCCGGTCATTCGCCGATTTTCGAACGATCTGTTTGTTTCCTAAACTTTCTTCGGGAATACTAATCAGTAAATCGCCGCGAACTTTTGCCTGACATGAAAGCCGAACCTGCCCGACTTCCCATCCATTTTTTGCCTGCATCTTTGGGCGGCGCGCAAAATAAGCCGCTTCTTCACGTGAGATCGGCGACAAATTTTCGCGCTTTGACGTGATGCCGTATCGTTCGAATGTGCCTTCTTCGATCAAAACCTTGCATTTGCCGCAAGTGGCATTCTCCGCACAAATCGATTCAATACCCACGCCAAGTTCGTGCGAAGCCGCACGCAGGCTGGTGCCTTCAGCCACTTCACCGCGTCGTCCTGATGGTTGCAGGATGACGGTATATTTATTTGGCATTTCTTAGGAATCGTAAAGCGCTTTCAGCGAGGACTGCTGTCCCGATTGGCAACGCTCTTTCATCCAGATCGAGGCGGGGGTGATGAAGGTAACGTTCGTCGCCATCGATAAGCGTCCCAAGTGTGAACATCGCGCCGGGAGCGATCTGTGAAAATGCGCCGAAGTCTTCTGCTCCCAATGTTTTCAGCGGTGGCAAGACATGGTCTCTGCCAAGCAGATCAACGGCCGCGGTTTCGATTAAGTTTGCCGCATCTGTGTGGTTTATCATCGGGGGGGCGCCGACCTCTATCTTTAGCTCATAGCTGCCACCCAGCGTTTTTGAGATTTCGAATGCGCGCCTGATCTCTTCATGAATTTGTTCGCGCACTTTTGTTTCGGTGTATCGCAATGTGCCGGAAATACTTACATGCGCGGGAATGACGTTTTCTGTAAAACCACCGTTCAATGTGCCAATGCTGACAACCGCCGGATTGAATGGATTAATTCGCCTTGAAACGATGGCGTTCAAGGCCATCATCACATGCGAAGCAATGTAGAAAGGATCGATTGTGTCATGCGGCGCCGCTCCGTGCCCGCCTTTCCCGATGATTCGTCCAAACCACGAGTCAACACCACCTGAGGAAGGACCGTCACTGATGCGAATATTGCCGACCGGAGTGGCCGGATCAAC
>Ga0075275_1000095_pt1 | contig 10632 bp, 7 predicted proteins | sample SF_Rice_5C_80N_3_FD_69769 | JGI IMG/M metagenome (GOLD analysis project Ga0075275, IMG submission 69769) | Rice paddy soil microbial communities from Twitchell Island, California, USA - SF_Rice_5C_80N_305 | ecosystem: Environmental > Terrestrial > Soil > Paddy field/soil | place: USA: Twitchell... | reverse complement strand
CCGTCCTTGTTCAGGAACATGCCGGAGCTGTCCTTCTTGTAGCCGGCGTTCGTGAGCAGCTTCACGGCCTCGGAGGTGCTGTACTTGAAGCCGTTCGCCTTCACCGCGGCCTGGTCGACGTACTTCGACCACGTCGGCAGGAGCCCGGTCGGGTTCGCCGCGAGGACGAGGTTGCCGTAGTCCTGCGAGACGATCTGACCGATGTTGACCGAGGCCGCCAGTGCCCGGCGGAAGACCGGGTCGTTCAGCGGCTTACGGGTCGTGTTCGGCTCGAGCATCGCCGTGTTGGCCGACAGCATGTACGGCGCCTTCTTGTAGTACGTCGACACCTTGCCCTGGTCGACGAGCTGGTTGACGCCGGGGAGGTAGTTGTTGTTCAGGTCCTCGACGCCCGCGAGCACGGCCGAGAGGCTGTTCGTGTTCGAGGTGTTGACGAGGTCGATCACGTACTTCGGCTGCGGCGACGGCGAGAGGTGCTGGTCGGCCGCCCACCAGTGCGCCTTCTTCATCCAGACGACGCGGGTGGTCGGGTCGAAGCCCTTCAGGTCGAGCGCGTACGGCCCGGTGCCGATCGGGTTCTTCGGGCTGTAGGTCGTCAGCTGCTGTGCCGTCTTGATGACCTTCGCCTGTGTCGGGTTGATCATCGGGACGTTCCACATGGCGTTCTGCCACTGGACGTAGTTCGGCGTCGACTTGAAGACGACGACGACCTTGCTGCCGGTCGCCTTCACCGGCGTCTGCAGGTTCAGGTAGAGGTTGTTCCACGGCGACGTGTTGAACCGCATCAGGTTCAGGTTGAACGCCACGTCCTTCGCCGTGAACGCCTTGCCGTTGCCCCACTTGACGTCGGGCCGGACGGCGATCGTGAACTGCCTCGTGCCGGTCCAGGTGGCCGACTTCGCGAGCCAGTTGATGTAGGTGCCCTTGACCGGGTCGAACCGGAGCAGGGTCTCGAGGTCGAGACCGATCATGCCCGCGGCGTAGTTGCCGGTATAGGGGTTCGTGCCGGCGATGTTGCCCCACTGCGTGCCGCTCGTGATGAGCGTCTGCGAGCGGGGATACCCCGCGAGCGGGTTGCTGTGCTTCGTCGGAGCGGCCCCCGCTCCGGAAGCGGTTACGGCGACCGCGGCCATCGCGACGAGTGCGAGCCCCGCGATCGTCCTTCTCCACATGCGTTTCATCTGTCGTGCTCCTCTTCTCGGACAACGAACCGGGACTTGCGGCTCAGGCTGCGGCATCACTCCCTTCCGCGACGGCCGCCGGGGCATCGGCCCCGAGCACGGCGACGCCGGCGGGTGGAAGCGCCAGCTCGGCCGGGAGCGACAGCCCCCGTCCCGGCTCGGCTCGGAGCTCCACGTCGATCGTCTCGAAAGAGCAGTTGACGAGGATCGTGCGCTCGCCGCGGCCGGTGCGGAGCCGGCCGGTGAGCACCCGCGGATCCTCGACGCGCACGGGCCGGGCCACCCCCGCGGCGTCGGCGAGCGCGGAGTAGAGCCGCCAGGTGTCCTCGGGGTTGGCGGCCGGCGTGCGGGCGGCCATGTGCTCGAGCGGGTACGTGCAGAGGACGAGGGCGCCGGCGCCGAGCGTGCGGCGCAGCAGGGCAGGGCGGCCCTCGCCGTCGACGGCCAGGACGGCCGCGCCGGTCGCCTCGACGGGGAGGTGGTCGCGGGCGCCCGCGGCTGCGGGGATGCGGAACGTGAGCCGCTCGCCCGCCGCCAGCTCGCCGAGGGGTGCGACGAGCTCGAGCACGAGCCGGTCGCCGGCGACCGGCTCGGCGAGGCCGTAGCGGAGGAGGTGCCGGACGCCGAAGAGCTCGTCGAGCCCGGGGAGCCAGGAGCCGCGCTGGGCGTCGGTGCTGCCGCCGAACCAGGAGAGGTAGACGGTCGCGCCGTTCTCGGCCAGCTCCGCGAGCCGCCGCAGCCCCGGCGCCGTCAACAGCTTCGCGCACGGCACGAGGTAGAGCGCGGCCCCGCCCGGGATCCCGTCGCGCTCGCGGGCGAGGCCGACCGGCAGGTCGGCTTCCCGCGCGGCGACGTAGCCCTGGAAGAGGTCGTCGCGGAGGTCGCGCCGCTGGGCGACGGTCGTGAACGGGACGTCGCCCTCGAGGTGCTCGGGGACGACGAGCGCGGCGTCGCAGGCGGCGGGCTCCCAGCCCTCGAGGTCGAGCTCGTGCACGAGCGCGGCGAACTCCGACAGCGCGTCGAGCTGGGGCTTCGGGGCGCCGTTCCGGTCGGTGACGCCGAAGTGGAGCTCGAAGGGGTGATGGCGGTAGGGGTCCTCGGCGGCGAGGTCGTCGTAGTCGGCGTTGCACCACGCGAGCCAGCCGCGCGCGCCGGCGAGCAGCGTCGTGTGCAGCACCTGCCGGTAGTAGCCGGCGATGTCGTCGTCGCCGCCGAAGTCGGTCGTGGCCCCGAACTCCTCGAGCACGACGGGACGGCCGAAGCCGCCCGCGAGCTCGCACGCGAAGGCGGCCGCGAGCGCCCTCCGCACCGGGTCGTCGGCCATCGGGTAGACGTGGGGGCCGACGAAGTCGACGAGCGGCGCGAGCGCGCGCAGCGAGAAGCCGTTGTCGCTGCCGGTCGTCTCAGCGCCCCAGGCGCCGTCGCCGAGCGACACCGGCTGCGTCGCCCCGCCCGCGCGCAGCGCCTGGACGAGGATGCGCGCCCAGGCGGTGACCTCCTCACGGGTCGTCGCCGCCCCGTAGAGGGGCATCTCGTTCGACACGAGCCAGCCCGAGACGGCCGGATGGGCGCCGAAGCGCCGGGCGAGCTCGGCGGCGAACCACGCCTCCTCGGCGACGAGCGTCACGTCGCGGTAGAGATCGCGCCCGCCGCGCCACGCGGGATCCCAGTTCTGTCCCGACATGTGCCCGACGAGGACGGTGGGGATCGTCGTCAGTCCGGCTTCCACGTGGGCGTCGAGGAAATCGGCGAAGTGGGCCGACGCACGCGGAGCGAGGACGCCCGGCTCGGGGACGAAGTCGGGCCAGAAGCAGAACGAGCGCGTGACGGTGAGGCCGTGCTCGGCCAGCGTCGCGAGCTCCTCGCGCACGACGGCCGCGTCGTACCGCGACCACATGCGCGGCCCACCTGCACGAGACCAGAAGTTGACTCCGACCCAGGTACTCAGCTCGTCTCCCTGCCTTCGACTGAAAGCGCTACCGGAGATCTGTGGGGCGTGCGAATCGCGCTCCCATGCGGGGATCCCCTGATCTCCCGGTGGCCGGGCCGCTCCTAGAGTCGCCCCGATGAGCAACCGGTTACGGCCGCGGCAGCCGACGATCCACGACATCGCCCGCGAGGCCGGCGTCTCGGCTGCGACGATCTCCCGGGTGCTCAACCGCCGCCCCGAGGTCGCCCCCGCGACCCGCGCGCGCGTGCTCCGCGTGATCCGCGAGCGCGGCTTCTCGAGCAACCGCTCGGCGCGCGCGCTCTCGGGCGGGCACACGGGTCTCGTCGGCGTCACGCTGCCCAAGATCGAGTCGGCGTACTTCGGGCTGCTCGCGGACGGCGTCGTGGACGCGCTCGACGAGCACGACCTGCGGGCCGTCATCTGCCCGACCCGGCACGAGCGCGACCGCGAGCTCGGGCTCCTCGACCTCCTCATGCACGGGCTCACCGAAGGCGCGGTGCTGATCCTCCCCTCGGAGTCCTCCCGGGAACTGCTCGCGCTCCGGGACGGCGGCTACCCCTTCGTGGTGCTCGATCCGAAGACTCCGGCCGGCCCCGGAATCGTCTCGGTCTCGGCCGCGAACGCAGCCGGCGCGGCGGCGGCGACCGAGCATCTGCTCGAGCTCGGCCATCGACGGATCGGTCTGATCACCGGCCCGGCAGGCTGGTGCGCGACCGAGGAGCGCCTGGCGGGGCACCGCGCGGTCCTCGTCGGCGCGGGACTGCCGCGGGATCCTGCGCTCGAGATCGAGGCGGACTTCGAGGTCGCGGGCGGACGCCTCGCGGCGGCGCGGCTGCTGGCGCTCGCCGACCCGCCGACGGCGATTCTCGCCTTCAACGACAACCTCGCCGCCGGGGCCTACCAGGCGGCCCGCCGGCGCGGGCTCGAGCTCCCTCGCGAGCTCTCGGTGATCGGCTTCGACGATGTCGAACACGCCGGCCTCGTCACCCCGGGGCTGACGACCGTCCGGCAGCCGTTGCGCGAGATGGCGAGGATGGCGGTCGATCTGTTCGAGCGCCTGCGCGCAGACCAGCCGCTCGAGGCGCTCGCGGTCGAGCTCGGGACGAGGCTCGTCGTGCGCGAGTCGACCGCGCCGCCGCCTGCCCGCCCTCAGGCGGCGAGGAGGCAGGCGGGGTCCGACGCGAGCGGGTCGCCGCTCGCCGCATAGGCGCGTGCTCGCGAGCCGCCGCAGAGCTCGCGGAAGGCGCAGGAGCCGCAGGGCCCCGAGAAGTCGGCGGCCCGGATCCGCCGGAGCAGCGGATGGTCGCGGTACACCGGCGCGAGGGCGTCCTCCCGGACGTTGCCGAGCGCGAGCGGCAGGAACCCCGAGGGCTGGATCGCGCCGTCGTGGCCCACGAACACGATGCCGCGGCCGTCGCGCGTGCCCTTCGTCTGCGCCTTCGAGGGCGCCTGCGGCTCGCCCAGCTCGTCGCGCAGCCGCGCGGCGAGCCGCCGGTAGAGCGGTCCCCGCGTGCCGGCGACGCCGTCACGGCGCTGTGCGACCACCCGCCGGAAGAACGGCGCCTCGACCGTCCGCAGGACGAGCCCGTACCGCGACGCGTCGACGAGGAAGTGACACACGTCCTCGTTCTCCTCGGGCGAGAGCTCGCCGAGAGCGCGGCCGCGGCCGACGTGGACGAGGAAGAACAGCTCCCAGATCGTCGCGCCCGCGTCGCGGGCCTGGCGGAGGATCGACGGCAGCTCCTCGACCGTCTCGCGCATGACGACGGTGTTCACCTGGACGCCGACTCCATGCGCGCGCAGCCGCCGGATCGCCGCGAGCGTCTCGGCGTGGTGCCCCGGAACGCCGCGGATGCCGTCGTGGGTCGCGGGCTCCGCGCCGTCGAGGCTGATCGAGGCGATGCGCACGCCGCGAAGGTTCATGGCGCCGATCCGCGCCGCCGTGAGGAGCGGCGTCACGCTCGGGGCGAGCGCGACCGGGATCCGCAGCCCGCGCGCGTGGTCGACGAGCCCGTCCAGCCCCCGCCGCGCGAGCACGTCGCCGCCCGTGGCGACCAGCACCGGACGCGGCTCGCCGAAGGCGGTCAGCGAGTCGAGCAGCGCCCGCGCCTCGCGGTCGTCGAGCTCGCCCGGCGCGGCCTCGCGCAGCGCCTCGGCGCGGCAGTGGCGGCACGCGAGCCCGCACGCCTTCGTCGCCTCCCAGAAGACGAGGATCGGCCTGCTGTCGAGGTCGACGGGCACGAGGCCGACCCTGCCAGCCCGCCGCCGCGGCCGAATCCGTGGAAAGCCTCAGCCGCGCTGCACGATCGGCACGAACTCGCGCTCGTCCGGTCCGGTGTACACCTGCCGCGGCCGCGCGATCTTCTGCTCCGGGTCGCCGAGCATCTCGTCCCACTGCGCGATCCACCCGGGCAGCCGCCCGAGCGCGAAGAGCACGGTGAAGTAGTCCGTCGGGTAGCCCATCGCCTGGTAGATCAGGCCCGAGTAGAAGTCGACGTTCGGATAGAGCTTCCGCGAGACGAAGTACTCGTCCTCGAGCGCGATCCGCTCCAGCTCGAGCGCGACCTGGAGCTTCGGGTCGAGCCCCGTCTGCTCGAAGACGTCGTCGGCGACCTGCTTGATCAGCTTCGCGCGCGGGTCGTAGCTCTTGTAGACGCGGTGGCCGAAGCCCATCAGCCGGCCCTTGCCCGCCTTCACGCTCTCGATGAACGACGGCACGTTCTCGACGTGGTCGATCTCGTCGAGCATGCGCAACACCGCCTCGTTCGCGCCGCCGTGCAGCGGACCGTACAGCGCCGCGATCCCCGCGGAGACCGCCGAGAACGGGTCGACCTGCGAGGAGCCGACGCCGCGCACCGCGTTCGTCGAGCAGTTCTGCTCGTGGTCGGCGTGGAGGATGAGCAGGATCTCGAGCGCCCGCTGCAGCACCGGGTTCGGCTCGTGGCGGCCGCCGATCTCGAAGGTCATGTTGACGAAGTTGCCGATGTAGCCGAGGTCGTTGCGCGGGAAGACGTAGGGCAGCCCGCGCGAGTGGCGGAAGATGAAGGCGGCGATCGTGGGGAACTTCGCGAGCAGGCGCACCCGTTGCAGCCGGCGGCTCGCCGGGTCGGCGATGTTCTTCGCGTCCGGGTAGAAGGTCGAGAGCGCCCCGATCGCGCCGAGCAGCATCCCCATCGGGTGCGCGTCGTGGCGGAAGCCGTCGAGGAACTGGGTGACGTTGGTGTGGACGTAGGTGTGCGTGCGCACCTCGTCCTCCCACGCCGTCAGCTCCTCCTGGGTCGGCAGCTCGCCCTCGAGCAGCAGCCACGCCGTCTCGAGGAAGCTCGCGCGCTCGGCAACCTGCTCGATCGGGTAGCCGCGATAGCGGAGGATGCCGTTGTCGCCGTCGATGTACGTGATCGCGCTGCGACAGGAGGCCGTGTTCAGGAACGCCGGGTCGTAGGAGGTGAGCCCGAGCTCGCGCAGGTCGGTGGCGCGGATCGTTCCGTCGACGATCGGCACCTCGACCTCGCCGCCGGTGCGATTGTCGCGGATCGTGAGGGTCTCGTCGGGCACGGCTGGGCTCCGTTTCGGTCGCTGCTACGGCCGCCCGGACCCTACCGCGGACGCCCGGGCGCGGGCGATCTTGACCTCCGCCGTCAGCGTCGCGACGTCGTACTCGCCGTAGTGGCGGAGGCCGTTGAGGAAGAACGTCGGCGTCCCGGTCACGCCGCTCAGGTCGGCGCCGTCCACGTCCTCGGCGACGCGCGCCGCGCCGACGTGCGCGCGCAGGTCGTCGGCGAAGCGGTCGAGGTCGAGCCCGAGCTGCTCCGCGGCCGCGAGCAGGCCGGGGAGCGCCAGCTCGTCCTGGTGCTCGAGCAGGAGGTCGTGGTACTCCCAGAACCGTCCCTGGGCGGCGGCCGCCTCCGCCGCCTCCGAGGCGAGCTGCGCGCGGGGGTGGACGTCGGTGAGCGGCAGGTGGCGCCAGACGTAGCGCACGTCGCCGCGCTCGGCGAGCAGCTCGCGCACGATCCGCTCGGCGCGGCCGCAGTACGGGCACTCGAAGTCGCCGTACTCGACGAGCGTGACCGGCGCGTCCTCCGGCCCGCGGACGTGGTCGCGCTCCGGGTCGACGGGAGCGGCGAGGTCGACGATCGGCTCCGCCGTGCCGAGCAGCGCGCGGATCCGGAAGCGCGGCGGCAGGAGCGCGGTCGCCCGGAAGAGCAGCCACGTCAGGAGCGCCGAGCACAGGGCGGCGGTGAGCACGCCCAGCTTCGCCTCCTCGAGCTGCCGGCCGTGGAAGGCGAGGCTCGCGATCAGCAGCGAGACGGTGAAGCCGATCCCGGCGATCGTGCCGCCGCCCGCGACTGCGGCCCAGCCGACCGGAGGCCGCACGCGGTTGCGGCTGAGGCGCGAGACGAGCGCGGCGGCGCCGACGATCCCGGCGGGCTTGCCCGCGACGTAGCCGAAGACGATGCCGAGGGTCACCGGCGAGCCGTACGCGTGCGCGAGGAAGCCGCCGCGGACGACGACGCCCGCGTTCGCGAGCGCGAACAGCGGCACGATCACGTAGCTCGTCCACGGGTGGTAGAGCCGCTGCAGCCGCTCGTTCGGCGAGACCGCCTGCCGCAGCCCCTCGCGCGCGGAGCGCTCGAGCTCGGGCGTCGGCTGCTCTCGGAAGAGGCGGAAGAGGTCGCTCGCGCGCTCGAGGTCGCCGCGGGCAGCCGGGCGCGCGACGGTGAGCAGCCCGAGGGCGATCCCCGTCACGACCGGGTCGACGCCCGACTCGTACAGCGCGACCCAGATCGCGAGCCCGAGCACGGCGTAGACCGCGCCCCGCTGCACGCCCGCGAGCACGAGGGCGACGACCGCGGCGAAGAGCAGCGCCGCGAGGGCGAGCGGAGCCGCCGACACGCCCTCGCTGTAGGCGGTCGCGATCACGAGCAGCGCCGTCACGTCGTCGACGACCGCGACGGTGAGCAGGAACGCGCGGAGCCGGTCGGGGAAGCGGGGGCCGACGAGTGCGAGCATCCCGAGCGCGAAGGCAGTGTCCGTCGACATCGCCGTCCCCCAGCCGTGCGCGGAGGCGCGGCCGGCGTTCGCGGCGAGGTAGATCGCCACCGGCACCACCATGCCGCCGATCCCGGCCGCGACGGGAAGCGCCAGGCGCCGACGCTCGCGCAGCTCGCCCATGTCGAACTCGCGCCGAGCCTCGAGGCCGACGACGAAGAAGAAGAGCGCCATCAGGCCGCCGTTCAGCCAGTGGCGCAGGTCCTGGGCGATCCCGTGGCCGCCGACCCGGATCGAGAGCTGCGTCGTCCAGAGGTGCTCGTACGAGGCGTCGTGGACGTTGACCCACACGAGCGCCGCCACGGTCGCCGCGAGCAGGACCACGGCGCTCCCGGTCTGGGTGCGGAGGAAGCTGCGGAGCGGGGTCTCGACACTGCGCGCCCACGCCGTCCGTTCGCCCAGCGGGGCTGCGTGCGCATCGGCCACGCGGGGATTGTCGCTGTTCGCCGCCCTCCACCGAGCCGCCGCGTTTCGCGTCCGTCCGGCGCGGAACCAGTCCGGATCACACCATTGCGACAAAGGGGTCGAAGATGACGTTGAACACGCTTCAGGACGTCCTGCAGGAGCAGCTCGAGGACATGCTGAGCGCCGAGCGCCAGCTCGTCGAGGCACTGCCGAAGCTGGCGAAGGCGGCGAGCGAGGACGAGCTCCGGGAGGCCTTCGAGCACCACCTCGAGGAGACGAAGGGCCACGTCAAGCGGGTCGAGGACGCGCTCGGCGAGCTCGGCGCCTCCGGCTCCTCCGAGGAGTGCAAGGGGATGAAGGGCCTGATCGCCGAGGGCGAGGAGATCATCGAGATGGACGGCGACCCGATGGCGAAGGACGCGGCGCTGATCGGCGCCGCGCAGCGGGTCGAGCACTACGAGATCGCCGCCTACGGCACCGCACGCACGCTGGCCGACCAGTGCGGCCTCGACGGGATCAAGGACCTGATGGACCAGACGCTCGACGAGGAGAGCGAGGCCGACTCGCTCCTGACGAAGCTCGCCACCGGCGGCCGCTTCAGCGCGGGCATCAACGAGCGCGCGGGGGAAGGCAACGCGTGAAGGCGCTGACGTGGCACGGCAAGCGCGACGTCCGCTGCGAGACCGTCCCCGACCCGGGGCTGCAGGAGGCCACCGACGTCGTCGTCCGCGTCACGTCGTCGGGGATCTGCGGCTCCGACCTCCACCTCTACGAGGTGATGGGAGCGTTCATGGGCGAGGGCGACATCCTCGGTCACGAGCCGATGGGCATCGTCGAGGAGGTCGGCTCCGAGGTGACGGAGGTGCAGGTCGGCGACCGCGTCGTCGTCCCCTTCAACATCGCCTGCGGCAGCTGCTGGATGTGCTCGCAGGGGCTGCATTCGCAGTGCGAGACGACCCAGCAGCGGGAGCAGGGGACCGGCGCCGCCCTCTTCGGCTACACGAAGCTGTACGGCGAGGTCCCCGGCGGCCAGGCCGAGTACCTCCGCGTCCCGTTCGGGAACACGCTGCCGGTCAAGGTGCCCGAGGGGCCGCCGGACGACCGCTTCGTCTACCTCTCCGACGTGCTGCCGACCGCGTGGCAGGCGGTCGAGTACGCGGCGGTGCCCGACGGCGGCACGGTGCTCGTGCTCGGGCTCGGGCCGATCGGCGAGATGTGCACCCGAGTCGCCCAGCATCGCGGCTACCGGGTGCTCGCCGTCGACCTCGTGCCCGACCGGCTGCAGCGGGCCGCCGCGCACGGCGTCGAGACCCTCGACCTCAACGAGCACGACGACGATCTGGCCGAGGTCGTGCGCGGGATGACGGACGGCCGCGGTCCCGACTCGGTCGTCGACGCGGTCGGGATGGAGGCGCACGGCGCCCCGGTCGCGAAGGCGGTGCAGACGCTGTCCGGCTACCTGCCCGACCCGCTGCAACGGGCGCTGATGCAGAAAGCCGGCGTCGACCGGCTGCACGCCCTCCATCTCGCGGTCGACCTCGTGCGCCGCGGCGGCACGATCTCGATCATCGGCGTCTACGGCGGCATGGCCGACCCGCTGCCGATGATGACGCTCTTCGACAAGCAGGTGCAGATCCGGATGGGGCAGGCGAACGTCCTGCGCTGGATGCCCGACCTGCTGCCGCTCGTGAGCGACGGCGACCCGCTCGGCTGCGAGTCGTTCGCGACGCATCACGTCCCGCTCGAGGAAGGGCCTGCCGCCTACGAGCAGTTCCAGAAGAAGCAGGACGGCTGCTTCAAGGTCGTGCTCCAGCCCTAGAGGCTCGATGTGAGATAGACGCCCGTTCGGGGCCGTCTCGGGCGCCGTGCCCGGGGCGGCATCCGGGCGACCCGGCCGTTGCACATCAAGCCTCTATTGAGGCTCGACGCGCGGTCGCGGTGTCACCCGTCGGGGTGACGGGGGGCACCCCGTTTCCCGTCACCCGCGCGCCGCCGGGAGGATCGAGCGCGCAGTCTCGCGTGCCGAGACCGACAGCGTGGAGCGTG
>Ga0075275_1000094_pt1 | contig 10708 bp, 9 predicted proteins | sample SF_Rice_5C_80N_3_FD_69769 | JGI IMG/M metagenome (GOLD analysis project Ga0075275, IMG submission 69769) | Rice paddy soil microbial communities from Twitchell Island, California, USA - SF_Rice_5C_80N_305 | ecosystem: Environmental > Terrestrial > Soil > Paddy field/soil | place: USA: Twitchell... | reverse complement strand
TCGAACATGCGGCGAGCAGAGCTGTCATGCCGAGGATCAAGCGAGTCAACGTGCTTTTGATTTGCATTCCGCTCCTTGAATTTTTTGCCGTGAATGAAGTATAAAGCTGCTCAAGTCAAAGATACATGGTTGGTAAGTACCATTTGGCTTGAGCATAAAGGTAGATACAGGGATAGAAGATGGATTACATGTATTAGCCTATTGAATAAGCAACAGCGTCACAACAAAGCTTTGTTCGTCCATTATTTTTCCACTTTGATCATTCCAGTATAAAGGCTATATTTTCACGCGCCATCTCTCATAGATGCTAAAGAGCACCAGCACAAAAGTAGCCACAGCAAAGGTGATAGCGGTAATCTTCACATTAGGCTCGGCAGATTGTTTGACCGCGATCCCAGCGAAGGACCAGACCAAGACGAGAAGGTATCCGCTGTCCTTGCGTGAGAGCGCCATGACTAATCCAAGCAGAGCCGCGATCATTAGCATGAGAACCGCCCAACGCTGCGGCGCGATTCCAAATCCATTCCAGTTGATGAAGTACAGCCAATCGGTGATATTGGCAATGGTCGCCACGCTGATCCAGCCAAGGTAGACGCTGAAGGGAATATCCACACACCATTTTTCGGCATTGTTGACAGGCGTCCGCCCAACGTTCAGTTTTAGATAACTGGCTATCAGCAGGCCAAGCAGGATGAGCATGACGATCACGCTCAAACCGAACTGGTTGTAGTGCCAACAGAAAAGCCAGGCAGCATTGAACAGGCCACTCAGGGCAAAGAGATAGCCCAAACTCCGCAGACGCAGACTCTCCTTTTGCGCAGGCCGGGCCTGATAAATGGTGAACGCAATCCAGCCGATGTAGATGACGCCCCAAATGGCAAAGACGTATCCGGCAGGGACAAAAAAGACTTTGAAGCGATCTGAGATGGCGCCTGTATTCTGCCCGTTGAGCGGCAGGGCGCTGGCAAGGATGTTGACCGTTAGCGCAAGTATGACTGAAAATATGTTGGCAAGTTGGCGCAGTGTATCTTTTGTCATGAGGTTCTCCTATGAAACGCATTGACCAGATACAAGTATCATACAATTTATTGGTATCAATTGCTATCATGAAAAGCAGGTCTGCAATTCATGCAAATTCAGGGGCTTTTACAGCGTTTTGTGAATTATGAGAGAGAGTATAGGATGGTCGAAGGATGACCGGTGCTCTGGATGCCGATTTCTAGTAAGGAAATTAGATGTTTCCAGGCAGGAAGTTGGGATCGACCTTCTGGGAAAGGCCGTGGATGCTCGGCCCCACACTGAAAGAACTCAGCGCAAAGCCCGTCACACTCCGCACAGAGCAGCAGGCAAGCGTGACACCCTCCCCAAATCCTATGGATTTAGAAAGGAAAGGGAGGGCGAAGGTTTTAGTGATTGGCAGAAATGGATTCTGAAACAAAATGTCATTCGAGGCGTCGCTCTTCCCAAAAGCTTATTCGCAAGCCAGGAGTTGTGCCAAGGGGAAATCGCCTCAGATCATTAACGCGCGAACACCTTCAGACTGTAGAAATTGGGTTCGCAGTTCATCCTCGTGCATATGATCGGCAATGAATTGTATGATCTCACGCGCTTGGGCTTTGAGAGCAGTAGATTTTCCAGTATCCGATTCGATCCCGCCCAATGCAGCCAGAATCCGCCACATAAGCCAACGTGAGCCGAGAGTTTCGGCTGCGAGGCGGGCTTGTTCGAATGCGGCTTTTGCCACATCCCTTTCGCCATTCATCAGATGAGCCTGACCTTTCAGGAAAAGAACCTCGGATAAATATTGATCGATTTTGAATTTCTGAATGTTCTCGAGAACAGTGCCTATCAGGGATATGGCTTGCGTGGAATCTTTACGAGCCAGTGCCAGCCTGCACTGAGCCAGCTTCAGTGTATAGTCCATCACACCATCGCTGATGCGGCGAGCGCTGATGGTGGAGGCGGCCAAATCAAGCTGACCGGCTGCAATCTCGCACAAAGCATAGGAAGCCGCAGTTGGGTTCCAAGCCCCGATCATGGGAAGCTCTGCATTGGGAACGCGGCTGTTACGATACAAGTCCATCCCTTTTTGAAAGGCTCCGATCTGGATGTACGCCCAGGATAAATTGGCGCTATACCATTTCATGTGGATGGGCGTATTGGCTTCCACCGCCAAACGGACACTCGCCTCCAGTTCCTCCAAAGCTTTGTCCATCTCTCCGTATTCAAACCAGATCTGACCTTGTAACTGATGCGGCCAACCTTGAGCCCAGATATTCTTGGTTGTGTGACTGATCTCAAGACTCTGCTGCGCAACTTCAAGCGCCTGCTCGTATTTTCCTGACCAGTCGAGATTCAGCAGTAAGGCATTCAGATTATCGTTCAACATGAGCATATTGCCCAACTCGCGCCACAAGCTGGCGGCTTCCCTCAGCCGCGTTTCAGCCTCTTCGAACCGGCACACAATGCTATAAGTCCGGCCCAGATCGGTGAGCGTAAAGGCAAGCTGCTCGCGCAAGTTCAATGAGCGTGCGAGACTTAGGGATTTCTCTCCATAGTCTATGGCCTGATCTGCATTGCCTCCATGCAAATTTGCCAGAAGCAAATTCCATAGCACTTTGCATTCAACGGACTGGTCTCCCAATTCCTTCGCCAGTGTGAGCGCTTGCCCGGATAATGCCTGACCCTTTTCCGGATTCATTACCGCGGTGGGAGTGGAATACAGTGTGCTGGATGCCATTATTGCATCCAATTCCATCCTGCGGTCCTGACGTTCACGCGCAGTGGACAACATCTCATCGTAATTTTTCAACGCCTGCTCAAACTGCCCGAGCAATTCCATGCCGCGGCCGCGGCCCGCATAGATGTGGTGGAGTCCTTCCGTGTCGAGGGTGGCTTCTTTGCCAAGTTCCAGTGCACGGGTGTAGGCAGCAATCGCCTCGTTGTGTGCATAAACTTGATCAGCCGAGTCCCCGGCTAAAGTCCAATAGCGAATCGCTTTCTCCGCATCCCCGGCTTCTTCATAATGGCGGGCCAGCTGCAAGGCAAATTGGTCGCTATGCTCCCCGGATAGAGTCTCCAGAGTTTCAGCAATTTCTCCGTGCAGCATGCGCCGTTCTCCCGCACCCAGTTCATCATAGAGGTATTGCTGGGTCAGCGCATGGGAAAAGCGATAGATGGAGAGAAACTGTTTCCCGATCTTTGTTTCGCCTTGTTCGGACACCAGCAGATAGTGTTTCTCCAATTCACGCGACAAGTTTTTCACCAGTTCGAGTTCCTGTACTTGCTGAACACGCGCTATCACCTGGGCAATGAATTCATAGCCCATCACACTCGAAACGTTAAGGGTCTCACGCAACCCCTCAGGCAGACGGTTAATTCTTTCTCCGATCACGCCTTCCACACGCGGAGGCAAGGTGTCCCACTCCAATGTGGCCCCTTGAATCCAGCAGCCATCTTTATCCTTGACGATGTCCCCGCGTTCCTGCAGGTTGCGAAGCAACTCGACCGTAAACAGCGGATGACCATCGGTATGCGTAAACAATTGTTCGTGGAATGCGGCATCTAAATGATTGGGTTCCGAATCGATCAGATCATTTGTGAAAGTCCGCCGTTCGTCGGAATCTGCGCGCGAAAGATCCAGCACAATATCGCCGTAATACCGTTTGAGTTCATTCAGAGTCGATTCGAAGGGATGACGTTCACCGTTGCGGCCCAGCGCCACATCGTCGGGGCGATAGGTGCCGATGAGCAGGATGCGGCTGGCTGTGAGTGCGCGTGCAAGGTGGAATAAAAGGTTCAATGAACCGCTATCCGCCCATTGCAGGTCATCCAGCACAAGAATGAGCGTACGGTCTTTTGAAAGCGCCTTCAACACGGACGCATATTGTTCGAATATCTTTTCCTGATCGAGGGCCGGATTGACCTTTACCGACTCCGATTCCTTGTTTTTGCCAACCCGTTCTGATAGTTTATGAGCGAGATCGCCGCTGAGTGCAGCTTCGGTTGCAATGCGTGTTACGAAGCCTGCGCCCGGAACGAAAATACCGATCAGATCGGGTCCAAACTTGAGCAACATCTCGCCTGATATGCGCGCAAATTCCTTGAGTCCGGCTGTCCTTTTGGCAGAGGCGATTTCGTCCGCTGACTTTTTCGCGTCTGGATCCGTGGTCAGTGAAGTCAATACTTGACGTAAAGGGAGATACGGATCGCCCGAGCCGGTGTGAGCGTTGCATTCGCCAATGGAGGCAACGAGTGCGGGGTCTAACTCTTCTTCATCATGAATGAATTTCTCCACCAGCGTTGACTTTCCAGCGCCCGCTTCACCCGCAATGAAGACGACCTGTAATTGCCCACTGGCGGCTTTTTTTAGGAATTCCTCCAGCCGTTGGAGTTCGGCCTTTCTGCCAATAAAAGTAGTTGGGGTCATGGATTCTCTTTAATCTCGACACATGAAAAGAATGCATTCCGACATTGGAATGGCGTGGAGTTTAGCATATTCCTATATTTTTTGAAGTACGACTTGGTTTCGTTTATTTCAAGCCCCACCCGACCTTCGGACACCCTACCCAAATGCGACAACGAAAATTCAGTATGCGGATTCACAGGTTGCATTGTCGGATTTGCCGTCTCGTACACAAACCTGACATGTCTTCGCGAAAGCCTGATTGAGTGTGATTTGTGTCCGTGTATTGGAACAATTCCCGGGCGATACTCGTTATATCCCTACAGGAGATTACAAAGAATGCCGCGACATCAAGAAGACACTATCCGGCGGCTATTCCTCCTTACCTATCATCGAATAATAGAGTAACCCATGATACCCAGAATCATTTCACCCATATTGATCGTATCGCCACGAAAGCTGATTCCAATTATCTGCGTTCTTTTTGGCGGACTTGTTTCAAGTTGTAGTTTGACACCGCCTTCCCCCACGACCGACGCTGAAGTTTTTACTTCAGCCACGCCAGCCCAAACAAGTGTGAATAACACGGTGGAGTTGCTGTCAAGCGACAGCAATCGTCTTGGTCTCTGCTTTTCCTATCCCCAGGGATATACACAAATTCCCTACAACGACGCAGTGGAAATCGTCGCCCCCGATCTTCCGGACACGAATACGAAAGGGCTTTTCTGGCTTGAGATAAGCGATCCCTTTAATCGCACCGCCGAAAAGATTGCTGACGAGGACATGACATTTGCAGCCGGCGTGGATGTTGGTCGTTGGACGGTAACACTCGGCGGCGAACAGGCAGTAGTGCTGGATGGTGTGCCGGGTCAGGACTTTCAGCGCAGGGTGTACGTTGTGCATCGGCAGACTCTCTACGTTCTCGCGTTCATGCCAACCCGCCCGGAGAATAAGGCGGCAGGCGACCAGATGGAAACTCTGTACACTGCGATAACGGGTTCATGGGCGTGGTCCCCCTGTTCAGCAGGAAAGTAGCCGCCCACACGCAAGGCGAAAGCCTGAAATAAAAATACTTCCGGTCAATTGGCTGGAAGTATTTTTTATTTATTGGATTTTCCATGATTTATTGGGCATTTAGGTATGCCAGCGCGGACCAAACCCGTGTTTCCAATGTAGAAAACAAAAACCCAACAAAATTTCACTGTTGGGTATTTTCCGAACTCATCCTTTTCATCTTTCCTGCACACCTTATAAAAAGATCTTTTGCTACTGCAGATTCTTATATTACTTCAAGTCTTTGTATTCCTATTTCTGTTGCTCCAGTTACGAATCGAATAAACACAGCGTACACATATCCAATTTGCTCCTTATATGCTTGTAATTTCTGGAGGTCTTCATCATCTGATATTGGATTCGTTGTCTTTTTAACTTCTATGGCTACAAGATTATCTGATGAATTTCTTCGATGTATGATAATGTCAGGGAAAACTGTTTTTGCATTTTCGTTAGCAACTGAAGTAATTCCATCACCACTTATACTTAAGAGTTTCTTTGTTACGACAATTTGTTTTGATTTATCGAAGAAGCGGTTATATTCACAATCAACATCCCAGCCAGAGAATTCAGCTTCAATATAAATCGCTAAACGGTGTGTAATCGTTCTTTCATTTACGTCGATGTTCAGAAGTATCTTGTCGCGCTTGAAAAGTTCATCAATCGCGGAATGAATTTTGGCTTCCATCTCTTGTTTTTTCATGTTTCTACCCATCTGAGCTGAATTCCTTGGCGCATAAATACTTCAAAATTATCCGTCTTTTGGCTTTGCTTCTTCACTGGCTGTAGAAGGAAGGATCGTACTGCCACACGTGCAATAGAATTTTTTGTCGTTGAAATCATACTGTAATAGCTTTTTGCAACTTGCACACCTAAATAAATCTGCGAATTTTTGAAATTCAACCCAAATATATTGAACATCACCCATTGCTGCCCATTCATAAGGGTTAGTTTGATTATGGCTATAGTAATTAATTATTGGCATCAAGCCACCCTGTAATCGTTTGTAAGCATTTGAATCAAGTATGTATTTTCCAAATTCCGCCTTCACACTACTGAGACGGCTGACAAAGGGCTCCCAATAATCAAATAATGTTCTTTTGTATTCTCTGATTCCTTTCTTGTGCGGTGTATAGACCCAATATTTTTCGCACATAGTGTCAAACCAATCTTCCATATATTGTCGCACGGCATTACCAGCGATTTTTTCGTCGCCTTGTGCGATCAGTTCGTTTATTTGTTCGGGACGTAAATTGTCAGATTCTCGCCGAGGACCATTCTCAAAGTTGTAACTGGAAATACGTTCAAAAGTCCAATCCTCACTTTCCAATCTTCCTCTAAGATGAGAGTAAAACCTTTCATCATGTGTTGTCAGAAAGATTTGAAATTCATTCATGTCTTCTGCCAAAACATCAACAATACGTGCTCTGTTATCGGCATCGTACGAAGAAACTATATCATCCAGAAAGATGAAGGGAAATTCTTTATTAAAGAGCCGAACTGAACTTAAAAACAGAGCCAAGCCTAATGTATTAATTTGTGCCTCACTAAGGTAGCCGCCTGGAGGAACTACTCGCTCATTCGAGTGAAAATTGACGCGAATAGAGAGAGTTTTTTCTTCTGTGTTTAATCTAATAAAGACGTTCGGTACGGCTTCGCCCGGATGAATTTTTTTGTATATTTTCTGTACATCCTCTTTCAGAGCTTCAACGGCATTATCCGCTACCTTTTTGGTTTCACTACGGATTTTATCTGCAATTTTTCCAAACTCTATCTCTACATTCCTTATGGAATTTTGTTGTTGGGTTAGAGTTTCAAGACGACCAATTGATTCATTCAGCCCTTGCAAGTGCGAAATTAATAAATCAATATCATCTGTTGAATTGGATGTGCTATCGGTTTTTATTTGTTCGATGGCGGACGGGATTATTTTTTGTACTAATTCTTGACAATCATTTAACAAACTAATAAGACTACTCTCTGATTTTATGATGCTGACTAAGTTTTGTTGATAAAAGACAGTGCGAGCATGAAGCTCATCCGATTTACTCTGAACATCAGGTAAAGAAATTGTTTTGGCATAACTCGCAATTTCTGTTAACCTTGTTTCAAATTGTTGCAAAAGACCTTTTATTAATTGAATATTTTGTTGCAACTCGGAATCTTGTGTAGTGAGTTCGGATAGAGTCATTAAACTGCTGTGCAAAGAAACAATGGCAGTTTCCTGCGAACCTACAACGGTAGCATTCCAAGGAGTCTGACAAATTGGGCAATTCTCAACTGCATGATTTTCTAAAAATGATTTAGAAGCACCCCATACCTCTTGAAAAATACTTTCCTTAGCTTTTCCCTTTAATTCATCTCTCTTTTTTTCAATAATTAATGCCATCTCGAAATTTTCTGACAATCTTTTGATATAGCCACCAGGATTTACAAATTCACTCGCAACACTTTCCAAGCTTGTCTTTGCAATCCGAACTTGACCGACAAGAGCTTCTCGCCTTGCCCGTAAAGCAGCGATCGCATTTTCGATTTCTTCAACTCTAGCGAGAGAGAAAACTTGACCAAGTTGTTTGCTGATTTCTGCACTGCACCAACTCAGAATTAAAGAAACATCAAAAATATTTACAGCCCCTAGTGTGTGCTCCTGAATGCTTCTGATACGTTCATTTATTTCTCTATCCACGCTCGTATCTCTAAGTGTGCCTTCCACCGTGGTTAAATGTTTAAGCACAGTCGTAGCACTTTTCAAGCCAATCCAACGAGCAAATTCTTCAAACTTCTGACCCGGGGTCATGTCTACAACGAAATGCCGTAAGTCATGCTGACGCAATACTCTATATGCTGGAGCCTTTTCCAATAGCACATTCAATTCGCTAGGTCTAATATCATTTCTGCCAGTTGTTACTAAGCGTGTGATAGAGACTGTTTCACCAGTATTAATATCAATAAAATCAGCAGACACTTGAGGAACGATACCTTTTTCTGTTGCAAGAACATGGGGAAGTGCATGTTTTCCACCTTGTTCGCTATCCGCAGAACCTTTTCCGAGATGTTCCACTTCACCGTCTATGGAAAACAAATACTCAATCGCATCTGCATAACCACTTTTCCCATATGCATTTCGGCCAAAAACAGCTATTGATTTTGGTTTTCCTTTTTTGCTAAGTTCAAAATCACCCGAACGATTAAGAACGCCTTTGATGCCTTGAATGGTTATCTTTTTTACTATCCAGGTCATTTTTTCTCCTCCGCCCGTTTATTGGCCAACTCTATAAGTGCATCTGATAAATTTGCTCCTGCTTTCGAATGAGGGGAAGAAATACCAAGATGTTGCTTAGTCAAAGCAACAATCTCAGCATCAAATTCTTCAGTAGCAAGAATTTCTGTAAACAGCCTTTCAATTAATTCTGCTGCTGAAACATATTTGGATTCATTTGGCAATTCGGACATATTATCTCCCTTCACCCGTGACAAAGACGGCAGTCCCCTACTGCCGCCCATTTTACTTCATATGTGTTTACTTGTGGTTTACAACTTCGCGAACCGACTCACCACTTTCGCCGCCAAGCTTACTTTTTCTTCTGTTCCTGCTTCAGCTCAAGTTTTTTCTGCTCTTGCTGCAGTTGTTTTTGTTTCTGTTCTTGTTGCTGTTTCAGGTCGTCTGGTTGTTTCTGGTCCATCACGTTTTCCTCTTTCATTACCTGCAACTTCGCAAACCGACTTGCCACCTTGTCCTTTGCGGCAGAACGATCTTGAGATTATTATACAGCGAGTTTTTATTGGCTCAAGTAGATCAGGCTTTTAGCCTGACGGGGCAAAGTCATTGGCGGGTTACAAACCCGCCCTACTCGATCAACATTTGCTCACGATGACATGAATCAAATGGGACGGCGAACTTCTGCCGTCCCATTAACTATGTTCCATTAACCAACTTACAACTTCGGGAACCTACTCACCACCTTCGCGGGCGTGGCAGGATAATCCATCACATCACGCCGCCTTGGTAGTTAAAGATCGGTGTGGCTTAGCTTTTACTTTTCTTCTGTTCCTGTTCGCGCTGTTTTTGTCTCTGTTCCTGTTGCTGCCGCTCCAACTCCTGCTGTTCCTGTTGCCGCTGTTTTTGTTTCTGTACCTGTTCCAGTTCCAGTTGCTGCCGTTCCTGCTGCCGCTGTTTTTGTTTCAGCTCCTGTTCCTGTTGAAGTTGTTTCTGTTCCTGCTGCTGCTGTTTTTGCTTTTGTTCCTGTTGCTGTTTCAGATCATCTGGTTGATTCTGGTGCATGCTGTTTTCCTCTTTCATTACCTGCAACTTCGCAAACCGACTTACCACCTTGTCCTTTGCGGCAGAGCAATCTTGAGATTATTATACAGCGAGTTTTTATTGGCGACTCAAGGTCAGGCTTTTAGCCTGACGGGGCAAAGGCCTTGGCGGGTTACAAACCCGCCCTACTTGGATATTGCTTGCGACGGCATAAAACAAAATGGGATGTGTATAATGAAAAATAAAAAGAGTCGGAGGGCATATGTCTCATCTGCGTCGTTTCTTTTTGCTTGGTTTGATTCTCGTTTTGTCCGCATGTAACCTGCCTGCTGGGGCAACGCCAAAGGTGGCGACGACCGTGCCTGCAACAATACAAGTTGAAGCGACGAGCAGTCCGTCCGCGACGGTGCCCGCGCCCACCGAGCAGGAGAGTCAGCGTGTGGATACGACCACCCTGCATGGTAAAGTCATCTTTGGGTATCAGGGTTGGTTCGGCTGTTTGAACGATGGCTCGAACATGAATACCTGGGTGCATTGGTTCCGCTACAATGCATCTCCGTCTGAACCAAACCTGACCGTCGATCTGTGGCCTGATGTCTCCGAGCTAAGCCAGAATGAATTATGTGTCACCGATATGAAGCTGCCGAATGGAAGTCCGGCCGTGGTGTTCTCGAATTACAACGAGCAGACCGTCCTGCGTCACTTTCAATGGATGCAGCAATACGGCATCGACGGCGTGGCCATTCAGCGTTTCGTCTCGCAACTGTCCGACCCGAACCTGCTCAAGGTGCGCAATCAAATTCTGCTCAACGAGATCCGCGGTGCGGAAAAATACGGACGCATCTTTTATATCGAATACTGCTTCACGCCCGACCTGCCTGCGAACTACATGGACATCGTCCAGCGCGATTGGGCCGACCTCGTTGACAACTGGAAGATCACCGACAGTCCATCTTATTTGCATGACCACGGCAAACCGGTGGTGGAGT
>Ga0075275_1000093_pt1 | contig 10717 bp, 12 predicted proteins | sample SF_Rice_5C_80N_3_FD_69769 | JGI IMG/M metagenome (GOLD analysis project Ga0075275, IMG submission 69769) | Rice paddy soil microbial communities from Twitchell Island, California, USA - SF_Rice_5C_80N_305 | ecosystem: Environmental > Terrestrial > Soil > Paddy field/soil | place: USA: Twitchell... | reverse complement strand
CGAGGGGCCGCCCGGCGACGACGAGCCGCCGCAGGCGGTGAGCGAGAGGGCCGCCGCGGCGGCCGCGAGGGCCGCGACGACGCGGGGGGCGAGCTTCACGAGAACCTCCTGGAGTGCGTACCGTGGTGGACGTGAGGATGGGTGCGTGCTGTGCGCTCGCGGCCGCGGCCGCGCTCGTGCCGACGCCCGTCGGTCACGGGCCGCGCTACCGGCCGGCGGCAGACGGCCCCGGCGCGCAGCAGGCCGGGTGCCGCGCCGCGCCGTTGCGCGCCGGGGAGCGGGTGCACCTCGAGCTGTTCGCGAACCGGCGCGTCGTGATCGTCCCTGCGGGGATCGGGCTGGGCAGTCCACGCCTGCGGCTCGGACGCGTCGTCGCCGCGGCCTGCCGCGCGCCGCTGTGGACCCTGGACCCGAGCGGCGTCGTCCGCTTCGAGCGGGGCGCGACGCTCGCCGACCTGTTCGAGGTCTGGGGACGCCGGCTCGGAGCGAGACGGCTCCTGACCTTCCCGGGCGCGGTGCGCGTCTTCGTCGACGGGCGCCCGCGCGCCGGTGCGCCGGGAGGCCTCGTGCTCCGCGACCGGGCCGAGATCGTGCTCGAGGTCGGCGGCGTCGTGCCGCCGCACGCGAGCTTCCGCTTCCCGCCGTAGCGCGCTCACAGCGGCCCCGGAGTCGCGTGGAGCAGGAGATACGCGACGACGAGGGCCGCGGCCCCGGCGGCGAGCGCGAGCACCGCGGCGAGGAGGCGAATCGCGACCGGGCTCACGCGATCTCCCGGCCCCGGGCGAGCAGCCCGCCGAGCGCGACGAGCAGCGCGACGCCGCCGAGCGCGATCGCGACGATCGTGCCGGTGGATGTTCCGCCGCCACCGCCGAGCGCGCCGACCGACTCGAGTGTCGGCGCCGGCGTGTCCGACGACTCGGGGCCGCTCCAGTCGACGACCTTGCCGTTCGAGTAGGTCTGGCGCACGTCGAAGGAGTAGGTCCCGGCATCCGTCGGCGAGGCGTTGAAGCGGAAGACGGAGTCCTGCCCGGTCGGCACGGCGCCGCCGGTCCACACGACCTTCTGGACGACGGCGCTCTCGCCCGAGCCGGTCACCTCGACGGACTGCTTCCAGCCGGGGGCGGGCTCGAACGAGTCGATCGCGAAGCCGGCCGGCACGGTCAGCTCGATCCGGGTCGTCGTCGCACCGTCCTCCTCGGTCGGAACGGAGAGCGTGAACTGCTGGGAGCGGCCCTCGAGAACGACCGGCGGGCTGACGATCGCGTGTGCCGACGCCGCCGCGGCCGTGACGAGCGCGGCGACGGACGCGAGCGCGAGCACTCCGATGCGGGTGGTGCGGGACATCGCTCTCCTTCCTCGGCCGATCGCCGCCGGCGCCGGCGGCGGGGGGTCAGGCGCCGAGGAGCAGCGGCGGCCCGCGCGTGGCGAGGCGGCCCGAGAGCAGGCGAGGCCGTAGCGGCGAGGCTGCCGCGGCGGGTGGTGCGAACGGAAGGGAGAGCAGGCGCGGGCGCGGCGGCGGCGTCGGTGCGAGCGCCCGGCCGAGCCGCTCCGCGGTGCGGAGCAGGAGCCGCGCGGCGAGGTAGGCGAGCGCGGCGAACGGCAGCTGGAAGACGAGGCCCGGCAGGAAGGTCGGCGCGGCCACCTCGTGCCAGGGCACGACGCCGCTGTACAGCCAGCGCTCGACATGCTCCTGGACGACGAAGCCGAGCGGCGGCAGCAACGCGAACGCCCACGCGGGCAGCGCCCGGGCGCGGCGGCCACGGGCGGCGTCTCCTGCGGTGACGACCAGCGAGAGCAACGCGACGGCGCCGGCGACGGCGAGCGCGGCGGGCAGCAGGCTCAGGTAGCCGTGGCCGGTGCGGACGAGCGCGTCGAGCCGGACGCCCGCGTCGGGGTAGACCCAGCGGTACGCGAGCACGTGGGCCGTCTGCGACCCCGCGAGCATCAGGGGCACGGCGACGAGCCAGGCGAGGCTGCGGCGCATGGCAGCCAATCCTGCCAGAGCCGCGACTAGCCGGAAAGCCGCACGCTGCCGGAGACGCTCGACCCGGCGATCTGCCAGTCGCCCGAGACGCTGCGCGCTCCGTCGCCCGGGAAGCTGCAGCTGCCCGCGAAGCCGGACCGGTCGATGCTGTCGACGGTGCCCGTGCAGACCTGCCCCGACGCGACGTCCCGGATCTGGAGCGCGGTGTCGGTGATCGAGTTGCCGTCCGGAGTGAGGAAGTCGAGCCGGAGCGCGATCGTACGGTCGCCGCTGCCGCTGCCGGTCACCGAGATCAGCTCGCCGCCCCCGGCGGCCCGCTGGTCGACCGAGCCGGAGAAGGACGCGGAGAGGCTCGCGGGGAGCGTCGTCGGCGCCGCCGCCGCCGAGGCCGCGGGCGTCGTGCCGATCCCTGCGGGGAGCTCGCCGAGGCCGACGACGAGCGCGAAGCCGAAGACGAGCGCGGCCGCGCTGGGCGCCGCGTACGCCCCGGCCGGGAGCCGGACGCGACCCACGCGCCAGACGACCGCTGCGAGGACGGAGGCGATCGCGCCCACGTAGAGGACGCGCAGCCAGGGGGTGCCGGCGTCGGTGCCGGCGCCGAGCCCGTGCACCGTCACGGCCGCCCAGATCGCGAACGTCAGGTAGTGGGCGCGCCGCCAGCGCGCGAAGCCGATCCGCTTCTTGAGCGCGTTCGTGATCGCGACCGCGAGCAGGAGATAGACGCCGACGATCCCGAGCGAGACCCAGAGCGGCCGGTAGGTGGAGAGGCCCGGCACGAGCGCCTGCGCGAGCGAGAAGTGCACATAGCCGTCGAGGAGGACCGCGAGCACGTGGATCGAGACGAAGACGCCGACGAGGAGCGTGAGGAAGCGGTGCACGTCGGTGATCGCGAAGGCGGGCCAGCGCCGCAGCCGCGCCCGCCCGGAGAGGAGCGTGCCGAGCAGCACGCCGCTCGTGAGCAGCACGTAGGCGAGCACGCCGGCCGAGCGGGCGGTGTACCAGTCGAGCCGGCTCACGACGACGAGGAGCGCACCGGCGGCGCAGCGGACCCCCCGCTCGACGACGGCCCGATCGAGCCGCCGCCGAGCGAGAAGCCCTGCCGATCCGAGGAGATCCCCGAGGACAGCGTCGAGCCGGAGGGAGGAGTTGCCGCCGTCCCCGGATGCGCATGCCGGGCGAGCCCGAAGACGACGAGAAAGCCGCCCGCGGCGGTGAGGGCGACCGCCCGCTTGGCGGCGGATGCGCGTTGGCGCCCCGCGTCGACTCTCGAGCTCTCCGGCATGGCTTCCATGTAGCCCGAAGGCCGTGAGAGAGAACTGAGAACGAGCTAAGACTTCGGTGAGAAGCGCGAGGCCGAGAGGCTCGCGGCGCAGTGCGAGCCGTGCCCGGATGCCTGTTCAGGCACGGCGCGCAGCCGTCTCGTCGGCATTGCCCAGGCCACCGGCCCGAGCTGTGACCAGCTAGGAGGCGTGTTTCACGAACACGTTCTCGAGCGCGTCGTCGAGGCCGACGGCGAGCGCGCCGCTCAGCACGGCGGCGTCGCCGAGGCTCGAGATCTCGACCCGCGGCGGATACGGCAGCCAGGCCGCGAGCAGCGAGCGGATCTCGTCGAGCAGCTGGACGTTCGCGCCGATGCCTCCGCCCAGGACGACGAGCCCGACGTCGGTGACCGCCGCGACGGGGACGACGTGGAGCGCGATCCGCCGCGCCTCCTCGCGCACGATCTCACGGGCGACCTGGTCGCCGGCGGCCGCGGCGGCGAAGATGTCGCGCCCCTCGTAGGGAGGTGACAGCGCCGTCGTCCTGCCGGCGGCCGCGCGCTCGGCGAGCGCGGCGAGGGCCGGCGCCGACGGGTCGATCTCCTCCTTGCGCCCGGCCGACGCGAAGTCGAGCTCGCCGGCGGCGCCGTGGTGGCCGCGATGCAGCTCGCCGCGCAGGACGAGCCCGGCGCCGAGGCCCGTCCCGACCGAGATGAAGGCGAAGTCGTCGATACCGCGGGCGGCCCCCCTCGATCGCTCGCCGAGCGCCGCGAGGTTGATGTCGTTGTAGACCGAGACGCCGAGACCGAGCCGCTCGCCGACGTCGCTGCCGAAGCGGCGCCCGTCGAGCCCGGCGACGTTCGCGACGAGATGGATCGTGTCGCCGTCGCGGTCGACGGCGCCCGGCACGCCGAGGACGGCGCCGTCGATCGGGACGTCCGCGAGCCCGGCGGCCCGCACGAGCCCGTCGACGAGCGCGGGCAGCGACGCGAGGACGAGGTCGGCGTCGGCCGCGCGCAGCTCGACGTCGTGCCGGGCCCGCACGACGCCGCGCAGATCGCAGAGCGCAGCGCGGAGGAAGCGCGCCCCGAGGTCGAGCCCGAGCACGAGCGCCGCCTCCGGCACCGCCTCGAAGAAGCGGGCCCCGTAGGTCGGCGTCCCCGCCGCCGGCTCCGCGTCGCGCACGAGCCCGCCCGCGAGCAGCGACTCGAGCGCGAGCGAGACGGTCGGCTTGGAGATCCCGGCGCGACGGGCGATCTCGGCGCGGGAGATCGGCGCGCCGTCGCGGATCGCCTCGAGCACGGTGCGCTCGTTCAGCCTCTTGAGCAGCGGCGGCGTCGCCCGCGTGGATGCCATCTCGTCAGGAAGCTTAACCAGCGTGCGATCGCGGCGGCGGCGCCGAAGGCACGGCTGCGGTCTTGACCGCGCGCCGGCCGAGGCGTAGGGTCGCTCCTCGTAAGGGTTGCTAACCAGATGCCGCTTCGACTCGCAACCAGGAGGGGGACAATGAGACGCGTCGCGACGATCGCGGCGCTGCTCGCCACGCTCGCGCTCGGGGCGACGGCGGCGAGCGGCGCGGCGAGCAGCCACCCCGCCGGCTCGGCGGGGAAGACCACGATCACGATCTGGGTCGGGTTCACCGGCCGCGAGCTGCGGATCATGAAGGGCGTGATCGCGCAGTTCGAGAAGTCGCATCCGACGATCGCCGTCAAGACCGTAGGCGGGATCAGCGACGACAAGATCGTCGCCGCGATCCGGAGCGGGACGGCGCCCGACGTGACGCAGTCCTTCACCGCCGACAACTCGGGCACCTTCTGCTCGAGCGGCGCGTGGGTCGACCTGGCGCCGTACATGAAGGCCGGCCACGTCAGCGCCTCCCAGTTCCCGAGTGCGTCCGCGTACTACACGCAGTTCAAGGGGACGCGCTGCGCCCTGCCGATGCTCGCGGACGTCTACGGCCTCTACTACAACAAGACGCTCCTCGCGAAGGCCGGGATCTCGCACCCGCCGCGCACGATCGCGGAGCTGACCGCCGACGCGAAGAAGCTGACGCAGCGCGACGCCAAGGGCAACATCACCGTGCTCGGCTTCAACCCGTTCTTCGGCTGGTACGAGAACGCCGAGGCGCACTTCGCCCCGATGTTCGGCGCGCGCTGGACGAACGCCAAGGGCGCGTCGACGCTCGACACGCCCCAGTGGCGGAAGCTGCTCACGTGGCAGAAGAAGCTCGTCGACTGGTACGGCTACGACAACCTCGTCCGCTTCAACGCGAAGGCCGGTGACGAGTGGACGGCGTCGAACGCCTTCGAGCGCGGCAAGGTGGCGATGAACCTCGACGGCGAGTGGCGCGTCGCGTTCGTCGCCGACGAGCACCCGGAGCTGAAGTACGGCACGGCTCCGCTGCCGACCGCGTCGAAGCTGCTCTACGGCTCCGGCTACACGACCGGCAACATCATCGGCATTCCCAAGACCGCGGCGCACAAGGCCGAGGCGTGGCAGCTCGTCCAGTACCTCGCCACCGACGTCAGAGCCGAGACGACGCTCTCGAATCAGCTGCGCAACGTGCCGACGACGACCGCCGCGCTGCACTCGAAGCTGATCAAGCCCGACAAGCAGTTCTCGACGTTCCTCACGATCTTCGGGAACAGGCACACGACGACCACGCCGATCACCGCGGCCGGCGCCGCCTACCAGGAGCTCTTCTCGAGCTGGACGACGAAGTGGCAGGCGGGCAAGGAGAAGAACCTGTCCGCCGGCCTGAAGGCGGTCGACAAGCAGATCGACGCCCAGTTGCAGAACGCGACCGGAGGCGGCGTCCCGTAGTGGAGACGCCGGCCGCCGGCGCCCACCAGCCCGCCCTCGCCACGGCCCGTCCGGCAGTCGACCGCCGGCGGGCCAGGCGGCGGGCCGACTGGCGCCGCCGTGGTCTCGTGCTCCTCTTCATGAGCCCGTGGATCGCCGGCTTCGGCGCGTTCTACGGCTACCCGCTCGTGATGAGCGCGTACCTGTCCCTGCACCACTACGACCTGCTCTCGTCGCCGCGGTGGGTCGGCCTCGCCAACTACCGCTACCTCTTCGACGGCGACCCGCTCGTCTGGCCCGCGGCGAAGAACACGCTCTGGCTCGTCGCCTTCATGGTTCCCGCGCAGGTGCTCTTCGCCTTCGGCGTCGCCCAGATGGTGGCCCGGGCGCGGCTCGGGACCGGCCTCTTCCGGACGATCTTCTACCTGCCGGCGCTCGCGCCGCCCGTCGCCGCGACGCTCGGCTTCGTCTACATCCTGAATCCCGCGACCGGCCCCGTGAACGCGGCGCTCGGCCGGCTCGGGATCGAGGGGCCGCTCTGGTTCAGCGACCCGTCGTGGGCGAAGCCGTCGCTCGTGCTGCTCGCCCTCTGGGGGATCGGCAACACGATGATCATCTTCCTCGCCGCGATCGTCGACGTCCCCCGCCACCTGCACGAGTCGGCGGAGCTGGACGGCGCCGGGCCGCTGCGGCGGCTCGTCTACGTGACCCTGCCGACGATCAGCCCGGTGATCCTGTTCGCCGTCGTGATCGGCGTGATCGACGCGATGCAGTACTTCACGCAGGCCTACGTCGCGGCCGACATCGCCGGCGGCTCCGCGTCGAACGCCGCCTCGGGCGCGAACAACCTCGGCTTCCCGGAGGGATCGACGCTCTTCTACCCGGTGCTCCTGTACCAGCAGGGGTTCCGCTACTTCAACATGGGCTACGCCTCGGCGATGGCGATGGTGCTGCTCGCCGTCGCGCTCACCTTCGTGCTCCTGATCGTGCGGCACTCACGCCGCTGGGTGCACTACCAGGGAGGCGCGCGGTGAGCGCGGCCGGGGCCGCCGCGCCGTTCGTCCGGCGCCGGCCACCCGCGGCCGTGCGGCGCCGCCGGCTGCTGGCCGCGGTCGCCGAGCACAGCCTGCTCGTCGCCGCCGGGCTGATGTTCCTCGCGCCGTTCGCCTTCATCGCGCTGACGGCGCTGATGACGAACGACCAGGCGCTCTCGTCGCGCTTCTGGCCGCACCCGTTCGTCTGGCACAACGTCGTCCAGGTCTTCCACGAGGCGCCGCTCTGGCGCTACGCGTGGAACACCACGATCTACGCGACGCTCGCGACGCTCGGCCTCGTCCTCTCGAGCGCGCCCGTCGCGTACGCGCTCGCGCGCATGCGCTGGCGGGGACGCGACGCCGCGTTCGCGCTCGTGCTCGTGGCGATGCTGCTCCCGCCGCAGGTGACCGTCGTCCCGGTCTACGTGCTCTGGGCGAAGCTCCACCTCGTGGGGACGCTCTGGCCGCTCGTGGCGCCGAACTGGCTCGGCGACGCCTTCTCGATCTTCCTGCTGCGGCAGTTCTTCCTGACGATCCCCGAGGAGTACCTCGACGCCGCCCGCGTCGACGGCTGCGGCGAGGTGCGGATCCTCTTCTCGGTCGTCTTCCGGCTCGCGCGGCCGGCGCTCGCCGCGGTGGCGCTGTTCTCGTTCCTCTACTGCTTCAACGACTTCTTCGGGCCGCTGCTCTACACGGGCGAGAACCCGGCGCACTGGACGCTCTCGGTCGGCCTCGAGCAGTTCCGGACGCTGCGGCAGGTGGAATGGAACCTGACGATGGCGGCGACGCTCGTCGTGATGGCGCCCGTCATCGTCGTCTTCTTTCTCGCGCAGAAGGCATTCGTCGAAGGCATCACGCTGACCGGGGTGAAGGGGTGACGAGATGAAGGTCGCGGTGATCGGAGCCGGCTCGACGTACACGCCGGAGCTCGTCTCGGGGCTGTCGCGCGTGCCCCTCGACGAGCTCGCGCTGATGGACGTCGACGCGGAGCGCCTCGAGGTCGTCGGCGGGCTCGGGCGCCGCATGCTCGACAGGGCCGGCTACGAGGGCGGGCTGACGCTGACCGGCGAGCTCGACGCGGCGGTCGAGGGGGCCTCGTTCGTGCTCGTGCAGATCCGCGTGGGCGGCCAGGCGGCGCGCCTGCGCGACGAGACGATCCCGCTCGCCTGCGGTTGCATCGGCCAGGAGACGACCGGCGCCGGCGGCTTCGCGAAGGCGATGCGCACCGTGCCCGTCGTGCTCGAGATCGCCGGGCGCGTGCGCGAGCTCGCCGCCCCGGATGCGTGGATCGTGGACTTCACGAACCCGGTCGGGATCGTGACGCGCGCGCTCCTCGACGCCGGCCACCGCGCGGTCGGGCTCTGCAACGTCGCGATCGGCTTCCAGCGCTCGATCGCGCGGCTGCTCGACCTGGAGCCGGCCGAGGTCGTCGTCGACCAGGTCGGGCTCAACCACCTGACCTGGATCCGCGCCGTTCACGCCGGCGGTCGCGACGTCCTGCCCGAGCTGCTGGCCGGGCAGGGGGAGGCGCTCGCACGCCAGTGCGGCTCTCCACTCTCCCTGCTCGAGGAGCTCGGCGCGATCCCGTCCTACTACCTCCACTACTTCTACGCGCACGACCGCGTGCTCGCCGAGCAGCGGGACGGCGTTCCGCGAGCACAGACCGTCGCCGAGATCGAGCGGGAGCTGCTCGAGCTGTACCGCGACCCGGCGCTGACCGAGAAGCCGGCGCTCCTCGAGCAGCGCGGCGGCGCCTTCTACAGCGAGGCGGCCGTCGGGCTCGTCGCCTCGCTCACCGGCGGCGACGGCGCGGTCCACGAGGTCGACCTGCGGAACGGGGGCACCCTCGCCGGGCTCCAGGACGACGACGTCGTCGAGGTGCCGGCACGCGTGACGCGGGAGGGCCCGGAGCCGCTCCCGCAGGCGCCGCTCGCACCGGAGCTGCTCGGCCTCGTCCAGCACGTCGCCGCCTACGAGCGGCTGGCGGCCGAGGCCGCGGTCACGCGCGACCCCCGCACCGCGCGCATGGCGTTGCTCGCGCACCCGCTGATCGGGCAGCTCGAGCAGGTCGACGCGCTCGTCGAGTCGCTCCTGCGTCCGGAGGCGGTGGCGTGAACGCCGGCCGCGTCGTCCTCGCCGCCGACGGCGGCAACTCGAAGACCGACGTCGCACTCGTCCGGGAGGACGGCGAGCTGCTCGCCCTCGTCCGCGGCGGCCTCAGCTCGCCGCACCAGCTCGGCCTGCGCGAGGCGTTCGACGTCCTCGACGAGCTCGTCCGGGAGGCGATCGCGGAGGCGGGCGTCGCGGCCCCTGTCGACGTGGCGCGGATCTTCCTGGCCGGCGTCGACTTCCCCGTCGAGGTCGAGCGCGCGACCGCGGAGGCGAGCGACCGCCGCTGGGCGCGCAGCGCATCCGTCGACAACGACACCTTCGCCGTCCTGCGCGCCGGCGCCGAGCAGGGCTGGGGCGTCGCAGTCGTCTGCGGGGCGGGCATCAACTGCGTCGGCGTCGCGCCGGACGGGCGCCACGCGCGCTTCCCCGCGCTCGGCTGGCTGACCGGCGACTTCGGCGGCGGCTACGACCTCGGCACCGAGGCCGTCTCGGCGGCGGCGCGAAGCGAGGACGGGCGCGGCCCGCGGACGACCCTCGAGCGAGCGGTCCCTGCCCACTTCGGGCTGTCGACGCCGACCGAGCTCGCGGAAGCCGTGCACTTCCGGCGTATCCCGTCGAGCCGGGTCGTCGAGCTCGCGCCGGTCGTCCTCGCCGAGGCGGCCGACGACCCCGTCGCCGCCTCGATCCGCGACCGGCTCGCCGCCGAGGTCGTGACGCTCGTCCGCGTCGCGCTCGAGCGGCTGGATCTCGCGGCCGAGCCCGTCGAGGTCGTCCTCGGCGGCGGCGTCTTCCAGTCGCACGATCCGGGCCTCCTGCGCGGCGTCGCTGCCGGCGTCGCCGAGATCGCGCCGCGCGCGACGATCCGCGAGCCGGTCCTCCCGCCCGTCTTCGGCGCCGCGCTCGCCGGCCTCGACGAGCTCGCGGCGCCCCCCGCGGCGCACCGCCGCCTGCGCGACCAGGCGGCCCCGTCCCCGGAGGCGACCCGTGGCTGACGTCCAGTTCGCCCAGGCGACCCGCATCTACGCGGGGACCGACGCGCCGGCCGTGAACGCGCTCGACCTGCACGTCGAGGACGGCGAGCTCGTCGTGCTCGTCGGCCCCTCCGGCTCGGGCAAGACGACGGCGCTGCGGATGCTCGCCGGGCTCGAGCAGGTCGACGCCGGCTCGATCTGGATCGGCGACCGCGACGTCACCGACGTGGCGCCGAAGCGCCGGGACGTCGCGATGGTCTTCCAGAACTACGCGCTCTATCCGTACCTGACCGTCGAGGCGAACATCGCCTTCCCGCTCAAGGTCGCGCGCGTCGGCAAGGAGGAGCGGCGGCGGCGCGTGCGCGAGGTGGCGGAGGTGCTCGAGCTGACGGACTTCCTCCAGCGCAAGCCGGGCCAGCTCTCGGGCGGACAACGTCAGCGCGTCGCGATGGGCCGCGCGATCGTGCGGCAGCCGAGCGTGTACCTGATGGACGAGCCGCTCTCGAACCTCGACGCGAAGCTGCGCGTCCAGATGCGCGCCGACATCGCCGGACT
>Ga0075275_1000092_pt1 | contig 10756 bp, 9 predicted proteins | sample SF_Rice_5C_80N_3_FD_69769 | JGI IMG/M metagenome (GOLD analysis project Ga0075275, IMG submission 69769) | Rice paddy soil microbial communities from Twitchell Island, California, USA - SF_Rice_5C_80N_305 | ecosystem: Environmental > Terrestrial > Soil > Paddy field/soil | place: USA: Twitchell... | reverse complement strand
CAAAGTCTCCAGCCAATCAGGGTAGACGGGATAGACGTGTGCGCTGGCAATCACAATGAATTCACGCTTCGCTTCGCGGACCCCAAAATTGAGCGACCGTCCAAACGTGAACTCGTCTGACGGTATTCTCACCACCCTCGCCCCGAACGACTCAGCCACCGAGACGGTTGAATCCGTCGAACCGGAATCGACCAAAATGATCTCAACATCTTTGACTGTTTGCTGGCGGATTCCCTCCAACAAACGCCCGATATATTTTTCTTCGTTATAGGCACGGATAATTATTGAACAATTCATTATTAAACCGTAGGGGCGAGGCGCTGCCTCGCCCTGGGCGACCCAATGGGTCGCCCCTACAATTTACCAGCTATTATTCTTCTCATATCCCAATCGTATCAACAAATCACCGGCCACATCTTTGAAAATCTTTTTATGTTCGTCGGTAAAATATTTTCTCCATTCGCCGGTTTTGCCTGAACGAAAAGTCGGGGACTTTTTCGGGTTGATGGAGGCTTCGAGAGAATCAAAAATCTGCTCACGGGGAGTCTGAAGCGGAACACGGGCGTGGAAATGGTCAATGATTTTGTTCAAGGTCGCGGCGCGGTCATTGATCAAATCTTCGAAATGGATGGACAGCACTTCGGGATGATCGAGCCAGCCAAGATATGGAGCAAAACGCGCAGCAATGTCGGGGAATTCCACATCCGCTTCAGGGCGGCCAAGGACACTGACTTTGAGACGCGTGTCGAAGTCGGGCAGCGACGCATAATAATCATGATGGACATGACGTGCTTCCATATCCGTCACATAGAAAACGTGCGAGACAACCACATCGCGCGGGTCGCGGAAGATAAAGTATGGGACGAAGGCAGACTTGATTAAACGGTCAACCGCTTCGGGGCGGGCGAAAAGATGCGCCGAAGCAATGTCGCATGGGCGAAGCGAATCGAGCCAATCCAGCGCCTGTTGCGGCGTACGTTTGAGTCCGCTTTCACCTTCGTATTCGGCATAGAAGGAATGCAAACGAGTCGAGAATGGCGCGACCTTTGAAAAGCCGAGCAAAATTTGGTCGAGCAGGTGCGTACCACTTTTGGGGAAGGAAATACTCAAGAGAATCGGCCAGCCGTTTTCGGGGACAGGCAGTGAAGTGAAGTGGAGGCGCTGATAATGTTTTTCGGTTTGGTAAGCCGCGGAACGAAGAGTCGATTTGATGGACATGGGAATTGAATTCAGAAGAAAATCATCCTATACTTTTGATGGATGGAATTATATCTTAGCGATTGCAATTCGACGCCAGCGAATATTGTGCTGACTCTTTTCAACTTATGGCGTTATGAATTTATAAGAGTCAGCTGGAGAAAATAAAGATGCGATATCTTACAAGAAGGTCGTTTGCAACCCATCTGCTAAACTCGATGGTGGACAACATCGCAGTCTTGAACTTACAGGGAGATGTTATTGCTGTAAACAGTCCGTGGAAGCGTTTTGCGCGAGAGAACGATTGCGCCGATAAAGATTTTTATGTGGGCAAAAATTATCTGACAGTTTGCGAAAACTCATTAAAGATTCAGCATGATGAGGCAATAGAAATGGTGTTGAATGGCATCCAAGCCATTCAACACGGGGAACAGGATGAATTTTCAATTGAATATCCCTGCAACTCGCTCACCGAGGAACGCTGGTTCATTTGCAAGGCTACACGCTTGGAGCATAAGAAGGAACGTTATATCGTTATTTTGCACGAAAATATCACCGCGAGAAAAATTGCCGAGCAGGCACTGGCCGAGAGTAATGAACGTTATCGCAAATTGACTCAAAGCCTGCCGGACGCAATCTACACCCTGGATTTGGCGATGCATCGGGCGACATATTTCAACCACGATTTCTTTTTGGGATACAGCCGTGAAGAGTTAATAGTCTCTGGCTCGATTCTGAGCAAAATTCATCCTGAGGATGCTCCGGCTGTGATGGCCCATTGGCAGCAATTAATGAGAGGTGAAGAATCCGGCCGCATTGAATACAGAATTCGCAGCAAGGCCGGGCAGTGGGAGTGGGTGGAGAGTCATGAGATTATCGTATCGAAAAACGAAGACGGAGCGCCCAAGGATGTTCTGGTGGTTTTAACGCTGATCACAGAGCGCAAGCAGGCGGAGCAAGATTTACTACATACCAAAGAAGCCGTCGAAACGAAAAACGATGAACTTCAGGCCGCCTTGTCTCGCGAGCAAATATTCGCAAGGACCGATGTCTTGACCGAGATAAGTAACGCTCGTCACTTTTTCGATGTGGCGAAACAGGAATTTGAGGTGGCAAGAAGGTATAGCCAGCCCCTCTCCATTATCATCTTCGACCTCGATCACTTCAAGCAAGTCAATGATACTTTCGGACATCAAGTCGGAGACAAAGTTCTAAAACATGTTGCGCAAATAGCCATCGAGCAGGTGAGGGAAGCCGATACCCTTGCGCGTTACGGCGGTGAGGAATTTATTGTTTTATTGCCCAACAGCAACGCGCAAGAATCGAGTGTTGTCGCGGAAAGAATCCGCGAGAGAATTTCCGCATGCCCCATGGTCACAGATCAGGAAAAGGTAAACGTGACCATCAGCGCAGGTATTTCAGAATTGCTTCTTGACGTGGACACCCTTGATCTGCTCATCCGTCGTGCGGATCAAGCTTTATATGAAGCAAAAGAAGTGGGAAGAAACTGCGTTAGAGTTTATACGCTTTCATAGAAATATTTAACTACAGAATCGCAAAGCCCGTTTATATGAGATACTTGCGGCTCGAAACTGTGTTATTACTTCCGGCAAAGGATGCAAATGAAATTAACGATTTTCAATACCCCCGTTCTCAGCCCACTCCTGCACCTGCTTGCAAAAGCAAGTTTGCGCATCACGGGCTGGAAAGTGGAGGGACAATTCCCCGACCTGCCCAAGTTCGTGGTAATCGGTGCGCCGCACACATCCAACTGGGATTTCATGATGTTCCTGGCTGTGATCTTTCAACAACGGGCGAATGTGCGCTTCATGGGCAAGTCAAGCTTGTTCAACAATCCACTCGGATGGTTCTTCTACTGGTGCGGCGGTATTCCTGTGGATCGCTCCAAAGCGCAGGGGCTGGTGGAACAAATGGTGCAGGCCTGCCATGAATCGGAACGCTTTATTTTGACCATCGCTCCCGAAGGCACGCGCGACAAAGTCCGCGAATGGAAACGCGGTTTTTATCACATCGCTAAAAATTCGAAGATCCCGGTGGTGATGGCTGTGGTTGACGGGATGAGAAAAGTAGTCGGCATTGGACAGATATTTCATCCGACTGACGATATCGAGGCCGACATGAAAGCCATTCAGGGATTCTTTGCGGGCATGGTAGGGATCAATGCGGTACAAACAAGTGAGTTGTAGAAAAATATAAAATTCATTCTTTCAACATCTTCCCCGCCGTCAAATACTTCATCATCAATCACCTTCTTCGCATCCGACTTCATTAATTTTCCAAGCCAAACAATTTCAATCTCCTCTTCATGGTGAAGACGGGTGGCTCAAGAAAATCTCCAAACAGCAATGAAGTTCTGAACAACTTGATTTTTTGACTGCACCGCGACGGAAATCTATGGCGTCGGCGTAACGCGCGGCTGAGGCGTATATGTAGGCAGCGGATTAAATTTCAGCAACGGATATAACGTCGGCGTTTGCGCAGGTGCAGGCGTCGGGACAAGCGGAATCCAGCCGCTGTAGCTAAAGTATGCGGTCAAGAATGAAGCGCGTTCATCGGTGGTCATCGGGCGCGGACGCGAGTAATCTTCCAACATCTCAGTTAACAATTCAGTGCCGATATATTTTCCATCGTAAAAAACATGACGGTCGAGAAATTCCCAGCGTTGGGCAGGCTGAGGCGGTATACTGGGATTGGTGGGATCCGGTGGCTGGTTACCCATTTGATCATAAAAAAAGTTTCCCAATCCATAATGAATAAAAGTATCTTTATAAAACTCCATTTGAAGCGGCGCGTGCGCCTGGCTTCCGCTGACAATGACCGCGCCTGCATCAGCGGCTTTGCGAAAATCAACTGACTGCCACGGCATCACCTGTGGCGAGTAACCTTCTTTATACTGAAAAGTAACAATTGGCAAATAACCTTGCGCGCGCACTTGTCCGATCTCGTTGGCAAGTTGTTTGTAATCACATGGGTTTGCACCCGGCGAATAATCAGTAGCCAATGGTTGAGGCGGTTCACCAGCGTTACAGCCGATAAAGGCAATTTTATTTCCATGATTCTCGATCAACAGCGGCTGGCTCGCCTCTGCAAGATTTGCGCCGCCACCGTAAGTTTGCATATTATTCTGTTTATAAAGATTCAACGTATATAAAAACGGACCAACACCATCATCCAAAATGTGCGGGCCAGTCAACTCAACCACTTTCACACCAACGTCAACCAGCAATTGAATATATTTCGGATCACTGCAACGAGGCCATCTCGTGCTGGGATTCGGCGGCGGGCAATTCGGCGCGAACGATGTTTTGTTGCTGACGTGCAAAATATCTGCCTGACGAAGCATGTCGCCAATGTCGCGCGCGGGATAATCCATACCTTTGACTTCCATCTGATACGCGATGCCGTTCACCAGCGATGTCGTGCCGGTCATGATAAGTGTGGTTAATTTCAATGCATCTCTGTTTGAAGGTGGAAGGTTTAAAGTTGAAGGGACGTTGCCTTGCAAAGCAAAATTAATTTGCAATGGATACTTTGTTAAATCAAAATCTTTGCGGATCGGAGATTGACCATCAACCGTCAACACTTTCCATTTCGGATCGAGCGATTCAAACGGAACAATTCCCCATGACGGAAGATTCTTCCACGCGTTATCAAGTAGTTGATCAGCGGACGTAACTTTCACAGACCCGTCAGCGGGCGCGCCCCAAATTGCAGTAAAGGCGCTGAGTGTTGATTCGGCCATCCACAATGGACGGCCAGCTAACGGGTCGCACTGAGCGCAGTCGAAGTGTCCGGATGAAGAGCCGTGCCACGCTGATTTTAAATCGTCGAGAGTCACGCCATCCGTCACAGTTGGAAATGGTGCGACGAGTGCATAAATCCATGTAGACGACGGACCGTTGACGGCAGACGATGAAATATCAAAAGTTATGGATGCAGATGATGAATCAGACGCGAGCGGCACGCCCCAACCTTTTGCCATCGCTTGGAGTTGATCCGGAACTGCCGGGCTGATCCAAAGTCCATTGCCAACTTTTTGAATCGGCGTGGATGTCGATGTGACTCTTGGTTGCGGCGACAACGATAACGATGATGCGGTCGGAGCAACAATCGTCTGCGGCGCACAGGCGGTCAGGATGGCGACTATGAACAAAAATATTTTTTTCACGGGGAGTGATTATAGCCGCAGGAAATTAGATAAAAACAAAACTTATTCCGGCTTAAGCTCAAGATGCGCGAGCGTGAAGGTATCCAACGCTTCTTCATCAATCGACACACCCAAACCAACGCCGCGCGGCACATCGATGGTGCTATCTTTGTTGAGCGTGAATCTTTCATGAGTGATATCGCGATGATAATAACGATCCGAGGCGGAAATATCACCGGGCAACGTGAAGCCGGGCAAAGATGCCAGCGCAATATTCGAAGCGCGTCCAACGCCGGTTTCCAACATGCCGCCACACCACACCGGGATATTTTGCGCGAAGCATAAATTATGAACTTCGAGCGCCTGACTCAATCCGCCGACGCGACCGGCTTTGATGTTGATGATTTTGCAGGCGTTCATTTCGAGCGCGTAACGCGCGTGCCGCGGCGAGACAATACTTTCATCAAGACAGATCGGCGTGCGGAATTGTTGCTGCAATTTGTGATGATCCCAGATATCATCTTCAAACAAAGGCTGTTCGATCAATAAAAGATTCAGATCGTCGAGCGGCTTGAGCGATTGTGCGGATTCCAAAGTGAAGGCTGAGTTCGCATCCACTTGCAGACGGATAACCGGAAATTCTTTTCGCACTGCAGATGCATCGCCAACGTCGCGCCCCGGTTTGATCTTTATTTTGATGCGCGCATAGCCCGACTCAACATATCCGCGCACGGTTCGGACTAAAACTTCGGGCGACTCCTGCAACCCAACCGACACCCCCACCGAGACTTTGTCCCGCACGCCGCCAAACATTTCTTTCAATGATTTTCCGTTGCGTTTGCCGAGCAAATCCCACAACGCCATCTCGACTCCGGCCTTGGCAAGGTTGTGTCCGCGAATGCCGGAGACACGTTCTTGAAAATCGACGGCATCTTTGACATCTTTTCCGATGATCAACGGCGCGATGAAATCTTTGATGATGTGCATGGCGGTGACGGCGGTCTCATAGTTGTAACCGGGATCACGCGTGGCGACACATTCACCGTAACCGGTCAAGCCGTCAGCATTGACGGAGATCAAAACACATTCGCGCTCGATCTCGCGCCCGAAGGATGTTTCGAACGGCGCGACCAATGGCATTCGCAAGTGATGTAATGTAATTGAATTTATTTTCATGTTAGAAATCTTTCCTCTTTCTTCTTTCACGAAAAATGAAAGAGGAAAGAAGTGATTCGAAATTTTTATCCGACCTTTACTTCCCCATCCGTCTCATCGATATTCAAACTTTTCAAAGCCTCGTCCATGTCAACAGACTCTTGTCTCATGCCGGGGACAAGCGTGGCGCAAAACGGGCAGACATTCCACGGAAGCTCCATCAACTTTCCACAATTGTGACAAGTCTTCTTTAATTTGGTGTGGCAATTCGGGCAGACTTGCCAATCATCTTTGACACGTCGCTCACAACCGGGACACAGTGGCAATTCTTCCAGGGCTTGCAACAAAGATTCTTCTTCAAGCGTGTGTTGATATTCTTCTTCCAATGTTCGCGTCGGGCGAAGAATCAGATAAACCAAAACGCCCGGCAGATTTAAAACAGCTACCAGCAACGCCGACAAAATTTGCACGAGCGGGTCGCGGGCGCGGGCTCGGATGTCGCGATAAGTCCAGATAACGAGAGCCACCCAAAGCGCAGCCACGAACGCACCGCCGAAGGCGGTCAGCACCAAAAGAAAATTACTTAAGAAAGTTGGATCAAAAGGCATGATGACTCCTATCCGCCGGTCGCGCCGCCGACAATGCCGCCTTCGGTCAGGCGATGCAGATCTGAAAATGCGAACTCGATTTCTTCAACGGTCACCGGTCTGTTTTCATCGCGATGTTTGAGCAAACCGGCTTTTGCTTTTTCAACTGCCACATCGCGAATGGAAATATTTTTTGCAAGCGCTTCTTTCACCAACGCCGCGCCTTGCGAATATCCGATCACGGGATTCAGCGCGGTGACGACGATCGCATTTTTCGCAAGCCAGCCTTCAGCCTTTTCGCGATTCGCCGTCAAGCCTTTGACCGCGCGCTTGATAAACGCATTGACCGCGCCGATCATCACTTGCATCATCTCAAATAAATTATGTGCAGCAATCGGCATCATCACATTCAATTCCAATTGTCCGGCTTGCACCGCCATCGCAATCGTCGTGTCGCAACCGATCACGTGGAACATGGCTTGATCCAACATTTCGGCCAGCACCGGATTCACTTTTCCCGGCATGATGCTCGAACCCGGTTGAACCGCAGGCAGATGAATTTCATCGAGACCGGTCGATGGGCCGGATGCCAGCAAACGAAAATCATTTGCGATGCGAATTAAAGTTAATGCCAGCGTGCGCAGCGACGATGAAAAATCCGCGACGTCTGCCAGCGACTGCATCGACTCAAATAAATTATCGGACTCGGATAATTTGAGTCCGGTCAACTGCGATAATTTTTTAACCATGCGCGCGTGATATTCAGGATGCGCGTTCAAACCGGACCCGACAGCGGTGCCGCCGATCCCAAGCCGACTCAACCCCTCAGCCGATCTTTTGATCCGCGTGGCATCGCGCTCGACCGCTTTTGCGTACGCCCCAAATTCCTGACCGAGTCTCACCGGCACGGCATCTTGCAAATGTGTGCGCCCCGATTTGACGATATCATCGAACTCGCGGGCTTTTGTTTCGAGCGCAGATTTAAGTTCACCGAGCGAATTCAATAATTCATCCAAACGCCAGAGCGCGCCCAAACGAATCGACGTTGGGATTACATCGTTGGTGGATTGCGCCATGTTGACGTGATCGTTCGGATGTACATAATATTTTCCAAGCACGCCGCCCAGAATTTGCGTGGCGCGATTCGCGATGACTTCATTGGCGTTCATGTTATGACTCGTGCCCGCACCCGCCTGAAACGGATCGACCACAAATTGCGAATCCCATTTCCCATCCATGACTTCATGCGCGGCTTGAGAAATTGCATCTGATAAATTTTTCGCGGAGAATTTCTTGCCGTCCACTTCGTGATCGTTGAACAAGCCCAACTCAAAATTAACTTCCGCCGCCGCACATTTGACCGCGGCAACAGACCAGATGAACGCCCGCCACGGACGCAGGCCAGAGATGGGAAAATTTTCCACGGCGCGTTGAGTCTGCACGCCATAAAACGCGTCCGCCGGGACTTTTATTTCGCCGAGAGAATCTTTTTCAATGCGAAAATCTTTTTCGCTCACGTTTGGCTCCAAATATTTACCAATATAAATTTAAATGTCTTGCCAGTCTTCAAGAAGCAATCTATTTTTGTGGGAGATTGCTTCGCCGCATCCTTCGACTTCGCTCAGGACGCGGCTCACAAAGACATGTCAATGTATTTTACACCTACGGCGTGTGGAAATCGAAATGCCAATCAAGGCCGTCAGACCAATCGTCAGTGGTCAGGCCGGTGACTTGATAAAACGTCACGCCGGGTTTCAAATAAATGGGCTGGCCATCCAGGGTCGAGAGATAAAGCGGCTGGTCAAGTTCGGTGCGATTCCACCGGGCCGGGAAGGCAACACCATCACGGAAAACAAATGCATTACCTGAGTTCACAAGATTGATACGATAGACTTCATCCTGTTGCTCGTTTTCGTTCGCAAAAGTATGAGGAACAAATAGCTCCACCACGTTATCTGCGGCAACCTGCTTGTTAGTCAGAGCATCCATTAGAGGGGCATAAGACTCAGGTTTATTATTGCGTGTGTCGGCAGTTTCCTGAAAGCGCAGGTAACGTCCAGATGCAGAATCGTATTGCCAATAATCATAATCATCCACCGAATAATGATTGAAGATGCGATTTACAATCGAGCCGCCGGATGGAACAGATAGATTGAAGAAACTGCTGCGAATGGATTGCGGAGTATTGTCCATACCCTTCTTTGACAGACAGGCACTAAACCTCGAAGTATCAAAATATGTTTCGTAATGATTGACATCCACAACTTTATCGCTGACTCTATATGTAAAAAATGGCGGACAATTTGTATTGCCTGGCGTGGTAACGAATGATGCAAGATCGCCGCTGATGAAATATTTATATTCACGCGGGTCGGCAAAATTGAAGACATAATAGGAATGATACATGCGCACGATGTGTTCGTCGAAATATCTACCCGAACGCACCGGCCCAACTTGCTTTGCATCGTTGCCCCAAAAAATTCCGATGAAACGAGTATCGCCCCATTCAATGTAATATTCAAAAACTACATCTGCCAGAGTCAATCCATATTGCGGACGGATCTCGCGCGGATAATTTGAAATCTTTATTGCCAAAGGCCGCCGCTCGAGCAAAGCCGGATCAGAAGGCGGATTACCGGTTAGCGGGTCGATAACCACTGATAGAGATCCCGTGCCTCCTGAGGGCGTGGCAACTTGCGGGACAATAGATGGAACGCCGCGGATATATGCCGTGGGGTACGGTGTAAAAGTTGGAGCATGAGCCGGTGGAGATTCAGGCGCATTAAACGGTGAATCATTTACGCCCGGCTGAAAAGGCGTGGACGTAGGTCCAACCAAAATAGCGGGACCCATTTTCGGGTTCGGGGATGAAGCGCAAGAAGCCAACAAAGCAAAGGTCAACAGATAGAATGTCAATGCAAAACGGCGGGGGGACATGGTCACGATTCTACCAAAAGGCTGAAATATGAAGCGTGGCAATTGATTATCAATACTGATAAAATACTACCCGCTCATGTTGATCTTAATCACAACTTTGCTTTTGATAGCCACGGCCTTAACGCTGGTCATTTTACGCATCACCCGTCCGGAGTTTCGTTTCGGCTGGTTGATATCAGTGGGCGGCACTTTCCTGGCATGGATCAGCGTTGTGCTGTGGCAGGTGCAGATGCCTCTTTCTCTGGCCTTGCCATCCTGGCAGCCAACCAGCCTTTTTTCTGAATCCCCCACCTTTGCGGCAGATAGATTTTCATGGCCTTATGCATTAAGTCTGATCACGCTGGCATTAGCAATTTTATTGACCGCTCCAGTGCGTGAGGATTTTCCAAACTCATTTTCGTGGGCCGGTTCACTGACGTTATGTGCCATCGGGCTGTTGGCTGTAACGGCCAACAATCCACTGACTTTGGTTTTAGTCTGGGCTGCCCTCGACTTGACCGAATTGGTTGCAATGCTGCGTTCGGCCAGGGAAGCACAATCCAGCGAACGAGCCGTGGTTGCATTTTCCACGCGGGCGGCGGGTATTGTGTTGTTGCTGTTGGCAGATATCGTCAGCATCGCGGTAGGAAAATCAATGGATTTCCTGTCCACTCCTCCGCAAGCTGGATTGTTTCTGTTAGTCGCAGCCGGACTTCGACTCGGTGTGCTGCCT
>Ga0075275_1000091_pt1 | contig 10794 bp, 9 predicted proteins | sample SF_Rice_5C_80N_3_FD_69769 | JGI IMG/M metagenome (GOLD analysis project Ga0075275, IMG submission 69769) | Rice paddy soil microbial communities from Twitchell Island, California, USA - SF_Rice_5C_80N_305 | ecosystem: Environmental > Terrestrial > Soil > Paddy field/soil | place: USA: Twitchell... | reverse complement strand
GTGCAGTTTACGGCGATCTTGGCGACCAGCCTTTATGCGAAACTGTTACACCCAACCCGCGCTCGCCATATGCGGTTTCAAAACTGGCTGCAGAATTTTACGTTCGCACCATCGGCGGATTGTGGGGAATCGACACTGTCAGCTTGCGCATCTTCAACGCCTACGGACCAGGACAACATCTTCCGCCATCTCACCCGCCAGTCGTGCCTTATTATTTGCGCCAAGCTTTGCGCAACGGTACGCTCGTTGTTCACGGTGATGGAAGTCAGACACGCGATTATGTTTACGTGGATGATGTTGTCAGCGCGATGGTAGCCGCCGCGACTGCGCCAAATATCAACGGGCTGGTCATCAACGTTGGGTCAGGAACAGAGATCAGCGTGCGCGAGCTGGTCAAGCATGTATTGGATGTCACCGGCGGTAAAGCCGAAGTAATTTATAACTCACAGACTTCCGGCGGCGTCTCACGCATGTGCGCAGATCCGACACTCTCACAGGAAAAACTAAATTATCGTCCATCCATAAAATTAGATGAAGGATTAAGATTGACGTTGAAACGAGATGTACGTTTCAAATAAATCTAAATCCGTGTGTATTTGCGTTTATCTGTGGTGAATAAACTTATGACTTTCACCTTGCCTCGCGAATTTTATAACCGGTCAACATTGAAGGTCGCCCGTGAATTGCTCGGCGCGCGATTGGTACAGATTCTAAACGGACAAAAATTGGTCGGCATCATCACCGAGACCGAGGCCTACATCAGCGAAAAAGATCTGGCTTGCCACGCCAAGGCTGGTCGAACACCGCGCACGCAGATAATGTACGGCCCGCCGGGTCACGCATATGTTTATTTCACCTACGGAAATCATTGGATGCTGAACGTAGTCACTGAACGCGAAAATTTTCCCGCAGCAGTTTTGATCCGCGCCATCCAGCCCCTCGAGGGAATCGAGATCATGTCAGAGCGGCGGAGCGGGCGTGATACTTTCGGTCCGGGGAAATTAACGCAGGCGATGGGAATCACCAAGAGCGAGAACGGAGTCGATTTAACGGCGGCCGCTTCAAGTCTGAGAATCGAAGCGGGGATTACTGTCCCAAATTCACTCGTGACGAAAGGTCCGCGTGTGGGTTTAAATAATACGCCGGAACCGTGGCTGTCAAAGCCGTGGCGATTTTTAGTCAAAGGCTGGAAGATAGAAATTTAATCTTGGAGGAACAATGGGTTTACTCGATGGAAAGAACGCACTGATCTTTGGTCTCGCAAATGAACGCTCGATCGCATGGGGCATCACACAGGCTTTACATCGCGAAGGTGCAAAGATCGGAATTAGTTATGCGGGCGAGGCGCTTGAGCGCCGCGTCAAACCGCTGGCCGAACAGGTCGGATGCACGTTCGTCGAAGAATGTGATGTGACCAAGGACGAACACATCGCGGCAGTGGTCGAAAAGACCGAAAAGAATTTTGGCAAGGTGGATATTCTTGTTCACTCGGTGGCCTTTGCTGGCCGCGATGAATTGACCGGCCCTTATTACAACACGTCGCGCGAGGGCTTCAAGAACGCGATGGATATTTCCGTGTTCTCGTTCGTCGCGCTGGCGAAAGCATATTTACCAATTTTGAATCCGAACGCATCGTTGATGTGCATGACTTATTATGGATCGGTGAAAGTTGCGCCACATTACAACGTGATGGGCGTTGCCAAAGCCGCGCTCGAAGCATCGACGCGTTATCTGGCTTATGATCTCGGCCCGCAGAAAATTCGCGTCAACGCCATCTCGGCCGGGCCGATCCGCACGCTGGCGGCGGCGGGCGTGGGCGGATTCCGCGATATGTACAAACACTTCGCAGACATCTCCCCCATGCGCGAAAACGTGACCATCGAAGACGTGGGTAACGCCGCTGTATTTTTGGCGTCCAATCTTTCGGCACGCATCACCGGTGAAGTTTTATACGTTGACTCCGGCTTCAACAGTGTCGGTGTGCAGATGAACATGGAAACAAAGAGCGAATAGTTCTCTCACAAAGTTTGTTCACAAAAAAGAAGCCAGCACTTGCTGGCTTCTTTTTATTTTGCAATCACGGCGAGAACAAAGTCGAAACATAGAACGACCTGAACTTTGGACAAGAGTTCGCACAAAGGAGAAACCTCTTAAACTGAATAAGGCACAGTCAGCCGAACCCAGAAAAGAGGTTTCTCATGAATAAGTTTATCCATCTTTCACGGTTTGTGCGGTATTTATTTGATCGGACAGATATGGCAGACAAGGCGACACGAGTGGTGGAAGGGATTTTGAAAGCCCGTTCGCCGCGCCTGAGCGATATTGCTCGAGAAATGAGGGGGAGTGAAGCAGCAGGTTACAAACAAATCCAGCGGCTTTTGAAACAAGTGGATCCGCGTGAAATTCTGCTGCGGTTATTCCAGAGTGAGGCACCGTTTGTGATCGGCGATCCAACTGAGATGCCGCGTCCACACGCAAAAGCAACGGAATATGTGGGGACTCTAAGCGATGGACAAACCAGTGGATATTGGTTGATGTTTTTGGCAACTCCTTACCAGGGACGTGCGATCCCCTGTCACTTTGTGAGCTATTCATCGAGGACCATCAATGCAGAAGGCACATCTCGCAATCAGTATCATTTTGAGGCTTTTGAAAAGATCAAAAGCCTGTTGGGAGATAAACCTTTGGTGTTGGATCGGGAATTCAGTTATCTGGAACTGCTGGAAAATCTGGTACTGGAAGAAATCAATTTCGTGATCCGTTTGAAGGAGACAGCTTATCTATATGATCACGAAGGCCAGCGAGTGTCATTGTCCATCAACAAAGGCGAAACCCGTATTCTCAACAAAGTCTTCTACAAGGGCCAGGTTTTTGTGAATGTGATTGGCCTATGGCAGGAAGGATTCGCCAAACCCATCTGGATCATGACCAACCTCAAAGCAGAAGACGCTTTGGCGGTTTACCGGCAACGCATGAAAATTGAAGAATGTTTCCGGGACATGAAAAACCTGCTGGGATTGGAAAAATTGATGAACAAATGCCGGGATCATATGGAAAAGATGGTGGCCTTGCTGCTAATTGCCTATGTCATCGGTCTCTGGCTCGGCGAAACTTTGCGTACCGCCATGTTCCCGGAACATTCTCTCAAGCACAAACTCTATTCCGGCTTGTTCGTTTTTCTCAAACTCAGACCTCCTCCCAACTTCATTCAATGTTCTTTGTTTGCCCTAGCTTCATTTTCTTCTCTCATCTTCAATGTCCGATCTTTTGTCTGAAGACCAGAACGACCTATTGACTTTGGAAATAATATTTGCTACACTGTTATCGTTCCCGTTATCGATAACGGGAACGATAACAGGAGCGAGATGCGTCAGAAAGTTGCCCGCCCAACAATTAAAGAAGTAGCATCCAAGGCCGAGGTATCGACTCAGACGGTTTCCCGCGTCATTAATGAGAGACCGGACGTTTCTCCTGAAACTCGGAAACGGGTTCAAGAAGTCATAATGGAGCTGGGTTATCGCCCCAGCGCCCTAGCCCGTAGTTTGATCCGTCAGCGTAGTAATACTTTAGGGGTAGTGACCGCTGGCTTACGATATATCGGTCCATCATGGACATTAAGTGGGATTGCTGCAGCGGCGGAAGAGGCTCATTATTCCCTGTTACTAAAAGAATTGCCTCGTTTTGATGAAAATGACATCGAACCAATCTTTCAAGCATTATTGTCGCGCCATGTAGACGGGATCATTTGGGCGGTACCTGAAGTTGGTAACAACCATGCCTGGATCAAAAAATCAGCATGGAATTTGGATATTCCGCTTGTGTATCTTACGATGGAGCCGCAAAAGGATGTCTCTATTGTCGCCATAGATAATTATCTTGGGGGGAAAATGGCAATGTCGCATTTGCTTGAACAGGGGTATCGGAAGATCGGGCACATTTCCGGCCCTTTGGACTGGTGGGAGTCGCGCCAAAGAATGGCGGCTTGGAAAGATGCGTTGAAGGAAATAGGACTCGAAGCAAAAGATAGCTATTTTGTCGAGGGGAATTGGTCATCCTCCAGCGGCGCGCAGGCCATTGAAAAATTATTTGATCAGTATCCAGATATGGATTCGATTTTTGTGGCTAACGACCAGATGGCCCTCAGTGTTATTCAATTTGCGAATCAAAAAGGATTACGAATCCCTGACGATCTTGGAATCGTTGGATTTGACAACATTGCAGAATCTGCTTTTTTTTCCCCAGCTTTGACTACCATCCAGCAGGATCAATTCAACATCGCAAAACTAGCCGTCGAAGAAATCATCAAGATCATCGAGGCGGGGTGGCAGGAGTCAGGATTGATTGAACCTCGAACCATCCTACTGCCACCAACATTAGTTGTACGTCAAAGCTCGTTGCGTGAAAAGAATAGGAGGTGAATTTGTCAAAAAGATTAATCGATTAAAAAGAGAAGTGCCTGCTCCGAGATTGGCGTCCCAAGCAAGCACTTCAGGTGTGCGATTATCCCTATCAAAGGTGTCATCGCGCGACCTTATTATATCGGATAGATCTCCGCGAGGAGAACCACCAAGCTAGTTCAAAGGAGAGAAGATCATGTTTCGCTCAAAGACAATTGTTTACGTAATTCTGGTTGCTTCCATGATGCTGGCAGCATGTGCTTCCCCAAGTGCCCAAGCACCGGCGGCCCCTGCTGCAGGCCAAGCTCCTGCAGCGGCATCAGGTAAGTGGTGCTCCGGTACCAAGATCGTTTTCTTCCCAGGCGGAACACCCGGCGGCGGTTTTGAGACCGTTGTCTATAATGGCGCTCTTGCAGCGGCTGCCGATACAGGCGCAAATGTGCAGTATGTATGGTCCGATTGGGATCCTGCGAAAATGACCACCCAATTCACTCAGGCAATGGCCACGAAACCCGATGGCATTGCTGTCATGGGTCACCCGGGCGATACTGCGTTTGATCCCCTCATCGACCAGGCCGAGAGCCAGGGCATTATTGTGACCAGCATGAACACGCAGTTGCCGCAAGCACAAGCTAAATACGCTTCCAATGGTTTTGGCTACGCTGGCGCCATCCTCTATCAGGCTGGTTATTCCCTCGGTGAAGAAGCTGTCAAACGTTCTGGGCTGAAAGCTGGCGATAAAGCTTTCTTGTGGGGTTTGCTGTCGCAAGCTGGCCGCGGCGAGCGCACCAAGGGCGTTAAGGATGCTTTGGAAAAAGCCGGACTGACCGTGATCTACCAGGAAATAGATGATGCCACAAACAAAGATGCCGCAGCAGGCGTGCCGGTCTTTACCGGGATCATGTCTGCCAACCCGGATATTAAGTTGGTCATCACTGACCACGGCAATTTAACAGGCACCATACAGACCTTCCTGCAAGCAGCCGGAAAGAAGCCAGGTGAAGTCTATGCTGCCGGATTCGATATGTCTGGTAATGCCGTTAAGGCAATTCAGGATGGCTGGCTCCAGTTGGTAATCGACCAACAGCAGTTCCTGCAAGGCTACTTCGGTGTTCTGCAAATTTGTCTTACCAAAAACTATGGCTTTGCCGGTCTGCAGATCGACACGGGCGCGGGTTTTGCTGACAAAAACAATATCGATAAGTTGGCCGAATTAGTGACAAAGCAGATTCGGTAAAACAGAGCAAACCTTCTACTCGCTGAGGCTTGCCTTTTTCCAATACATCAGCGATATTCACATAGGCAAGGGCTAAGTAGCTCGCGATGAAATTCCTGCTGTTTAGCCCTTGCTGTTCTCAAAACATAACACCTGGAACAGACAGGTCACCCGATACGAACAAGGAGATAATTGCGATGGAAGAATATCGCCTCGAACTCAGGAATGTTTCCAAATCCTTCGGAGAAGTGCAATCACTCGAGAATATTAACTTTAAGTTGGGCCAAAACGAGATTGTTGGCTTGCTGGGTGATAACGGCGCCGGGAAATCCACGTTGATCAAGATTATCACCGGTTACCATCAACCCACATCGGGTGAGATTTTCTTCAATGGTCAAAAAGTGGAACATCTCTCGGTTCCTAAAGCCAGGGAATTGGGCGTGGAAACCGTTTATCAGGAACGCGCTTTGGCTGAGTTACAGACCCTGTGGCGCAATATCTTTTTGGGACGGGAAATCTGTAACTCCCTGGGCTTTCTTGATATTCAGCAGATGAGAGATGAAACATACCGACTGATGAACCAATCCATGGGCTTTACATCTCATGCGGTCAGCCCGGATTCAAGAGTGGGTACGTATTCCGGTGGCGAAAAACAGGGTGTTGCAATTGTTCGCGCCCTATTCTTTAATGCTGAGATAGTTATTCTTGATGAGCCCACCATGGGACTCTCGCTCAAAGAAACGGCGAAATTGGTAAACTTTGTGAAGGGGATCAAGCAGGCTGGCAAATCAGCAATTTTTATTGACCACAATATTTTTCATGTCTACAACGTCGCTGACCGGGTTGTGGTCATTGACCGTGGCAAGGTTGCCGGCGAGTTTTTAACAAAAAACATCGGCGTAAACGAGCTGATGGAAAAGATGGTTCATGTTGCAGAGACTGGCAGTCTCGATTAATAAATAAGGATGGACGCAATGAATCCGCAAACTACTGAAAGCACACCGGCAGTTCCCCAGCATTATAAGATAGAGTTCAGCCTTAAAAGATTTGCGCGTGCAAACAGCGCGCAGCTCGGAATTTTAGGCGTCTTCTTAACCCTATGGCTGATATTTATTATTTCAGCCCCAAATACATTTTTATCTTCGCAGATATATTCGGCTTTCATGGCATCCATTCCCTTCTTTGCCATCATGGCCATTCCCCTGACCATAGTGGTGATTGCTGCGGAAATAGACCTATCTTTTCCGTCCATCATGGCCATGGGCATGGTAGCGTTTTCTTTTACCTATAACACAACAGGTTTTATCGGAAATGCAACCATACAGGTGGGTCTGGCTATCCTTGCTGCCCTGGTCACTGGGGCACTCATTGGCTCGCTCAACGGATTCATCATTGTTAAATTTGGTATTCCTTCACTTGTTGTCACTATCGGTACACAATTTTTCTGGCGGGGTGCTGTGCTGGTACTTACGCAAGGTGCAAATTTTACATTGACTTATATTACAGATACATTTTTTTATCCTCTTTTAGTCGGCAAGATCGGCGGATATTTTCCAATGCAGATGGTTTGGTTGATAGTGGTTACGATCATTGGTTGGGTATTGTTAAATCGGCATAGATTTGGCGCGCATATTTACCTGATTGGCGATAATGTCAAGAGCGCTGAGCTGATGGGCATCAACACAAGTCGTACTCGTATCCAGGCCTTTATGTTGATTGGCATCATCTCCGCCTTTGCAGGTGTAGTTGCCAGTTTTTACGTTGCCTATTTCTGGCCCAGCCTTGGCGATGGTTACTTATTAAGCACTTTGGCATCGGTCTTCCTCGGAGGAACATCAGTCTTTGGGGGCACCGGTACAATACTGGGCACGTTCCTTGGAGCATTTATCATTGGCGCCATCGAAGCGGCCACAGTGGCCATCGGCCTGACAGGGTTTTGGACCCAGTTGATTTATGGTCTTATTATCGTACTATCAGTGATGATGCACACTTATCTGCGCAAGCGCGGGGAGTGACTCAGGGTTCCCCCTCTCTGCCTACTTCTTTGCGCGACGATTAGCCTTATGATTTCCTGCGGACGTTGTAAATATTGTCCCCAGCTCGTATGCAAATCTTATCTTTGCGAAGCATGTCAATATGAAGTCCACTCTACAAGAATGCTATGAGAAGAGAAATACATCTTCCCTGAGAAATAAATTTGAAGTAATGATTTCAAACAATGCGAGATGAACATGAATCAAAATGATATTCAAAAAGCAATTGAGAGCGGAAAGACCGCTCTTGGCATTGAATTCGGCTCGACTCGCATCAAGGCAGTATTGATCGGTGAGGATCATAAGCCAATTGCATCGGGAAATTATGATTGGGAAAACCGATACGAAAGCGGCATCTGGATGTACAGTCTCGAAGATATTTGGACAGGCTTACAGGAAAGTTATCGGAAACTCAGTAGCCAAGTCCGGGAGAAATACAACATTCCTCTCCGGAACATTAGCGTCATCGGCATTAGCGCCATGATGCATGGTTACATGGCATTTGATAAGAATGAAAACCAACTTGTCCCGTTCCGCACATGGCGGAACACCATTACCGGACAGGCAGCAGAAAAGCTCACCGATCTGTTCCAATTCAACATTCCCCAGCGTTGGAGTATTGCTCATCTTTATCAGGCAATCTTGAACGGGGAATCCCATACCAAAGATATTAGCCATCTGACCACACTGGCCGGCTATGTACATTGGAAATTAACCGGACAAAAGGTGTTGGGCATTGGCGAAGCATCGGGCATGTTCCCCATCAGCAGCAAGACCAACAACTTTGATGAAGGTATGATGGGGTTGTTCAATGAACAACTCAAAATGGAAACCATCTCGTGGAAGATACAGAATATCCTGCCTAAAGTTCTTGTGGCCGGAGAAGCCGCAGGTGCGCTTACAGAGGAAGGTGTAAAGCGCCTCGATCCTACGGGACAGTTGCAAGCAGGCATTCCGCTTTGTCCGCCCGAGGGAGATGCAGGCACGGGCATGGTAGCAACCAACAGCGTCGCAGTAAGAACCGGCAATGTGTCTGCAGGGACATCTGTTTTTGCCATGATCGTTTTGGAGAAGGCTTTGTCAAAACTCTATCCAGAGATCGACATGGTGACGACGCCCACTGGCAAACCTGTCGCCATGGTGCATAGCAACAACTGCACGTCCGATCTCAATGCCTGGGTTGATCTGTTCCGGGAATTCACAAATGTTCTTGAGATAGAGATCAGCGAATCCAGGCTATTTGAAATACTGTATCAAAAAGCACTCACTGGCGATGCGGATGGCGGCGGATTGCTTGCCTACAGCTATCTTTCGGGCGAACACATTACACATCTTGAGGAGGGACGCCCGCTGTTTGTCCGTACACCGGAAAGCCACTTCACACTTTCGAACTTTATGCGCGTGAATCTGTTCTCATCGCTTGGCGCGTTAAAGATCGGATTGGATATTCTCTTTGAACAGGAAAAAGTAAAGATCGACCAGATTCTTGGTCACGGTGGCTTTTTCAAAACAAAGGAAGTAGGTCAAAAGATGATGGCGGCCGCGATGAACGTTCCCGTTTCTGTGATGGAGACCGCAGGCGAAGGCGGTGCGTGGGGCATTGCGTTGTTGGCATTCTACATGAGCCATAAAGAGACGAATGAATCTTTGGAGGCCTATCTCTCGGATAAGGTCTTTGCAAGCCAAAATGTCACGACCATTGTTCCATCTCAAAAAGATATCGATGGCTTTAGAGCATTCATGGAACGCTACAAAAAAGGACTCATCATTGAAAGAACTGCCGTGGATGCACTGAAGTAGGTCGCGTTTGCAGCTTGACCGTCACACTAAAAGCATAACCGAGTCGGAGAACCTATGTTAGAACCGTTGAAAGAACAGGTGTTTCAGGCAAATTTGTTGCTTCCAAAATATGGTCTTGTCACCTTCACTTGGGGAAATGTATCGGGTATCGATAGAAAACAGGGGCTTATAGTTATAAAACCCTCGGGTGTTTCCTATAACGAAATGAAACCTGATGACATGGTGGTCGTGGAAGTAGAGACGGGGAAAACAGTGGAGGAAAGTCTAAAACCATCCTCCGATACCCCCACACACATCGAACTCTATAAAGCATTTCCCAACATTGGCGGCATTGTACATACCCACAGCCGTTGGGCGACCAGTTTTGCACAGGCAGGTCGCGGCATCATGGCGCTTGGCACAACACATGGCGATTATTTTTACGGAGAGATTCCCTGCACCCGAAAAATGACAAAAGCCGAGATCGAAGGCGAATATGAAAAGGAAACTGGGTTGATCATCAAGGAAACCTTCCACGGGAAAGACCCGGATACCCTTCCCGCAGTTCTTGTATATAGTCACGGTCCATTTACATGGGGCATCGATCCCATGGATGCCGTCCACAATGCCGTGGTGTTGGAAGAGATCGCATTCATGAACTTCCACGCCACGCTGCTTGAGCCGGGTATTCAGCCCATGCAACAAGAATTATTGGACAGGCACTACTTGAGAAAGCATGGTACGAACGCCTATTATGGGCAAACAAAAAAGTTGTAACAAGGAGAGTCATTATGATTGAATTGAAGGAATATGAAGTCTGGTTTGTAACAGGAAGCCAGCATTTATACGGACCAAAGACTCTGGAACAAGTAGCCTCGGATTCACGCGAAATTGCGAAGACGCTTGATTCTTCTACAGAGATTCCCGTGCAGGTGGTATTTAAACCAGTATTGACTACACCTGAAGATATTCGTCAATTGTGTTTGGATGCCAATTCCACAAAGAACTGCATAGGTCTTATTACCTGGATGCACACTTTTTCACCGGCCAAGATGTGGATTGCAGGATTGAACCTGCTTAAGAAACCGTTCCTGCATTTGCACACGCAATACAACCGGGAAATTCCGTGGTCAACCATTGATATGGATTTCATGAACTTGAACCAGTCCGCGCATGGCGACCGCGAATATGGGTTCATTGGCAGCCGCCTGCGCCTCAATCGTAAGGTGGTAGTGGGTCACTGGAGCGATAGCGGAGTCCAGGCTGAGATCGGTACGTGGGTACGTGCCGCGTGTGCATGGTCAGACTGGCAGGGCGCAAAAATTGCCCGCTTTGGCGATAACATGCGTGACGTCGCCGTGACCGAAGG
>Ga0075275_1000090_pt1 | contig 10812 bp, 10 predicted proteins | sample SF_Rice_5C_80N_3_FD_69769 | JGI IMG/M metagenome (GOLD analysis project Ga0075275, IMG submission 69769) | Rice paddy soil microbial communities from Twitchell Island, California, USA - SF_Rice_5C_80N_305 | ecosystem: Environmental > Terrestrial > Soil > Paddy field/soil | place: USA: Twitchell... | reverse complement strand
ACTCTTTGGCTTGATCCAACAACGCATCACGCGACTCGCTGGATGAAAAAGCAAATCCGCCATAAGAGCCAAAAGGCGCAGTCGCCAGATAATTGCCGAAGGGCGGATGATTGACTCGAGTCAAAGCCAGCAAGCCGGAGATGTTTTTATCTTCTTTGGCGACGAGACGATAAATTGGAAAGTTATAAACTTTCTCAACGAACTTCATCCAAGAATCCAGGCCGATAAATCCGGCGGATAAAGCAAGAGAGTCGGGCAAGGTCAGCGATTCATTCGATGAAAGAATCGACACTTCAGGTTTCATCGTCATGACTGCGAAGCGATCAGCTCTTCGTAATATGTTGCCAGCGGCGAGACAGGGAAATTGCGAAGCAAAGTTTTCAGGAACCCAGACTTATTCCAGGTAAAAGGCCACAATAACGGATGCCGGATCAGGTCCGGTAAGAGGCGGGCAGGCCAATTCGTCGGCGAGATCAATTCATAAGGATGCAAAAAAATAACGGGACTCCGACCAGCCTTCAATTCCCGTTCAAAAATTTTCAGGATCAATCCGTCGAAAATCCCGACGCTGAAACTTGAGCCATATGGAAATTCGCCGCTGAAAAGAAGTCTCAGCGAGTATTCGCGCGGCGCATGATATTCCTGCTGCGCCCCAAATAATTTAAGCGTGCTGACTGGGAATTCCCAGAGTTTATCTTTTTGAAGTACCGTTCCGGCAGGCGCGTAAATGGAAGAGCTATAAGAAAACCCTGCGGCTTGCAAAAGTGGATAAGCTTCTTCGCTGATGGTGATCATCGGCGTGCGAAAACCACGCACATGAAATTTTTGACGCCATGAAAATGAATCGCGCAGGTCGGCTTGAAGTTCGTTGACATCATGCAAGTGTCGATGGAACTGGCAATGCAAACCAAGCTCGTGTCCCGCGGCGACAATCTTCTGCGGAATTTCAGGATACCATTCAGCGACTTCGCCAACGATATAAAAACTAATCTTTGAATCGCCGAGCATTTCAAGAATCGGACCGATCGCCGATAAAACAAAGCCGCCATCCAAATCGCGGCGTTGAGCGTGATCAGTTAATTTATCGTAACGCCGCGTGAGGGCAAACCAGGGTTCATAATCTATACTTAGAAGAATACGTGGGGAAGGAATCATGTGGGCCGATTATAGCAGGTTGAATATTACAAGCCAACAAGTCTTGCAGGAAATCTGCAAGACTTGTTGGGCAATAGATAAATCAAATTATCCTTGAATGATCCGGGTACCGGTTTCGCCTTTGAGAGCGCGTCCAATATTTTCAGGATTGGTGATCAGCGCCGTGCCGGTCGGCATTGCTTCGAGATACCAGATGGCGGCCTGAATTTTTGGAGCCATCGAACCTTTTGCAAAATGCGTGCCCTCGGCCAAATATTTTTTCGCTTCGGTAAGAGTCATTTTGTCGAGCCACTTTTGATCAGGCTTTCCAAAATTCAACGCGACCTTTTCAACAGCAGTCGAGATAACGAACATATCAGCTTTGATCTGACGTGCCAATAACGACGATGCATAATCCTTGTCGATGACCGCCGCGGTGCCCTCATAATTTCCATCACCGGAATCGATAACCGGGATGCCTCCGCCGCCAACCGTGATGGTGATGATGCCGCGTTCCAAAAGTGTTTCGACAGTTTCAAGCTCGACAATTTCTTTCGGCAACGGCGACGCGACCACACGCCTCCAACCGCGACCTGCATCTTCCACCACGCTCCAGCCTTGTTCACGCTGACGGCGTTCCGCGTCATCCTTCGTCATGAATCCACCAATAGGCTTGGTCGGTTTCTGAAAAGCCGGATCACTTTTATCAACGAGCACCTGCGTGATGACGGTCACCACTTTTTTCTTGATGCCGCGCTGATACAAAATGTTCTGCAAATTTTGTTGAAGGGCGTAACCGATCGCGCCTTGTGAATCCGCGCCGCATACATCCAACGGGACTTCGTGCATGCCTTCAGTTTTCGCGGCGATCTCGGAGCGCCGAAGAATGAATCCGACCTGCGGGCCGTTCCCGTGACCGATGGCCACGTCCCAACCAGCTTCAATCATGTCTGCGATGTGAAGACAGGTCTGCTTGGCGGCTTGATACTGACTCTCAACCGTGATTTTTTTATCATCAAGAATAAGAGAGTTGCCACCAATGGCGATGACAGCGAGTTTTGTCATGTTATCTCCTAACTCATCGTCAAGGCCATGACGGCCTTCTGCGCGTGCAGACGATTCTCGGCCTCATCGAACACGACAGAATTCGGACCATCGAGAACGCTGCTAGTCACTTCGATGTCGCGGTCGGCGGGCAACGGGTGCATGTAGATCGCATCTTTCTTCGCGGCTTTCAGCTTGGCATCATCCATCAGCCAGTTCTTGTACATGTCTTGAATCTTCTTGCCTTCGACTTTGTCATTGGTAGTCAACAGCGGCCCCCAGGACTTTGCATAAATTACATCCGCGTCTTTGCAGGCTTCGGTCATGCCATCTTTGCTGTCGATGATCTCGAAATTTGTCCCGGCAATCTTTGCCTGTTCCTTGGCCTGCTCAACGATGTCAGGCATAAGTTTGAATTCAGGCGGATATGCGAGAGTCACATCCATGCCGAAACGCGGCATTTGAAGGATCAAGGATTGAGGCACAGAAATCGGTTTGAGATAGGAAGCTGCATACGCCCACGAAACAACGATCTTTTTCTTGCGCAGGTCGCGGCCTTTCTTTTCCATGATGGTCATCAAATCCGCGAGGCATTGGAACGGATGATAAATGTCGCATTGCATGTTAAGTACCGGCGCGCGGCTGGACTTGGCAACCGCATTCAAATATTTATTGCCATCGCCAAAGTCGCAGTGACGGATGGCGATGCCATCGAAATAACGGCCAAAGATTTCGCCGATCTCAACCGGTGTATCACCGTGCGAGATTTGCGTGGTGTTCGAGTCGATGAATGCGCCGTGTCCGCCGAGTTGAGCCATGCCCGCCTCGAACGATCCACGGGTACGCGTGGACGAGAAGAAGAACAGCATCGCCAGCACTTTGTCGCGCAGATACGGATGTGGTTCACCGAGTGCGCGTTTGCGCTTCAAGTCCCAGGCTACCTCCAGGACTGTTTCGACTTCCTCTTTGGTGAAGTCAAGGTCGCCGATGAGATCGCGACCGCGAAAATTCGTTTGCATAAGTTAGTCTCCTTGTTTTCTAGTCTTTTAGTTTTTAGTGTCATATGTCATTGCGAGAGTGCCTTATCCAAAGCAATCTTATGCGTTACAAAGCAGATTGCTTCGCCGCCGGGTTTCGACATACTCGCTTTGCTCGCATCAACCAGCGGCGGCTCGCAATAACGTAGGTAAAAATTTATTTAACGGAACAAAAGCACAAGTCGAGGGGAGAGGCGCTATTCCGATCCGTGCTGTTCCTGAACTTGTGACCGGTCGAGGGTCAGGCCATCCAACACATCCTGTAGATCACGAGCTGCGTCGGAGAGCCATTTGATGGTGTTCTTGAATTCGTCAGGGTCGATCTCCCGCGGCAGGCAATTGCAGATCTCATCGCCAACATCCTGCAAAAGCTTGGAAGATGTTTGAACGGTGACAATCGGTCTGAGCAATTCGCGCCGCAGGACGATCAACTTCTGCTCAGCACTGGCCGTGCCATAATGTTTGCGTAGATCATCATAAATGGTCATAGCATCTCTCCTATTCCATCGCGCCGAGGATCAGCGCCAACAAAGTCATGCGCATGACAACGCCATTGAAGGCTTCCTGCCAGTAACGTGACCAACGCGTGATATCAACATCAGTTGGGACCTCATCCATGCGCGGCAGGGAATGAAGCAAAATCGCATCGGGCTTGGCCTTTGTCTCCAGCAATTCACGCGTGATCCTGTAGTTTGCTGGGGTCAGGCTCAACTCGCCAGTGCGTTGATCGCGTGACTTTGTGTAGTCAGGCTGAACCACCGGTTCCACCAAAATCACATCTGCTTCAGCGATGGCCTTCTCAACATGGTCAACTTCCTTGAAGTTCAGGCTGTAACCTTTAAGTTCCTTCTTGAACTCATCGGTCAGACTCATATCGGGCGGCGACACGAAGGTGATCGGGCAATCGAATTGAGTCAAGGCATAACCAAGGGAGTGCATGGTTCGCATGCGCATATCACCGACAGCCAGCCACTTCAGCCCATCGATGCGGCCCTTCTCGCGCAACACCGTATACAGATCGGTCAGGATTTGAGTGGGATGTTCACCCCAACCGTCGCCACCGTTGATGATGGGAATGCTTGCCCACCGTGCAGCTTCATGTGGCGCGCCTTGCTGGAAGTGGCGCATAACGATCACATCGCCATAGAATTCCAACATCTTGACCGTGTCCTTGATGGACTCCTGATAGAAGTCCCCGGCTCGCGTCATCTTGGCATCGGCGAAACCAGTCACATGTCCGCCCAAGCGGTGCATGGCCGCCTCGTGCGCCAGGCGTGTCCGTGTGGACGGCTGATAGAAGGCTGTTACCAGTGTCTTCTCTTTGAGCATGTCCACGTTGCGACGCGAGTGCGCAATCGGCTCCATCATCTTCTGAGCGACATCGAACACATGGAAGAACTCATTCCGCTCGAAGCCTTTGAGGGACAGAATGTCACGACCAGCAAAACTACGCATACGAACCTCCTATTCAATTGTGAGACGATTTTCGAATTGACAGCCTCCGGTGCTTCTAAAGTATCCTTCTTTGGCTAGATCACTTGGCCTTTTCAGCCAGTAATTTCGGGAACAGAGCATAAAATTCAGTGGCGGCGACAACTTCGTCCAGCGGAATTTGTTCCATCGAGGTGTGGGCAAACTCTTCATCACCGGGACCAAAGCCGATGGATGGGATCTTGGCCTTGCCCGCCCAATAAGTTGCATTGGTCGAGAAACTCCACTTGCCGGTTGGACGTGTCTCGTTCCACAATTGTTTGACAGCTTCCTTTCCTGCCTGCACGATTGGATGAGTTTCTTCGAGCGCCCAGGCAGGATAATATTTATCGACCGGAAAAACAAAACCAGTGTAGGATGGCTCTTCGTAGAATAATTCCTCGACCGTGATCTGGTCGCGCAAATAACCGGGGATCAAATCTTTAATTTGCTGAACGGCCTCTTCCTTGGTCTCACCGAACGTCACACGGCGGTCAATGAAAATGGTAAAACCATCTGGCACAGCATTAATGGACGCAGTGCTGATCTTTGCATCCGTCACCATGACCGTGCCTTTGCCTAAGAATGGATCAGTGTGCAGGTGAGCATCCAGATCGCGAATGCCGGAGATGACCGATAACATTTTATATAAGGCACTATCGCCGAGATGATGCGAGGCTGCGTGTGCCGATTTGCCGGTGGATGTAACTTTTAATTCCACGCGGCCTTTATGTCCGCGATACACGTTCATCTTGGTCGGCTCGCCGATCACAACAAAATCAGGCTTAACCTTCGGGTCGACTTCAACAAAGGTGTTCGGCGCAATGCCGTCACACCATTCTTCCATGTTGCCAAAATAATAAGCTGTGGTGCCTTCGAGCAGACCCAGGTCACGCGCAATGGCCAAACCATAGATCATGCCCGGCGTGGAACCTTTTTCATCACATGCGCCGCGCGCATACAAAATACCATTTTCAACTTTGCCTTTAAACGGATCCCAGCCCCAGGTGGCCGGGTCGCCCACGCCAACGGTATCAATGTGCGAGTCGTAGACAATGACGCGTTTTCCATTCCCGATCCGCCCGAGGATGTTGCCCATCTTGTCGAAGCGGACTTCATCGAAGCCCAGCTTCTTCATTTCTGCTGCGATGCGCTCACCAACATTCTTGAGCTGGCCTTCCATGCTTGGGATGGCCACGATCTCACGCATGAACTGAATGATCGTTTCGCGCGAGCCTTCCACACGTTCCTTGATTTCTTTCACAGGTAAAGTCATACTTACAATACTCCTTTGACGAATTTATGAACCGGCGTTCACGCGGCGGTTCACAATAAAATTGAAATATCCGGGAATGAAATAACTGAGCGAACAATCTATCACTTTGCCGGATGTAATAAACAACTGGGATGAAAAATGCAGCAACACATCGCCGCGTTGTATTTCGAGCGGTTTGGCAACTTCAGCAGTAGCGCCAATGGCAGAGACAGCCGCACGCGAAACACTCAGAGGGTCGCCACGCTTCAATAAAAAGTCAAGCACCGAGCCTTTGAAATGGGCAGGCAATTGTTCGGGCTTGAGGACATCTTCAGGCAGAGTGTCTACCAGATAAGCCACCGGTCGAGTCTCTTCACGCATCACACGGCGCACGCGCGTCAGGCGCGTACCCACCGCCACTTTCAAATTCCCCGCATGTTCTTTGTCGGCCGCGAAAGTATCCACATTCAAATCGCTGACCGAGACTTCCAGCCCAAGGCGTTCGGCCATCGTCTCAAGACTTTCAAGCACTTCGAGGCCAGCATCGATCACCGAAACCTGCCCGACCACAAAAGTCCCCGACCCCTGTCTGCGGCGGATCAAGCCCTGTGCTTCGAATGTACGCATGGCCTCGCGCAGTGTGGCGCGTGAGACGCCCAACTTCTTCGCCAGTTCCGGCTCGGAGGGCAGACGATCTCCCGCATCTGTTTTACCGATCAGCATAGCCAGGTCAGCTTGTAAACGTTGGAAAGGAAAGTTGGCCATTATTTCTCCAACACTGGCACGAATTGAAATTTCGTGACATCCACCAGACCCTTATCAGTAATCCGCAGTTCAGGGATCACACCCAAAGCCAGCAGCGACAATTGCATGTTCGGATTGTTGAGTTTGCATCCACATGACCTGAAACCGGCCAGCACGGTCTCAGCCTTTCTGGCAACGATATCGGCTCTTTCGCGGGACATCAAACCGGCGATGCCCAATTCAACCAATCCAATGACCTTGCCGTTTTGCACCACCACCTGCCCGCCATCGACATCGATCAACTTGTTGGCCGCAATGGCCATATCCACATCGTCCGTGCCGACCACGATCATGTGATGGCTATCATGTGCAACCGTGGAAGCAATGGCACATTTGCCGGTGAAGCCGAAACCGCTGACCAGCCCAAGCATGATTCCATTCATGCCTTTATGCCGCTGGATGACCGCGATCTTGGCAATGTCCTTCGCAATGTCCGCGTGGACCTCGCCATCATGGCTGATTACCTGGACACGCAGATGGCGCGTGGGCGCCTGGTTCTCGATCACACCGATCACATTTGCGATCCATCTCTCCTCGCCTGCCGCTGCCGGAAGCCGTAAAGGTCCGGTGCGTCGTAGCGGGACAGTACGCGAAGACTCACGACCAGTAGGAGCACGCAGGATAAAATCCCTGGCTTCGAGTTTCCTTTTTAAGTGGACCGAGTTCGTCGCCCAGCCCGGATACTTGAATTCATGTAATGCAACTTTCCATTGTCCGTTCTCAGCAATGACCTGACCTTTGGCAACGACCAGTTCTGCTCTGAAATTCTTCAAATCCTTGGCCAACACAATATCAGCCCAGCGACCCGGAGCGATCATGCCCATTTCACGCGTCAAGCCGAAATGCTCGGCGGTGTTAATGGTCATCATCTGGATGGCGCTGATCGGCGCAAGTCCCTGGCTGATGGCATGTCGTAACACGCGATCCATGTGGCCTTCATACACCAGCGTCTGCGCGTGGGAGTCGTCTGTGCAAAGGATGAAGCGGCGCGGGTCAAGACCTCGCTCGGTGATCGCACCAACTTGCGCAGCCACATCGTGCCAGGCCGAGCCATAACGCAACATGGGCTTCATGCCCTGACGCACGCGCGCAATGGCATCGTCAATATGCGTGCCTTCGTGATCGTCTTCAGCGCCGCCCGCCACGTATCCGTGAAAGGGCAGACCAAGGTCTGGCGAAGCGTAGTGCCCACCGATAGTCTTGTGCGCCGCGTGTGTCGCCGCCATTTCGGCGTGCATCTTTTCATCACTGTTGAACACGCCGGGGAAATTCATCATCTCGCCCAACCCGATGATGCCCGGCCAGTTCATCGCCTCGGCCACCTCGTTTGGACCGATCGAAGCGCCCGGTGTTTCAAAGCCCGGAGCGGACGGGACACAAGATGGCATCTCCACCCAAACATGGATGGGCTGTTTGGCGGCTTCTTCCACCATTAGCTTGACACCTTTGAGACCGAAGATATTCGCCATCTCATGCGGATCAACAAACATGCCGGTCGTACCATGCGGTGCGACGGTGCGCACAAATTCTGTGACTGTGACCATGCCGGACTCAACGTGCATGTGCGCGTCGAGCAAGCCCGGGACGAGGAAGCGGCCAGCAGCTTCGATGACTTTTGTCTTCGGGCCGACAGTGTGCCCTGCATCGGGGCCGACGAAGGCAATATGACCTTCAACGATTGCGATGTCGGTATCGGGAATGATCTCGCCCGATTGAACGCTGACCCATTTGCCTTTGCGGATCACGAGGTCGGCGGGCTTGCGTCCCATGGCAACGTCAACGAGAGTGCGGGTTAGTTTGGCAGAAGATGGCATAAAGTAGTCTCCATGATCTTGTCATTGCGAGGCGACCTTTGGTCGCCGTGGCAATCTCATATTTGCAAATTAGTTGAGATTGCTTCGCCACTGCGTGGCTCGCAATGACGCTATGATAATAATTTCTTTGATGCTTTATTGTGTTTCTCTATCAACTGGTGCTCATCCACTGTCACAAGTTGACCTTCCTTGACAACGAACTTTCCGCCGACAACGGTGTAATCCACTTTACGGGGCTGACAAAAAACAACTGCGGAAACGGGATCATGCCCAGCACCGGCGTAATCAAGATGATTCAAATTAATGGCATAGAAGTCTGCACACTTGCCAACTTCCAGTGAGCCAATGTCAGTGCGGCCAAGAACCGCCGCCCCACCGCGCGTACCGAGATATAAAGCGTCGCGGGCAGTCATCAGTTTTCGGTTCGGATCACTAGATAAAGAATAACCCGTAATGCCTTCCTTGACGCGTGACAAAAGCATTGCCTGTCTTACTTCGGCTAACAAGTGTGAGCCATCGTTGGAGGCGGAGCCGTCCACGCCGAGGCCAACGTTGACGCCAGCCTTGCGATATTCCTTGATCGGTGCGATGCCGGAAGCGAGTCGCATGTTGGAGGTTGGACAATGTGCCACGCCGCAGTTATGTTTAGCAAAGACGTTTATCTCTTCATCGTTGACCCACACCGCATGCGCGAACCAAACATCAGCGCCGACCCAATCTACTTCCTGCATGTAACCGACGGGACGATGACCGAACATCTGCATACAGAATTGTTCTTCGTCTTCGGTCTCGGCCAAGTGCGTGTGTAGATGTACACCGTATTCACGTGCCAGTTTCGCGGACTGTTTCATCAAGTCGCTGGTCACACTGAATGGCGAACAGGGAGCTAAAACAATTTGTGTGAAAGCGCCGGGTTTGGAATCATGATATTGCTGAATGAGTCGCTGGGAATCTTTCAGAATGGAGTCTTCGCTGTCCACAACGGAATCCGGCGGAAGTCCGCCTTTGGATTCGCCGAGGGACATCGAGCCGCGCGAAGCCTGCAGACGAAGTCCAACTATTTTGGCGGCGGCAATTTCATCGTCGAGTTTTGAACCGTTGGGAAAAAGATAAAGGTGGTCGGAGGCGGTCGTGCATCCCGATAAAGCCAGTTCGGAGAGCGCAGTCTGAGTCGAAATGAAAATGTCTTCGGCGTTCATGCGCGCCCAGATCGGATAAAGAGTCTTGAGCCAGTTGAAGAGATTGGAATCTTGTGCGGGCGGGACAACGCGCGTGAGGGTCTAATAAAAATGATGGTGCGTGTTGACCAAGCCGGGCAAAAGAACGTGACCTTTGAGATCGAGCACTTCATCGGCGGTGTTTGGCAAACTGGCAGTCTGCCCCACGGCTTCAATGAAACCGTCACGAATAAAAAGGCCACCGTCGGGAATTTCCCGTTGGTGGTCGTCCATGGTGACGATGTAGGCGTTTTTGATGAGAAGGGTTGGCATTGGTCGGTTCGCTGGATGGATTAGACGACTAGACTAGATTTGTCTGACAACTTATAGTTTAACCAAAAACACAAGGGATGTCAAACCCTGAGCGGCGGGTTTTTGATGCAGGCGAGATGGGAGCTACATAGGCGGAACATGGGAGCTAGCGTGGACGTCACGTGGAGCCATGTGGAGCTAATACCTACATGATTGCAGTAAAAGTAGGGATTTCAAATGGAGTTTTGTCATGGATTGTTACAGCTTTTAACAGGATGCAGCTACTTGAGATATAAACGATTTGACCACAATTCCTCTTTTCAAGACAATACTGACTAGAGAAAGGATGTGAGGCAACATTCCAATTAATCCCGGTACATAATATGATTGCACTTATATTTATGTTTGAGGATAAAATTATCTCAATCTAATGCCTGAGGTTAGGGAAGAATATGAACTACAAATACTCCGAATTAGACCGCAAGAATCAGGGGTGGTTTACTCATGACAAGTCGCGCGCGACCTTACTTAGTATAAAAGTTACACATGGTAGATTTCGATGTATACATGACTTGCAAGTGAATTTTTCGTATCCTATTACAGCTATAGCTGGTCGTAATGGCTCAGGAAAGACAACGATTCTTGCGCTTGCCGCCTGTGCTTATCACAATTATGAAAAGGCCTATCGCTTACCTGACAGAGAAAAATCTTACTATACATTTTCGGATTTTTTCATTCAGGCCGCAGAAGACTCACCTATTGATGAAACAACTGTTGGGTATCAA
>Ga0075275_1000089_pt1 | contig 10843 bp, 9 predicted proteins | sample SF_Rice_5C_80N_3_FD_69769 | JGI IMG/M metagenome (GOLD analysis project Ga0075275, IMG submission 69769) | Rice paddy soil microbial communities from Twitchell Island, California, USA - SF_Rice_5C_80N_305 | ecosystem: Environmental > Terrestrial > Soil > Paddy field/soil | place: USA: Twitchell... | reverse complement strand
CCGCTGGGATAAGGCAGCATGGTCAATGCGTAATGTTTGGGTCGGCTCTCGTCGATCACAGCGCGGTACAACTTGTCCGCTTCCCATTTGGCCTGCCACTTCTTCTCCATCGTCTGCGGCTGATAGGATTTATCCTGTCGCGGCGCTTCAGCCTTCTTTTCGGCTACAGATTGAATCGCGACTTTCTTTTTCTCGACCGGCATCACAGCTTTTGGTTTCTCAGCCGAAACCACCACCGCCATTTTCTTTGCGGGTTCAATTGCATTGATGATTTTCTTCTTTGCGACCTTTGCCTTGGATGCCGACTTCTTGACGACAGGCTTTGTCGCCGCAACTTTCCTGACCTTGGCCCTGGTAGCGGTTGCTGACGATTTTTTCGCGGCTGATTTCTTCACTGCCGTAACTTTCGGCGCGGCCCGTTTCGTCGCCTTGACAACTTTCTTCGCTACAACTTTTTTCGTCTTTGATGCTGCTTTCTTTTTAGTTGTTGTTTTCTTTTTTACTGTAACCATTCTTGCCTCATCATAAAAAATTTATTTAACAGTTAACTTGAAACCCTTCAATTGCTCAGGGCAAACTTTCAACCTTGAACCTGCAACTCATTAAGGAGGCGCGCGACATCGGCATTCTGCGCGAGGAGGCAGATCACCGCCTTGAAGCTAAAATTTATTTTTCTGTTCATTCGAGCCTCCTTTCATGATTTTAGAATCGCGGGGCTTGCTCTGCAACATCGTCAGCAAGCTGACTGACTCCATAATAAAACAAAAATTCCTTCATCCACATCAGGGACGAAGGAAACCTCCGCGGTACCACCCGGCTTACGTTTTCAAGCTGGAACGTTCAAACGTTCAAACCTGCAACGTCACTTTGATCGCTATAACGGGCTTTCCCGTGGATGACTACTTCGTTCACCATCCAAGTCTCTCTTGCGAGCGGCAGGCGAGTTCGGTCTTGTAAGTGTCCCGTTGACACTGTGCTGGGCTTCCACCTCGCTTTCCCAACTCGCTGACGGGATGACCTACTACTCCTGTCCTGACTTTTATATTTTCGCCATTATAGCACAGTAGGTCACGTTTCAAACGTGACCTACTTAGTGGACCCAGGGGGATTCGAACCCCCGGCCTTCTCAATGCCATTGAGACGCGCTCCCAACTGCGCTATGGGCCCGGATGAATGAATTTTCTGTAGGGAACAGTGGACCTGAGGGGATTCGAACCCCTGGCCTCCTCAGTGCGATTGAGGCGCGCTCCCAACTGCGCTACAGGCCCGTGAACAAGGCGAAGGACATTCTACTTGAGGCGGATAGGGATGTCAAGCACGCGCTCGCTTTTGCAGGCAGAGACCTTCTATAGATTTTCTACACAGTTTTGTCACTTGACGTTCACCCGCCCTTCCTATAATCGCCTTATAAACAAAATGGATCTGGAGAAAAGATGAAATTATTGAAAACGAATTTTTGGCTCGACCTTTTTATCTTCGCCGGTTTCCTAGTAGCGCTCCAGCCGCGCATGACCGGTATTGCCATCCATGAATGGTTCACGCTGGCGGCGACCGCCACACTGATTATCCACGTCATCCTGCATTGGGATTGGGTGGTCGGCGTGACGAAAAAGTTTTTCAGCAACTTCTTCCACGTTTCGCGTTTGAATTACATCGTCAATCTTTTGCTGTTTGTTGGATTTATCACCGTCATCACCAGCGGACTTGCCATCTCGCGCAGTGTCCTGCCAACTTTTGGACTTCAGATCGATGCAAGCCGGACCTGGCGCGAGATCCACAACCTGTCATCAAACCTGACCTCTTTGCTGGTCGCCGTTCATTTCGCACTACATTGGTCCTGGGTCAAGAATACCTTCAATCGTTTGTTCGTCAAGCCATTCCAGCGCCAGGCCCCTCAAACACAGCCCCAGCCTGTCAACGCTGTTTCAATGAAGAACGCCGGAACACTGTAAAAGAAAGCAAGACTGACATGTTCAAATCGATCCTTCTTTTCCTGTTGATTTTAGCGGTTGCTATTGCGGTCGGTGTCGGGATATTCCATCTCATCCAACCTTCGGGCGGAATCGCTTTTAGATCGGGTAATTCGTTCGGCGATTTCGGAGGCGATGGCGGTTTTCGCGGCGGCTTCAATTTAGTTGGCGGGCTGTTTGGAATTACCGGAAATTTAATTCTGGTGACGATCATCACGTTCATGGTAGTGTCGGTTCGAAATATTTTTTCGAGACAACCTGAACCAATAACGAACAAGTAAGACGTTTCTTCTCCTCCTGTTTAAGTTCGGCGGCATGGGCGTGTCGCCGAACTTTCATTTAATTATGGAGTGCGGATTTAAATCCGCACTCCAAACACTTGCCAAGTGGGCGACTTTTATTGTATAGTTTATAAAACTTTTTGGGATGGGACATATGGAAAACACGAACAAGCCTGTTTATCGAATTACTGATCTTCACGAAACAGAACGTCCGCGCGAACGGTTGCTTTCGCTCGGCCCTCAGGCGCTGACCAACGCCGAATTGATCGCGATCCTGTTGCGGGTCGGGGTGAGAGGCGAGAATGCGGTGACGGTGGGACAACGTCTGCTTCAGAAATTCGGCGGCTTGAGTGGACTGCATCGAGTCCCCATCGAAGAATTAATTAATCAACATGGCATTGGTGAAGCCAAGGCCGCGCAGATCAAAGCCGCGATTGAATTGGGACGAAGGCTCACGCTCGAAGCGCCGGAGGAAAGGCCGACCATCAATTCACCGGCGGACGCGGCGGCGTTGGTGCAATATGAAATGTCGGCGTTGGAGCAGGAGCATTTGCGCGTGCTGTTGCTCGACACGCGCAATCATGTTTTAGACATTGTCGAAATTTATCGCGGATCGGTGAACACGTCGCAGGTGCGGGTTGGCGAAGTGTTCAAGGCCGCCATTCGACGCAATGCCACCGCGCTGATCGTTGTCCACAATCATCCCAGCGGTGCGCCAAGAAGCATGTAGGTAGAGAGTTCCAAGCGGAACCCTGCACGGAGTGTGCAGAGTGGCTAGAGGGACAGGGGCGAAGACTCGAAGCAGAATCGCTTCTGAAGCTCCCTCGACAATGTGGCAAAGGAAGCCCTAATCTTCCCGAGGCTGCTAGCCAGAGTATCGCCACGGTTACGAAAGAAATGGTTGTTTGAAGCGCCGCAGGTTGGAACACCCGCATTACGTTAGGGCGAGGGTGTAGTCATCGGATTGTCCATCTCAGATGGAAGGACAAAATCTCGCTAGGATAGGAAACCAGCACTCCAAAGCAATCTGGTCTTCCCCGATGACGAGCGAGACAATGAGTCGAGCAAGGCGTACAGACCAAACCTACCGCGATATGAAGACGCTATCTACATGAACTTGGGAACCATGTGCAGTTCTCCTGCAAGGGAGTAGGTCAGCTTGCGACCATATGCCACACATGGGGCGGAGCCTTCGTAATAGTCAGAGGCAGGGAAAGCCTGCCACATGGCGAAGGAAGGCAGTTGAATTTACATAGGCTAATGCAAACTAAGACGGAGAAAGGACGTATGAGCCAATCCAAGATGTCCCAAAAGCAAACAAGCCTGGCACTGGCAGCACAGGAAAATCCACAACATCGCTTCACCAATCTATATAGTCTCATGCATTGGGACTACTGGATTCAATGTGCAGCCGAAGCCGTTCTGGCACGACCTGGAAGCTCAACGGCAGGTATCGATGGCACAACACGGGATAACTTCAAGAAGAACTATGAGCAAGAAATGCAGATGCTTATGGAGTCTCTCAAGAAGAAAATCTATCAGGCTCAACCTGTCCGAAGAGTGTACATCCCGAAGGCGAACGGGAAACAAAGACCGCTGGGGATACCGGTTCTCAGAGACCGTATTGTGCAGGAAGCACTGAGAGCCATTCTCGACCCCATCTATGAAGCGGACTTCCAACCCTACTCCTTTGGTTTTCGCAAAGGTCGTCGCACAATGGATGCCATTGCGGTCGTTATGTCATTGACGGGACCAATCACAAAGTACTACTACGTGATTGAGGGTGACATCAAGGGCTACTTCGATACGGTACATCATCGCAAGTTGCTCAGCATTCTCAAACAGCGCATCGCAGACAAAGACATCCTAGACCTAATCTGGAAACTCCTCAAGGCTGGTGTTATGGAAGAGGGACTCTTTGCACGCACCCAAACGGGCGTACCACAAGGAGGGGTCATCTCTCCACTGCTTGCCAACGTCTACTTGAACGAGTTCGACAAGTGGGCAGAAGCAAAGTGGAATCTGTCTCCCTATGAGAAAGCCAGGAGACGACAAGCTGGAAAAGGCAACTACCGCCTCGTCCGTTATGCGGACGATTTTGTTGTGATGAGTAACGACGATATCGCCGGAGTACAGCAAGCCAAAGAGGAAATCCGAGAGTATCTCAAGACACAACTCCACCTTGAACTGTCCGAAGAAAAGACGCTCCTCACCCATGTCAACGACGGGTTTAACTTTCTGGGATTTCACATCCAGAGAGCCAAACCCGAAGGACGCTGGGTGGTGCATCTTCGACCGGCAGAAAAGGGCAAAGAGCGAGTCAAGAAGAAACTCAAAGACCTGACTTCCAGAGGCTGGACATGGATGGACGAATATAGCAGGTTGACCACCCTGAATGCAATTGTGAAGGGCTGGGCGGAATACTACAAGTACACCAGCCTGCTCGCTGACATCGAAGACATCACCCGACACACGTGGTTTCGATACCTCGGCTGGCTTCTAAAGAAACATAAAGGTAGTCGGAAACATAACCTGATTGCCACCAAGACCAAAGTCATTCACAACAGAACGCGCTGGACAGCCAGCATACGTGAAGGGGAGAAAATCCTCGAAGCGTACCAGTGGCTACCCTCCCCAAAGGAATTGCAGAGACGACGATACTACCAGAAGGGCAAGGATGGATTTCCTCATCCCTACTTGATGGAAGAAGAGTCAGCTTTGCTGGATTATCCAATGGGAGAAACCGGGCCAGAGGAAGCCATCTACATGGCGACCATCGGGGCAAGCAGTAACCGTGCCTCACGCAACGAGCCGCTTGAACTTGCGGAACTCAAATTGCGAGCAAAGATACGGGATGACTTCAAGTGTGTACGCTGCGGCTCTTCCGAGAACCTGCGCGTGCATCACAAGAAAGGCACAAAATCCCACAGCCTCGATAACCTCGAAACTCTGTGCCTGAAATGCCACAAGGCTGAACATGGTTATCGCCAGACCAATTAACAATTCAATGGAAAGCCGGATGAGGCGAAAGTCTCAAGTCCGGTTTGGAGAGAGGGGTGGGGAAAACCACACAGAGCAATCTGTGCATGGCGTCCCTGCCCCTACTCTACGCGACCCGACTCCCAGCCCCGACGATGTGGCCGTGACGCGCGCTTTTGTCCAGGCCGGGAAGTTGGTGGACGTGGATGTGCTCGATCATTTGATCATCGGTTTGGGAAAATTCGTTTCGATGAAGGAAAGAGGTTTGGGGTTTGGGTAAAAATAAATTAATTAAGATAACGTTATTTCTAATTTTCGCAATTGCTATTGCTGGATGTAATCACGGTAGCGATTGGGATATATATCGGGGAAACTTAGAGCGTACTGGTTATAGTACAGATAACAAATTACCATCTGGCCAATTTGACTGGAAATTCAAAGCGGACTATGAATTTCTGTCTTCACCTGTGATTTCCCAAGGGATGATTTTTGTCAACGGTACAGGCGGCTATGTATATGCCATTGATGAAAATTCTGGTCAAAGAAATTGGATATTTAACCGGCAAAAATCGGGAGGTGGTTCTCCTGTAATCTCGAATGGCATAGTATATGTTGGCGGCTTCGATCATTTTCTCTGCGCTATAAATGCAAAGACTGGAAAAGAAAAATGGAGATTTGAAACAGGCGACATGATCATTTCTTCACCAGCAATATCAGAAGGGATTGTATATTTTGGCAGCTACGACGGATATTTGTATGCTGTGAATGCCGATACGGGCCAGGAAAAATGGAAATTTAAAACTCAAGGTCGCAAACAGCCATTTAGTGTTTATGATGCAGAAGCAGATTATGAAATAGTAGGCGCTATCGGATCATCGCCTGCCATAGTAAAGAGAATTGTTTATTTTGAAAGCCATGATGGTTATTTATATGCACTTGATGCCAAAACGGGCGTCGAAAAGTGGAAATTTAATGTAGGAGCCTTTACTTCAGGTCCTGCTGTATCAGATGGGTTAATATATGTTGGAAGTAGCGATGGTTATCTTTACGCAATAAAAGATAATGGTCAGTTAAAGTGGAAAATCAAAATACAAGATTTAGCATCAGTTTCATCTGCAGCGATAGCAAATGGGATTGTTTATTTTTCCAGTTCTTATGAATACCAAAATCACAACAATTATTACATATATGCGGTTGAAACCAAAACCGGCCAATCAATTTGGAAAATTCAACTTTCATCAAGCGCTCATGAATTTACGATTGCAAACAATGTGCTTTATTTTGGTGATGATAACGGTATTGTTTTCGCATTAGATGCTAAGTCGGCTAAAGAATTATGGAAATTCAAAGCTGATAGCGCAATTTATTCAGAAGTAGTAATTGCGTACGGTAAAGCATATTTCTCGACTAAAGATGGTTATCTTTATTCATTGCGGTAAAAGCTGTCTTTCCAATTAACTTTTGATTTACCCGCCTGTGCACATTCATCCAAGTGGCGAAGCGGTGAATATCGAAGTGTTGAGTCATCTCCTTTCGGCCTCAGCCGCTTGAAGTCCGCGAGAGAACGGGGGTTGGAATCCGCTTAAAAATCCGCACGCGATAATTGGTCAGGCTCTTTCTGCGGAAGTATAATTCCGGCATTATTGCTCCGCCCAAAGGAGAGCCTCATGTACGATAAAAAGAAACTGGAAGAATTAAAAGATTCGCTGGAACAGTGGGAAGAGACCAGCCTGCAAAAAACGTTGGCGTCCATGCCGGAACGTCAGAAAAAATTTATCACCACCTCTTCTGAACCGATCAACAGACTCTACACTCCGCTGGATGTGGCGGATATGGATTACGCCTCTTCACTTGGACTTCCGGGCGAGTACCCATTCACGCGCGGAGTCCACCCGACGCTTCATCGCGGCAAACTGTGGACGATGAGAATGTTCGCGGGATTCGGAACGGCGGAAGAAACCAACGCGCGCTTTAAATATTTATTGGATCAAGGACAGACTGGACTCTCCATCGCGTTCGACCTTGCGACTCTCATGGGTTACGACACCGACCAACCCGAAGCGCTCGGTGAATTTGGAAAATGCGGCGTGGCAGTTTCGTCGCTCAAGGACATGGAAATTTTGCTGGATGGAATTCCGCTCGATAAAGTGTCAACCAGCATGACCATTAATTCTCCTGCCGCCATCATCTGGGCCATGTACATCGCCGCCGCAGAAAAACAAGGCGTGCGTTCCGACCAGTTGCGCGGCACGATCCAGAACGATATTCTCAAAGAGTTCATCGCACAAAAGGAATATATTTTTCCGCCCGAACCTTCGATGCGCCTCGTGGTGGACACGATGGAATTTGGTTCGCAAAAAGTCCCGCAATGGAACACCATTTCAATTAGCGGATACCACATCCGTGAAGCCGGTTCGACCGCCGCGCAGGAATTGGCATTCACGCTTTCTGATGGACTCGAATATGTACGCTGGGGCATTGAGCGCGGCATGGATGTGGATGAATTCGCACCGCGCCTTTCATTCTTCTTCAACGCGCACAATGATTTCTTTGAAGAGATCGCCAAGTATCGAGCGGCGCGTCGCATTTGGGCGCATGAGATGAAGGAAACATTCAAGGCTAAAAATCCGCGCTCGTGGCTTTTGCGTTTCCATTCGCAGACGGCTGGTGTTTCGTTGACCGCGCAACAACCGGAAATAAATGTGGTGCGTGTGGCAATTCAAGCATTGGCCGCTGTCCTCGGCGGGACGCAAAGTCTGCATACTAATTCTCTGGATGAAGCGTTGGCACTTCCATCTGAAAGCGCAGTGACAATTGCCTTGCGCACGCAACAGATCATCGCCGAAGAATCGGGCGTGACGAATACGATTGATCCGCTCGGCGGCAGTTTCTTCGTCGAGGCGCAGACGGATCGAATCGAGGCTCAGGCTTACGATTATTTCCGCCGCATCGCGGACCTCGGTGGTGTGATCCCGTCAATCGAAAAAGGCTTCTTCCAATCTGAAATCTCAGACGCGGCCTACCGCTATCAGCGCGAGATCGACGCGGGCGAACGCAAGATCGTTGGCGTCAACGCATATGCAGAGAAGAAACCGCTCAGCATCCCGATCCTTGAAATGGACCCGAAAGGCTACGAGCGTCAGGTGGCACGCCTGGCTGAAGTCCGCAAGACGCGCGACAATGGCCGCGTCGGTCAGACGCTGGATAAACTCCGCGTTGCATGTCAGGGTACGGAAAACACGATGCCATATTTATTGGATTGTGTCCGCTCATACGCAACGCTTGGGGAAATTATTCAAGTGATGAAAGAAGTGTTTGGGAAATACGAAGAACCGAATTGGATATAAAAAAGTAGGTCACGTTTCAAACGTGACCTACTTTTTTATCTCGCTAAAGTCTTTGTCATCTCATAATATTCGAGATTCGCTGTGCGCTTGTGGCTGATGACATCTTCCAGCGGAATAAGATCGATACCTCGGCTTTTGAGCCCGGTCATAAAGCCAGACTTGCCTTCCAGCAAGGCTTCAACAGCTTTCAATCCCATTCGTGATGCAAGCAGACGGTCATACGCGGTCGGTGATCCGCCGCGTTGAATATGTCCGAGAATGGTCACGCGAGTTCTGAATCCGACATCCTTGTCTTCCAATGCTTTGGAAAGATCGGTGGTGCGAATGCCCGAACCTTCGGCATTGATGATGATGGCATGTGTCTTGCCGCGCATGTATGCGTCTTCGATGGTTTTTGCAACTTCTTCAACAGTTATCGGGACCTCAGGGATCAGAACGATCTCTGCACCGCAAACGATGCCGGTCATGGCGGCCAGATAACCACAATTGCGTCCCATTGTTTCGATCAGGAATGCGCGGCGATGTGACGATGCCGTGTCACGCAATTTATCCACGGCGTCCATGATGGTGTTCATGGCCGTATCCGTGCCGATGGAAATATTCGTACCCCACACATCGTTGTCGATGCTGCCGGGAATGCCCACAACTTTTATGCCTTGCTGATGCAAAGCGTACGCGCCCTTGAGCGAACCTTCGCCGCCGATCACGACCAGTCCATCCATGCCAACTTCATTCATCTTGCGGATGGCTTCGCGCTGTCCGTGCGGTTCCATGAAGCGCGGACTTCGGCTGGTTTGCAGGATCGTGCCGCCGCGCTGTAAAATTCCTCCGACATCGCGCGCGCCCAAGGAACGGAATTCGCCTGTCAGTAAACCTTCATAACCGCCGGTAATTCCAAGCACGTTGGCGCCATGTGTCATGGCTGTTCGCACCACGGCGCGGATGGCCGGATTCATACCGGGCGCATCCCCGCCCGATGTCAACACCCCAATCGTAAAGGGTTTATTCATATCCATAATCTTTATTCTTTCTCTTCTTCTCTTTTAATTTGGAAATTATCGAAATCACGCGCCACACTCACGTTCGGGTGAATGGACTGTGCTTCTTTCAAAACATCCTTCTCGCGATAACGCCGCGAGATATGCGTAAGAATTAGCTTCTTAACCCCGGCTTTTACAGCCAGTTCCGCGCCTTGTTTGGCTGTCAGATGCGAAAACTGTTTTGCCATTTCGGCTTCGGTGTCGGTATAGGTTGACTCGATCACCAATGCATCCGCATCGCGGCAGACATCAACCAGATTATCGGTTTGTCCGGCATCACCCACCACGACAAGTTTCAAACCTTTTTGAAGCGGACCCAGCACATCGTCCGGTTTGACGCGTTTTCCATCCGACAAAATAATTTCTTTTCCAGCAACCAATTCGCCTCGTTCGGGACCGAAAGGCACGCCCAACTCGTCAGCCTTTTCCGCCAAAAATGGGCGGCGCGACTTGCCCTCGAAAACGTAGCCGAGGCAATCTGGTCCGCGATGTGTGACAGGAAATGCAGTGAGGGTGAAATCATCGGCATCCAAAATGAGACCCGGTTTGATCTCGCGAAAATGCAACGGCATCGGTGCTTTGTTTCCGCGCAGAACAACTTCTTCCAGCAACGTGCGGACGCGGTCAAGCGTGTTGCGTCCGCCGAAAATCTCAAGCTCCTCGATGGCTTCCCAGCGCATGAACGTGCTGAGCAATCCGCCGAGGCCGAGGATGTGATCGAGATGTCCGTGAGTTAACAGGATGCGCGTTAAATGTTTAAAGCCTGCGCCTGATTGCAATATCTGACGCTGCGTGCCTTCGCCGCAATCGATCAGAAAACGATATTCATCGTGTTTGACGATCTGTGCGGAAAGTCCGCGCTTGGCGGAAGGCGCCGAAGCAGAAGTGCCAAGAAATAATATCTCGAACAATGATGTGCCTTTTCGTTTACCACCAGGACGCAAAGTGCAAGTTCTATGACTTCGTGTCTTTATCTGCATCTGACGCAGGTGTAAGTGTGGTTGAAGTTTATGTTATGTGAGTGTCATGTAATTGTACCTTAAAGAAAACAGACCATTTGTGCTATAATTTTTTTCAAAGTTCCTTCTTGAATCTTATGCCCATTGTCAAAGGCAAGTCATCCGCAAAAAGAGGAAAGCCGCAGAATAAACTTCTTGGCTTTCTGCGCAGGCCCGCATCGAAGGCAGGTTCAAAACCGGCGGGCAAATCTGCGCGCGCGCCTGAAC
>Ga0075275_1000087_pt1 | contig 10956 bp, 13 predicted proteins | sample SF_Rice_5C_80N_3_FD_69769 | JGI IMG/M metagenome (GOLD analysis project Ga0075275, IMG submission 69769) | Rice paddy soil microbial communities from Twitchell Island, California, USA - SF_Rice_5C_80N_305 | ecosystem: Environmental > Terrestrial > Soil > Paddy field/soil | place: USA: Twitchell... | reverse complement strand
CCCTATGCGCGGGACCGTCGACGGGCACGCTGGTGTCGAACCCGAGCATGGCGGCGTGAAGTCCACTTGGATGAGGCTCCGGCGGGCGCTTCATCTGGGTTCAGAAGCTGAGCGAGCGACTCGAGCATTAGCGCAGCGCACATGCACGACGTTCACTTCTTCGCGCTACGCGTTCGCGCATGGGTCGCGGCTGACCGGCTCGATCGCGAAGACCCCTAGGGTCAAGCTCCTGAACGACACCTTCGGCTACCAGCTTCTCTCGACGCTTCTCGACCACCACATCGCTGCTTCGGCTGCGGCGCGACGACGAGCGCGACTCGTACTACCCGAACCAGTACGGGCTGTTCGCTCCCCGAGCCGGGGCGACGGCGAGCTTGCCGCGGGCGCGCACGCTCCAAACCTCGTTGGCGACACCGGCCCGGCACCGCTCGATGCGAGCGACGTCGTCATCCCACGGATCGAGTGCCTCCCGGCCCACGGCCACATCTTCGAGGAGGTCATGCGGACCCATGGTCGTCGTCGGATTCCCTTTTCCGATCGCGCGAGGCGGGAGGCGCCATGGGCGCCTCCCGCCGTCGTGCCACCCGACGTGGTGTGGCCTCTCCTCGGCCGTGTCAGCGGCTACCGATGACCGGGCCGATCATGGTGGGCGGCGCGTCGGGCGAGAACACCGAGGTGACGTCCAGGAGCGTCCCGGCAGCTATCGCAGCCGTCACCTGCTGTGCTGTCGTGAACGGGTGGCTGGCGAGGTCGATGCTCCCAGGGTTCGTCTCGACGAGCAAGACGAGAGTCCAGGCACCCGTGTAGCCGGGATCGCCCGGGGCAACCGAGAGCACGTGCTCATGCCGGAACGCAGTCGGGTCGCCGTCACAGTGATCCTGGGTGGCCGTGTCGTCGAAGATGACGTATAGGGGGCTGGTCGGCCGGTTGATCCCTGCCAGGTCGGGGCCGAGGCCGAAGCAGCCGAGCACGCCGCCGTTCGGATTCGCGCTGAACAGCGACGGCTGGAGGAACGTGACCTGATGGCCGTCGTACCAGGCCGGTTCGATCCGCAGTGTGCCGCCGCTCCCCGCGGCCGCCGTCGTGGCGGCGATCGCAGCTCCCACCACGGCGACTGCGGCGACTGCGATGCGATGACGTATCCCTCTCATCCTCTCCGTCTCCCTTCGAGTAGCTGGACGGACGGCACGTTAGGACGGCAGCCTTCGCGTTCCCTTTGCGGCTGCTTTGCATCAGGGCGTCACGTTCACGTTTCGGTTGCGCGGCGGACCCTTGACTAACGCCTGACGCGATGGCGGGCATCGAATCGAGAGGCGCGGGCAGCTCTCGGCGGTTCGATGCCCGCTGTCACGTCTGAACGGGATGACGCCTGAGCACGACCCGATGGGTTGCGCCGGAACCGAGAAGCTCCCCGCCGAAATCGGCAGCTAGTGTGCGCAGCCGGGCCGTGAGTAGATCCAGGGTCGAGGATTCGGGCACGCGACCGTCGGTTGGGCCGGTGTTCGGGAATGTCACCCGAACAGACACGCCCCCGGCCCTCTCTCAGGCGACGTGGTCGCTGGCTTCGCCAATCACGGAGGCCCGCCCCGCCCGGCTCGTGTCACCCCGTGGGTCTCGTCGTATACGTGTTTGATTCCGCCCACGACGAGCACGAGCCCCGCTGGGAGAACGAGGGTGAACGGCAGCGCGGCCAGACTGTCCCAGGGCTTCCACGGAACGATGCGGTCCGGGGTGGGATCCACGATCTCGCCCCAGTGCAGCAACTGGTCGGCTGCCCAGACGGTCGCCGCCAGCCCGATCGCAGTCAAGGTGACACCGCACGCGACCTCGCCCCAGCCGGGCGACTGGTTCGCCACCCCCACGCACACCGCCGCAGCGATCGCGACCATCACCAGATAGACCATGAACCCGCTGTGGGCGTCCGCCGATCGCAGCCCAGCGTCGCGCGCCGCCCAGACAAACCACACGAGCGCCCACGCGAACCACGCGAGGAGCACAGCCACCGCCGCGCGCACGTCCCACGACATCGACTCGCGCACTCTCATCCGATCCACCTGCTTCCACTCCTAATCGTTGCACCCCGGGCGAGGCAGCGGGAAGCTGAGGGCGCGAGTGGCGCGTCGCGCAAGGGTGAGACGCGGCAGAAGCGGTCGTTTTCGTGCGAGCCATCGGGCACGGTTCAAAACTCCCGTACGGTCAGCAGGCTGTCTCCGTAGACGCCGTCCGGGTCCACCCGTCCCGTTTCGCGGAACCCGAGCTTTTCCAGGACGCGTCGCGAAGCCACATTCCAATCCCTGACCGTTGCCCACAACCGCGCGTAGCCCGCCTCGCCCACCCATGTGACTACGGCCCGACCCGCCTCAGTCGCGTAACCGCAACCGTGGGCCGCACGCAGCAATTCGTAGACCAACTCAGGCTCGTCGGGCGATCCGTTCCCATGAAAGACCAGCCCGCAGTACCCGATGACATCGGCGGTGCCCTTCCGCTCCACCGCCAGAATCCCTGGCCCCGACTCCTCGAGCTCTGCGCGTATCTGCGCGGCGATGTCCTCGACAGTCGGTCGGCCCTCGGGGTCAATCTTCCGATGCGGCGGCACCGGCGGATTCCGCTCAGTCCACAATTGGCGATAGACGGCCGCCTCGTCCACTCTGCGAGGCCGAAGGACGAGTCGATCGGTCTCCAAGGTGTCAAGAACGGGCACTAGCGGCATGCTGGCATGGTTTCACCGTCGGCGCGCAACGACTATCGGTCGCATCCGCAGCAGCCAACGCGTCCCTCGGCTGCGCGAGTGTGCGGCAGTGACGCCTGGGCGGGTCACCTGCTCAGCTTGTACAGCACCATGTCGCGTCGTCGGCCGTTCTCGACCGCGCCAAGCTTCTCAACTGCACGGCGTGAACGGAGGTTGTTCTCGCCGACGAGGAACACGACCGTACGTACCGACTGGAAGGCGTGCTCCAGCATGATCCGCTTCAGGTCGGCGTTGTACGCACCGCCCCAGTACGGACGCGCCAGGAATGTCCAGCCGATCTCGACCTCGCTCCGCTCAGGGTCGAAGTTGTCGTAGCGCGTCGCCCCGATAAGAGCTCCGCTCGCTCGCTCGATGATCGCCAGCGCACCTCCCGAGGCGAGGTGGTCGTCGAAGTACACCCGGAAGACGTCCTCACGCCAGCGATCCTTCTCGGGGTGCTGCTCCCACAGCAGCGGGTCGGCTGCGGCCACGTAAAGCTCGGCGAAGTCCCTTTCGACAAGCGGTCGAGCCTCGACCAACTCTCCCACCAGGGACGGCTGCCGATTCACGTGTCCTCGCCCAGCTCCTCGCACTCGAGGCAGACCCACTCGCCTTCGTGCTCGTCATCGGCGCTCAGGGCAGCCGGAACCATCGTCACGCCGCAGCGCGGGCAGATCGGCGGCCGGTCTTCCTCGTCCACGGCGCCAGTATCGGCGCTCAGGCAGGTGAGAGCGACCAACGGTTGCTCTGTTAGCACGGCCGCAGGTCCGAGGAATCGCTGGTCGGCTGCGCCAGTGTGCAGGAGTGTCGCCCGACCACGGGTCGGCCGCGTGAGCGTTGACCCGGCTTCCTCCCTCTATCGTCTTCACGGAGCGGGCGGAGCCCGACGAGGAGGTCGTGATGAGGGTCGTGTTCGTGCACGGGGCGTGTGTGAAGGACGGAGCGTGGTGGTGGCACCGCAGCGGTGAGCTGCTGACCAAACGAGGGATCGCGAGCGAGGCGCCCGCGCTGCCGAGCTGCGGCGAGACCGGTGCGGCGACGGGTGTGGAGGGACCGGGGATGGCTGAGGACGTCGCCGCGGTCCGGCGGCTGTTGACAGCGAGCGACGAGCCGACCGTCATCGTCGCCCATAGCTACGGGGGGATCGTCACCGCGGAGGCGGCCGCGGGCGTGGAGACGGTGCGTCACCTGCTGCTCATATCCAGCTACCTGCCCGAGGTCGGAGAAAGCCTCTCCTCGTTCGGCGACGAGGAACCCGCCCCGTTCCTCGACATCGACCGCGAGCACGGCACGTTCACGGTCCGATCGGAAGCCCTCGCCGAGACGTTTCTGCAGGACTGCGATCCGGAGATCCAGCGAGAGGCCGTGGGCAAGACGGCGCGGCAGAGCCTGAGCGTGATCGGACAGCCGGTGCAGTCGGCCGCCTGGCAACAGGTGCCCTCGACGTACCTCGTCTGCGCTCAAGACAGAGGCACTCCCGCCCAGCGCCAACGCGACTTCGCTGAAAGGGCAGGCAACGTCGTGGAGCTCGACGCCGGGCATCACCCGTTCCTGTCTCAGCCGGCCGCCGTATGCGACTTGATCCTCGGGCTATGACGGCAATCTGGGTCGTGCCGCCCGACGACTGAAACCTCCTGCTGCGGGCCACCCGGAGTGCAACAGTCACGAGTCGCCCCTGCCGGTGCCAGCCCTCGGCTGGGCGAGTGCTCGCGAATGACCCTTGACGGCGACTAGAGACTTCGCGGCTCTCGGGTGAAATAGACGGTCATGGTGAGATCGTCCTCCTCGCCGGTCGGTTCGGTGTGGAAGACGATGTCTTGTACCTGGACGTCCCCGAGTTCCTCGATCGCGTCAGCAATTCGACGGAGGAGTGAAGGAACGTCCCCCTGCCCTTCGCCGGACGGGTTCGACTGCGAGAAGTGGGAGATCGTCCAGTCGTCGGCCACGCTCACGAGGGTAACCGAGTCTCGCCTGGGCCAGTGCCCAGCAATGAAGACGCCTGACGACAGCTAGTGACGCGGCCGCTCCGGGACGAGATCATCGGGGCCGCCGCGGGTCCTCCATGCCTTGAAGCCGAGGAACCGGCGTAGGCCGCTCGCGGGGTACACCTTCACGTGGATGTTCATCCCCGACGCCCACTCCTCCATGTCCCAGAAGGCGCGCGACCTGACTCGGAACCTGCCACCGCTCGGCGTCGTGATCGTCTCCTCGCGCTCGCCGTAGGCGTCCAGCTCGTCCCAAGACAGCGCGGCCATGTCGTTCGCCCGCTGATCTGCCAGCTGCTGACCTGCCGACCCGGCTCTCACACACGGAGCATCGGCTCTGCGCCGGGAGAGTCAAGCCTCGGCTGGGCCAGTGCTCGGGAATGTCCTTCGAGCACAGACCTACACTGAGCGCGGTGTCTGATCGTCGGAGGACAAGCCTGGGTGGATGGATCGCCGCGCTCGGCGGGGCGGGGATTGTTGTCGGTACCGCGTTCCTCATCGCTGGGGATCTGGACTGGCGACCCGGTGTGAGCTTTGGCCTCGGGCTCGTTCTGTTGGGCTGCGGCGGCTTCGTAATGGGGTCCGCTAGCGAGGCGCACCGACGCCGGCTGCTCAATCGGTGGGGGTACCTCGCCGGAAAGGCCCACGGTGGATGGGATCCGGAGCGGAGCAAGGAACCGCCCGACTAGGTCGTTGACTGCGCCAGCGTCCGGGAATGTCACCCGAGACGGTGATTCGTTGCTAGTCGAGGTCCGAATCAGGCACGACAGTCGTGACGATCTTCCAATACGCGAAGCCCAGGCAGAAGATGACGAGCCAGAGCACCGCGTACTGCCACACGCCGCCGATATCGAAGTGCGGCGTTATCCAGTCCGCGACGGCCAGGCCCCCCAGGACCCAGCCGGTCAGTAGCAGGAATCCCAGCCCCCAGCGCCCCAGATGCTGGGGGTGTCCGTGCATCTCTGAGTTTCTCCGCAAATACCAATCGATCCCGGTCGGCGGCAGGTCGATGACTGCGACGGCGATCAAGAGCCCTCGCCAGTCGATGGTCGTCCCCGGGAGAAGGACGGCACCTATCACCAGCCCAATTGCCGTGACGGCGATCCCACTGACGAACCCCGCGAGACGGCTATTCCTAAGCCACACTGTGGCGAGCCTAACGCGGCCTTCGCCCGCAATCACTCTGATGCGCGAGTGCCCTCTCGCCGGAGCTAGCGGCCGGAGCGGGCCTGGAGGCGGACGGCGAAGGTGTCGAGCGTCACGGCGCCCAGGAGGACGAGGCCGGTGATGATGTAGATCCAGCCGTTCGAGACGCTGAGGGTGTTCAGCCCGTTCTGGAGCGTGCCGATCAGGACGGCGCCGAGCAACGCGCCTCGCACCTCGCCGCGGCCGCCGAAGAGGCTGACGCCGCCGATCACGGCCGACGCGATCGCATTCAGCAGCAGGTTGCCGGGCGGGAAGGTGAGCGCGACCGAGTTCACCTGGGCGGCGAAGATGATGCCGCCCATGCCGGCGGTGGCGCCCGAGATCACGAAGACGAGCACGCGGATGCGCGGGACGTTGATGCCGGCGCGGCGCGCGGCCTCGGCGTTCCCGCCGACGGCGTAGACGTGCCGGCCGAACGTCGTCCACTTCGCGAGGAACGTCAGCAGGATGAAGAAGACGACGATGATCACGCCCGAGAGCGGCAGGCCGAGGGACGTCAGGATCACCTTGCCGTGGTTCGCGACGGCGACCGTGCCGAACGCGGCGACCGCGACTCCGGCCGTCTTCACCGCGAACGACGTCCAGTTGACCTTGGCGATCTGCGTGCCGCGCGCGGCGACCCTCTTGTAGAGGACGCTGAGCGGGTAGAGGCCCGTGATGATCGCCGCGATCAGGTAGCCGGCGTAGTGCGAGAAGGCGTAGCTGTCGGTGTAGTTGATCCAGCGGTCCTGGATGATGATCGTGCCGCGCTGCTCGAGCTGGTTCAGGATCACGCCCTGCCAGATCAGGAAGCCGCCGAGGGTGACGACGAACGACGGAACCCCCACGAACGCGACGATCGAGCCCTGCACGCCCCCGATCGCCGCGCAGACGGCGACCGCGAGCACCATCGCGAGGATGCCGTTCAGCTGGTGCCCGCTCCCGGGAAGCTGCAGCTCCGCCACGGTCAGGGCGCCGATGCCGGCGAGGTAGCCGATCGAGAGGTCGATCTCGCCGAGCAGGAGGACGAAGACGACGCCGAAGGCGAGCATCGCCGTGCCGGCGGTCTGGTTGATCAGGTTGGTGAAGTTGACGGCCGTGAAGAAGTTCGTCGCCGTCAGGCCGAAGAGGACGACGACGAGGATCTCGCCGACGATGATCGGGATCGCACCGAGGTTGCCCGTCCTGAGGTTGAACCAGACCCTGTGGTACAGGCCGGCGAAGCCGCTGGGAAGCGCTTCCGCCTCGGCCGGCTTCCGGCCGTCGGGGCCGACGACGTCGACGGACGTCATCCCCCGCCTCCGGCTGCGGGCGCGGCCGAGATGCCCGAGACCTTCGTGGGGACGCCGGCGGTGATCGCCTCGACGACGGCCTGCTGCGTCGTCGTCCGGCGGTCGAAGATGCCGACGTTCCTCCCGAGGCGGAGCACCGTGATCCGGTCCGCCGTCTCGAAGATGTCGTGGAGGTTGTGCGAGATGATCACGACCGCGAGGCCCTGCTCGCCGAGCCGGCGCACGAGCGCGAGCACCTGCTCCGTCTGCGCCACGCCGAGGGCCGCGGTCGGCTCGTCGAGGATGACGAGCTTCGAGTTCCACTGCACGGCCTTCGCGACGGCGACCGACTGGCGCTGGCCGCCCGAGAGTGTCGCGACCGGCTGCCGGATCGACGAGATCGTCGTCACCGCGAGACTCTTGAGGGTCGAGGCGGTGGTGTGCTCCATCGCCGCCTCGTTCAGGATCTGGAACTTGTTCGTCTCGCGGCCGAGGTACATGTTCTGGACGACGTCGAGGTTGTCGCAGAGGGCGAGATCCTGGTACACGACCTCGATCCCGAGGCGCGCCGCGTCCTTCGGTCCGTGGATGTGCACCTCGCGGCCCTCGAAGAGGATCTGCCCGCCGTCGTAGGCATGTGTGCCCGCGATGCACTTGATCAGCGTCGACTTGCCGGCGCCGTTGTCGCCGACGAGCGCCATCACCTCGCCGGCCCGGACCTCGAAGTCGACGTCGGTCAGCGCCTCGACCGAGCCGAAGGTCTTCGTGATGCCGCGGAGCTCGAGAAGTGGGGAGTCGCTCATCGTCGTTCAGTCGCGGTGGAGGCGCCCTGAGGCGCCTCCACCGCGGATGGTGCGTGATCCTACTTGCAGTACTTCTTGAACGTGCCGACGCACACGTCGCTCTTCTTCAGGAACTTGTCCGTGAAGAGCCGCTTGTAGTTGCTCTTGGTGATCCAGATGACCGGAAGGGCAAGCGTCGGCTCCTTCTTCTTGCCGTTCATCCGGTAGCCGTTCGTCTTCGGCTTCTGGCCCTTGATCAGCGCGACCGCGGCAGCAGCGGCGGCGTTCGCCTCGTCAGGCACGTACTTGTAGACCGTGCCCGTCTGCCAACCGGAGATGATGTTCTGGACACCCCCGACGCTCGCATCCTGTCCCGAGAGCGGGAGCGGCTTCAGGTGCTTCGCCTTCAGGTCGGCGATCACGGCGCCCGCGATGTTGTCGTTCGCCGCGAGCACGCCCTGGATCTTGTTGCTCGTCTTGACGAGCATCTGGCTGAAGATGGTCGCCGCGTTGTTCGCATCCCAGTCGGGCACGAACTGCTGCGGGCCCTTCTTGAGCGTGCCCTTCTTGAAGAGCGGGTTGAAGACGGCGTCGTTGCCGCTCTTGAACCAGAACGCGTTCTGGTCGGTCTGACCGCCCCAGAGCTCGGCGACGGTGCCGCCCTTGTAGGTGCCGTTCTTCTTCATCCCGGCGATGACGCCCTTGGCCTGCGCCTTGCCGACGGCCTTGCCGTCGAAGGTGACGTAGACCGACGCGGAGCCGCCCGAGACCTGGCGGTCGTAGTCGATCGCCTTGCCGCCCTTCGAGGTGAAGAGCTTCTCGATCGATGCCGCCGAGCCGTTGTCGAGCGACGTCTCGATCACGACCGTCGCGCCGGAGGCGATGCAGGCCTGCGCCTGAGCCTTCTGCTTGAGCGGGTCGTTCAAGGCATTGTTGATCGAAGCGGTGACGCCCGCCGCCTTGAAGGCCGCCTTCATCGCGGGCGCGTCGAACTGCACCCAGCGGACGGACGACTTCGTGTCCGGCAGCAGCACGCAGACCTGAACGCTCGCCTTCTTCGCGGCGACGCCCGCCGTCGCTCCTGCGGAGACGACCAGCGAGCCGACGCCGACGCAGAGCGCGAGCACGAGGCCCGTCCTTCCAGCACGCAACTTCATCACCCTTGTTGCCTCCTTCGTGCCATCTCCTGCACTTCGAGAGCGCCCTCCGGCGCCTCCTGGTTGGGCTGCTCTCTTGCAGGCCCAGGGGACTTCTCCACCACCACGACCGCTTGCGGCCGCGAAGTCGGCCCATACTACTCCCCTAGGGGAATAGTTCAAGAGGGCGCGAGCCGAGGCGCCGGGCTACTCGCCGACCGGGTACGCGTCCTTCGGCGAGCTGCCCTCGAAACGGCTCTTCGTCGTCAGATACGGGATCACGTTCGCGCGCGTGACGAAGTTGAGGCCCGTGTTCGTGTTAGCCGGCGCGACGAGGCCGCTGGTGTAGCGGTCGAGGAAGAGCTGGAGCACGGGCAGGAAGCCCTGCAGGTACGGCTGCTGGTCGATCGTGAAGTCGAGCTCGCGCGCGTGGATCGCCTGGAGCGTCGGCAGCAGCAGGTCGTAGCCGCCGGCCCGCACCCCGCGCTTGTGCAGCCCGTGCTTGCGCATCACGTCGGCCACCCCGGCCGTCGATCCGGCGTCGACTGCGAACAGCCCGCGCAGGCCCCTGTGCGCCTGGTAGGTGGACTCGACCTTGGTCCGCTCCTGCCCGACGGCCACGCCGCTCGGGACGACGTGCGCGCGGATCGGACGCCCGGAGTCTCGGATCGCGTCGAGCGCGCCGTCGATTCTCGGTTGGATGTTCCCCTGTCCCGGCGTCGCGATGAAGAGGTAGACGTCGCCGCCTTCGACCAGCCTGACGAGCCGCGACCCGAGCTCGAGCCCGGACTGGTAGTTGTCCTGTCCGATGTAGGCGAGCCGGGGGTTCGCCTTTCCCCCGTCGGCGTTGTAGGAGACGACGGGTATCCCGTGCTTCAGCGCCAGCGAGGTCGGCGCGTCGAATGCAGTGGGGTCGATGATCGAGACGGCGATCCCGTCGGCGCCCTCGGCGATCGCGCGACGCATGGCCTTCACCATCTCGCCGACGTCGCTCGAGGTGGAGCCGGTCCACTCGACGTTCGCGCCGAGAAGCGCGGCCGCGTCGCGGCTGCCGTACTTCGCCGGGACGAAGAACGGGTTCGTGAGCGCGTGGTTGACGAACACGAACCGCCACTTCGGATGCGGCTGGGGGAACTGCGTCGCGAGCGCGCTGCGGAGGCTGTCCGGGAGTGCGCCGACCGCGGCCGTGCCGGCCGCGAGACGCAACAGCGCCGCGCGGTCGAGCGGCGGGGTCACGTCGGCGTCCGCCGGACGAGCCACACGGCGACGAGCACGACCGCCGCCGCCAGCGCGACGAAGAGGCCGGCCTCGAGCAGCTGGAACGTCCAGAACCGGCCGGCCGGCTGATACGAGATCACGCGCTTCCAGCCGAGCGTGACGATGTACGAGTGGGGATCGATCCGCGCCTGCTGCGCGTGCAGGACGGCGAGATTCTCGCTGGCGGCGGTGATCTGGCGGCCGCCGCCGTCGACGAGCGTGTCGCTCAGCACCCAGTTGCCGGCGCCCTGGCTGCCGGTGGCGGTGGCCGCGACGATCCGGTGCAACGGCGTCAGGAAGTGCGGTCGCAGGAACTCGAGGACGAGAAACCGCGTCGCGCCGAACGCGACGAGCGTGGCGGTCATGGCTGCGACGCTGCGACGGAAGATCAAGCCGCAGAGCACGCCGAGGGCGAGTGCGAACAGCGCGTAGGCGGGCACGACCAGCCCCTCGATGTCGAAGCCGCTCGGCCCGATGCGGCCCTCCAGCGTGTCGAAGGGGCCGCGCCACCACATGACCACCCCGCTCGCGAGGGCGCCGAGGAGCAGCGTGCCGGCGGCGAGCAACGACGTCTTCGAGAGCAGCCAGCGGCGGCGGGTGACCCCCTGCGTC